>Ga0207019_1140_pt1 | contig 14546 bp, 14 predicted proteins | sample Alteio_BWMinCont_50_FD_153483 | JGI IMG/M metagenome (GOLD analysis project Ga0207019, IMG submission 153483) | Enriched cells from forest soil in Barre Woods Harvard Forest LTER site, Petersham, Massachusetts, United States -... | ecosystem: Environmental > Terrestrial > Soil > Temperate forest >...
AAAGGTATGAGATCATCCGGTGTTAGAAAAACCGTGAGCGGCCAGCCGCCACTGCGCTGAGTTAATAAATAATGTGTGGTTTGATAAATCTTGTCGAGATCAGGACGTTCTTCCCTATCCACTTTAATATTGATAAATAAGTGATTCATTAATTTGGCAGTCTCATCATCCTCAAAGGATTCATGCGCCATGACATGACACCAGTGGCAAGCCGCATAACCAAGGGATAACAAAATGGGTTTATTTTCTTTCTTGGCGCGATCCAGCGCTTCTTTTCCCCATGGATACCAGTCAACGGGATTGTGCGCGTGTTGTTGGAGGTAGGGGGAGGATTCGTGGATGAGGTGATTGGGTTTCATATGAGATCAATTCCCTTCAAGAACCCGCGCATTTTTTTTATGTTGCGAATCGGTACAAATTCAAGTCGATTTTGATAGCAGAATACTTGTAACTGTTGGCCTCGCTGTAAGTGTAGAGCTTCACGAATTTCTTTAGGGATGACAACCTGATATTTTTTAGAGACAGTGACAGTTTGCATGGTGAAGCCTCATTGATGATTGATTCGTTAAAGAGCCCATTTTTCACTTGCGCAAAAGCCCGGACCCCGAATAAAAATCCCGGTAAGCCCCGTATTCTTTCACCATCAGTGACAGGATTTTTTCCGGGGCGACAGGCCTGTGGCTTGCCTTGGTATGTATTCTTAATTTTTTACTGTAATGCATCGATTAACTGGTCTGCAAAAAGCGGAAAGGTGAAAAATAATAGCAGTGAAAAAACCAGGGAACGCACAATCATCAAATGATTTCTCTGCCCAGCAGTGCGTGTGAAAGTGTGTTCGAATCTATGTATTCGAGCTCGCTCCCAAGAGAAACGCCGCGGGCGATGCGTGTGACTTTAATGGAATATCGTTTGGCGAGTTCAGAAATATAATGTGCGGTTGCTTCGCCTTCAACAGTGGGATTGGTTGCAATAATGGCTTCCTGAATATGACCGCATTCAAATTGCGTTTTCAATTGGGCTATGCCAATTTCCTCAGGGCCAATGCCATCCAGCGGCGATAAATGTCCCAGTAACACAAAATATTTTCCTCTGAAGCTGCTGGTTTGTTCAATCACGCTCACATCCACCGGATTTTCCACTATGCATAATAAAGTTTGATCACGATGATGCGAGGTGCAAATTTCGCAGCGTTCTGTCTCGCTGAAAATACGGCATTGCTGACAATGACCAATATGATTCATGGCTTCGATGAGGCTTTCTGCAAGCCGTTTGCCATTGTCACGTCCGCGGGTGAGCAGCTGCAAGGCCATGCGTTGTGCTGTTTTCGGACCAACACCTGGCAAGCAGCGTAATGCTTCAATCAATTGCTCAAGAAGAGGGCTAAAGCGCATTACTTCGGTAAATCGCCCAGACCTTCTGGTAATTTCATGCCAGCGAGTCCACCCATTTTGTCACGCAGGCTTCTTTCGATTTTATCGGTTCCATCGTTAATGGCAGCAGCAATCAAATCTTCGATGATGGATTTTTCTTCTCTCATCAAATTAGCATCCAGTGTGACTTTTTTGGCATAATGCTGGCCGGTTAAGATGATTTTAACCACGCCGCCACCGGACTGGCCTGTGACTTCCATTTCAGCGACTTGTTTTTGGATATCCGAAAGCTTTTTTTGCATTTCCTGAGCGCGCTTCATGATTTCATTCAGGCCGATTTTATCATTGGTTGGTTTGTTCATTATAAAACTCCGTTACTAGGGTAAAAGTTGAGGTAGTTTATCAAACCTGCTATATCAAAGCCACTTCGACTGTCGCATCATACACTTCAAGTAATTTCTTCACTTGCGGATGTTGCAGAATGGTTTGTTTTGCATCGGTTAAACGGAGTTCCTGCTCAGTTTTTTCCTGCTTCATCGGAGTCAGAATTTCAGCTTCTGTTGCATTGATCTCGAGCTGAATGGGCCGTTTCAAATGACGGCTGAGTGCTTCTGCAATTCTGTCTTTTAGCTTGGGATTCAGCATGGGTTGGTGGTGGATGGAAAGGGCCAGGATAATTTTTTGATCCGTTATCTTGTCCAGTGTGCAGTTTGCAGCTAGCGCGTAAGCCATGCCGGATAACTCTAGTTTAGGCAGCAAATCACGCCATTCAGATAAGGAGGTTGTTTCAGGTTTTTTTTCAAGGGCTGGAGCAGCAGGTTTTGTGACAACGGCGGGTGCAGCCGCGGGGAGTGTGTCAGGTTTTACATTCGCGTGAGGCTTGAAGGCGAGCATGCGCAGCATTGTCATTTCAAAACCTTGTTGCGGTGTCGATGCAAGCGGTAAATCACGTCTGCCCAGTAATGCAATTTGATAATAAAGTTGTACTTCTTCTGCGGACAAACGTTTGACAAAAGGTGCAAAAGCCGCATCTGCAGTGAGAGTCTCGGGAACAATTTGCGCGATGGCAATTTTATGAAAGAGACTAATAAACTCTTCCAGCAATTGCTGAAAGTCAGGGGCAGATTCCGTGAGTTCTGCGATCGCACTGAAAAGTTGACTGCCATTTTGTGAGATGAGTGCATCGAGTAGCGGCAGTAAATTTTCTTCATCCATGCTGCCTAACATTGAATATACTTCTGCTTTGCTGACTGCGCCATGACCGTAGGCGGTCGCTTGATCAAGCAGGCTGAGTGCATCGCGCAAGCTGCCGTCTGCTGCCTTGGCAAGTTTCTCGAGGGCTTCTTTTTCAGAATCAATTTTTTCAGTGGCGCAGATATGCTGTAAATGTTCCGCAATGTGTTCTGGTGTAATCCGCTTTAAATGAAACTGTAAACAACGGGAGAGAATAGTAATTGGAAGGCGTTTGGGATCCGTTGTTGCCAATAAAAACTTGACGTGTTCGGGTGGTTCTTCCAGTGTTTTCAGCAAGGCATTGAAGCTGTGATTGGACAGCATGTGGACTTCATCAATGAGATAAATTTTATAGCGGCCTTCACTGGGCGGATATAAAACATTGTCCAGCAGTTCGCGGGTATCTTCTACTTTGGTGCGGGAAGCAGCATCGACTTCGTATAAATCCAGAAATTGTCCTGCGTCAATGGCGCAGCACGCATGACAAGTGCCGCAGGGTGTTGATGTCACGCCGGATTCACAGTTGAGGCATTTGGAGAGGATGCGGGCGATGGTGGTTTTGCCGACGCCGCGGGTGCCGGTGAATAAATAGGCATGGTGTATGCGTTTTTGGTCTAGCGCATTGGCTAGCATGCGCAGGATAGGTTCTTGACCGACCATGTCCTGAAAATTTCGGGGACGCCATTTACGGGCTAGTACTTGATAGCTCATGTGGTTTGCTTACCCTACCTGAACTTATAGTAGCGAGCACCAGCCACACTTTTGCGCCCGCATCAACTGCTACCGTTGCTTCCTTCCGGACCTGGCGGGGTTTGCAATCTGGCGTCGCCAAGGGACCAATACTCGCTACTATAAATTCACCGGAGAGAGAGGGATTCGAACCCTCGATACGTGTGAACGTATACACGCTTTCCAGGCGTGCTCCTTCGACCGCTCGGACATCTCTCCATCAGGAGGGCGTAAGGTTAAACCAGAATGCGATGGAGATCAAATGGAATTATTGAATGAATGATTGGGTAATCCATTCAGTGCTGTTTTGATACTGTTTATGTGATTCATTGACAGGGTTTCCCAGCTATCTGGGCCGTTAATATAGGAGCTGCCGAAAAATTTATGCGCCACACCAGAGTTACTGCGAATCACGAAATCCTTACCCAATCGGCATGATAAATCTGCATCAAGTGGATAGACCGTGATTTTTTTATATATCGCATAATTAATTTCATCCGTCACTTCAAAACAGCGCTTCATGGGCTGGCGTTTTTGATGAATGCCATAACAGGCGTTTTGCATATATGGCGCTGTCAGCAATCGTTCCAGAAAACCAATGATATTCACATTGAAAAAAAGAATCTGATATTCTTCCCACTCATTACGGTGTTGATCAAGGATTTTTTCTGCCTGAATCAAGTCATTCATATTGAAATGATGACCGTAAATGACTACATCTGGTTTAAAGTCATTTCTGAATTGCATTAACGAATCGAGCGTTGCTTGAGATGGAGTATCTGATGTAATGAGTTTTGTATCGTGTGTAATGTCTTGTATCAATGGATTAAAATCATATGTGCTGGGGGGGTAATTCAATCCATGCGGAAATTTTTCTTGTATTTGTTCCATGGCAAAGACATGACCATTTGGCAAGCTATTCAGATATTTATCCAGCGAAGGTTTGATTTTTTCCAGAATATCACCGCCTGTCGTAATGAGAGCTTGATAAGCAGACCAATCTTTAATGATTCTTCGATTGCCATCAAGATCCATTGCCTGATCCATTGCGGTTGCTTTAATAAAAAATAATTCTGGATTAGTTGAAGCTATTTTTACAATGGCACAATAAGCAGTTTCATCCGCATGTAAAACATCAGTGAGTAATTTTTTTGCTCCACGATTGTCTAATTCAAGCTTGAAAAAACGGTGCATCATCGTACACGTTCTGGATAGCGCAGAAACTTCGCGAGAACCAAACCGGTAATGAATGGAATATTCTGCATTTTCTTCTGTGTTTTCTGCTTTCCACGAATTAATAAAGTTTATATTTGATATCAGTTCTTCATTACACATATTGGAATGAAATCTCATGTGAAATTTATTTAGAACAGGTTGGTTTGTTTCAGCGCCATATTTAAAAAGTGTTTTGACAGCTTCACTATTGATATTATTTCTTGAAAGAAATGAATGTTTGAGAGCCATTGAATAGTGAGCTGTTTTATTAAAATTTGCAGGATACATTAAAACGCACTGATTACGTATGTTCGATAAATCAATTGCGCTTGTTTCATGTATTCTTATTTTTTCTCCATTTTGAATTCTTGAACTCACATGAAGCGTTTTTCTATAATCGTTGCAAGGTTTCCATTCGCCAGATAAACTTTCTTTATATTCTCTTATGGGAGAATGTGTTCTTAAATTATTGCTCGAATTAAATATTTCTTCATCACTCGCAACCATATAATATTCCCAGGTATTGAATATAAATTTTAAGCCGCCATCTTTTTCATTGTAATAACCGATAATCGTAATGTAGTGAACATCATCACCTCCTGCCAGCCCAACATTAAAACATTTTGATCTCGTGTCATATTCACTGATATCGACAGCAACCACGACAGGTTGATTAAGATGTAAATTAAAAAGTAAAATATTTACCATTTCTTTTTTTGAATTAAATGTCAGGATATCAACCTGGTAGTCATGTAAAAAACCTTGAAATTGCTTTACATCCCAAATGCCGCCTGTTCCTGCGATACCAGATTTTTTTCCTCTGCGCCGATAAGAGTCAGTCGATTTTGGGTGAGTATCACTTTTTCTTGCGGGCAACGTGGAATACAGTTCGGGATTGCACAGGTTGTAAAAATCAGTCACATAACGTGAAGCGGAATAACCGCAAGTCGGGCCTCTTTGTTTTTTGGGCGTTGGGAGAGGGCTGATGACATGATAGGTGCAGTGTTGTCGTTGTAAGTTATCAAGAAAAATAGGTAAGCCTGATTTCATATTATTTACTCATCGTTTTGGTTTTGATTTTTATCTTTGTAGTAAGTGCTGCAATATCGTCGTATATATTTTTGCAAGTATCTCCAAATCTTCTACCTTCACACATTCATTTATGTGATGCGCCGTTGCATTGGATACGCCTAATTCTACAACTTCTGCACCCGTCGGTGCAATAAATCGTCCATCCGATGTGCCGCCGCCCGTGGAAAGTGTGGTGGTAAGCCCCGTGATTTCCTGTATGGCTTTTTCTGTAACGGAAATTAATTTTCCCTTTTTTGTGAGAAAAGGTTGTGCACTCACATTCCATTCCAGTTCGAATGTGAGTCCGTGCTTATGCAAAATGGCTTCGGTGCGTTCCTGTAATTCTTTCACTGTGATTGCAGTGGAAAAACGAAAATTACACAAGACTTCCAGTTCACCAGGAATGACATTGGCAGCACCAGTGCCGCCATGAATATTGGAAATCTGAAAAGTGGTTTTTGGATAATGTTCATTGCCTTTGTCCCATTCTGTTATCGCAAGCTCATGAAGGGCTGCTGCAGAAATATGGATGGGATTAATGGCTTGATGTGGATGGGCAACATGACCTTGCTTGCCATGTACAGTGAGTTTGCCATGTAATGATCCGCGGCGGCCAACTCGAATCTGATCACCAAGGTGTTTGTCGCTGCTGGGTTCGCCAATGATGCAATAATCGATTTTTTCGCCGCGTTTTTGCAAGGTTTCCAGGACTTTTGCTGTGCCATGGATGGCGGGGCCTTCTTCATCACTCGTGAGTAAAAATCCAATGGAGTAAGGAAAATCAGGATGGTTTTTAAGAAATGTTTCTGTGGCGATTATCATGGCGGCAATCGCAGCTTTCATGTCGGAGGTGCCGCGAGCGTATAAATAACCATCGCGAATGGTGGGTTGAAAAGGTGGGGAGTGCCATTGTGAGAGAGGACCTGTGGGAACCACATCTGTATGGCCTGCAAATACTAAAAGTGGTGCGTTGCTACCGTAACGCGCCCATAGATTATCAACCTCATCAAACCGCATGGATTCACATTGAAAGCCCATTTGCTCCAGTTTTTCACGCAGTATGTTTTGGCAGTCCGCATCATGGGGTGTAATGGAGGGGCAAGCGAGTAATTGTTGTGCGAGAGTGATGACTGACATGTTAAGGCCTCGGCTCAATTGGAATTCCGTTTATTTTTATTCACTGACATCCCGTAATAATTCATTCAAACTAACTTTCGCACGTGTTTTGGCATCGACTTGTTTGACGATGACAGCGCAATACAAGCTGTATTTGCCATCCGCACTGGGTAAATTGCCCGAGACAACCACAGAACCAGCAGGAACACGGCCGTAAATAATCTCGCCAGAGTCGCGATGATATATGCGTGTGCTTTGTCCAATGAAAACACCCATGGAAATCACAGCGCCTTCTTCCACAATGACGCCTTCCACGATTTCAGAACGTGCACCAATAAAACAATTGTCTTCTATGATAGTGGGCTTTGCTTGTAAGGGCTCGAGTACGCCGCCAATGCCCGCACCACCTGAGATATGCACATTTTTGCCGATTTGTGCGCAAGAACCCACGGTAGCCCAGGTGTCGACCATGGTGCCGCTGTCAATATAAGCACCGATATTGACGTAAGAAGGCATGAGTACGGTTCCTGATGCGATAAATGCTCCCTTGCGTGCTGTCGCGGGCGGGATGATGCGTGCACCACTTGCAATAAATTCATCGTGACTGTAATGACTGTATTTAAGCGGGACTTTGTCAAAATATTTTGTGGCATTACCTTGCAGGACTTCATTGTCGTGAAGACGAAAATACAATAAAACCGCCTTTTTCAGCCATTCATTCACCTGCCACTGTCCATTAATTTTTTCAGCAACGCGTGCTTTTCCGGTATCGAGAAGTTCAATGATTTCATCGACGGCGTTTTTAATGTCTGCTGGTGCCTGTTGCGGTGAAAGCTTGGCACGGTCTTCAAAAGCGGCTTCAATGATGGATTGCAAGTGCTGCATGGTTTTATCCTTGATGGGTTGCATGAGTCACAGTCATGATTTTATCTGCGAAGGCAATCGCAAGCGCAGAGATAACCAGGGTTAAATGAATGGTAACCTGCCACATGACAACGTAAAAATCTTTTTGTGTGGGATCGATAAATGTTCGTAACAAATGAATGGAAGAAATTGTGACGATGGCGAGAGCCAGTTTAATTTTCATGGTCCCCGCATTCACATGATCCAGCCATTCCGGTTGATCAGGATCGCCTTCCAGATTGAGGCGCGAAACAAAAGTTTCATATCCTCCAAGGATTACCATGATAAGCAGGTTCGCAATCATGACCATGTCTATCAAATCGAGAGCGAGTAACATGATGCCGGATTCTGTTAATTGATTGGCGCTGATGACCAGATGGATGAGGCCAAGGGCGAATTCATAAACATAAACACACAAGATAACCATGAGACCAAAATAAAGTGGGGCTTGCAGCCAGCGGCTCATGAAAATGACATTAGAGACAGCCTTGTTGGTACGATGCATGGAAAGTCCTCTTGTGCGAATATGGGATAAAAGTAAATGTTCAGGTATAACCCGTCCAGTATTTAATTTTTTATTATCCGGAACAATCTAACTCAATCAATGACACCATCTCATTGGCAAGTCACTTTCAATTTATTTGGAAGTGACTTGCCAATGAGATGGGACAATTCTTCATGTTAGAGCGTTCCCGGATAAATAAAAAATTAAATACTGGACGGGTTATACCTGAACATTTACGGGTAAAGATTATCCCGTGATGACGGAGAAGTCCATTCGTGTTAGGCTACTTCCCTTAAAAATTCACAAGAATAGAACCCGCTATGGCCAAGGAAAAACCAAGACATGTCGCAAATGCGTATGGGATTTATGCGCGTTTATTTACCTATGTACGCTTTTATTGGCCAGCACTGGTTATTGCGGGTGTTGCGAGCATGGTTTACTCCGGGGTAGACTCTTGGTTTATCTACTTCTTAAAACCTTTATTAAACAAAGGCTTAGTCGATAAAAATCATGAATTTCTTGAGCAGGCTCCGTGGATAGTCCTCGGTGTTTTTCTGTTACGCGGTGTTGCAAGTTTTTTATCCAACTACTTTATTGCCTCTGCTTCGCGCGGTGTCATCATGAATCTGCGGCAAGATCTTTTTGCTCATTTGCAACGTTTGCCCGCGCGTTATTATGATCACTCATCGTCAGGTCAAGTATTATCCGTGCTTTTATACGGTGTGGACCAGGTCGCCAATGCCAGTGCCGATGTGTTAACAACAGCCATTCAGGCATTGTTCCTTATCGTGGGTCTGGTGTTTGTGATGCTAACCATTAGCTGGAAATTGACCTTATTGTATTTTGTGATTATCCCGCTCGTCACCGTTATCATGCGTGTGGCTAGCTTGCGCATACGCCGTCTCAGTCTCAGTATCCAGGATTCCATTGCAGAACTCAGTCATCGTGCAGAAGAAAATATTCAGGGTTACAAAGTGGTGCGCTCATTTGAAGGACAAGATTATGAAACAGAAAAATTCAACAAGATCGCACGCAGTAATCGTCAGCGCGAAATGAAAGTGGTGGTTGCACGCACACTCAGCGTATCAGGCGTGCAAATTATTACGGCGGGTGCCTTATCCATGACACTTTATATTGCAACCCTCGATGTTGCAGATTCCCTGTTAACGCCAGGCGGTTTTGTCGCGATGGTTGCTGCCATGCTTGCCTTGCTTAAACCCATGAAGGATTTGGCTTTCGTGCAAAACAAATTGTATAGAGGTCTTGCTGGCGCACAAAAAGTATTTGAACTCATGGATGAAAAAGTAGAAGAAGACAAAGGAACGAAAACCTTGTCTCGCGCCAAGGGTAAAATACAATTTTCACAAATGAATTTTACCTATGATGATAATAGAAAAGTATTGCAGGATATTTCATTCACCATTGAGAAAGGTGAAGTGGTTGCGCTGGTCGGTCGCTCGGGCAGTGGAAAATCCACATTAGTCAGTTTATTGCCGCGTTTTTATGATCAGTATACCGGCGAGATCAACATTGATGATGTGTCCATTCGTGATTACTCACTGAAAGATTTGCGCCGGCAATTTGCGCTGGTGTCGCAAAATATCACACTGTTTCAAGATACCGTGTTTAATAATATCGCCTATGGCCGCTTTGAAAGTGTGACTGAAGCAGATGTGATTGCTGCTGCAAAAGCTTCTCATGCCATGGAGTTTATCGAAAATTTGCCGAATGGTATTCATGCACTGATTGGTGAAAATGGCGTATTGCTTTCCGGCGGTCAGCGTCAGCGCATTGCCATTGCGCGCGCCATTTTGAAAGACGCACCCATTTTGATTTTAGATGAAGCGACTTCCGCGCTGGATACAGAGTCTGAACGTTATATTCAGTCGGCGCTTGAAGAATTAATGAAAAGCCGCACGACACTTGTGATTGCGCATAGGCTTTCGACGGTTGAACATGCCGATAAAATCATTGTGCTGGATGAAGGTAAAATGATTGAAGTGGGCAATCATGAAGACCTGCTTGCACAAAATGGTCATTATGCCAAGTTGTATCACATGCAATTTCGCGAAGTACCACCACTGATGGAAGTGGCTAATGAAGCCTGATGTGATGTCTATCTGGTATCGCGAATCTCTGCATACTGTTTCAATCTTGTTGCTGCCTTTCTCATGGCTGTTTGGTATTTGTGCTGCGGCACGGCGTTGGTTTTATCGAGTGGGACTATTAAAAACCTGTCATTTTAATGTTCCCGTGATAGTGGTTGGGAATTTGACCGTAGGTGGAACGGGTAAAACACCTTTTGTGATGTGGCTTGCGAATTTTTTACAATCACAGGGTTATCATCCAGGCATAGTCAGTCGTGGAATAGGCGGCAAAAAACACATGATTGCACATCATGTCAAATGTGATGATGCCATGAGCAAAGTGGGTGATGAGGCATTGTTACTCGCAGAGAATACGCATTGCCCCGTGGTGATTTGTGTGGATAGGGCGGCTGCAGTGCGTGAATTATTAAAGCATTCCGACTGTGATATCGTCATCAGTGATGATGGATTGCAGCATTATCGCATGGGACGCGATGTGGAAATTGTCATGGTAGATGGTGAGCGGCGTTTTGGTAATCGCCGTTTATTGCCAGCAGGCCCTTTGCGTGAAAGTGAATCGCGTTTATCAACCGCTGATTTTGTTGTGATACAAGGTGGCAGTGAAGATGACAAATACACCATGCAACTTCAGCCTCACGAATTTATTTCAGTTAAAAAAAACCTCACGCATAAAATACCTTTTCAGGAATTTCCTCGTGAAAAGATTCACGCAGTGGCAGGCATAGGTTATCCACAACGGTTTTTTAAGTGTTTAAAACAGGCTGGATTTGATCTTGTGTCACATGTTTTTCCCGATCATCATTTGTATCAGGCGCATGATCTCGATTTTGCGGAAGCATTACCGATACTCATGACGGAAAAAGATGCGGTAAAATGTGCGGGTTTTGCAGATGAGCGTTATTGGTATCTTTCTGTTAATGCCAGAATGAACAGGCTATTTGAGCAGGATTTATTATTAAAATTGAAAGAGTAAGTATTCCTTAATAATGCCAGCGTATCATGAGTGGTGAGCAAACATTAAACGAGGTGTAAAATGCTTAATAAATCCTTAATCATCGCAAGTGGTATTTTTATTTCATCACTTCTTTCAGTCAGCTCTTTTGCAGCGGATGGGACAAGTGTGCAGCCAGGTAATTATACGCCAGCAAAATCTGTGGTGGTTCATACAAATGAGTGCAAACGCGCAGGCAATATTATGTCCAAGATGGGACCGGGAACCGTGGGATGGCAAAAATCAGCTTGTCCAACAGGCTATATGCCGCGAGTATTACATATCAGTGTCGATACGGGCATGTATCCGGATTACAATTGGCAGTTTGAATGCTGCAAGTCAGAGGTTGCATATCCTCAGATAAAGTCATAGCAAAAACCGTTGCAATGCATTGAATATTCTTGATTTGGGACACGGAAGTCTGGCTGAACCGTCAATCTGCGTATGATGAAGTATAATATATAAAACAGAATCATAAGATTGAGGAGCGGCGGGTATGAAAGATTATCTTCAAGATAAGATAACTAACGAAATCGTACCGTATGTTATAGCTAAACACAAAAACAGAGATAAAAAGCATACAAGTGTTATTCATTTAAATGAGTTTACAGATATTTTACGGGCGTTTAACTCTGTTCTTACAGGCCTGCATGGAAGTGAGAAAGAAAAATTCAATCATATTTACCTACAATTTATAAAAAATGAAAATAATTTTTTTCTTGACGAACAAGAGAACGATAGAGTCAGCAAAAAAAACATTGTGGTGTTTATCGGAATATTAATTCACGAATATCGCAAAATCATCAATTCAAAAAAATTCGAAGATAGTGAGCTTGCTCAAAAGATACATGATTTCTGCAAAACGCAACTATATGTCAATCTGCCAACCCAATTACAAAAAGATAAAAATGGGGATAAAAGACTTAGTCTCGCCTCACTTATTCTGGATGAAAAAAATTGGGAAAGAGATCAGCGGAGTGAAAGAGCATTGACACCTGCATTTTGCGCCATCATAGGCGAGCGCTATGCAAAATTAACTGAAACTTTTACCAATAAGCCTGACTCAGTAAAATTCCAGTTTATGTTAGAACTCGGTGCATACAAGACACAGCGCTTGTATGAAGGCGAGAGAATTTTTCGTTTATTTTTCCGTAGCCAATATGGTGCTAAATCCAAAACAGATGCAGTAGTAATATTAATGGATGCGATTGATAAGGGTGATAATGCAGCCAAATTTACATCTCATCAACTGGAAGCTTTGCTTGAAGGTAGGGCGGGGAAGATAGTTGAGCGTTTGTATTTAATGAAGAAGCAACTGTTGCCAACGCAATTGCGTGATGCTTATGAGCATAAGATGGGTAGTCCTTATAAAAAAAGATTAGAGCGAGGCTAAAGGCCTGTCGCCCCGGAAAAAATTCCGCCACTCGCAAAAGCCCGGACCCCGGATAAAAACCCCGGTGAGCACCGTATTCTTTCACCAGCAGTGGCGGAGTTTTTTCCGGGGTGACAGGCCGCGTAAAATCACTTCTTGTCCGTCAACATCCCATTCTCAAACACCAGCGTGACTGGCGGCGTAGCACTGGTATAACTGAATTCAATCACTTTTGTGTCTTTCGGCAGCGAGGGATTGGTTGCAGGCGTTTGCTTGTTAATAAAACTTGGGTTACCGCACGCATTTTTAATCGTGTCTTTATCAGCGCCTAATTGAACATTTGTGCCGCCACAAATGGAAGTTGCGCCAACACCAATTCCATTGACGCTTATGTTAATCGCTTTTCCTTTGTCATCAAATGTCACACTGGTTTTCAACGTTCCCTGTGCGGTTTGACTGGTCCCACCCATGTCGACTGTTTGTGGAATGTAATAATCCCATTCTTGCGGAACATTTTCATTTTGTTTGACAGATTCTTTTAGTGAGTCTGGTTTGCCGCAGCTTTGTGTGACTTGATCTGTGGTCATGCCAAAGTCAATCTGATTGAAATTGGTTGGGCAAAAAAATGCGAGGGCGATGGAGGGAAGAGTGAGGAGGATGAAGCTTAAGCTCACGTGGTGAATTTTCATGGGATTATTCCTTTTCTTCCGGTTTATTACGCTGGAAAAAACCTTTTTTCTCTTTCTTTTTCGGGGAGGTCAATATGCCATCATCCTGATGTTGAAATCCGCTTTTCGCCCAAGGCAGACGCCGATAATAGGGCAGCGGCTCATCCGGGTTAAATAAGGGGTATTTGATAATTTCAAAATACGGGGAGTAATCAAAATCTTTTGGTGTGAATAAATAAGGATTACGCTGAAAAACTTCCCAACCCTCTGCATTATCCGGTTTGATATACGGCAAAATGGGAAAATGCACTGAGGTAAAGGCTTCCGCAATTAATGAAGAACAAATTCCGCTTTCAGCTTCGCCGGTGGATGTTCGAAACAAGGTGGATCCCCAGCGACGCGGCAGTATGGTCCAGGGAAGCATGAAGCGGGTGAGATCGAGTAAATGTCTGACATTATACGGTTGGCCAAGCGCTTTGATGGCGTAATTCACAACGAGGTGCAAATCAGCCGGCGTAATCCCTATGGGGCGGCAAATACGAATATGCTGGTTATGATAGAAGTTGAGCGTTGTGATGACGGTGCCCCTATCCAGTAAATCCTCGATGACAAGGCGAGTGTTATCGGTGACATTAGGCCCAATATGACCGCGAATGATTTCCTTGATTTCTTCATCTTCAAAATCAATTAAACGGCCTATGTATAATGCTGCATGCGTCCACGGGCTTTGCGTAATGGTGCGAATAATTTTACTAATCCTGCTGCGCCCTTCAATAAGCAAGACATCGCCCGGACGGATTTCATATTTGAGACGATTAAAATCATACGGCACGACTTCTGTGATGGCAGGCTCTGCAGTTAGCCAGTGATCCAGTTTTTGCCGCATTTTCTGATAAAACGATTTTGTCATGTCAATGTCCTTATCTAAATCTTTTTTGCCAATTCCTCTGCATAACCCACATAATCAGCCGGTGTTAACGCCAGTAATTGTTTTTTGGCGGCTTCCGGCAAGGATAAATCCTTGATGAATTCTTGCAAGGAATTTTTATCAATGCGTTTGCCGCGCGTGAATGCTTTTAATTGCTCATAAGGTTGTTCGAGCTTGTAGCGCCGCATAATGGTTTGTACGGCTTCTGCCAAAATTTCCCAGTGATCATCAAGATCTGCTGCAATCAGCGCTTGATTTGGCTCCAGTTTATTAACACCCTTGCACGTGGATTGATACGCGAGCAGTGAATGACCGAGTGCAACACCGATATTGCGTA
>Ga0207019_1141_pt1 | contig 14433 bp, 14 predicted proteins | sample Alteio_BWMinCont_50_FD_153483 | JGI IMG/M metagenome (GOLD analysis project Ga0207019, IMG submission 153483) | Enriched cells from forest soil in Barre Woods Harvard Forest LTER site, Petersham, Massachusetts, United States -... | ecosystem: Environmental > Terrestrial > Soil > Temperate forest >...
ACTGTTTGTGCAAAAATGTTTGTTATAGGGATGATCAGGATCAGAAGGCAAAGTAACTTGCGTATCATTTGTATATGTTTTGAATTATTAATAAAAGTGTCCAATTTAATTTATTTCAGGACTTTCGAAGCCCATTTTCTTTAAGCCGCCTTTAACTTCGGGGCAACTCATAAATAATTTCCATAGTAAACCGGTACGGTAATTCTCGATCATAACTACTATTGGGCCCTGGTCAATTGCCAGGTATGATCTGGCGTACCAATTATGTGATTCGCTGAAAGCATCATAAAAGCCGTACTGGCCCCATAGTAAGCAAAAATGTCAACCAAAATATTGAAAAAGGTAATGTTGGCGGCGTATTCAATACTTATACACCGGTAGCTGTTCGTAAATTACAGGAGATAGCAGTTAACCATACCCGTTTAAAAATACCGCTGATATTTGGTTATGATGTTATCCACGGGCATAAAACTATTTTCCCTATACCATTGGGCCTTGCATCAAGCTGGGATATGAACATGATAAAGGGTACCGCCGCTATTGCCGCGCAGGAAGCCAGCGCGGATGGCTTGAACTGGGTTTTTTCGCCTATGGTTGATATAGCCCGCGACCCCCGCTGGGGCCGTATTGCCGAAGGCGCAGGCGAAGACACATGGTTAGGCTCACAGATAGCTAAGGCAATGGTGCAAGGTTACCAGGGTAACGAATATAGCGTTACCAAAGTAATGGCCTGTGTGAAACATTTTGCCCTGTATGGCGCTGCCGAAGCTGGTCGCGATTACAACACCGTGGATATGAGCGAACGCCGCATGATGCAGGATTACATGCCGCCCTATAAGGCTGCGGTTGATGCTGGTGCAGGCAGCATCATGTCGTCGTTTAACGAGATCAATGGCGTGCCCGCGACAGGCAACAAATGGTTAATGACCGACCTGTTGAGAAAACAATGGGGTTTTAAAGGCTTTGTAGCAACTGATTACACCGCTTTAAATGAAATGATACCGCATGGCATGGGCAAAGATGGTTACGATGTAGCCAAGGTTGCTATTGATGCAGGTATTGATATGGATATGGTGAGCGAAGCGTATCTTGATAATTTAAAGAAACTGGTTAAAGACGGCAAAGTACAGATGGCCGAAATTGATGCCGCATGCCGCAGGGTACTGGAAGCTAAATATAAATTAGGCTTATTTATCGACCCTTATCGCTATTGCAATGAACAGCGCGCACAGGAAACCATCATGAAGCCTGCATTTTTGGATGCAGCGACCGAAGCCGCTAAACGAACTATTGTGCTGTTAAAAAACAGCAATAATGTACTGCCACTAAAGTCGGGCGGTTCGATAGCTTTGGTTGGCCCGCTGGCTGATGACCACAGGGATATGATAGGCCCCTGGAGTGGTGCAGGCGACTGGAAGCAATCGGTTTCGGTACTGGAAGGTATAAAGAAACTTGCAGGGAATGTACAAGTGAATTACGCCAGAGGATCGAATATCACTAATGATGACTGGATGATAAAGCGCTTAGGTGCCGATGAATTAAAAAATGAAAACCGCCCGGCCAATGAAATGATAGATGAAGCGGTGAAGGCCGCCAATAAGTCAGATGTTATTGTTGCTGTGGTTGGCGAATCATACAGTATGTCGGGCGAGGCTGCCAGCCGTTCAGAAATTGGGATCCCTGCCGCGCAGGAGGACCTGCTAAGGGCGCTTAAAGCAACAGGCAAGCCAATGGTTATAGTATTAATGAATGGAAGGCCCCTAACCCTTAAATGGGAAAATGATAACGCCGATGCCATGCTCGAAACCTGGTTTGCCGGAACGGAAGCCGGTAACGCTATAGCCGATGTTTTATTCGGTGCTTACAATCCATCGGCTAAGTTAACCATTACCTTTCCACAGGATGTTGGACAGATACCTATCTATTATAGTCACAAAAATACGGGCCGTCCATATGCCGGGGATTTTACCGATCGTTATAAATCACGTTACCTTGATATATCAAACGATCCGTTATACCCTTTTGGCTATGGCTTAAGTTACACTACATTTAGTTATAGCGATGTAAAACTAAGCAGCAGCAGTATTAAACCAGGCCAATTGTTGCATATCAGTACAACCGTAACCAATACCGGTAAATACGATGGTGAGGAAACGGTTCAGTTGTATACCCGCCAGATGGTAGGTTCGGTAACCCGCCCGGTTGAGGAGCTGAAGAATTTTAAAAAGATATTCCTGAAAGCAGGTGAGAGCCAGGATGTGGATTTTACCATCAGTTCAAATGACCTGCGTTTTTACGACATCAACATGAAATACACCTATGAGCCCGGCGACTTCAAAGTATTTGTAGGCACCAATTCACAGGATGTTAAAGAAGCTGATTTTAAATTAACCAAGTAAATAGAATCAAGAGCCAAGATGCAAGAATCAAGACAGAAAAAATCTTGCATCTTGATTCTTGGCTCTTGCATCTTAACTCTTCTTCTTATTCGTCGCTCTTACTACTTTAACCTGTGCAGCAGTTACCGCGCTGGCTTTATTGGTAAAGCTGTGACGAACGTAGGTTAATACATCGGCAATTTCCTGGTCTGTCATAGAATCATGCGGGGTCATAGTATTTGAATAGGTTTGCCCGTTTATCTGCACATCCTCATTAAAACCATTCAGCACTATTTTTATCAGCGTTGGTTTATCGCCCAAAACATAGGTGGTTTTTATCAATGGCGGATTCATGGTGGCTACGCCACTGCCATCAGCTTGATGGCATGTTAAGCAATTCTGAACATAAACCTTTTTGCCATTGGCAATTGATAACGCCAAATGCGAATGTGTTTTATAATGATGTTTTACTTGTGCCTGCGATCCTGCAGCTATCAGTATTAGTGCTATAAAAGGCAGGGTTATTCTTTTGTTTATCATTTTTTTGCTTATCATTTTTTATAGGTGATCTTATAAATAGCGCCTTTTACATCATCGGTCACATACAGCGAACCATCAGGGCCCTGTGCCAGTCCGCAGGGGCGGTGTATAGCATCATTCGGTTGTTTCAATGATTTGCTGCCCGAAAATCCATCGGCAAATACTTCCCAGTCTCCATAGGGCTTGCCATCCTTAAATGGCTGAAATACTACGCAATACCCTGCTTGTGGCTCAGGCGCACGGTTCCATGAACCATGGAAAGCGATAAAAGCCCCATTCTTATATTTTTCTGGGAATTGGTTGCCTGTATAAAACAATAGGCCATCAGGCGCATAGTGGCCGGGATATGCAGCCACAGGTTCAAGATATTTGCTGTCTGCTTCCTTTTTACCATCGCCGCCATATTCGGGCCCCATCATTTTTTTATGGGTTTGCCAGTCGTAATATAAATAAGGCCAGCCGGCGTTATCGCCTTGTTTTAAGGCGTACATACATTCGGCAGGCAATTCGGCTGATTGATGCACAGTATATAAGTTGGGGAACAGGTCGTGCAGGGCATCGCGGCCATGCTGCATTACAAAAAGCTGGTTATCCTGTTGGTTCCAGTCAAGCCCGACAACATTGCGCAGCCCAATGGCATAATGTACGCCGTCGCCTTGTTTCTGGTTAAGTTTATCGGCTTTAAATTCCCATATGCCGCCGGCAGAATCTAAAATAGGGCAGCCCTTTTTCTGTGGGTCAAATTCGCTGCAAATGTTTGAATAAGCGCCAACGTTCACATAAATATTGCCATCGTTATCCAATACTATTGATTTTGAATCGTGCATACGATGGTTTACCAGTCCGCTTACTACTGTTTCGGGCTGGTCGGGATCAATGACCTCGTTTTTATCGTTTACCTTATAACGGTATATAGCATAGTTTGAAGTAGCATACAAATATCCGTTCTTTAGGTAGATGCCGGTGCCGCCATAGTTGCCAAAGCCACTTGCTACTTCGGCTTTATCGCCGTTTTGATGCAAGAACAGAACGCCTTTTCCGCCCTTGGCGCCGGCAAGTTTTACATATATATCGTTTTGAGGGGTAACCACAATGTGCCTTGTGCTACCCAGATTATCAGCTATAATGCTTGCCTCAAAACCGGGTTGCAGTGTTAAACCTGCAGGTTCAGCGTTTTTGTGATCCTTAAACGCGAGCGACAATACCAACGCCGGTATTGCCAGGCACGCTGATGTTATTGATAGCCATTTGTTATTTTTCATAAGTGAGTTTATTAGTAGTGATGTAATGATCGATATAAAGTTAAAATAAATACAATTTTAATGGCATATCTGTTTCTCAAAACAACAGCATTATTACAATATCTATTGTGTTGATAATAACCATGTTGGAATTGGGCGTTAGAATATAATTCTGTATATATTACAATTTATAGAATATGATTCTAATTAAAGCATGCATAACCTATATATTATTATACAAAACTATTAAACCTTTGATGTTTCTTAGCGTCCTAATTATATAAAATTTGAAACTGACACGAGTAACTAATAATTAAATGAGTAAGGTTTCAAATACTTAAAAAACATAAGAAAATGAAAAAGATAGCCATAATATCAGCAATAGCAATGAGCGGTTTATTTTATAATGCTGCCAATGCGCAATTAGGAATACATATAGGTATACATCTGTTCCCCAACAGAATATTTGTACCTCGCCCGGTGGTAGTAGTTCAGCCACAGGAGCCTGTTTACCAGGAGCCTGCAGTGAGTGATGATAGTAATAATGATGATTGTGATTTCTACTACTTACCGGACGTGGGTGCATATTACAGCGTGAACGACCAGTGCTATTATTACCAGGACGGTGATAATTGGGTATCTGCAGCATATTTGCCTGGTATATACCATGATTTTGACTGGAGATATGCCCGCAGGTTCGAGATACGCCAGCCGCGCCCATACATGCACAATGATTTCTACCGTGACAGGTATAAAGGTTTTGACCGCAACATAGCCCGTAACCATGATGATTTTAGCAGGGGTTTCGATTATCGCCATAATAATAGTGCGTACAACAACGATCACCGTTTTGATAACGATCGCGATAACAGGGGCGGATATGGCCAGCACTTTGATAACCGCGGCCAGGATAATGGCGGTCAATACCGCAACAACCAAGCCGATAACCGTTTCGGACAACAGGCTGCTCAAAACCGCGACAGAGGTAATAATAGTAACTACGGTCGCCAAAATGATCAGAACCAAAACCGCGACAGGGGTAACCGCGATAACCAACGCGTAGCTCAAAACAACAACGGTAACAATCGCGATAAAAGAGATCGTTTTTAAACTTAACTCCTCATTATATATATTGGAAAAGGCTGCCTATTTGGGCAGCCTTTCTTTTTTTTACGAAAATAAGCGAAATCCTAAAATCAGTAAGATCAGCGGTTAGTAGCTACTCGCCTTATTTAACAATTTAATACTTTCCGCACTTAAATTCAACTGCGTTGCCGCAATAATATCCTTCAGTTGGCTGGTGCTGGTGGCGCTGGCGATAGGGGCGGTGATACCAGGCCGGGCAATTACCCACGCTATGGCAACACTTACCGGTGTGCTTTTATATTCCAAAGCAACTTCGTCAAGCGCCTTTAATATTTTAAAACCACGGTCGTTCAAATACTTTTTCATACCGCCCCCACGCTGGCTTTTGCCGAGATCAGCTTCCGAGCGGTACTTACCTGTTAAAAAACCGCTGGCTAACGAAAAGTAAGTAATAACGCCCAAACCATATTCCCGGCATACTGACTCCAGTTCTCTTTCATATCCCTCGCGGTTATATAAATTATATTCAGGTTGTACTGTTTGATACGATGCCAGGCCGGTTTCATCGCCTGTCTCCAATGCCTGTTTAAGCCGGTCGGCTGTATAGTTTGAAGCGCCGATCGCCCTAACCTTGCCTTGTTTAATAAGTTCGGTGTAAGTTTCCAAAGTTTCAGCTAAAGGGGTGCTTTTATCATCGTCGTGCGATAGGTAAAGGTCGATATAGTCAGTTTTTAAGCGTGATAATGAAGCTTCAACCGCTTTCGTTATATATGTTTTTGACAGGCCCTTCATTCCCCGCCCCATTTCCTTGCCCACTTTAGTGGCAATGACCACTTTATCGCGTTTGCCGCTTTTTTTCAGCCAATTGCCAATAATGGTTTCAGACTCACCGCCTTTGTTGCCCGGTTTCCATGTGGAATACACATCCGCTGTGTCAATAAGATCAAAGCCGCTGTCAACAAAAGCGTCGAGTATTTCAAATGATGTTTTTTCGTCGATCGTCCACCCAAATACATTGCCGCCAAAGGCAAAGGGCGAAACTTTTATTCCTGATCTGCCAAGCTCGCGTTTTTCCATAATAATTAACTGTTGTGTTTTTTATGCTGATAACAAATGTAGAAGTATAACAGGTTATAGATCGACGTGTTTTGTAAAAGGATCGTAAATAACAAATGTTGTAAGGGTCGCAGCACATCAGCGACTAACAGGTAACAAACATGATCAAAAATGTATCACATCTCCTGTCAAAAAAATTACCTTTACGCCCGATGGAACCCGTGCAACCCGATTCAAAAATTCTTATCGAGATCGTGCAAACTAAAATGCCCTTCGGTAAATATAAAGGTACCATGATATGCGACCTGCCGGTGTATTATTTGGAGTGGATGCATTCAAAAGGTGGATTCCCGCCGGGCAAAATGGGGATGTTGTTATCGACTGTTTACGAGATAAAAATAAACGGCCTGAACAGGATACTCAATATGGTTAAAGAAGCCCTGAAAAGGGGCCAATTGTAATTTACTTCCGCATGACCATCCATCAAACCATGGCGTGCGTATATTGTTAAAAATAAATTTAATACGATGAAAAAATTAATATTGTATACAATAACGCTGTTGCTGTTTGCCGGTTGCGCAAATGGGCAATCCAACAGTTTTGCGAGCCTGCCGAAACTAAAGCCCGGCGAAAAGGTAGCTGATTTTGCAAGCGGGTGCTTTTGGGCGTCAACCGAAGCATTTTCCGAGCTTAAAGGGGTTGATAAGGTGATAGCCGGTTATTCCGGCGGAAATATGCCGCACCCAACTTACGAAGAAGTTTGCAGCGATAATACCGGGCATGCCGAAACCGCGCAGGTTTATTACGATCCGAAGGTTATTAGTTATGCCCAGTTGGTGGATGCTTTTTTCCATGCCCATAACCCGACCGAACTTAATTACCAGGGGCCGGATCAGGGTACCAGTTATCGTTCCATAGCCTTTTTCCGTACGCCCGAAGAAAAGGCTGTAATAGAAGATGCTATAAAAAAGTTGAATACCTCCAGGTATTATAATGCGCCGATAGTTACGCAAGTAGTGCCGTTTACCGTGTTTTATCCCGCTGAAAAATATCACCAGGATTATTATAAGCTGAACCCTGATAATGGTTATATACAAGCTGTTTCAAGGCCAAAAGTAGAAAAAATGAGAGCCGCTGAAAAGAATTTGTTGAAGCCGGAATTTCAGAAATAATATCGAAATGAATATAAAAAGCCCCATTGTGTATATTCACGATGGGGCTTTTGTTTGAAGGAAAAGTTATTCTCCCCGCTTCAATCCATATTTTTCGATCTTACTATACAAATGGCTGCGTTGTATATCAATATCATCGGCAGTTTTTGATACGTTCCAGTTATTTTTTTCCAGTTTGAATTTAATGTATTCGCGCTCGGCAAAATCCTTGTATTCCTGGAAATTCTTGAACTGGTTAAAATCAGTTTGCGAGGCAGAAGCTGCACCATTGCCATTGCTTTCATGAGCAGGCCCCGATGGGTTGGCGAATGCTTTCACATCGGCATCGGTAATAGTTTTGTCGCTAAGGATGATCAAACGCTCAACCATATTTCGTAACTCGCGTATATTGCCTGTCCATGGCAGGGCCTTAAGCGCGTCCAAAGCAGCTTCGGATATTTTTTTAACCGGCATGCCATAGTCGTTGCATATTTCGTCAAGGAAATTTTGGGTTAACAAAGCAATATCATCCTTGCGTTCACTCAATGGCGGTACATGTATTAAAATTACGCTTAGCCTGTGGTAAAGGTCCATACGGAAATTACCCAGGTCTATTTCTTTAAGCAGGTCCTTATTAGTAGCGGCAACTACGCGTACATCAACTTCTATCTCCTTTTCGCCGCCTACGCGGGTTATTTTATTTTCCTGCAAAGCGCGTAATACTTTAGCCTGTGCCGAATGGCTCATATCGCCTATCTCATCCAAAAATAACGTGCCGCCATTTGCCGATTCAAACTTGCCTATCCGTTGCTTAACAGCTGAGGTAAATGAACCCTTTTCGTGGCCAAACAATTCACTCTCAATCAATTCTGATGGTATGGCGGCGCAGTTAACCTCTATCAAAGGCGCATTTGAACGATTTGATTTCTCGTGCAGCCAGCGTGCAACCAGTTCCTTTCCGCTGCCGTTTGCGCCGGTAACAAGCACACGAGCATCAGTAGGGGCAACACGTTCAATGGTTTCTTTTATCCTCGCGATAGCTTGCGATTCGCCCAAAATAGGCCGAACCTTGGATACCTTACGCTTTAATGTTTTGGTTTCGGTAACAAGGCTGCCGCGATCTAACGCATTGCGTACGGTTATTAGTAACCGGTTAAGGTCGGGTGGTTTCGATATAAAGTCGAATGCTCCTTTCCTGCTCGCCTCAACCGCGGTTTCTACAGTTCCGTGGCCCGAGATCATGATAAACGGCAGGTCGGGTTTTATGGCTAAACCTTCGGTAAGCACTTCCATGCCATCCATGCGGTTCATTTTTATATCGCATAGCACCAGGTCATAATCGTTTTGGGCGATAAGTTCCAAGCCATCCTGCCCGTTATCTACGTCTTCAACTGTATAATCTTCGTACTCCAGTATCTCCCGTAACGTGCTTCTTATGGCGCGCTCATCATCAATAATTAAAATTTTAGCCATTTTATACTATGTTTTTCAAAAAAAGCGGTAAATGTATCTGCGACTAAGATAAGGATTGTATAGAAAATTAAACACTTTTCTCACTACAAAAAAATACCCCTCCCTGTTTTAAAAGGAAGGGGGTTTTTTCAGCAGCAAAGCTGTAAGCCGGGTTCTGTATCACCGGTTGAAGGGCGATCTCTATCATTTATCTAACCCTGCCATTGCTGACAGGTTCAAGCAACCTACCCATCCTGACGACCCGCGCAGCGGATACAGGAGCGAGTAACTCCCGGTTCAGGACCTATTTGGTTTTTCAACTCCTGAGGTTTACCGCAACCACGGTCGCCCGTAATTGCCGTGAGCTCTTACCTCACGTTTTCACCCTTACCACAACGTGTCGTGGCGGTATATTTTCTGTGGCACTTGCTGTCGCCGGCTGCCGGCGCCTTCCTGTTAGGAAGCAGGATACTCTATGTTGCCCGGACTTTCCTCTCATACCGATAGTGTCGACACAAGCGATAGAACGTTTTGCAGGTGTAAAGATAACATTAATACGCACATCAATTACACTTCACCAAATCAACACTCACATCTGAATGGTTTTTATTGATCATTTTTTGAGATAATTAGGCGCAGGGGCAGCCCAATATCCTAAATTGTGTTGTACGCCGAAATTAACAGAATCCTGATAGATGGTAACAGTACTATTAACAGACTTAAACCCATTATCCCCTGTTACATTTTTGCCGGAGTTGGTATAGTTTGTAAATTTCAATGGCTTAATAGTTCCATCGTTAGCCGTAATTTCTATAGCAGCCATAGCAGAGCATTGAAAAGCAGAACGATCTGTATATTTTTTATCTCCGTTTAAAGACTTCCACCAATGTAGGTCTTCCCCGAACATGGATGTATGGCTTTCCCAGGATATGGCATCTTTTCCATTTATATGCGAAGGGACCCGCTGCTCTCCAACAAATGTATAAATACCGGTATTCTCGTCTTTTACCCATAGACCCCACCATTTGCCGAGCGAATCTATACCGCTTGGCCCTTGCTTTAACTGAAAATGATACTTATGATCTATTGTCCAGTTATATTTATACATTATCTGAACGCCGCCGCTTTCACCATTCCCGGTATTTAATAACCCATTTGTTTTGCCCGAGTTGGACCCCCAAATGGAAAAGTTAATTACTTTACCCTCTGGTTCGTCTTTAAAAATTCCGTTTGTCTGAAAACCGGCATATCCGCCACCAATATCTTGAGAAGAATTTAAAAGTGCAAAGTTATAAGCGTAGTAATGTAACAGTCCCTCTTCTGCAAGTGATGCTGGCGGGTCTGCAACGGGAATAAATGTCCATTCCAGGCTTAAATATGTTTTATCAGCTGGGAAATACCAATCAGAATACGTACCGGCTGGACTGTAATAAATTTCACTGGTATCTTTAGTGCCCTGTTTTTCTTTTTTGCCAAGTCCATAAGATAAATTCGTAAATGTGAAAAACATCAACAATAAAATGACCATGTAAAAGACCCTTGCCGAATAATGTTTTTTAGTAGCTTTCATAATACTTTATTTAAAAAGATTCCCGTACAAGATATTGTTTAACCTTGATCAAACAAAAGAAATATAGTTGACCGGGAAGACCCCAACATGTTGAGTCTATATTTTGTCGCCCTATCAATTACACTTCCCCAACGCCACCCCCACATCATCTCCTGTGACTACGCCAAGCTTGTTGCCGAAGGAATTGCCCACATAAGTAATCACCTGTGCAATTTCAATAGGAGCAAGGCCTGCAGCGGGCATTGTGCCATCAAAATCTTTGCCTACGACAGTGATCTTTCCTTTGAGGCCGTTTTGTATAATGCAGGGTAATTTTGTTTGATATTTTTTTAATGCAGAAGTATCTGTTAAAGGAGGTATAAGCGCCGCCAGGCCTTCGCCCTTGATGCCATGACAATTTTGACAATGGCTTTTGTAAACCAAAGCTCCTGCCGAATAATATTGTTTAAATTCGATAGAACTATCGCTCTGACACGAATAGATCAGCGCCGAAAGTAACAAGCAAATACACGCGATGATCCTTATTTTCATGGTGTTTATTTGCTTACCGGTTCAGCTTTCAACGTTTTTATATCGGTGATCAGCTGGTCAACTTGTTTAGGGTCGGTGCCGTCGTACGATCCGCGTACGTGCTGCTGCTTATCTATCAGTACAAAATAGCCCTGGTGCATATAGCCGCCGGGAGCGGTTTTATCTTCGCTAACGCCAACCAGGTAATTGTTTGCCAGTTGGTAAACGGTTTCTTTATCGCCCAGTAAAAACCACCAGCTATTGCCGCTAATGCCCAACTTATCGGCATATTTTTTTAATATGGGCACGGTATCATGTTTTGGGTCGATGGTATAAGATATAATTTTTACGTCGGCAGTATCTTTATACGCGTTATAAACAGCCAGCATATTGCGCTGCATAATGGGGCATATAGAAGGGCAGGTGGTGAAAAAGAAGTCGGCCACGTAAATATCATGCTGCAAATTTTTGCTGCCCACACTATCGCCGTATTGGTTCACAAATTTAAAGGCTGGTATACTTTGGTATACGGTGTCAGTCACCTGTTGCCCGTTCACTGTTTTGGTAACAGGCGTACGGTTGCCATAAATGGGCAATGTTTTTTTATCGCCGTTAAATTTGCATGCGCTAAGTAACAATAACAAAATTAGCCCGCCTGTAAGCTTCCTCATTTCGCTTTAACTTTTAATATGTATTTGTTTGATGTTGCAATAGCTTGATTTATCTGCGTATCCAGCTTTAGTATCTGGGTTTTCTGACTGTTGAGGTAAGTCATGATCTGCTCATGCGACTTACCCGTAAAATCCGGGCTGAATTTGTTCATCCAGGCCATCATCGCGTTATCGGCATCATCCAGTGTTTTTGAGTAAACTGCAACCGAATCCTTTATAGTAGTATCGCTTGTGGCAAGGTTTTTTAACTCCATTTTATTTTTCATAATGGTGCCATCGTCGGCCATTAACTTTTCATGTGTTTTTATCACATCGTTCAAAAGCGCGGTTTCCTGTTTTTTATCGTCGTTGCAGCCAAATAAAACAAGGCCTGTAAATAGTATAACAATTGTTTTCCTTATCATACGTAGTAGTGAAATTATGCCGCAAATATCAAAATAAAACGGCGGCTAAGGCACATCATTTTTCCCTTATGTAAAAAATATAGTCAGTAATGGGTAATTTTTCAATCCCGGCCAGTTTTAATTCCTGGCCTATTTGCGCACGATGGTGTGTGCCGTGGTTAATTAAATGGGCCATTATATCTTCGAGTTTATTCTCATAGCTTACGCCCTGCAAGTTTTTGTAATAAACAATATTTTCAAAGGCGCTATCATCAAGGCCATTCAAATAATTAACCCAGGCGGCATGATTTTCATTTATCATTTGCTCAAAAGTATCGGCCTTCCAATCGGGCCATAAAGCGCCGCCTGGTGCCGGCATGTAATTGCAGCGGTTAAACCAAACCTGCTGCGCCGCCAGCATGTGTGCCATTAGTTTTACAGCCTTTTCGGGTTCACCAGCTTCAATTGTCAGTTTTACTAAAGTTTGATCGCTATGATGATCGTAGTCTATAAGTTTCAGGAAGTAGTTTTTCATATGATAAAATTAGAAAATTTCTGGCTTTGCAAATCGATTTTTGTAATTCTGAACGTAGTGAAGAATCTTCTAAAATGGACAGGTATCGAATTTGCATGGCGTAGAAGATGCTTCCTTCGTCAGCATGACAAACAAAATGTACAATTACCTTATTAACAATAACATAACACAATTACTATATTAACTACACAAACAAGTTATACCTTTAATTAAAATTTGTAAGCATCATGAAACTGATAGTAAGAATCTCAAGGTTTTTAAGCGCTTTGCCCGAGTGGATCATGTTAAAAAGCATGCGTTCGTCATTCCTGCACTAAGCGTTTTGCTGCAAAACCTTTCTTTTTACAATAATAATGTACAATTTGGGCCTCGCATTGGTTCAATTTAATGGAACTTACTACGGAAAATACCGGTATTAACAAGCAACTTTTTGGTGATGATTTTATTTGGGGGGTAGCAACAGCTGCGCTGCAAATTGAGGGCGCGCATGATGCCGATAGCAAGGGCCAGAATATATGGGATGTTTTTTCGGCTAAAAAAGGGAAAATATCCGGCGGTCATCATCATTACGTAGCATGCGATTTTTATAACCGCTATCGCGATGATATTGATCTTGTAAAACAACTCAACATTCCCAACTTCAGGTTCTCTATAGCATGGTCGCGCATATTACCAAATGGAGAAGGGCCGGTTAACCAGGCAGGGATCGACCATTACAACAACGTAATTAATTACTGTTTGGAGCAGGGTATAGAACCATGGGTGACCCTTTATCACTGGGACCTGCCGCAGGCGCTCGAAGTAAGAGGGGGGTGGACAAACCGCGATATTATTGCCTGGTTTACCGAATTTGTAAACGTTTGCGCGCACAATTTTGGCGACAGGGTAAAACACTGGATGATAATGAACGAGCCATCGGTTTTTACAGGCGCGGGCTATTTTTTGGGTATACATGCGCCGGGCCGAACAGGGTTAAGTAATTTTTTACCGGCTGTACACCATGCTATAATGTGTATGGCGGCGGGGGGCAGGGCGCTGCGTAATATTTTGCCCGATGTGCAGATAGGCACAACGTTCTCCTGTTCATATATTGAACCGGCGAGCAATAAACCAAAGGATGTAAGCGCCGCCAAACGGGTTGACACCTTGCTTAACCGAGTTTATATTGAGCCCGTTTTGGGTTTGGGCTACCCGAAGGATGATCTGCCGGTTTTGAAAAAAATGGAGAAATACATCCATCCCGGCGATATGGAAGCCATGCAATTTGATTTTGATTTCATTGGCCTACAATTATATACCCGCGAAATTGCTGAATATTCCTTTTTCACGCCTTATGTACATGCCAGCCTGGTAAAAGCTAAAAACCGTAATGTGCCATTGACCGATATGGGCTGGGAAGTTTATCCGCCTGCTATTTATGAGATATTGAAGAAGTTTGATAAATACGAAGGCATAAAAAAAATATACATCACTGAGAACGGTGCCGCTTTTCCTGATGAAGTGAAGGATGGCAAGGTACACGACCCCAAACGTGTGGAATACCTGAAAAATTATATAGCGCAGGTTCTGAAAGCTAAAAACGAAGGCTGCAAGGTACACGGTTATTTTGTGTGGACGCTTACCGATAACTTTGAATGGGCCGAAGGCTATAATCCCCGTTTTGGATTGATATATGTTGATTTTGATACCCAGCAGCGGATTATAAAATCGTCCGGGCAGTGGTATGGGGATTTTATAAAGTAGACCCAGATCTTTCTTTGTCATCCTGAGGAACGAAGGATCTTCTACGGTAGATAGGTTATCCGCCTGCCCGGCGTAGAAGATGCTTCACTACGTTCAGCATGACAAATCCTGAATAAC
>Ga0207019_1144_pt1 | contig 14326 bp, 10 predicted proteins | sample Alteio_BWMinCont_50_FD_153483 | JGI IMG/M metagenome (GOLD analysis project Ga0207019, IMG submission 153483) | Enriched cells from forest soil in Barre Woods Harvard Forest LTER site, Petersham, Massachusetts, United States -... | ecosystem: Environmental > Terrestrial > Soil > Temperate forest >...
AGCCAAATACGGCATTTTATCGGCAACCTCCTCCTCTTCCCGCGGATGACATGCTATGGGAAATGCAGCAAAGCGGAGAGGATTGCCTGAAAGCAAATGGATACAGGCAATATGAAGTCTCAGCATATTCTTTATCTCTCAAAGAATGTGCGCACAATCGCAATTACTGGGAATTCGGTGATTATCTTGGCATAGGCGCAGGCGCGCATAGTAAAATCACGGATCATGAGAAAGGAGAAGTACTACGCTTCTCGCAAGTGCGTCACCCCAAAGATTACCTCGATGCTGCGAAACGCCAAGTCATGCAAATGCATTCCGTTCAGGAAAAAGATCTCATGTTTGAATTTATGCTGAATGCGCTGCGCCTGACGGATGGCATACCCGCCACACTTTTTTCACAGCGAACAGGACTGCACTTGCAAAAAATGGAAGCCTTGTTGCTCACAGCAAAACAACGCGGGCTATTGCTGGATGAGGCAGGAATCTGGTGTGCATCCTCACTAGGCAAAAAATTTCTGAATGATTTAACCGGAATATTTTTATCATGATGGCTCAGTACTCTTACTTTCTGAAAAATATTCTTTTATTTCTGCTTCTGTTTGTTGTCGTGATCAGTGTGAACCAACCCATTATTTCATTTAACATGATGTATCAGGAACAAGCTTCCATTTACCTCGCCAATCAAACCATTACCAACTGGCAAGATTTATTAAATATTTATCTGCATCCCGCCTGGCTCCACGTTAACATTCCCTTCTTCAGACCCTCTGGACATTTTTTAATTTATCAACTGCTCATGCCTGTGTTCGGCTGGCACAATACCGCAGCGTTAAACATCATTAGTTTCACCTTTCTGACATTGACTGGATTTTTTATTATTAAACTTTACAAATTATTATTTCCTTCTTTCGCGTTGGGCGGCTATATCGCATTCAGTCTTTATCTCATGCACCCAGCCTTAAGCATTTCACGTTTAACCTTCATGCATTTTGATTTTGCCTATGTTTTCTTTGTTGTATTTTCATTATATTTATTTATTTTGTTTTGCCAGAAAAAAAACAACATAAAATATTTTTTGCTATCCCTGTTTTTTTATGCGATAGCCATTACGTTTAAAGAACCCGCCATTATGCTTGGCCCTGTACTTTTTTGTTATTATTGTATTGCGTTTTATGGTCGCAATCTCTTGCATGATAAATTCTCACACCTTATTTTATTCACGCTGACCGCGACTTGCCTGCTATTAAGCGCATATCTTTTTTTAGCCTGGCCATCGCTTCAATATGCGGGTAATAGTTTTAATTTATCGCATAGCTTAGGAACGGCGAATGCCTTAATCCAGGATATATTTGGCGTTAAACAAAACATGATTCCCTTTGGCAATTTACCATTCAAGGATCTCGCTTTTCGCATCACGGTATTTACTGTTGCAACGCGTTATACCCTGTGGATATTTTTCTGGTTAACGCTCACGTGCACTCTACTCGTCCTGAAACACAAGGAACGTGGCCGAAAATCACTCCTGTTTTTATTTTTATCTTCACTTTTATTTATGATATTGCCGCTGTGCTGGGCATCCGGTGCGCCGTGGCATCATAGTTTAACGCTGATTTGTTATAGCCTCATCATGGGATTCAGTGCAGAATATTTTTTACGGCGCTTGCCATTCAGTCAAACATTTATTTCATGCATGTGCATTCTGATCTCCATCATCATCGCATGGATTGCGGTAACCGTGAATTTTGAAAATACCATCAAATATTATCTGGAGCCGAAAGGTTTTCTTGGGCTATCGCTCAATAGAAATGCTGTGTTTTCTCCTCCCGATATTAAAAATCAATTGAATAATGACAGCTTGATTGTCGTGGAAGATAGCACGCTGCATAACGATTATTTTTTAGGAAACGCAGCCTATCCGTTTCTTTTGTTTTTTACGAATGACGACTACGATACATTTCAACTGCGCCAGAATAATTTTTATCTCAAATTTCATCCGGTTTACAGCGGTAATTTATTTAGGTATGCCTATCTCATGCCATCTCTGAAAGAAATGTTATACCCTTTTCAGATTGAGCACATGAATGATATTCCCAATGAAATACTCTATAACTGGTTGAAACATTCCAATAATATTTTTTGTCTGGGTTATGATTCCTCAGGAAATTGGTACAACAGAACGCATGCTTTCAAGGCAGGTCTTGCAAAACAGCAATCCATTCGGCATCTTGCCATTCATACTTTTCAAATTACCGAGATTCGTACTCAACCCAAAAATATTGCCTATACCAAAAAAATCCCGTTCCCCGATGCAGGATTATGCGAATATGCCTGCGACCAGGACAAACAATGCACAGGATTTATTTTTAGTTATGCGCTGACTGGAATCCATCATGATATACAATGTCACTTTCGTTATACGGAATCACCTTCGAAAAGCTATGCCAAACAACGCTTGCCTGGTACACTAATGCGCCTATTATCCTACTCAAAAAAGAATGTGAGTTAAAAAATGTTTTCTTACGCATTTGAACCCAATCTCCTCGATTTGCAACTCATCGATCTTGCTTTTGCTGAAGACTTGGGAATTCCTTATCAAGATGTGACGACTGCAACCTTATTTCCTGAAAAAATGGGAATGGCCAGCGCCCATATTATTTCAAAAAATGTCGAGCCTATTGTTATTTGTGGTCTGCCACTCGTTGCTCTCGTGTTAAAAAAACTGGATCCTCTCTTGCACTTGCAATCCGATTATGATGATGGACAACATCTCATGCACGGAGAAAAACTATTAAGTATTTCCGGCCCTGCCCAAAGTTTATTAATGGCTGAACGCATCATATTAAATTTTTTGCAACGTCTCTCCGCTATCGCAACCCTCACTTCTCAGTTTGTGCAAGTGATTCAGCATACTCACACAAAAATTCTCGACACCCGAAAAACATTGCCTGGATTTCGTCATCTGGAAAAATACGCTGTTCAATGTGGCGGCGGAGTGAATCATCGCATGGGTTTATATGATGCCTTGATGATTAAAGACACGCATGTTGATTTATCTCATGGCATGGAAAAAGCATTGCAACAATTACCCGATGATATCACTCAAACCTTTCCTGTCATTGTTGAAGTGCGTACGATTGCTGAGCTCAGCATTGTGTTATCTCAGGCAAAACACAAAGTATCACGCGTCTTGCTGGATAATATGCATACTGAAATGCTGTGTGATTGCGTCAAGATGTGCAAAGGCATACTGCCAACAGAAGCATCAGGCAATATCAATCTGGATAATCTTTTAGAAGTTGCAGAATGTGGAGTTGATTTTATTTCTGTTGGAAAGATAACTCACTCAGCAACCATGGTGGATTTATCAATGAAGTGTGCGCCTTAACATGCATACTGTCGTCTCACAGCGTGGCCAGCGTTTCCAATTTGATGTCGTTCTTGTCGGCAGCGGTATCGCTTCACTTTGCTACTTGCTGGAATTATTAAAACACCGGCCGTGCACACGTATCGCACTGCTAACAAAAGAGACGCTCACTCTATCCAACTCTTCCTATGCCCAGGGCGGCATTGCCGCTGCCATGCAAGCAGAAGATGTGAGTCAGCATATCAATGACACCCTGATCGCTGGCGATGGTTTATGTCATCCCGATATTGTGTCTGCCATGTTAGCACTCGGTGCTGAAAGCATTGAATATTTACTTAACCAAGGTGTGCCTTTTGATCGTGACAATCATCATCATCTCATTTGCGGCAAGGAAGCAGGTCATGCAACACGGCGTATTTATCATGTAGGCGATCAAACGGGTGCGGTCATCATAGCTAGTCTGATTGCCCAAATAAAAAAATATAAGGGAGTCACGCTATTTGAATATCACACCGTAATTAATTTAATTACCCAGCATAAATCACATCAACCTGCGTGTTTTCCTGAAGTGGTGGGCGTGTATGCACTTTCTGAAACAACCGGTGTCATTCACACCTTTCTTGCAAATGCTGTGATTCTTGCAACAGGCGGCGCTGGCAAAGTTTACCGATATACTTCAAATTCCAGTGTATCGACGGGTGATGGAGTGGCAATGGCTGCTCGAGCTGGCGCAAGAATTGAGGGATTAGAGTTTTATCAATTTCATCCCACTTTACTTTATCATCCTAAAATGAATAATTTTTTAATTTCAGAAGCCTTGCGCGGTGAAGGTGCTATTCTATGCTCGCCCGTAACCAATGAACGTTTTATGGCGCGATATGCGCCCGATAAAATGGAAATGGCAACGCGTGATGTGGTAGCAAGAGCCATTTTTTGCGAGATGGAACAACATAATCTTGATTATGTGCATCTCGATATCAGACATAAAGACAAGCATTTTTTACAGAAACGTTTTCCAAAAATTTACCAGACACTCGCTTCCATTGGTCTTGACTTAAGTCGTGATTGCATTCCCGTTGTGCCTGCAGCGCATTATATGGGTGGCGGTATTTTAACGGATATTTCCGGTGTCACTGATTTATCACGCTTGTTTGCCATTGGTGAAACGGCGTTTACCGGATTGCATGGCGCAAATCGTCTCGCGAGTAATTCATTACTGGAAGGCGTCATCATGGGACGAAAAGCCGCAATAGCAAGCTGTGCTTTCCTTGATATGCCAGTAAAGTTAACGCAATCCATACCCGATTGGGATTCATCAGGCATAAACGATGCAAGACGTGCGAGTCAGATTAATGCTCACTGGCGAGGATTGCGTGGTGAAATGAGTTCCTATGCTGGAATCATTCGAACCGAAGCAGGATTGCGAGATCAGCTAAAATTGGTGCTCGCCCGAGCTGAAATGATAGAAGAATATTACTGGAAATACACTATCACACGAGACTTGATTGAACTGAGAAATATTATTTTAATTGCAGAATTCATTGTGCGTGCAGCCTTGAAAAGAAGAGAAAGCAGTGGTGGCCATTACCGCGAGGATGGTCTTAACAAAAATTATCATGATGAGATTGAAACAAAATGAATACCGCCTTTCCAAAACCCGATATGCAAATTTGTCAGGATGATTATCCGCTTGATTGGTACCAGCAAGAATTCATGAGCTATGCGGAAGAATATCAACGCCTGCCTGATCGCGATATGCTAACCACACTGCTGTGGATGCAGCCTTACATGGAAGCGGCGATCAAGCATTTTGGAAAGGATTTACTTTTGCTTGCGCATTATTACATGGGCGGTGAAATCGTAAAAATGATTCAGTATTTTGGCGGCACCATTGGTGACTCCTATCAATTAGCATTAATGGCGGTGGAAAATCCCGATAAAAAAATCATTGTGGAATCAGCCGTGCATTTTATGGCAGAGTCCATCAGCATACTCGCCAATGACGATCAGCAAGTTTATATTACCAATCCCAAATCAGGCTGCACCATGGAAATGCTCGCAAAAGATTTCATGGTAAAACCCGCCTTTGATCAATTAAATGAACGATATGATGCAAATCCCATTATTCCCATTTGTTATATGAATACTTCTGGACGGGTTAAAGCCATGACTGGCGCTCAAGGCGGTGCTGTTTGCACCAGTTCCAATGTTCAAAAAATATTTCAGTGGGCTTTAAAACAAAATAAAAAAATATTATTTATTCCTGACAGACACATGGGAGAAAATGTCGCTGCTTCGCTAAACATACCTAAAAATAAAATTGCTTATTGGCCTGCAGGAGAAGCGGCGGTTAATTTTCGTTTGTCACAACAAAATCGGGAAGTCTTGGCACATTTTGATGAAGCATCACTCATCTTGTTTGCCAGTGAATGTGGTGTGCACAGTTATTATCAAAAAGAAATGGTGGATTATTGGCAGCAAAAAGGCTACCACGTTGTTGTTCATCCTGAGTGTCGGCAAGAAGTAGTCGCCGCAGCCGACGGCCATGGATCAACGGCCTATTTATGGGATAGGGTTTTCAACGATCGCGCCAACACAGGAAAATATGCAGTCGGCACTGAAAACCACATGGTTTCCAATTTGCGGGATGTGTGCAAAGCGAAAAATATTCAGGTAATTAATTTAAGTGAAATTCCCAGTCATTCATTTAAAAAACGCGGTTGCGGCTGTGCCACCATGTCACGCAACGATCCTCCGCATCTCGTTGCGGTTCTGGATTTACTGAGACAAGGAAAAGTACCTGCGTGTAATCTGGTGAAACCAGGTGATGTTGTTCACGAATTTTTGGGTACGCGCGAGCGCTTGAATCAAGAGGGACAACAATGGATTGTTGAAAATGCAAGACGAGCATTGCAGAGAATGATTAGCATTACGGAAAGTAAGGATAGTTAGTTCTAATGATGATGGCAAGACTACCATCGTTAATAATCCTGTGAAATTTTCTTCTCATACTCGTAGCTGATATCAGATTGAAAGTCGTCAAACTATTATTTAATTTTAAGGAGAAAAATAATGGAAATAAAAATCATTAATCAACTACACGTCTGTTTCGAAGAAGTGGCAAGGAAGGAGGATGATATTGAGTTTTGGTATGCCAGAGATATACAGAAGCTCTTGGGCTACAATGAATGGAGAAATTTTGTACTAGTTATAAATAAGGCTGCACAAACATGCCAAAATTCAGGTCACGCGATAGGAGACCATTTTGTTGACGTCAACAAAATGGTCTCCTTGGGTTCTGGCAGTCAGCGTGAAGTGGATGATATAAAGCTCACGCGTTATGCCTGTTACCTTATCGCTCAAAATGGGGACTCAAAGAAAAATGAGATAGCATTTGCCCAGACTTATTTTGCAGTGCAAACACGTAAACAAGAAATCATTGAGCAGCGAATAGCTGAATTGGAAAGATTAGAAGCAAGAGAAAAATTGTCGCAATCAGAAAAACAACTTTCAGGCATTCTTTTTGAACGTGGGGTAGATAGTCAGGGATTTGCCCGTATTCGAAGCAAGGGCGATCAGGCTTTATTTGGCGGGAATACAACTCAGAAAATGAAAGAAAAGTTAGGTGTTTCTGAAAGTCGTGCGCTTGCTGATTTTTTGCCGACCATTACAATTAAGGCGAAAGATTTTGCAAATGAAATCACTTCATTCAACACGACACGTGACAACATACGAGGTGAGCAACAAATTACACAAGAACATGTTAAAAACAACACTACTGTCCGTGAAGCATTAAAGCAAAGCAACATTTATCCTGAAAGCTTGCCACGCGCCGAAGACGTCAAAAAAATTGGACGTAAAATTCAGTCTGAAAATAAAAAACTCCCTAAGACGACAAAAGTTTTGAGTGACGAATAACCGTATGTGTATGAGCTCTATAGGGTCATTTGAGATGGTTATTTCAATCCTGTCAACTCAGAACATCTATACCGGCGAAAGTCCTAAAGTATGATTACTTTCCTTATGACTATACTTTGTCATATCAATCACGTGCTGATGAAATGCATCTACGCTCGCATGATGCCCAACGCTTATAATCGAACATTGTGGCAAGCGTTTATGCAATAACGCATATAAATGAGCTTCATTCGCAAGATCCAGCATGGAAGTACTTTCATCGAGAAATACCCAATCAGGTTTATGCAGCAACACTCTTGCAAAGGCAATTCGCTGTTGTTCGCCGGGAGATAATTCCTGAGACCAGTGCGCTGTTTCATTCAGGCGGGGAATAAACTCTTTAAGATGACAATCGTGCAGCACGGATTCCAAATGTTTTTCCAGTTCAGGATCTTTTTTATCCGGGAATAAAATTGCTTCAGCCAATGTGCCTATCGGCATATAAGGTTGTTGCGGCAAGTACATGACATGTTTATTTTCAGGAAAAACCACTTCTCCAGAGGCATAGGGCCACACACCTGCAATTGCCCTGATAAATGTACTTTTTCCAAGTCCCGATTCTCCTTTGATGACGTAATTATTCCCATGAATAAAATGTTCATCAATTGAATCAAGCAGTACATTGTCGCGCGGAGTTTTAATCACCAATTTTTTCACAGTAATGGAATTTTCAGGTTGTTGGCTAATCACCATATGATCTGCTTTCTCAGCCTTCATTTCAGCATCATGCAAATGATTTACAAAAGTAGTCAAACGTGAGCAAGTCGCTCTCCATTCCGCAATGGAGGTATACGCATTCACCAGATAAGAAAGTGAATCCTGAACGCTTGTGAAGGCTCTGATACTTTGCATTAAACCGCCCAGTAAAAAAACTTTGCCAAAATAATTTGGCAATGCAACAAGCAGTGGCAGTAACACAGCAAGCTGATTAAAACCGCCTGTAAACCATAACAATAATTTTTGACGCAAAATAATGGCATACCAATTTTGCAAGACTCGCAGAAAATGAAAATTCAAGATACTTTTTTGATGATCTTCCCCACGATACAAGGCAACTTGCTCAGCATGCGAACGCAAATCAATGGCAGAAAAACGAAACGTTGCTTCACGCTGTTGCTGCTCGAAGTTTAAATTGATCAGCGGCCGTCCGATTTTAAAGGTAATCAATGTGCCAATCAGGTTATACAACAAACCCACCCATACCAGGTATCCATGAATATGCACCGTACCCAAAGCCCCAAGTGGAATCGTCAACACCCCAGACAAAGTCCAGAGAATATAAACGAAAGCAGGAAAAGTTGTAACCGCACTGACTAACCCAACCACGAGACTAATGGAATTTGAAATTAACCCATTCACATCTTCCTGAATACGTTGATCCGGATTATCTGTTTTTACATCAAATGTTTCCAGATAGTAATAACCCCGTTTGGAAAGCCAGCGCGAAAGCAACTGTTCGGTTAGCCAGCGACGCCAGCGAAGCGCAAAAAGTTGTGAGAGATAATAGCGATACACCGCGACAACAATGTTAATACCCGCCAGAATAAAGAAAAAAAACAGAAGACGAACACTTGCATGTACATTGTATGCCTGCAACGCATTATAAAAATAATTGTACCAATAATTAAAAGCAACATCGAAACCCACCAGCACGATAGTAAGCAAGAGGACAATAGCTGCAAATGACCAGGCTGAAATTTTGTGCTCAGATTGCCAATAGGCTTTAATTAATTCCCACGTCGTATATTGACGTGATTTCAGGAAGGGTATCGCATCCTTCTCGGGAGAAAAATCCATTTGCAGAAACTCCGTTCATCCATTCATGGCCCTCATCTTATCACGCTGAAAGCATGCACAATAGCGGTCAAACCAGAGCTCTTCCATTAATTGAGTCATTCAGCATTTGTTTAAAAAACCAATCACGCTATAATCGTCGGACTAACTCATGGAAATACTTATGAAATGGAAAGTTAATATTTTAGGTGCCATCGTATTTTCCCTGCCATTGCTTGCTGGCTGCACCTACAATCCCTTTCTCGCTGACAACCATACGACTGGCAGTCCGCTCGCTGCCGGAATTGGCGCTGGCATGGGTGCTGGTGGTGTTGCTCTGCTTGGCGGATCAAAAGCAACCATGGCGATAGCGGGACTGGCTGGCGGCGCAATAGGATATTATGTAACCACCCTGCGCTACGCATCCGGTGGCATTATACAAACCGGCGGCAAGGTTTATAAAATTGGCGACTATCTGGGAATTTATATTCCCACCGATCATCTTTTCGAACCGAATACGGCTGATTTTTTACCGCAAGCAAAACCCATACTGGATAGCACCGTTTATGTATTGAAACGCTACCCGAATCGCAGCATTCTCATTTCCGGCAATACCAGCGGCTTTTATCGTGCAAGATGGGAGCAAGACCTTTCCGAGCGAAGAGCACAAAAAGTTTCAGCCTACCTCTGGAATGCTGGCATCAGTCAAAACAATCCCCGATTGCATTTTAATAAGCTAAATTATGTTGGCCATGGAGATTATTTTCCACTCGCAAAAGATATTACCAATACTGGCATTCGTGAAAATAGCCGTATTCAAATTACTTCATATCCTGTGTATTGCGATTTAGAGATAGAAAAGGAAGTCGTGGTGCATGAGATGAGAGGGGCGAACACGACAGTTGCCGCTGTGACTCCGCCGCCCGCACCGTGTCAAACCACGGATTCTGAAGGTAGATGTCTCGATAATGCATAAAAATACTGGACAAGCTAAGTAAGCATTTACGCAAATAAGTATAGGCATGTTTTGCGGTTAATCGCGAAAAATAAAACCCTTCTCTTGACCCCCATGAACGCTTACCAAATCCTTGACCGAACCCCAGACACGTGCTGGCGATACCGTCGTATAACAAGCCGGTGTGACAGGCGATGCTTTTCGATATGTGCATTTACGATTGAAACAGGGTGAGCATGGAAAATCCGCCGCAAGATGGCGTGAAAATTTTCCCTGTGCGCCCGTATAAGCTGGATTCGTTGATCCATAAATTGAAACCGTTGGCACATCAAGCGCCGCGGCAAGATGCGCAAATCCTGTATCCACCGCGACCACCGCCTTTGCATTGGCAAGCAATCCCGCCATCGCCTTGATATCCATTCGAGGAAGAATATCCACAGCACACCCCTTGCCTATACGTGCTGCCTGTTCCATTTCTTCCGTACTGTATCCACTGATTTTTACTCGATATCCCGCAATCTCAGCCAATTTCGCAAGCTCACTCCAGTAAGATTCTGGCCATTGCTTAGAGCCCCAGGTCGTGCCAAATAAAAAAACGAGATAATTTTCATCGGGTGTGGGTGAGGAAAATGCCTGATGCGTTAACCCGTAATCAGGCAGGGTTTCTGGCATGGGATAACCGAGAGCCAAGCTAAACAAATGACGCTGCCGTAAAATCGCATGCTGATAAAAATTCACGTTTAATTTTCGTTGATAAGCGAAGGATGCCAGTGATTCACGTGCTGATCCAAAATCAAGACCCGCACGCACACCGGATGCAAGAAAAGTGAGAAGCGCACTTTTCACCAAACCTTGCGCATCCAGAATCAAATCATATTTTTGTTCGTGCAATTGCTTGCGTAATTGTCTCCACCCAGTACGAGACTCCTTTGAAAAAATCCCCTTGCGCCAACGACGCAATGCCACCGGAATAATTTTGTCTACCGCTTGATGCCAGCCTGGAATATCGGCGAACGGTTCTTCCACCACCCAATCAAATGTCATGTGAGGAATGGCACGACTTGCATCCGTGAGTGCTGGCAAGGTATGAATAATATCGCCCATGGACGATGTTTTAATTAACAGCACGCGCATGATTACACTCTCCACGCCATCATTGTCTGAAGCACACTCACTGGCGTCAAATCCCGCATGCAACGATGATGTTCTAGCGGACATTCTCTCGCAAAACACGGCTGACATGCCAAATTGAGTTTAAGAATACTCGCATCCGCTGCAAGTGGTGGTGTAAATGACGGACTGGTTGGGCCATATAATGCAATGATGGGTTTCTTTAATGCAGCCGCCATGTGCATTAAACCAGAATCATTCGTCAACACGCCAGAAACCAGCGACAATAATGCAATGGTTTCAGACAAAACGGTTCGCCCCGAAATATTTTCACAAGCTTGATCTGTCATCTGCATAATTTTATTTGTAATCGGACGATCGCCCTCAGAACCAAACAACCATATGTCCCAACCTTCCGCGAGTTTTTGATTGGCAATCTCTGCAAAATATTCTTCAGGCCAACGTTTGGCTGAACCAAATGCAGCGCCCGCGCCGAGCGCAAGTACGGGACGACCACGCCATAGCGGTTTCAGTTTTGCAAGAACGGCTTCTTGTGCTGCTTTTGCAACCGTAAATTCAGGATAAGGATAAGAAGAGGGTAGCGGCTGATTTGGCTCAAGACCTAATGCCATGTACTGTTCAATCATCAGGGGATAGCGTTTTTTATTCAGGCGTCTTGCATCGTTTAAAATAAAGTGACGAAATTCACCCAGCCATCCGGTACGTTTTGGAATACCCGCGAACAGAGGAATCAATGCAGATTTAAATGAATTGGGTAAAACAATGGCTTGGTCATATTGATTTGCGCGTAATTTTTTGGCGAGCTGATAACGTGCTCCTAATTTTAATTCGCCATGCGTGATAGGCATTTCAATTGCCTGATTAACTTCTTGCATGCAACTCAGCAAGGAAAAAGTCCAGGCAGGTGCAAGCACATCAATCATCGCGTCAGGGTTTTGCTGTTTCAACAACCTGAACAGACTTTGCGCCATGACCATGTCGCCTATCCAGGAGGGGCCAATAATCAAAATTTTGTGCGGCATATTAGTCAACATCGTTAGGATTAAAATCTTTTAGAATATATTTGGTACCGCAATACGGACAAACCACTTCACCCGCTTCTTCTATTGGCAAATAAACACGCGGGTGTGCATCCCATACAAGCTGATTCTGCGTCGGGCATGACAATGGCAAATCCGCAGCCGTAATATCATAGCTAAGCAAGGTACAGGCTTTTTGTGAACCTGCGTTATTTTTTTGCATCGCGCGTCTCCGGTGCTTATAACAGGCTTTCTGGGAGGCCCATCATACCTGATTAGCGCAAAGAGCAAAACCCCTGGCCATACACTTGCTATAAATACGAGAATGTTTAGAGGATATACAAATCGGAAATTAAATATTTTTTCTTGATTAAGACCGGAAAAGTCGAGTCTATAAGATTGAAGGTGCAGATGTCGACCCAATTGCTGGATAATATGCAACAGGTACGCAGGTATTATTCACATTAAAAAACATGGGTGAATTGGTTCTGGCCATATCATTCCAGAAAGTCGGAAATCCCGTTGGAAAATAAGCAGGATTTTCTTTTGTAACACTTACAAGATAGTCAAAAAAATACTCTCCCAGTGTGGGCATCTTGTTCCAAAACGTCATTAGCCAGCCATTCTCTTCTACAATTGGCAGTAGTTCATCTTTAGGTTGAGTGATTTCTAACTTGCCTTTTTTAGCCAGAATAGTGATTACTCTTTCCAAGCTAGCAATGATTCTGTCATTTTCAGGTTTTTGTGCTTCGTTGTGCATCCAGGAAAAATAATTGCATACCTCAGATTCAGGATCCAGTGAATCTCTGATGAATTGGCTAATCCAGCGCGATCTTCTTATAAATAAATGACTGGCTTGTTCTTGCGCTGTAGTTGTGTCGTGCATTAGATAGCTATTTAATAATGTTGGACTCGGATAATATTTAACAGGTCCATGGCTCAGTGATGTAAAAGACCATTCTCGAGATCGAAAAAATGGTTTGCTGGTTTCATAAATCAACATATGCCTTGTATTCTCACCTTCATGTACTGGAGGCAATGTTGCACCATGAACATAAAGTCCATTAAATACTTCCAATGGTAGCTCACCCATTGAAAGCAGAAATATTTCACCTGGTTCTAAATTATTTATTTGTTCACTTACACTGGAATCAGATAAACTTCCAATAGAGAAATATTCATCCACTTGTAATTGTTTAAAATATTTTCCTTCATCAGTATCAGCCGCTTGCTCATTGGAAATTGCTTTTTTTAACTTGCTCGCTTCCAAATCATAGTGATGAAATATAGGCAAAATAATGGGTTTTTCGGTTAGGCTGGCAGGTCCATTTACTTGTGCATCGCGAATTCCGGCAAGATACTGGGCCATGGTATTTATATAAGGATAATTTTTCGGTGATATATTTTTTTCCTGGATAGGCCAGCCATAAAATGGCATTGCATGGAATTTTTTTTCAATTAGTCCATTAGTAAAAGTCAAAAGACCAGGTTTATCTTCAACTATTCTTTTCCCTGCTTCAATATTATTTAAATAATTAACTACTTCTTCAAGTGAGCTTTTTGGTGCAGTAATAAATAAATCATCCCCATTTTTTAAATGGAAATATTTTTTTTCATTTTCAAGATTAATCTGAACATTTCCACCATTATGCGAAGGATTATTTCCTAACCAGGGCCCGATTCTGAGATAAACATCTACATCCATAGAGCTCGCTGAACTTTTACAAGGTAGGGAATCAACTTCATCTTGTGTTTTTATAATGGATTTTCCAGTTGCAGCAATTGCATCAGTACAAAAATTCAATTGCCCACCGGAAATGGCAAGTGTGAGATGTGAGGTTTTATTTTCTTTAAATTGTTCATAATAGTAATGACCTTCAATGAAGTCACTGTTTGTGCGATCATCATGGTACACATCAGGAAGATTGGCAGGTAAATTAAATAATGTGATCAGTTTTTCCTTAGTCAAATTTCCATTTCGTTCGGGATTGCCATCTATATAATATTCATTGACTCCATTAAAATAAATACATTCAAATTTTCCCGAAAATCCTAACTGGCGAAATCGTCGCATTAAATTATAGCTTGAGACTTGATTTCCCATACCATAGGGCATGCTTTCAAAAT
>Ga0207019_1145_pt1 | contig 14311 bp, 13 predicted proteins | sample Alteio_BWMinCont_50_FD_153483 | JGI IMG/M metagenome (GOLD analysis project Ga0207019, IMG submission 153483) | Enriched cells from forest soil in Barre Woods Harvard Forest LTER site, Petersham, Massachusetts, United States -... | ecosystem: Environmental > Terrestrial > Soil > Temperate forest >...
AGGGATGGCTTCCAAAAATATATTGAAACAGCGCATAACGCGCTTGCCAATCCGGGTTGGCGAATTGCGTGCGGATTTCTGTCAGCTGTCGATCACGCAGACGCTCGATGGATTTTTCATCAAAACGCGGCGCGGTCAGCGCCATCTGCAAAAGCTCCAGCGCTTTGTCGTGATCCGCGCTCAGGCTTTTAACGCTGCCGGTCAGGGCATCGCGCCCGGCGGCGAAATGCAGGGCAATGGAATGATCGGCAAGCTCTTGCTGAAAGGCGGCGGCATCGTAAGTTCCTGCGCCTTCGGTCAACAGGCTCATTGTCAAATTGGCGAGACCCTGTTTGGCGACCGGGTCTTGCTCGACCCCGCCGCGAAACGCAAAATGCATCGTGATCAGCGGCAATTTGTGATCTTCAACCAGCCACGCCTTTACGCCGCTTTTGCTCGTGACTTCGTGAATCGTGACGGCGTGGGCGGGGGAAATACCAAACAAAATAGCGAGACAAAAAGAAAAAACAAAAACCGTCGTCATTCCCGCGAAAGCGGGAATCCAGCGGCGAGCGTCCGCGAGCCAATGACTCTTCCGCCGCGGACGCGGCGGGTACTGGATCTCGGCTTTCGCCGGGATGACGCGGCCTAGATAATTCATCGTATCCCCATATCGCGATGGATGACGGGCTGAGCGGCTTCGCGCGCGGATGCCGAAGCACGAGCATCCGGCAAAAGAAGCCCGACGATATAATGTGAATTGGCGGCAAGGTCATGCAAGGCAATGTTAACGTCGTCCGCCGTTACGGCCTGAATGCGGTCCGGCCATTCTTCAACATCGGCGACCGTGGACCCCGTTGTCAGCGCCATGCCGAAGGCATAGCCCGGCATCGCCAGACCGTCGCGTGCAAAAATCGCGATGCGTTCAAGCCGTTGCTTGGCATTCTCAACCGTTTTTGTATCAAGCCCATTTTGCGCCAGAGCGGCCAATTCTTTTTTCAAAGCTTGTTCAAGCTGTTTTGGATCTTTGCCGCCGTGCGGCGTGAGCGCGATGGTGAATATAGCCGGGCCGCGCGCATCGGGGTCGTAGGACGTACCGACGCCGCTGGCGAGGCCCTGCTCATCGACCAGATTATGGTATAAAACGCCAACTTCACCGCCATCCAGCGCTTCAGCCAATACTTCTAGCGCATAAGCTTCATGCCCCTTTTGCGTGTGGTAGGACGGCACGACGATGTGCATTTCAAGCTGCGGCTGTTCAACACCGGCATCCACCATAACAAAGCGATGCGCGGCGGGTTCGGGTGGCGCGGAAAAAACATGCGGTGGCGCCACGGCATGATCCAGCACCACGCCATAGGTCGCTGCCGCAAGCCGCATGACCTGCTCTGGCGTCACATCGCCGGAAATAACTACGACAGCATTGCCGGGGGCGTAATGGCGTTGATGAAAGTTTGTCGCGTCCGCGGCTGAGAGTTTTTCAATCTCTTTTTTCCAGCCAATCACCGGCACACCATAGGCATAATGCGGCATCAACATGTGCTGGACCTTTTCATCAAAGCGTCCTTCGGGATTGTTGTCGGTGCGTTGCTGCCGTTCGTCGAGCACCACGCCAAGTTCTGGTGTCGCAGTATCGGGAGTAATGCGCAAATTTTGCATGCGGTCGGCTTCCATTTGCATGATCATCGGCAGCCGGTCGGCCGCGACGGTTTCAAAAAAAGCCGTGTAATCATACGATGTAAAAGCGTTGTCGTTGCCGCCCTGCGCCGCGATAAGCTTGCTGAATTCGCCGGGACCAATATTCGTCGTACCGCGAAACATCAGATGTTCCAGATAATGCGCCAGGCCGGTTTTGCCGGGCACTTCGTCGGCCGAGCCGACTTTGTACCAAACCATCTGCGTGACGGCGGGCGACAGATGGTTGGGGACCACCACAACCTGCAACCCGTTCGCGAGCGTAAAACTGGTGGGATAAAAAACCGCCGCCTGTGCCGCGGGCATAAACAGAAACAGCAGGGCGACGAAAAGGCAGCGCCGCAGGATCATAGGCCAAGCCAACCGCTTTTTTGACGTTCAATGACCGGCGTAGCGCCTTTATCAATATTTTCGCCTTTGGCCTGGGCTTCCTTGATGCGCTTGGCTTCAGCGGCGGAATCAACCGTCACAGCCGGTTTTTCTCTTTTCTTCCACCATAAAATTTCGTCGATCAAATGCGGTGTCGCAACGATTTTTTGTGCATCTTCACGATTGATAAGCTCACGAATATTGGTATCGGCTTTAGTGGCACCCGTTTTTTCAAGCAAGGCTTTTTCCGCATCGGATGGGGCGTTGGGTGCAACCGGTTTGGCCGAAAGCACGTTGGTGAAAAGAATATCATCAGCGCGACGGCCCATATCGATTTCCTGCGGGCGTGGCGCACCGGGTTGCGGCGGACGCAAAGCGAAGTCCGGAGGAATGGCCAAAGGCGGGCGATCGGCGACCGAAAATTCATCAGGCGCATTGCGGCCCAATCCCAAACTTTCGCGCAGATCGCTGCACGCCGAAAGGGTGGAAACAAAAACACAAAGAAAAAAAAGATTGCGGTAACTCATGTGTTTGGCCCCTAGTTGTTCTAGTTTTCGCGCAAACCTTTTTCCAGCAGGACTCAAAGGGCTACAAGATGAGATGCTGGAATAATGAACCTCTGTAGGTGGATGAATATCCCCAAAAGGCCTGAATCTATAAACTCTGGGAAGAGCATTTGATGGAGTATTTTCGGGTGGCGACTTTGCCATAGATATTCTCCTGTTCAGCCGGACGGTTCCAGACTACCTGCCCCGGATCAAATTATCCAGCAGCAGCAAGCCAACGCCGGTAACAATGGCGGCATCGGCGATATTGAAGGCATACCAGTGATAATCGCGGTAATAGAAATCGAGAAAATCAGCCACCGCACCATAGCGCAGGCGATCAATGACATTGCCGATTGCACCGCCCATGATGGCGCCAAGCGCCAGCGCGATCAGCGTCGAATGCGTGCGCCACAACCAGCGCCCGAGCAGAAAAACGATCAGAGCTGCGACGGCGATCAGAACGTATTTGGTCAGGCGCGGATCAAACTGGTTCAACAGACCAAAAGTAACACCCTTGTTCCAAACCAGAACCAGATTCAGAAATGGTGCTTCAGGGATAGTGCGCGGCGGATGCATGACGACGCCGACAACCCACCATTTGGTGAGTTGATCGAGAAGCGCGATCAGCACAAGCAGGTAAACGCCCATCGTGGAACGGTGACGAATACCAATCATGCGGCTACCTTTCGGAGATGGGTTACGGCTTCATCACAGCGGATACAGAGGTCGGGATGATCCTTATGCTCGCCAACTTCCGGCAACACCTGCCAGCAACGCTCACATTTTTGGCCGTCGGCAGAATTAACGACGACGCCAACTCCGGGTACATCGGCAAGAACGAAAGCATCTTGCGGCGGTACGGCCATGGTTAAAACAAGGGATGAGCTGATGGAGATCTCGGAAAAATCGAGATCGCCCAACAATGCTTTGTGTTCGGCCTTCACATAAACCTGCGGTTTTGCTTGCAGACTTGAGCCAATCTTCTTTTCATTACGCGCCAATTCCATCGCCCCAGTCACGACGCGGCGGATATTGCGGATTTCCTCCCATTTCTTGCCCAGCGCATCATTGCGCCATTCTTTCGGCACGGTCGGGAAGGTTTGCAGATGCACGCTGGCATCCACCGCCGGATGACGCATCAGATAGGCTTCTTCGGCCGTAAAGCACAGGAACGGCGCGAGCCAGACCGTCAGATGATTAAACACATGCTCCATCACTGTGCGCGCGGCGCGTCGGCGCGTGCTGTCGGCACGATCGCAGTATAAGCTGTCTTTGCGTACATCGAAATAGAATGCTGATAAGTCGCCACCGCAGAAATTATGCAATTCGGTTAGCATGTGATTGAAATCGAACGTCGCGATATCGGCACGGACGATCGCATCCATTTCGGTGATGCGATGCAACACCCATTGTTCCAATTCCGGCATTTCGGCGAGCGGCAAATGTTCTTTCGCATTCATGCTATCGAGCGCACCCAGCAAATAACGCAACGTGTTGCGGAAACGGCGATACAGATCGCCCATTTGTTTCAAAATTTCGGGACCAATGCGCAAATCCTGCGTGTAATCGGACGCGACCACCCACAGGCGCAGAATATCGGCACCCATTTGATCGATAACTTTTTGCGGCGCGACGACGTTGCCGAGCGATTTTGACATTTTCCGCCCCTGCTCATCCAGCGTAAAGCCGTGCGTCAGCACCATGTCGTATGGCGCGCGGCCGCGCGTGCCGCAGGATTCCAGCAGCGACGAATGGAACCAGCCGCGATGTTGATCCGAACCTTCCAGATACAAATCGGCAGGCCAACGCAGATTGGGCCATTCGGAAGCGGGTTCATTGTGATCCAGACAGAATGCGTGCGTCGATCCGGATTCAAACCAGACATCGACGATATCGAAGATCTGTTCGTAATCAGAGGCTTTGTACGCCGAGCCTAAAAATTCCTGTGCATCGCGGCTGTACCAGGCATCGGCGCCTTCGGCTTCGAACGAAGCCGTAATGCGATCCAGTACGGCTTTATCCTTGATCACGTCGCCGGTGGTTTTATGCACGAACAGCGCAATCGGCACGCCCCAGGCGCGTTGACGACTGATACACCAGTCAGGACGGCTTTCGATCATGCCGCGAATACGGTTTTCGCCGATTTGCGGATACCATTTGGTGTTGCCGATTGCCTGCATCGCCAATTCGCGCAGTGTTTTTGTTTGTCCCGCAGCGGGTTTATCCATCGCGATAAACCATTGCGGCGTGGTGCGGAAAATCAGCGGCGCTTTCGACCGCCAGGAATGGGGATAGGAGTGCGTGATGTTTTGCTTGGCCAGTAACGCGTTGGCTTCGATCAAAGCTTTCATCACCGCGCCATTGGCCTCGCCTACTTTACCGTCAGGTTTATAGACGTACAGGCCAACAAAGCCTTTGACGTTGTCCAGATAACGGCCATCGGGACCGACCGTCGGATCAAATTTGATTTTATAATGTTGGCCGAGATTGAAGTCATCCTCGCCATGACCGGGCGAAATATGCACGAACCCCGTACCGGCTTCGGTCGTAACAAAATCGCCATGATAGAGCGGTACGTCATAGTCGAAATAGCCTTCGTATTGAGGAAGGCCACGCCAGGGATGCTGGCAAATCGTGCCTTTAAGATCATCCTGATTAACCACGTCTAACTTGCTGACCCGCGCAATTTTTGCATCTTTACAGAATTGGTCGAACAACGCCTCGGCGATAACCATGACATCGCCGATTTTGGCAAGACTGCCTTCGGCAATTTCTTCAACACGCACTAATGCATATTGAAAATCCCCATAGGCGATCGCGCGATTGCCGGGAATGGTCCAGGGCGTTGTGGTCCAGATGGTGATGCTGGCGCCTTCCAGCTTTTTATTTGCGGTTTTAACAACTGGAAATTTGACCCAGATCGTTGTTGATTTATGATCCTGATATTCGATTTCGGCTTCGGCGAGCGCGGTTTTTTCGACCACCGACCACATCACCGGCTTGACGCCGCGATACAGCAAACCGTTTTGCAGGAATTTATGAATCTCGCGCAAAATTTGCGCTTCGGCGCGTTTGGTCATCGTCGTATAGGGATGCGCCCAATCGCCAATCATCCCCAGACGTTGAAATTCTTCGGTCTGCACCGTCTTCCAATGTTCGGCGAAAGCGCGACATTCGGCGCGGAATTGCAATTTCGGCACCGCGTCCTTGTCTTTGCCTTTTTCGCGGTATTGTTCTTCGATCTTCCATTCGATCGGCAAACCGTGGCAATCCCAACCGGGAACATAAGGCGTGTCGAAGCCCAGCATTTGATAGGAGCGCACCACGACATCCTTCAAAATTTTATTCAGCGCGTGGCCGATATGAATGTTGCCATTGGCGTAGGGCGGGCCGTCATGCAGGATGAATCGCTTGCGCTTCCCAGCCGAGGCGCGCAGGCGATCATACAGACCCAGCGATTGCCAGCGGGCCATCAACTCCGGTTCTTTTTGCGGCAAGCTGCCGCGCATGGGAAAATCGGTTTTCGGTAGAAATACCGTGTCGCGATAGTCTTTCTTGGATTCACTCATTGCCGCAGGATACTAATCGATTCCGCTCTGGTAAAGCGGCGATTTCACAGGCAAAATGCGCTCCATGTTCTTCTCCCCCCAAACCTGGTCGCCGCTGAACCAGCGCCGCTGGGCCAATTTTAGGGCCAACAAACGCGGCTTTTGGTCGCTGTGGATTTTCCTTTTGCTGTTCGGGGTTACGTTGTGTGCCGAGATCGTCGCCAACGACAACCCATTACTGATCAAATTCGATGGGCATTATTACAGTCCGTTTCTCGTCAATTATCCCGAAACCAAATTCGGCGGCGAGTTTGAAACCGAAGCACGATACCGCGACCCCTATGTCCGGAAATTGATCGAAGCTAAAGGCTGGATGATCTGGCCGCCGATTCCGTTTTCGTATAACACGATTAATTATACCCTCAGCCAGCCCGCGCCATCGCCGCCCGATAAAACCGATTGGCTTGGGACAGACGATCAGGGACGCGATGTGCTGGCACGCATGATTTATGGATTCCGTATTTCGGTTTTGTTCGGTTTGACGCTGACGGTGTTGTCATCCGTCATTGGCATCGCCGCTGGGGCGGTGCAGGGGTATTTCGGCGGTTTGACGGATTTGTTGATGCAACGCTTTATCGAGATTTGGGGCGGCATGCCGGTGTTGTATCTGCTGATTATTATGGCGAGTTTGGTGCAACCAAATTTCTGGTGGTTGCTTATTCTGATGCTGCTGTTTTCGTGGATGTCACTGGTGCATGTTGTGCGCGCCGAATTTTTGCGTGCGCGGAATTTTGATTATGTCCGTGCCGCGCGGGCGCTGGGCGCCGAAGATCACGTGATTATGTTCAAGCATGTGCTGCCGAACGCGATGGTGGCAACGCTGACCTTTGTGCCGTTTATTTTGAACCATTCGATTACCACACTGACGGCGCTGGATTTTCTCGGGTTTGGCTTGCCGCCCGGCTCGCCCTCGCTCGGCGAATTGCTCAATCAGGGCAAAAACAATTTGCAAGCACCGTGGCTGGGCATCAGCGCCTTCTGCGTGCTCGCGGTGATGCTGACCTTGCTGATTTTTATTGGCGAGGCAGTGCGCGATGCCTTCGACCCGCGCAAGATCCAGGGCGGGAAATGAGCTGGCTGTCGCGCCTGCAATCCGGGCTTGGAAAGTCTTCGACGAAATTGTCAGAAGGCATCACCGGCATTTTCACCAAGCGCAAACTCGATGATGCAACGCTGAGTGAGTTAGAAGAATTGTTGATTGCCGCCGATCTGGGCCCGGCGACGGCGGCACGTTTGGTGGAGGATTTCGCCAAAAACCGCTTTGGCAAAGATATCGGCGATGCTGAAGTTAAAGCCGCATTGGCCGAACAAATCGCCACGATTTTGCAGCCTTGTGCGGTACCGCTGAAAGTCGACACCGCAAAAAAACCCTTTGTGGTTCTGGTGGTCGGCGTCAATGGCACTGGCAAAACTACAACCATCGGTAAACTGGCCAAGCATTTCCGCGCGCAAGAGCTCAGCGTGATGCTAGCGGCGGGCGATACCTTCCGCGCCGCCGCGATCAGCCAGTTGAAAATTTGGGGCGAGCGTGTCGGCGCACCGGTGATTGCGGGCGAACCGAATGGCGATGCGGCATCGCTGGCGTTTCAGGCGCTGGAAAAAGCGCGCATGGAAAAATCCGATTTGCTGCTGATCGACACCGCCGGGCGTTTGCACAACAAAGATAATTTGATGCAGGAACTCGCCAAAATCGCGCGGGTTTTGAAAAAACTCGACGACACTGCACCGCATGCGGTACTGCTGGTGCTTGATGCCACCACCGGGCAAAACGCGCATGCGCAGGTCGAAGTGTTTCAGAATCTTACCCAGGTGACGGGGCTAGTCGTGACAAAGCTGGACGGCTCGGCCAAAGGCGGTGTGCTGGTGGCGTTGGCGGATCGTTTCAAATTACCAATTTATGCCATCGGTATCGGCGAAGGCGCGGATGATTTGCAGCCATTTGAGGCAAAGGATTTTGCAGCCTCTCTAGTGGGGCTGAACTAGTTATCGTTTTGTATTTGCCGCCGCCGGACATGCCTGTAATTTTGGCTGTGGCGTATCAGGTCCCAGCAAGGAACGAAATTGCTGAGAATGGGCTTCGATTTGTTCAAGCAGTTTCGGATTATCTCTAAGATGAACAAGCTCAGTACCAAGATCTGCATTATTAACTTTAACGACGATACCATTGGTGCGAATGGGCAACTCCTCTTTCGTCACTCCCGCTAAATTTCTTATAGCCACGAATGCATCGCTGAATCTTTCTACATCTGTCCCCGCCGGAAGTTTTGCTACCACTTCGCTTCCATTAACCCAGCCAAAACTATGTGTCTCCGCAGCAACAAAATTCAACCCTGTTGCATTGGAAAGACGGCAAGCGATTGTGGCGTATTGAGCCTCTTCCTGTTTGGTTTCTTCAGTAGTTAGCCCAATAGCTTGGGAAACGCCTGATCGGGGTGCGGTGAGAGCGAGTGCGACTGTGCTCAAAAATAATCTTCTGTTCATAATATTACTCCTAAAGTTAATTAACAGCGATGCCGCGAATAGTATTACATGATAAATACTTTCACAAACATTTTAACGCTGCCTAATTTAACCGTGAATTATGAAAATTAACCATGATAAAGTAGCCTTCATGACCACAAAACCGATCCCCCTGCCCGACCTCGCCGCAACCGAAAAGCTTGCCAAAAATTTGGCTACCCTTTTGCAAAATGGTGATGTGGTGGGATTGGAAGGGCCGCTGGGTACCGGGAAAACCACATTCGCGCGCGCATTGTTGCAAGCGCTTGGCGTTGAGGGCGATGTACCGAGCCCGACTTTCACGCTTTTGCAAACGTACGACACGCAACATTTCCCGGTTTATCATTTTGATTTGTATCGCTTGAAAAGTGCCGATGAGCTGGATGAATTGGGCTGGGACGATGCCTGCGCCGACGGCGTGGTTGTCGCCGAATGGCCCGAACGCGCCGCGGGCCGGTTGCCGGTGGACCATTTAATCCTGAAATTTATGATGGATGACAGAAGTACGCGCAGCTGTGTGCCCATGCCGCAGGGCACATGGACGGAGAGATTGCGGAAGCTGTAGAAATTATTTCCGTTGATCCAGCGGTACGAAATTACGCGTCGTAGGTCCCGTGTAAAGCTGACGCGGGCGGCCGATTTTGGCTTCGGTTTCGCGTGATTGTTCCTGCCAATGCGCAACCCATCCGGCGGTACGCGCCAACGCGAACAACACCGTGAACAAGTTCATCGGAATACCCATCGCGCGCAGAATGATGCCGGAATAGAAATCGACATTCGGATAGAGTTTTTTCTGCACGAAATAATCATCTTGCAGCGCAGCTTTCTCCAATTCCAGCGCCGTTTCCAGCAGCGGATCATTTTTGATGCCAAGCTCGCCCAACACTTCGTGGCAGGTCTCGCGCATCACCGCAGCGCGCGGATCGTAATTTTTGTAAACCCGATGACCGAAGCCCATCAGGCGGAAATTATCGTTCTTGTCTTTCGCGCGGCGAATGATTTCAGGAATTTTGTCTTTGGTGCCGATTTCCATCAGCATCCTTAAAACGGCTTCGTTGGCACCGCCATGCGCCGGGCCCCACAGCGAGGTAATACCAGCCGCAATACACGCGAATGGATTGGCGCCGGAGGAACTGGCGAGACGTACGGTCGAAGTTGACGCGTTCTGTTCATGGTCGGCATGAAGGATGAAAATCTTGTCCATCGCCCGCGCCATGACCGGATTAATTTTGTAAGGCTCGGCAGGCACCGAGAACATCATGTACAAAAAGTTTTCCGAGAAGGACAGATTGTTCTGCGGATACACGAAGGGTTGGCCGACCGAATATTTATAGGCCATCGCGGCCAGCGTCGGCATTTTGGCAATCAACCGGTGGCAGGAAATCAGGCGCTGTTCTTCATCATGAATATCGAGCGAGTCATGGTAGAACGCCGCCAGCCCGCCGACCACACCGCACATGACCGCCATCGGATGCGCATCGCGGCGGAAGCCGCTGTAGAAACGGATCAGTTGTTCGTGCACCATCGTATGATAGGTGATGTGTTTAACCCAGTCGGTTTTCTGCGCCCGGTTCGGCAAATCGCCATATTGCAAAAGATAGGCGACTTCCAGAAAGTCGCTTTTTTCTGCCAGCTGATCGATGGGATAGCCGCGGTGCAGCAGAACGCCTTTGTCGCCGTCGATGAAGGTGATTTTGGATTCGCAGCTTCCGGTCGAGGTAAAGCCGGGATCGAAGGTGAAAAAGCCGGTCTCGCCATACAATTTGCGGATATCGATGACGTCCGGCCCCATAGTGCCGGAGGCGAGTTTCAGTTTCCAGCTTTTGCCGGTTTGATCATCGGTCAGGGTGACGGTTCTGTCGGCCATGATTGTATCCTCGGCGAGGGTAAGATTGGGGGCGTAAGGAAGGAATGTGTAACTGGCGTTTATGCAGGAAATAAGCTAATTTTGGGTTAATGACCTCAACCTCTTTTATCTCCGTGCATATCACCGCACCCTCGCGCGCCGAAGCCGAGAAAATCGCGCGGGCCCTGGTGCAGGAAAAACTGGCGGCCTGCGTTAATATTATTTCCGGCGCGCGGTCGATTTACATGTGGGAAGGCAAATTGGCCGAGGAAGACGAGGTTTTACTCATTGCCAAAACCCGCACGTCGTTATTCGAGTCTCTCAGGAAGTTTGTGAAAACCTTGCACTCTTATGAATGCCCATGCATTGTGGCTGTGCCAATCGCCGCCGGGCATCAGCCCTACCTCGATTGGGTCCAAAAAGAAACAACATCGTAATGTGAAGGAAAGACCATGTCCCCAGACGCATGTGTGCTCAGCAGCCTTGAAGAAGCCCAGACCGCGCTGCGCGCCTTGATCGGAAATAAAGAAACGCTGCGCGCGATCGAAAATGCAGGTGCGCTTCTGACCGAAACATTTAAAAAAGGCGGGCGTGTGTTCAGCTGTGGCAATGGTGGATCGATGTGTGACGCGATGCATTTCGCCGAAGAACTTTCCGGCCGTTATCGTCTTGATCGCCCCGGCTTGCCGGCGGCATCGATGAGCGATCCCGGCCACTTAAGCTGCGTCGCCAATGATTATGGATACGAGCATGTTTTTTCGCGTTATTTGCAATCGCACGGCAAAAGCGGTGATTGCCTACTGGCCATCAGCACCAGCGGCACCAGCAAGAATGTGATTGCTGTTGTCGAGATGGCGAAAAAAATGGGCATCAAGACCATCGGCTTGATGGGCAAACCCGATTCAACGCTTGGTAAAATGGCCGATATTAAAATTTCTGCGCCCGGTGGCGCTTTTGCCGATCGCGTGCAGGAATTGCATATCAAGGTTATTCACATCATGATCGAATTGGTCGAGCGACAGTTGTTTCCTGAAAATTACACGGCGTGATTGGATCGTGAATATGAGAGGAATCGGCCTGAGCCTTTCCATCGCCGTTATCGCCACCATCATGCTCGTGGCCCCAACCCAGGCCGCCCAGCTTAATACACAATCCACGTTGATCGATGAAACGCCGCCACCCACAATTCCCGACGCGGCGCCACAATTCACCAAAGTCATTGATGATTTACCACTGATGCCCGGGCTGGAATTGGTACCCGACAAGGATGTTTTGTTCATAGCACCCCCAAATGGCCGCATTGCCGAAACTACGGCCAAAGGCATTGTTGATGTAGACGACGTATATAAATTTTATCGCCGCAGCTTGCCCGGCCTCGGCTGGAAAGCACTCGATGCCCGCAGCTGGCAACGCAGCAATGACATGCTGCGCATCGATGCGCATGCTGAAGAAAAAACCACCATCGTGCGGTTTTCGGTGAAGCCAACCAGTAGCGACAAGTGATTTATAGTTCTGGCGGTGACTTCCGCCGGAGGATGGCTGTGAAATCCCGCCAGCGCATTGCACCGGTCGATTGCAGCAACAGCGCATAAACCAAAACGGACAAACCAATCAGGACCGTCAAAGCCAATAATTCCTGCGTCAAATGACCGGCGACGAACAGGTCCGATGTGAAACGCATCAACAGCCATGTCGTTACGCCCATGCCGCCTGCACTGAGCAGCAACCGCGGCAGGCGATGGGCCAGTTTGGCATCACCCACCGTGCCTTTGCGTTTCAAGCGCTTGAACAGCAAAACTGCATTGACCGACACCGCAATACTGTTGGCCAGTGCAATGCCGATATGCTGAAACGGTCCCAGAAAAAACACCGAACACACGACATTAACCGCCATCGCAATCACGGCGATTTTGACTGGAGTCTTGGTATCGTGCCGCGCAAAAAATCCGGCGGCGAAAACCTTGACCAGCAGAAACCCCGGAATGCCGAGCGCATAAGCCGCCAACGCTTCGGATGTTGCGATGGTATCGGCATGCGTAAAAGCGCCATGCTCAAACAGCGTTTGAATAATCGGCTGCGCCGATAGCGATAATCCAATCGTCGCCGGCAATCCGAGCATCAGACAAAATTCAATTGCGCGACCGGTGTAATGTTGAACGCTATCTTCCTTACCGGCCTCGACATGGCGCGCCAGCAACGGCAATAAGGTCGTGCCGACGGCAACGCCGACAATGCCAAGTGGCAATTGATTGACGCGATCCGCGTAAAACAGAAACGACACCGCTCCGGTCGGCAAGGTCGAAGCCAGAATGGTCGAGATCAATAAATTGATTTGCGCCGCGCCTGCGCCAATGGCGCCCGGACCGATGCGCTGAAACAAATGCCGGATGGCCGGACCCAATTGTGGCATCAGGAATGGAATTGAAACACGCGCGCGGTAACAACTGATCGCCAGCCACAGCATTTGCACGACACCCGAGATTGTTACCGCCCAGGCCAGCGTATAGCCGACACGCAAATTCATAAAACGCGCCACAAAGAGCGCGATAATCAGCACAATATTAAAAGCAATCGGTGCAGCGGCGCCTGGGCCGAAACGCCCTTGCGCGTTCAGAACACCGGTTTGCAAAGCGGTGACCGAGATCAGCGCGAGATAAGGGAAAGTGATGGTACTGAAATTGACCGCAAGTTGATATTTTTCCGGATCATTTTCAAAGCCCGGCGCCAGCACGCGCATCACGGCGGGCATACACATCATCATCACAACCGAAAACGGAATCAGCACCGCGAGCAACAGCGACAGCGCCTGTCCGGCAAATCTCTGCGCTGCTTCAAAACCGTGACGGTCCTGCTCGGTAGTATAAAGCGGAACAAAGGCCGCCGAAAAAGCGCCTTCGGCGAACAGGCTGCGAAACAGATTGGGCAAACGTTGCGCTACGAAAAACGCATCGGCCACCGGACCTGCGCCCAAAAACATTGCCGTCAGCGTATCGCGGACGAATCCAGCGACGCGGCTGAGGATCGTCAGGCCGCTGACGGTAAACAGGGATCGGGCAAAGGACATGGGGTGTGTGGAAGTGGATCAGGGCTCGATAAGTGAACCGATAATAACAGACACGTTATGCGCGCAAAAGAACCGCTCGAAAAGAATTATTTTATAGATATCCGCATTTACATAGCAAGAACCGGCACCCGTGTGCCGCGGCCATTGGCTATAACACGCTCATGCAGCCTGCCATCAATTTGAGGGCCAGTTTCTCGTGCAACATGATTGCTTATGAAAAGCCTACGATCAATTAACTTTTCATGTATCAACGCCATAGCTCGATGCGCCCCAGCTCTTTGAGAAGTACTATATTCGTCACCGCGCGAATCCCTGGAATTAATATTCTGAAGTCCAAATTGTCCGGCAAGAAATAACACCAAGTCCCCCGCGCGATTTGGATCACTTGAAAAGCTAGCTGCAGCACCAGAGATTTTGGCCACAACATCAGGCTCAGCTTTATAGTAATTCCAACCAGAGCGTCCCGGGTTGCCTAACTCGACTGCAGTCGCGCGACCATCAAAAAAGTGAACTTTTAAATTAGGCAGATATGGCTCGCGTATAGCGACAACGGCGCTCCCGGCATTTTCTCTGCAAAAACTTACAGAGATTGAAGGATTTGTTTTTGACGGGATATCAGTAGCGCCCGTGCCTATAAAGCCTGTAAATTGCTCGGGATCTGCTTTGCAAGTTTGCAAAAAAGATCTTAATGCCTGTGAAGAGC
>Ga0207019_1146_pt1 | contig 14259 bp, 16 predicted proteins | sample Alteio_BWMinCont_50_FD_153483 | JGI IMG/M metagenome (GOLD analysis project Ga0207019, IMG submission 153483) | Enriched cells from forest soil in Barre Woods Harvard Forest LTER site, Petersham, Massachusetts, United States -... | ecosystem: Environmental > Terrestrial > Soil > Temperate forest >...
AAAAAAAATTGGGCCAATGTGTTGGTTGCCGATGGAAAAGAGAGTGATGATAATGTTGGCAACAGCGCACTGCTTATTGAATCATACCGTATGGATAGCGTGCCCGGTACCCACACCGTTATTTATGACTCGGAAGTTGACAGTATTGAATTTAAACATACCGCACATAACCGCAACGGTTTTGCCCTCGGCGCCGTACTAGCTGCTGAATGGTTGAAGGATAATAGCGGTTTCCACTCTATAAACGACATGTTTAACTTCGACATTTAACAAACACCTGCGTAATGAATATAACCGGCTTTTTTCTGTTTTTTATAGTTTTAGTAATACTGCCGTATGTCGGCTTATATAAATTATTTCAAAAAGCCGGTCGGCCGGGCTGGGAGGCTATCATACCCATCTACAATTTTTATGTAATGATAAAACTAAGCGGCAGGCCCGCCTGGTGGACCATATTATTATTTGTACCCTTAATAAACGTATTTATTTGCATCGGCGTCACTATTGATCTTTTAAGATCGTTCGGCAAATTCAGCCTGCGCGAACAGGCCGCGGGTATATTGTTACCATTTATATACCTGCCTAAATGGGGCTTTGATAATACAACCAAATACGTCGGGCCTTCAGCCACGCCCGAGTTTAAAGAGAAATATCAAAAAACGCTGAAAAAATCAACCTCGCGCGAGTGGACCGAGGCTATTATTTTCGCGGTTTTGGCGGCTACGTTAATACGTACATTTTTTATTGAAGCTTACACCATTCCCACGCCATCAATGGAGCGCTCATTATTAGTTGGCGATTTTTTATTTGTAAGCAAGCTTAATTACGGCCCACGCACACCTATGACGCCGATCGCTTTCCCATTCGCGCACCATACCATGCCCGTATTAGGTACAAAAGCTTATTGGGACGGCTGGGAATTAGGATACCACCGCCTGCCCGGTTTTGGCGATGTAAAAAAGGGCGATGTGGTGGTTTTTAATTACCCTATGGATGCTGATTCGCCATTATACCGCCCGGTTGATAAACAGGAAAATTATATTAAACGCTGCCAGGGCACACCCGGCGATACTTTAAGCGTAGTTAACGCGCAGGTTTATGTGAACAGCAAAGCCATGCCAAACCCGCCCGGCGAACAAACCGAGTACACCTACAAAACAAGTGGCACGGAAGTTAACCCCGATATATTTGATGAGTTGAACATCACTTTATATAATCCGCCGGTTCCTACCATGACGGCTGCATCGGCCAAAATATTTGGCAGCTATTCAAACGTGAAGGACCTGGCGCCAATCATCGCGCCAAGAGGCCAATCTGATCCGCTTTACCCTGTCTTCCCGCACGGCGCTGTAGCCAATTACCCTGCCTATGCAATGCTGAATGGCAACCTGCCACATTACAAATGGAATGTAGATAATTTCGGGCCGGTTATAGTTCCGAAAAAAGGCTGGACGGTTAAGCTCGATAGTATGACTTTCCCGGTGTATGAGCGTTGCATTGAAGTTTATGAGCATAATAAAGTAGAGGTTAAAGGCGATGATATTTTTATCAACGGGCAAAAAACAAACAGCTATACATTTAAAATGGACTACTACTGGATGATGGGCGATAACCGCCATGATTCGGAAGATTCGCGATTTTGGGGTTTTGTTCCCGAGGACCATATTGTGGGTAAGGCCGTATTTATTTGGATGAGCTGGGACGATAATGCCTCCTTCCTGCACAAAATACGCTGGAGCAGATTGTTTAATTTTATCCATTAGTGGTTTAGGGGTGTGGCATGAACTGGAAATTTTGGAAAAAAAATAAACCCAAACCCAAAAGAAGGAAAAGCGCTTTACGCGAGTGGATAAACGCCATATTTTTTGCTGTAATTATAGCGGTAGTTATCCGTGCTTTTTTTATCGAGGCTTACGTTATCCCCAGTGGTTCAATGGAAGGTACGCTTTTAGTGGGCGATTTCCTGTTTGTAAGTAAAGTGAATTATGGCGCACGTACGCCCATCACCCCCTTTGCTTTTCCCTTCGCACAAAATACCATGCCGCTGACAGGCGGGCGTTCCTATTGGGATGGCATACAGTTGCCTTACTTCCGCCTGCCGGGCTTTAGTCATGTGAAACGTGGCGATGTGGTGGTGTTCAATTACCCGATGGATATTGATTCGCCTTTATACAGGCCAATAGATAAGCAGGAGAATTATATCAAACGCTGCCAGGGCACACCCGGTGATACACTTACCATACGTAACGGGCAGGTGTACATTAATGGTAAAGCCGAAGGCATCCCCCAATATATGCAGCCGGCTTATATTGTTCATACTGATGGAACGACTATCGACCCTAATATTATAAAAACGCTGGGCATTACTATAAGCCAGCAATTTACCACCACTGATTATGAAATGCTGATGACCCGCCAGTCCGCAGCCAAATTAAAGGCAAATGCCGGCATTATTTCGGTTCGTGAAAGCACACAATTGAACAGTGTTTATGACGGGGATATATTCCCGCACGACCCGCATTTCCGATGGAACGTGGATAATTACGGGCCCATCATCATCCCCAAAAAAGGCTGGACGGTAAAGCTCGACAGCCTTACGCTGCCCATATACCGCAGGGCCATACAGGTGTACGAGGATAATAAATTATTGGTATTGGGTAATGATGTTTTGATAAATGGTAAAAAAGCCGAAACCTACACCTTTAAAATGAACTACTACTGGATGATGGGCGACAACCGCCACAACTCCGAAGATTCGCGCTATTGGGGCTTTGTACCCGAGGACCATATAGTAGGTAAGGCAGTACTCATTTGGATGAGCGAAGACAGTACCTCTTCATTCTTTAGCAGGATAAGATGGAACCGTGTGTTTAAGCCGATACATTAACGGCATCCGCAAATCTGAGCAACAACCCCGGATCGGGGATATTCTGCAAATACCTCTCTTTTTCTGATAGTTTACACGCGCCAAAATAATCGCCTGCCATGCCTTCCATATCCAGCATTAATTGGAAATGTAAATGCGGTGGCCAGTTACCGTTTACTTCGGCAGTGCCGAATGTGGCTATTTGCTGCCCGCTTTTTACGGGCATGCCGGTACTTAATCCTGTTAAACTTTCGTGGCTTAAATGGCCGTAAAGGCTATAGAGTGTTAAGCCATCCAAATCATGTTCGATGATTATCGTCGGGCCGTAATCGCCAAAATTGGCGTTATCCTTAAAGCTGTGGATCTTCCCGTCGAGAGGTGTGTAAACAGGTGTGCCTGCATCGGCCCAGATATCAACCCCTAAATGCAGGCGGCGGGGTTCGTCGGTGGTATCAAATTGTTCGCGGTTATCGTAAATGGTGCGCAGCTCCATATAGCCGCCAATACCGTAACGACAATGGTTATCCGCCAGTTTTTTGTTTACCCAATGGCTGAATTTTGGTGTATCATTAACAAGCGCCAGGCTTAATTCGGCGTTATTTTTTGTAAGGTCGAATTTGAACAGGCTGTCGGTAGCGGCATTATAGTCAACCACGTTGCTGATTTGCTGCGGGTGGGTATTAAGCCATGCTGCCAAACGCGAAGTAGCATCCATAGTTGGCCTTATTCCGGGTCTTTTTGGCGTTCCTCTTTGCTCAGCTTGTCAAATATTTTGTCCATACGGTCAACGTATTCGCTGGTATCATCCACAAAAAATTCAAGCTGCGGTATAATGCGCACCTGGTCTTTTATGCGCGAGCCCAGTTTGTAGCGTATTTCTGATGCATGCTGTTTAATGGTTTGCAAAGCCAGCTGTGCATTGGCATTACCAAAAAAGCTTAAGAATATGCGTGCTATGGCCAGGTCGGGTGTTACGCGAACCTTGGTTATGGTAACCATTGTGTTTGGCAAATAATTATTGCCCTCGCGCTGAAATATGGCGGCCAGGTCCTGTTGAATTACCCCGGCGAATTTTTGCTGACGTTTTGATTCCATGTTCTCTTTAAGTTGAAAGTTGAAAGTTAAAGGTTGAAAGTTAACTTCACCAGAATAATTAATATTTTTTAGTTAAAAATAGGATTAAAAACTTTAAACCTTATACTTTTAACTTTACACTGACCTACAGCTCCCCTTTAATATCATCCAAGCCCTTTACGCTTAATTTAGCGCTTACGCCTGAGGCTATTACCGCTATTATGCCTACCGTTAAAAACACCAGCACAAAATCTGTCGCTCTAAGCTCAATAGGGTAAGCATCGATAACCGACATGTTCTCGCCCATCTTTATCCACCCGTAATGCTGCTGTAAAAGGCAAAACGCCAATCCCAGCACCATCCCCGCTATACAACCAATGCCCGATATCATCATCCCCTCAAAAAAGAAGATGCCCTGCACCAACGGTTTCCCCGCGCCAAGACTGCTCAATACTGCTATGTCCTTCCGTTTGTCTATCACCAGCATGGTTAACGAGCCTATGATGTTAAAAATGGCGATGATGAGTACAAAAACCAGTATCATGAATATAAACCAACGTTCATAGTTTAATGTTTTGTATAATTCGGTATCCTGCTGAATACGGTTCTTCACCGTGTATTTATCGCCGATTTTATCCTGTACTTCCTGTTGCACCAAATCAAGATTAGTGCCTTTTTTATAGTTAATTTCTATCGATGTTACATTCACCGGCTGGTTCAGCAGGTCGCGGGCGAAACTGATGGGGGTAACCGCTATATCATCAAAATCGGCCTGAATGGTGTATACACCCGAGGGGTCGATGCTGCGCACCACAAATGGGTCGACGCTACTCATGGCACTGCGGTTGGGCGCGTAAATGCGCAGCGGGTCGGGACTATTTAAATTCACGCCAAGGCTGCCCGCTACCGTACTGCCGATGACCGCATAGTTTAAGCCACCTGTTTTTAAAGTGAACGACCCATCCTGTATGGTGCTGTCGAGCTGTTTATTTTTTAGGAAATCGTCGCTTACGCCCTTTATGGTGCCGATGAACTGCTTGTTGCTGTACATCATCAGCGCCTTTTCCTGCAATACTTCGGTGTACGAAAATACCTGCGGGTCCTTATGTATCTGCGCGAAGTAAGCGACAGTAGGGTCGAAAGTTTTGCCGAGGCGGGGTTCAATCTTCAACTCGGGGGTAAAGTTGCTGTAGAGGCCCAGTATCACATGCTCAAAACCATTGAACACCGACAAAATGATAACCAGCGCCGCGCTGCCGATAAACACCCCCAGCATGCTTATGCCCGAGATAATATTAATGGCGTTCATCTTCTTCCGCGAAAAAAGGTACCGCTTAGCTATATAGACCGATGTATTCAAACCCGTTAATTAATGGCCTAAGTTAAAAAAAGGGATTGGTTTCTTTTTCGTAACCTATAGTTGTTTCCGGGCCATGACCGGGATACACCGTACAATCACCCGGAAGCGTGAATAATTTCTCCTCGATGTTCTTTAACAGCAGCAAATGATTGCCGCCCGGCAAATCACTGCGACCAATGCTGCCACGGAACAGCACATCACCGCCCACCAGTATATTATCCTTGCGGTTGTAAAAGCACAAATGCGCGGGCGAGTGCCCCGGCGCAAATATCAGCTCCAAAGTAGTATTGCCGAAGCTTATGGTGCCCGTCTCCGGCAAATACACTTCAGGCAGTGGCGATAATTCATACCTGAACCCCATACTTGGCGCATAGGCCGGCACTGCATCCAATATCTCCTGCTCGCCAATGTTGAATTGCGGTTTAAGGCCATACTGGTCGAATACAAAGCGGTTGCCCAGCACATGGTCGATATGGCAATGCGTGTTGAGCAGCAGCACCGGTTTAAGGCCCTTATCGCGGATAAAGTTCACCACCGCGTTCTGCTCCGCCGCCGTGTACATACCCGGGTCTATGATGGCGCACTCGCCGCTGTCGTCGTATAAAACTATGGTGTTCTCCTGGTAAGGGTTGTTTGCGAATACTTGTATCATAAGCCCCCCAACCCCCTAAAGTGGGAGTATGAGGGTATGCAAAGGTAAGGAAACACATTTATAATCGCTGTTGAAGGCGTTCCTGCTTATACTAAGCAAGGTATTAGGCTCGGGTATGTGTCCGCTGCTATCGGGGTTTAAGATAAGCAATTCTCTTTTATAAAAGTAAAAACAGGGATATTTAAAAATATAAATCCCAAATTTTTTCAAGTCTTTTAGCGATATGGTGAGCTAAAAGTGGCGGAACGGCATTACCAATAATCTTATAAGCTTGTGAAGGACTAACTAAAAAACTACCTTTTCGCTTTTGTTTATTTTCAATAACAAATTCATAATCAATTGGGAAAGTCTGCGCCATGCCGCACTCCCGAGGAGTCATACGCCTTTCAATCAATCCTTGTTCTAACTCCTCAAGTTGCTTTCCCCCATGCTCTACAGAAAGTCTTCTAAATTCAATATTACCGTGATGCTCAGATCGTATAGTTGGAGCTATACCGTTCATTTTAATTTCTGTTTGTCCCTGACAATGCGCTCCCATATATTTCGCTTTAGAAAAATATTTTTGGGATAAATCATCAGATAAATTGGGTTCTTGTAATAAAGAAAACACATCAGAAAGTTTCACATGAGGTGCCAAAATTTCTGATTTGTGGGTATAAGCGTGTGTAGGTTTGGGGTACGGATTTATATCGGGTGATAATATTTTTTTTTGTAATTTCTTTAGCATATCGCCTTTTAAAGCGGACTTTTTTACACCAATAAAAATTACTCTTTCGCGAGATTGGGGAACGCCATAATCAGCAGCGTGTAATACTTGTGGGTCGAAAACAAAGTATCCATTACCATTTATAGAAGAAAAATCTTTTTGAATAATGTCTTTAACATTTTCTAAATTAACAAGTCCCTTAACGTTTTCCGCAATAAACATTTTAGGTTGAGTTATTTCTATAACTCTTTTCATCCACATATATAATTTGCCACGAGTTTCTTCCGAAGCTTCATTAATATTCTTTATTTTCCCATGGTGGTTTTTATGAGAGTCGAACCCCTTCCTCTTTCCTGCTATACTAAAATCTTGGCACGGAAATCCTCCTGTAACAATATCTATGCTTTCAGGAAAAACGCTTTCATTTGAGTTATGTAATTTGACTAAATCCACAATACTTTCGGAGCGAAATTTATCAGCGCAATAATAATCCCCTCTTTTAAAAAAATGATTTATCCAGGCGTTTTTAGCGTCTGGTAATATATCGTTAGCGAAAACAGTTTTAAATCTGGTTTTTCTTAATACCGAGAATTTTTCGTCAATTTCATTTTCAATAAAATCATCTGACAGATTTTTGTTAATGAGAACAGTCGGCACTGAAAAAGCGCCCTCAAACCCTAAATCCATACCGCCACAACCAGAAAAAAGCGATAGTACGTTTAGTGTATTATTCGCTATGGAAGGATCTAATTCTTCCGTCTTTTGGCGTTTATTATATTCTATACTTAGTTGAGGTTCGGCGAGATTAATTTCAATCATTTGATAAATATATGCTAATATTTTGAGCTTTTTGCCACCGATACAATTTTACAAAAAGAAAAATACAAAGCCTAAAGTCTATTAATTATAGGAGTTAATTTTTTCCACAAGCGAAACTAAGGTTTGTTCTCTTTTTTTTGATTTTAGAGTACATTCCCAAACTATTATTACATTCCATCCTAATTCTTTCAAATTGTTAATAATTATTTGATCTCGACTCATGTTTCTTTTTATTTTTTCGCTCCAAAAGTCGACGTTTGTCTTAGGCATAACATAAATTCTACAATTTTCGTGGCCATGCCAAAAACAGCCATTAACAAATATTACAGTCTTGTACTTAGTTAGTTTAATGTCTGGGTTTCCCGGCAATTTTTTATCATGTATTCTGAATCTAAATCCATTCGAATGCAAGTATTTACGCACAATTATTTCAGGCTTAGTATGTTTGCCTTTTACATTGCTCATGATTTCACTTCGCCGTGATTTGGAAACCGTGTCTGTCATATCGTTATTATAACTCTATGAATATCTAATATTCATAAAACTGAAAAGTTTGCATATTATGAAATAAAGTTATAATTGCTGATGTTATATAAGAATTACCTAATTTTATTGTAATTAAGCTTATGATAATCTCATCCAACCACCTTGCCGAATTAAACGAATTTGATTCTTTGTTAAAAAGTACTATACATACTTTAAATAGTCAATCGGGGACAACTAGTGAAAGAATTGCTTTATTATCGGGTGTTAAATTAGAACAATATGCCGCAGATGTAATGAAAGATCATGCATCTGGGACTCCGTTTGAAAACACTATAGAATGTACGGCCGGGCAAAGCTTTCCTGATATAGTAGTTAAAAAATTTTATGGAGTAGAAGTAAAAACTACTATAAAGAATCATTGGAAGACTACTGGTAATAGTGTTTTAGAGTCCTCAAGGCTAAAGGATGTAGAGAGGATATTTATGCTATTTGGAAAATTGGCCGCTCCTATAGAATTTAGATATAGACCTTATGAGGAATGTTTATCCGAAGTAGTTGTAACTCATTCCCCACGATATCTAATTGACATGAATCTAAGAAAACATGAAACAATATTCGATAAAATAGAAATGCCTTATGATGTCTTGAGGAAAAAAGACAATCCAATTAGAGAAATAACTAATTACTATAAGAAAGGCTTAAAAAAAGGCGATGAGTTATGGTGGTTAGATCAGTCTGAACCTTCATCAAGTAACATGGTGATTAGGATTTGGAGTAATCTTACACCATTTGAACAAACAACTATTGTTGCTAAAGCGTTCGCTTTTTTTCCTGAATTACTAAGTAATGAAAACGATAAATTTAGTCGTTTAGCCATATGGCTCGTTACTAAACAAGGAATTGTTTGTCCTAATTTGCGAGATCCATTCACGGCTGGCGGTAGAATTGATATAATTTCAAATAGTAGAATATATAGCTCAGTGCCAAGAATAATATATAATTTACATTCGAATTTTGAAGGTATAAGAGACGTTTTACAAAACACATCTGCTCAAGAACTTTCCGTGTTTTGGAATCGCAAAACCACTGAAACAAATAAATTTAATGATTGGATCAATTTGGTTTCAAATGAGGGAATAAGAATTAAAGGGGCTGTAAGAAATGAGATGATTCTATTTTTTAAAGGATTGGTTTGACAACCAATGTTGCTACAATCTATTACACCGCTTTTAGGATATATGTATAATTCGATATTATTTGCTCGAGCCTTTTTATAGAGGTTTTATCCCTATGCTGGCGCATTCGTACCTCGTGTGTGCCCTAACTGTGTGGCCAAGTAATCATATATATTTGGCCGTTGAATACACGACAGAACCTGCAAATACCGCAATAGATTTAACCGATTTTATTAGAGCCATTGAAAAATAAAGTAAAGCGGCCTTTTCTACGTTTCGACCTTCTTCCTTTTCTTCTCCCCGGCCTTGATCAGCACAAAATTCGCGTAAACCAACGCAGCCAGTAAAGCATACATAATTATGTTTTGGTACCAGGTGCCAACACTAAGATAATGACTTATCAGTTCCATAACACTTACGATAATTGCAGGGTGTGGCCATAAGCCAAACCAATGTTTTTTAAAGTATTCATGTTTACAGGCTTCACTAAATAGCCTTTTACAAAGGGGTATTTTTCCGCATTTATTTTATCAGCCGGGTTTATGGAGCAGCTGATCACAAAAATGTGTATAGTTTTCTCGATAGCAGGGTATAGTTTTCTGAACCTGTCCAGAAAATTAAAACCGTTAAATCCCGGCATAAAAAGGTCGAGGAAAATAACATCGGGCAATTTGCTTTCGTCAAGGCAATCGTCTTCCATCTGGTTTATAGCCGCTTCGGCATCAAAGCACAATTCCTTACCCGGGAAAAGCCCGTGCAATCCCAACATCCTGTCTATAATAAAATGATCTGTTTCGCAATCATCGATCACCAATAATTTACTCATGCCGCATTAAAGGCAAACACCGTACCAAATAGGTAAAATTATTAATTAGAAGGAAAAAATACACTCGCCTGCCATGCATCTAAACCCAGCATATGGGATGCCGAAACAAGTTTGACATGACAACAAAAAAAAGCGCAATTGCCCTCCCGAAAGAGGGGGCGAGCCGGGAGTATGGCCTGCGGGCGGAAGCATCCCCTCTTTCTTGAACTTTTGGTTCTTTTCTTTCAAGAGAAAAGAACTAGCCACCCGCGGCAATGAGCGGGCCACAGCATTGTATTAACCCCTGAAACACTGTCAATAACAAAGTTCAAAACAAAATCCCCCAATCCCCGTATAAACCTCTACAACCTGATTCAATTTTTGATCATCATGCAAAAAATAACACTGTTCACGATCATACTGCTTACATTTTTCACCGGCAGCCTGCTTGCTGAAACCACCGGTAATGAGGCCCTGCGCAGCGATACCTCAGCCTCGGTAAAACAAGCCCAAAGGGATGCCCATAAATTCAAGCTCAGCAAAGCCGACCTCAAAATATTCCGCCAAAACCGTAAAAACAGTACTTCCGACTTTTTTAAGCCTACAACCGCCACCACAGCCAACGCCGCGCTGCTACAGGATTCGACCTACGTAAAAGCCTACCGCGATGAGTCATACCACAAGGCCCTCGGCCAGCACACCACTGCACACTATATATTGGTCGACGGTTTTATAGTGGTTGATGTAGCTGTAGCGATATTCGTATTATTCCATTACGCCATACATAGTTAAAACAATAAGCGGGTAACGCCTATTCACTTTTCAACACTTCTTTTCAAACCATTTGATAATAACTACATTGCTTTTTTTGTAAGCAAGTTGAAAAAAGATGTCATATTAGGCGTTGATGCCGCAGGTTTTGCCCTGATACGCTCCAAAGGCGACCAGGCATTATTTGGCGGTTTCAGCACTAACGACATGAAGAAAAAGTTAGGCGTTCCGGCTGCTAAACCACTTGCCGATTTTTTACCTACTTTAACTATTAAAGCAAAAGATTTCGCTAACGAGCTAACCAGTCACAATGTAATTGAAAAAGACCTGAATAATAACACACAAATTTCGAAAGAGCATGTTGATAATAATAAAGCGGTTAGGGATATTTTATTACAAAGGGGCGTAAAACCCGAAGCATTACCACCTGCCGAAGACGTGAAAAAGTTAGAACGCCGTTTAGACAGCGATGAAAAGAAAGCAGCAAAAGGTTCAAAGAAATAGCTTATGAAAAACAAGTCCGCCTATCCGCGTTTAGGTTTTTACTTTTTAATTTTGACTTTTAACTTATTCGCTTGCTCGCCCAAGGGCCCCTACGCCGTTACCAACAAAGTGTATAAAAAGGAAACCGATTCGGTGTTCAATGTAATGGAGCGCCAACAGCCCGTAGCATTGGCCGATAGCTCCGGCGCGCCCATACCCAGCAGTTGGGTGGGCACCGTAAACTTAAACGCGCGCAAGCCCAACTACGTCATCATCCACTTTACCGCGCAGGACAGCGCCGCGCAAACCCTCAAAACATTTACCGTAACCAGCACGCAGGTAAGCGCCCATTATGTTATTGGCAGGGATGGGCACGTTTACCACATGCTGAACGATTACCTGCGCGCATGGCAGGCCGGCATAAGCAAATGGGGCAGCATTACCGATATGAACAGCATCTCGCTCGGCATCGAGCTGGATAACAATGGTAGCGAGCCTTTCGCCCCGGCACAGATAAATAGCCTGTTGGCACTACTGGCACAATTAAAAAAAGCTTATAATATACCTACAAGTAATTTTATTGGTCACCAGGATATAGCCCCTGGTCGCAAACCCGACCCCGGCCCATATTTCCCGTGGCGAATATTGGCGCAGCACGGTTTCGGCTATTGGAGCGATGATGTGCTTGAGCTTGCGCCGGATAATTTCGACCCTAATATCGCCCTGCGCCTTATGGGTTATGATACGCGTAATTTTACGGCTGCCGTTGTAGCTTTTAAACGGCATTTTATCCAAACGGATTATACACCACAACTCACGCAGTTGGATTTGAATGTGTTGTATAATGTGTATAAGAAGTATTAGGCGAGAAGTGCCAACACCGTTTCCTTATCCTTTGCCAGTTGAACAATAAGCTGTTCAAGGCCCTCGAATTTAATATCGCCGCGAACGAAATGCAGGAACTGCATGCTTACCTGCTGCCCATAAATTTCAGTGTCGAAATCAAAGATATTTACCTCGATGTTGCGGGTAATACCGTTGATGGTTGGTCGGGTGCCGATATAAGCCATGCCTTTATGATCGGTGCCGTTTATGTTTACTATTGCCGAAAATATGCCGTCGGAAGGGATGAGCTTGTAGCTTTCCTCAATAACGATATTGGCTGTTGGATAACCGATAGTACGGCCAATCTTGTCGCCGCGACCCACTTTGCCGGTGATGAAGAACGGATAACCCAAAAAGGTATTGGCCAGTTCAATATCGCCCGATAAAAGCGCGTTGCGGATGCGGGTGGAGCTTACGGCGACATCATTTATATCCTGCTCGGGTATTTCAATAACATCGTAGTTATAAACGGTGGATAACTTCAGCAGGGTCTCAAAATCGCCTTGCCTGTCTTTACCAAAACGGTGGTCATAGCCTATTACGATTTTTTTTGTGCCGATGCGGTTCACCAGTACATCACGGATATAAGCTTCCGGTTCCTGGTTGGAGAAATCGCGCGAGAAAGGGGTGATTATCAAATGGTCGACACCTAATTCCTCCAGTAGCGCGGCTTTTTCGTGGATGGTATTGATAAGCTTGAGGCTTTCATCCTCGGGATGCAAAATCATACGCGGATGCGGGAAAAAAGTAAGTATCACCGACTCGCCGCCACATTCTTCCGCCAGTTCATTTATACGCGAAATAATTTTGCGATGACCCAGGTGTACGCCATCAAAAGTGCCGATAGTTACTACGGCGTTATTTATCGGGTTAAATTCATCGATATTATGGTATATTTTCATTTTTTAATCGGTGAAATCATTTTTCAATAATCGGTGGAATCGCTTTAATAAAGTTGAATAAATCCATCACTTCCCAGGCATCGGCTACATGATAGTTGCCGCTGCGTGTGCGCCTTAATTTGGAGAGGTACGCGCCATTGTTCAATGTCTTACCAAAATCGTGCACCAGCGAACGGATATAGGTACCTTTGCTGCACACCACACGGAAATCAACCTCGGGCAATTCGATACGGGTTATTTCAAACTCGGTGATGGTAACATTGCGCAGGCGCAATTCCACATCCTCACCGCGACGGGCTTTTTCGTAAAGCCGCTCACCATCGATTTTTATCGCTGAATGTGCGGGCGGGTATTGTTGTATATCGCCTATGAATTGTGCGCAGGCGGCTTTTATTTGCTCATCGGTTATATGGCTGATGTCAAATGTCGCATCGGGTTCGGTTTCCATATCGTATGAGGGCGTGGTGGCGCCCAATATCATGGTACCGGTGTATTCCTTTTCTTCGGCCTGGAAGGTATCTATCTGCTTGGTCATTTTACCGGTGCAGATAATAAGCAGCCCGGTAGCCAGCGGATCGAGCGTGCCGGCATGGCCCACCTTTAGTTTTAGCGGCTTAAAGGCATTGCGCAGCTTGCCCACCACATCAAAGCTGGTCCACTCATAGGGCTTATTCACCAGCAGCAGTTCGCCGGCGGCAAAATCAAATTCCTTTTTTTGGGGATGTTGAACGTCCAATATCATTCAGTTTAATAAACGGCAAAGGTAAGATTTTAGTTGCCTTGTGCCTACAAGCAAAAATAGCGATGGGTTTTAAACTCATCGCTATTTGAAGATTATAGAACGAAAAATAGATCGCTAAACTTTATGTCGTAATACCCCTTCGCTTTTCAATTCGATCTTAGCCTTATCGGGTGATGGTTTTGCATCGTTATTATGCAAAGCATTGCTTGTATAGAATAATATGATAACCGCCAGGCCTGCGAAAATACGGTACCAGCCAAATAATTTAAATCCCTTTTTCTCGAGGAAAGTAATAAATGAGCGGATAGCCAGCAGGGCTACTATAAAAGCTATAACGCTGCCCAGTATCAGGGTTACAATGTAACCGTGTATGGTAGCCGATGATAGGTTGGGGTTATCTTTATGAAAATCCCAAAGGTCTTTCGCGGTAGCGCCAAACATGGTTGGTACGGCTAAAAAGAACGAGAATTCGGCAGCAGCGGTGCGACTAAGCTTTTGCGACATCCCGCCAACTATTGATGACGCTGAACGCG
>Ga0207019_1147_pt1 | contig 14237 bp, 12 predicted proteins | sample Alteio_BWMinCont_50_FD_153483 | JGI IMG/M metagenome (GOLD analysis project Ga0207019, IMG submission 153483) | Enriched cells from forest soil in Barre Woods Harvard Forest LTER site, Petersham, Massachusetts, United States -... | ecosystem: Environmental > Terrestrial > Soil > Temperate forest >...
GAATGGGGTCGCGCGTTTGTAGTTATATACGTCTATCAACCAATATAAAGCGGCCAGTGCACACGTAGCCAAGCCGCCGGTGTATAGTACAAATGAGCTTGTCCAAAGCTTTTTGTTGATAGGGAAAAAGAAATCCCAGAACAGGGCGATCACCACAGCACCTATGCCATAAACGAACATCCAGGCCACTTTTTTGCTGTCTTCAGTATCCTTGTTTTTCAGCCAGGTGCCTACCCTTATGCCGAATAAACCGGTGGCTATGGCAGGTATGGTACCCAATATACCTTCAGGGTCCCAAACACGCGACTGGCTCCATAGGTGGTTAGTGCCAAATACCAGCCTGTCGAGCCAGGCGCCGAGGTTGGTTTCAGGATTTAAGTTGGCATAACCTACTCCCGGAACAGGGATACAGGTCATGATAATAAAATAACCTATCAGCGCGCTCACAAATAGCCAAACCCTTGTTTTAGGGGTGGTTTTTAGGTAGATAACCGTACATATAAAGTAAACTACGGCAATACGTGGCAGTACGCCGGGTATGCGAATATCGCGCAGGATGGACATGATATTAAAATTGCCGCCGATGAACTGGAAGAAAATATGAACACCGTAATTGATAAGTAATAGGGTTACCATGCGTTTAAAGGCATGCCATATCAGCTTGCCGTGGTCGGCGGTCTGGGTGAGGCGCTTTTCCATGGCGAATACGATGGCTACACCAACCATAAAAAGGAACGAGGGGAAGATAAGGTCGGTTGGTGTACAGCCGTTCCATTCGGCATGGTCGAGCGGGGGGTAGATATGGCCCCAATCGCCGGGGTTATTTACCAGTATCATGGCCGCCATGGTGCCACCACGTAACACATCGAGCGATAATAGCCGGGATGATCTTCCTTTTGCTTCAGTTTCCATCAAGTTAAATTAGTTAGCGCCATTAAATTTATAATTATTAATAAACTAATGCCTTATTGTGATAAAAAAAATACATTGTTATCGCCACAAAAACCAATACTTAAACTAATTTAGGGCTTATGTTACCGCTTAACCATAACCTGCAAAAGCTTTTTAATGTAGCCCGTAAAGAGGAGAAATTGTGTATCGGCTTAATGTCGGGCACATCGCTGGATGGGTTGGATATTGCCCTGTGCCGCTTTAGCGGTAATGGTATGCAAACCAGGTTCGAGCTGGTAAATTTTATGACCACGCCTTACAGCGACAGGTTCAAGCAAAAGATAAAAACCGTATTCGCGCAAAATGAGGCCGACCTGGAAAAGGTGTGCCTGTTGAATGAGTATGTAGGCTCGTTTCATGGTACATTGGTTTTGCAGGCGCTGGCGAAATGGGGCATAAATCCCGGTGAGATTGATTTTATAGCCAGTCACGGCCAAACCATTTATCATGCCCCAAAAAGGCTGCACAAAATAGTGGGCTACCCCAATGGCACCCTGCAAATTGGCGATGGCGACCACGTGGCTATGAAAACAGGCATATTTACCATAAGCGACTTTCGCCAGAAACATTTGGCCGCAGGGGGTGAGGGCGCGCCGCTGGCCCTTTATGGCGATGTAATATTGGGCAGCAAACCCGGCGAAGACCGCATATTGCTGAACATTGGCGGTATTGCCAACCTTACTTACCTGCCCGCCGACGGCAATAGCGACCATATTTTAAGTACCGACATTGGCCCGGGCAATACGCTGATAGATGCCGCCTGCCGTGAGTATTTTAATTTACCTTATGATGAAGACTCGGGTATTGCTTTTTCGGGTGAGATTAATGAGGAATTACTCAATGCGCTGATGGATCACCCGTTTTTTACCGATACCCTGCCCAAAACTACCGGCCCTGAGTCATTCAACCTTGATTATGTACATGAGGCACAGCAGCGGTCAGGTACTGAAGGAGTCAGTAATACTGATCTGGTTTGCACTTTGAGCGCTTTTACAGCCCGGTGTATAAGTGATTTTATCCTGACTAATTTTAAGGTGGATGATATAAAGTTGTTTGCAAGCGGTGGCGGGGCGCAAAACCCGTATGTAATGGATGCGTTGGAACAAGAGCTGCCCAATGTGACTATTGCCAGTACCAGTAAATTAGGCATTAACCCCAATGCTAAGGAGGCTATTTTATTTGCTTTGTTGGGGAATGAGGCCCTGTGCGGTGAGCCGTTGCATATTGGCAATAACCCGGCGGTGCTGATGGGGAAGTTTAGTTTTTGCGGGATAGGCATTCGGCGGCCGTATGGCGGCAATTAACAAAATCGAACTTCAGATTTTTCTCCCTTTACAATAATAAATTTACTTTGTAAAAATATTTTTTCAAAAAACGATGATTTGAGAAAACTGTTTGAACATATAATGCGTATTTTGTATGACAATTGTTTTACTCATTATGACCGACTCATTAAATTTAAAAATTAAGGCTATCGCGGCGAACATCCGGAGCAAGCGAGAGCACCGTAATTACACGCAGGAATATCTTGCTGCCAAACTAAACATTTCACAGAACGCCTACAGTAAAATTGAACTCGGGTACACTAAAATAACCGTTGAGCGCCTTTTTCAGATAGCGGCGATACTGGAATTTGATGTTTCTGATCTGATGGATACCGAACCCCTTGGGGTACTGAAGATGGCTTAGGCAGGTTAGCATAAACAATAATATCTTTGCCGATATTATTGAATTTATGACCGACCACCATATTATTGAAATAACTACAAACTTTGTACGCACTACCCTTAGCAATGCTGAGGGAGGCCATGATCGGTGGCACATACACCGCGTACACACCAATGCCAAACGTATAGCGCAAACAGAAACCTGCGATATACTTGTTGTGGAGCTTGCCGCGCTATTGCATGATATTGCCGATAGCAAATTCCATAATGGCGATGAAGAAATTGGCCCGGCTACTGCCGGTAATTTTTTAAAAAGCATTAACGTTGATGAACAAACCATTATCCACGTTCAGCAGATCATAAGGCATATTTCATTTAAATCAGGGTTTGATATGCCTGGTTTCAGCTCCATCGAGCTTGATATTGTACAGGATGCCGACCGCCTTGATGCCATTGGCGCTATTGGTATAGCCCGGGCTTTTAGCTATGGTGGCTTTAAGGGCCGCGAAATTTATAATCCTGAGGTCGCGCCCAATCTTAACATGAGCAAGGAGGAATACAAAAACTCTGCCGCGCCCAGTATTAATCATTTTTATGAAAAACTGTTATTGTTAAAGGATAAAATGAATACCCCATCGGGCAAAAAATTGGCTGAACAACGCCATGCCTTTATGGAAAGCTACTTGGAGCAATTTTATATGGAGTGTAAATAAAAACAGCGATGGTGTATAAAACCATCGCTGTAAACACAGCACCACAATTCTTTCTATCATGCCCTGAATGATAACAAATTTACGAAGTCTCAAAGACTTCGTAAATTATCAGCAAGCGGGGTGTTATGTTTATTTATGGGGCGGCCGGTGTTTTGTTCGCCAGTTGAAACGGCACTACCACTTTAAAGCTGATATTCCGGCCCATGTTAAATATACCGGGTTGCACACCGGCAGGCACGGTAGGGTTGTCGAAATATTTTAAGCGGCTCATGTTGCTCTGGTAATTGGTATTAGCCAGGTTTGTACCCTCAATAAACAATTCAAATACCTTTTGGCCTTTTGAGTTAACAATATTGCCGCCAATACCTGCGCTTAGCAGGTTATACCCGGCCGTGTAAGTTTCGGTGCTATAAGCCGCGAAGAAACGGTTTTGCGCGCTGTAATGGTCGAACCCGCCAAATACATACAATTGTTTAAAGTTGCTGAACCCTTTGTTAAATGTTGCTCGCAATTCCGAGTGCGTATGCAGCGGCGGAATAAACGGTAAGTATTTAAGGCTGTCGGGCACACGGCCGCCTGTGCCTAAATTTGTACCGTAAGTTAAGCTTAGCGCGTTCTCAAAATGCAGCCAGTTAATGGGGTGGATATCTAAATTAAATTCACCGCCGTTAATTCTTGCACGGCTTTGCACATAAGTAAACTTGCTATACTGGCCGTTTTTTGGGTCGGACGTACCATCGGGGTCAACCCTTTCAGGGCTGCCGTCGGCATTTAATAACTGCTCCTGGAAAATATAGTTCTGTATGTTGTTGTTGAACAATTCAACACTTGCCGAAACATTTGGCAGAGTTAAAAAAGCACCTATATCTTCCTGTACACTAAATTCGGGCTTAAAATCGCTGTTACCTACGTGGTATATCTGCGAACCCGGATCAGGACCGTTGGCCGACAACTCGGCAATACTCGGCGCCCTGAAACCACGGGCGATATTACCTTTTATAAGGAACTGATCGGAGAAATTATAAGTGGCACCAAAGCTGCCTGAAAGACCCGAGAAGGTTTTGTTCAACGCGCTGAACTGCTGTATAACACCCGGAGGCGCTGCGGTACTGCCGTTAAATAAGGTTGGATATTTACCTGTAGTATCTACATAGGCCGCCTGCCCGCTGAACGAACGCGAATCAAACCTGGCACCACCGGAAAGATCCAGTTTACCAAAGCTTTTCTTCACTACAAAAAATGGCCCTATATCAAACTGGTGATAAGCGGGAATAGGGAAATCGGTACTATAACCCAAAGCATTATTTTGGTACATACCGTTAACACCTATGGTGGTTTCATAATCCTTAGCTATGCTAAAATCATACTTTACATCATAGGTAAAAGTGGTGAGTTCAAGGTTCAGTCCCGGTACATCGGCATCCTGCGGATGGGTAAATTCACGGCGGTGACTGTATTGATAGCCCAGGTTAACCAACAGGTTGCCCTTGCCTAAAATAAAGTTGCTGTTATCATAAATACGGTAAAGCTGCACATGCTGGTGTAAAACCGGCAAGCCGTATGAGTTCAGTGCTGATCGGGGAACAATTGAGCGGATAGTATCGGCATCGCTAATTTGTTTGGTAAACTGGCGCGTAACAGGGTCGCGGCTTCCATCGGGGATGGCCTGTTCATCATCAAATAACGAAGCATTTAAGTAGGAATACCCCCATGATTTGTTTAAACCAATCATGGCCCGGGCATCCTTTTCGTTAAAATTAGTCCCGTATACACGGCCATCGTGCTGGTCCTGGTAATCCTTGGCGGCTTTTTCAGATATGATAGTTCCCCAAACCAACCCGTTCTGGTTTCCCATCAACCTGAATGAACCATTGATGAGCCCGTTATTTGTTCCGTAGATACCTTGCACCGAGCCTGATATTGTACCATCGGGTACCGGCGGTGGCGAAATCAAGTTTACAACCCCGCCGATAGCATCTGAGCCATAAGTTAAACTGGCAGGGCCCTTTATCACTTCAACCCGGTCGACCGAATTCTGGTCAACCTCGATGCCGTGCTCATCGCCCCATTGCTGGCCCTCCTGGCGTATACCGTCCACAGCGGTAACCACCCGGTTGTAACCGAGGCCATGTATAAATGGTTTTGAAACGTTTGGCCCGGTAGTAACCGCGCTTACGCCCGGCAGGTTGGCAATTTCATCGATCACGTTACCCGATGCCGAGTGCTGATCGATATAAGTTTTGCCAACAGCGACCATGGGTACCGGGTTGCGCTTTACTTCGGTAGCCTTGCTCACACCGGTTATCACCACTTCGCCTGCTTCAATTGATGAGGCCGATAATTTCACATTCAATGCGGTGGATTTTGCAAAATCAACGCGTTCGGTAAACGTAGCATAGCCCACAAAACTAACCGATACCAGGTAAACGCCTTTTGGTACATGGTTTAATACAAAGTGGCCTTTTTCATTGGTAGCGGTAGCTATTCTTAAGTCGGGGATGGAAACCGTTGCACCGGGGATAACGGTGCTGTCGGCTTTATCGGTGACTATACCACTTAAAGTCCCGTTGCCGGTATCATTTGGTTCTGTTTTGGCGGAGGCATTAAAGGCTGTAAATAAAAACAGCAGTATATAGGTTAGTGTAAATATTCTTTTCCTGATCTTCATAAAAAAATTGATCTCAACAATAAATGGGTTCTGTGATTTCTTTTTAATAGACGCCCAAAGGGCTATTCTATTACAAACGCTTTTCATCCGGGTGATGATATTATCAATCCAAAATGTAAAAAGCTAAGGGATAAATGAAAATTACGCCATTGGCGGTGAGCGCCCGGCAGATAAAATAAGCGCTACGCTTATAAAATCGTGATTTACGGCTTTATAAAAATAGCTTGCCGTAACTACCGGCGCAAAAAACACCGGTGTGCTAACTGCCATGGTGTTGTGATGCATGGCATCGCAAAGGCGGCAATTTTCGGTTACAGTTTGTTTTGGTTGATTGTTTGGATCTTGATAAGCCGACCTGGTTGTGCCCACATTATGCGTGTGGGAGTATACCATATACTGGCCCGCTGCAAAACAAAGCAGCAGCACCCACGTGCAAATAATATGGTATTTGTTCTTTTTCAAAGTCAGTATAGCTTTTAACGGCTAATGGCAAAAATAAGTATTTTTTATTAGCTAAACGCCGTAACTGCAACTTAATTGCAATTAAATTAAAGTTTAACATAAAATTGTTACACAAACGTATATTTGCCTGCATGACACCTGCTGAAATTAACCTGAAATGGGACGCCCTGCAACAACGCATTGCCGACGATTTCGACAACGAAAAACCCGACCTGAAAGTAATGCTGTTTTTAATAGGCGTACAGGAACTGGGCCAGGGGCCGCGCAAATTCAGTAAAAGGCAAAAGGAAGAGTTGATGCACATTGCTACCTGCAAGCTATTTAGCGCGATGGGCTTTTATGAACTGGAGGGCCTTGATCAGGATGGCTGGCCGCATTGGAAACGCGTTGGCGTAATACCTAACTACACCATATTGGAACAGGAAATGGTGTTGAGATCATTAATAATTGATTACTTTGAATCGATGGAATAGATCAGCACTATGCAGGCGGATAAAGGGTAGCCTCTACGAGGCAAAAAAATGACCTGGCTGGTTTTCTACAAAGGGGTTGACCCTACAGGTCATTTTGTTAAGTTAATGGTATAGTATCGGTAATGAACGCGCTTCGATTACTCACCCGGTCGTGGCTGCGCCTGACCACCCTCTCTGCGGCTTGCCGCAGAGAGGGTAAAACATCTTAACTTAGTGCCATTGCTCTGTGGGTTATAAAATCAAGTTATTAACACTATCCATCATAGAAACAACTTATTTCTAAATCGGTGAAATCAAAAATAAAATCAGTGAAATCCCAACAATGAAAAAACTCCTTACCCTCATCCTGTTGCTTATAACAACTGTGGCCTTTGCCAAACCGCCAAAGAACCAATATGTGCGCATTAAAACCAGCTACGGCCAATGCATTATCCGTTTGTATAATGAAACCCCGCAGCATCGCGACAATTTTATAAAGCTAGCTAAGAAGGGCACATTTAACGGTACGCTGTTCCACCGCGTGATACAGGATTTTATGATACAGGGCGGCGACCCGGATTCGAAAAATGCCAAACCTGGCGCTGAATTGGGCAATGGCGATCTGGGCTATACCGTGCCCGCCGAATTCCGCGACAGTATTTTTCACAAACGCGGTGTATTAGCTGCCGCACGTGATGATAACCCTAAAAAGGCATCGAGCGCCAGCCAGTTTTATATTGTGGAGGGCAAACGCCTGACCGATGCCGAGATCGATAAACAGGACGTGCGCAGCGGCCACAAAACACCCGAATGGGAGCGCCAATATTACCGCACCGTAGGTGGTGTACCACATCTGGATGCAAACTATACTGTATACGGCGAAGTAGTAACCGGCCTTGATATGGTAGATATGATCGCCGCCGTAAAAAAAGATGGGAACGATCGGCCATTGGTTGATGTGCCGATGACGGTGGAGGTGTTGAGTAAGAAGGAATGCAAACAGTTGGATAAATTGTTAGGCCTTGACGCACGATAGCCCACACTTATTTCGGATGTCGAATTTTCAATTTCGAATTTAATTTAGAACACCTGATATAAATAAGATCATAAATCCGAAATTGAAAATTCGACATCCGAAATTATGAAGATAATCACCTACAATGTTAATGGCCTGCGTTCGGCTATAAATAAAAACTGGCTGGCCTGGCTGCAGGCTACCGATGCCGATGTGGTTTGTTTGCAGGAAATAAAAGCTACAAAAGAAGATATAACCGATCTGCTTTTGGTTGAGCAATTGGGCTACCAGCACTATTGGTTCCCTGCCGAAAAGAAAGGCTACAGCGGCACTGCCATATTCACCAAACGCACACCAAATCATATTGAATACGGCTGCGGTATTGCCGACTTCGACCGCGAGGGCCGTAATATCCGGGTTGATTTTGATGAATGCTCGGTGATGAGCGTTTATTTCCCGTCAGGCTCCAGCGGTGATGACCGGCAGATCTTCAAGTACCGTTTTTTGGATGAGTTTGGCAAATACCTTACACTGTTAAAGGTGGATCATCCCAAACTTATTGTCTGCGGTGATTATAACATTTGTCATCGGCCTATTGACATTCACAACCCAAAATCAAACGCCAACTCGTCCGGCTTTTTGCCCGAGGAACGTGAATGGATGGAGAATTTTATCGAATCAGGCTTTATCGATACCTTTCGTCACCTGAATAAAGAACCCCACAATTACACCTGGTGGAGCTTCCGCGCCAACTCCCGCGCCAAGAACCTAGGCTGGCGCATAGATTATACTATGGCGAGCAAGGAACTGGAAAACAATATTAAACGCGTGGCTATTTTGCCTGAAGCAAGGCATTCGGACCATTGTCCGGTGTTGCTGGAATTGGAGTTTGCCCCCTAACCCCCCTGAAGGGAGATGGGAACGGGATCTTAATATCTTACAATTGTCACATTTTTAGACAGGTAAAATTTATGATTAAGCTTATTTGGATTTAATTTAAATAAGCGTACATTTGTTTCAGTTTATATATAAAAATATGAGGCTGTCACAACTTGAAGTAGGCGAAACGGGAATAGTTAAGGAGTTTACCGATCTGGAAATGTCGGTAAAATTGATGGAGATGGGCTGTTTGCCGGGCGAAGAGATAAGAATTGAACGTGTTGCCCCCCTCGGCGATCCGATTGCCATAAACGTTTCAGGTTACCAGTTAAGTTTACGTAAGCGCGAAGCCCACACCATAGTGCTGCAATAGTTTCTACCATTGAAAGCTGATATAAGAGTTGCACTTATAGGAAACCCCAACACCGGTAAATCAACCCTCTTTAACGTTTTAACCGGTCTTAATCAAAAAATAGGAAATTTTCCCGGGGTTACTGTCGATAAAAAGGTAGGTTATACCACTTTGCCCGATGGGCGCCAGGCCGAGATCATCGATCTGCCCGGTACGTACAGCATCTACCCAAAAAGCCAGGACGAATCTATCGTTTTTTCGGTTTTAGCCGATAAACATAACCCGCACCGGCCCGACCTTGTGGTTGTTATCCTTGATGCATCGAACTTAAAAAGAAATTTACTGCTCTACTCACAGGTTGCAGACCTGAAGATACCTGTTGTGGTGGCCCTAAACATGATGGACCTTGCAAAAAAGGCCGACATCGACATTGATGTAAACCTGTTCGCCAAAAAGCTTGGCGTACCCGTTGTACCTATATCGGCACGAAAAAATGAGGGCATCCCGCAATTAAAAAGCGCCATATCATTCGCCAATAAATTCGCCTTGCAGGAGGATAGCATTGATGTTGCCTCAATCGCCCCCGGCCTTGTTGAAAGCATAAGCCGCGAGCTGGATATCGACAATCCCTACCTTGCCCTGCAACTGGCGCACCAGCACGAAACATTAACATTTTTAACGCCGGAGCAAAGCGAGCGGGTTGAACAACTCGAAAAAGAATTTTCTTTCAATTCGCAAAAAGCACAGGGCGCCGAAACCATAGCGCGTTATGCTTTTATAAACGACCTGCTATACGACACGGTTAAGAAACCCATAACGCCACAGGGCGAAACACACAGCAACAAAATTGATAAAATACTCACCCACAAGGTATTTGGCTTTATTATATTTTTCGGGATACTGATGTTCATGTTCCAGGCGATATTCTCGTGGTCATCATACCCAATGGAGCTGATAGCCGACGCATTTGTGTGGGTACAAAACTGGCTGCATCATGTTTTACCTGCCGGGCCGCTAACCAGTTTATTGGTCGATGGTGTAATTGCCGGGCTTAGCGGCGTAATGGTATTCATTCCGCAAATAGCCATACTCTTTGCCTTTATATCGATACTGGAAGATACAGGCTATATGTCGCGCGTTACGTTTATGATGGATAAGCTGATGCGTAAGGTGGGGCTGAACGGTAAATCGGTAGTTCCGCTGATCGGCGGTTTTGCCTGCGCGGTGCCATCCATAATGAGTACCCGTACCATTGAGAACTGGAAGGACAGGATGATAACCATAATGGTTACGCCGCTGGTTACCTGTTCGGCGCGGTTGCCTATTTATACACTGCTAATTGCGCTGGTGGTACCTAACCGTAATGTTTGGTGGCTGTTCAACCTGCAGGGGCTGGCGCTTACCGGCATGTATATTTTCAGCCTGATATCGGCTGTTGTTGTAGCATGGGTATTTAAATTTATATTGAAGGGAAAGGAACGCGGCTACTTTATAATGGAGTTGCCGGTGTACCGTATGCCACGCTGGAGTAATGTTATCTATTCCATGTTTGAGCGTTCAAAGGCATTTGTTTTGCAGGCAGGGAAAGTAATTATAGCCATATCGGTTATATTATGGGTGCTGGCTTCCTACGGGCCGGGCGACAGGTTTGCAAAGATCGACGCGCAATATAGTCAGCCCAAATATACCAAAACCATGAGCACCGATAGCTTGAGCCGAACCGTTTCATCGGCCAAACTGGAGAACTCGTATGCCGGTGTGCTGGGCCATGTGATAGAGCCGGTTATCCGTCCGCTTGGGTTCGACTGGAAAATAGGCATCGCATTAATAACCTCTTTTGCCGCCCGCGAAGTTTTTGTAGGCACCATGGCCACCATATATAGCGTGAATGGCAATGCCGAAAAAATGGAATCGGTTTATGAAAAAATGCACCAGGCGAAAAACCCCGATACAGGTCAGCCTGTGTTTACGCTGGCGGTCGCGTTCTCGCTCATGATGTTCTATGCCTTTGCCATGCAGTGCGCCAGTACGGTAGCCGTATTTTTCCGCGAAACCAAGAACTGGCGCTGGCCCGCCATACAATTTGCCTATATGACGGTGCTGGCTTATGTGGCAAGTTTTATAGCTTTTCATGTGCTGAAGTGAGTTCAAGGTGAAAGGATAAAGGCGAAAGATAAAAGGTTCTTAGCGCGCTGATTTCTACCTTTCGCCTTTTACCTTTATCCTTTCATCTAATTATTTCCCCTCAATTCCCTATCTTTGTACCGAGGTAAAATTGGATAAAGTAAAAGTTTTAGAAAGGTATCTTCCACCTGATGCTGCTCCCCTGATCGGCCGGTGGATCGATTACTTTAAATGCGAGTTTAAGATCTCGCGCAACCGCAATACAAAGTTTGGCGATTACCGTTCGCCGCATGCCGGCAAGGGCCACCGCATCTCCGTAAATTATGACTTAAACCCGTATGCGTTTTTAGTGACGACCGTACATGAGTTCGCCCATCTGCATACCTGGAACGAGCATAAGCACAAGGCCAAACCGCATGGCACAGAGTGGAAAAGCAACTTCAAAAAAATGATGCAGCCATTTTTTGAAAAGGAAATTTTCCCGCCTGATATTAAACATACCATAGTTAGTTATTTGAATAACCCTGCGGCATCAAGCTGTTCGGACTTAAGCTTATACCGCGCCTTGCGCAGCTACGATGCCCCAAAGGAATCGATTCATACCGTTGAGAAATTGCCATTAAAGGCACTGTTCAAACTAAAAGATGGGCGCGTTTTTCGCAAGGATGAAAAACTGCGCAAACGTTTTAAATGTACCGAGGTAAAAACCAAACGGGTGTATTTATTTAGTCCGGTTGCTGAGGTGGAGTTGGTGGGGGAAGATTAAGTTATCAAAAAGTAGGGTGTCATACTGAGGCTCTCGAAGTATGCGGGCAAAGGCCTTTACGCTCATACTTCGACAAGCTCAGTATGACCCATTTCTCGCTTTTAATCTACCCACTCACTAACGATCTTCGCTGATAACAAACAAAGCGGTATGCCGCCCCCCGGATGCACACTTCCCCCACAAAAAAACAGGTTACTTATTTGGGACGACTTATTAGCATGCCGCAAAAAGGCCGCGAAACGACTGTTGGAGCTTGTGCCGTAAATAGAACCCTGGTACGATGATGTGCGGCTTTCAATTCCACGAGGGTCGAGGATGCTTTCAGAAATGATAAGTTTGCTGATATCTTCGCCCAGGTTCTTGCTTAATTTGTTTAGGATATTTTGCCGTGTATTGGCAATAAGCGTATCCCAATCCTGGCCGGTATTGGACGGGACATTTATCATTACAAACCAATTCTCGCAACCCGCAGGTGCATCATCAGCCTTAAATTTTGAGCTGATATTGAGGTAAACCGTAGGATCGTGATAAATATCCTTTTGCTGCCATATGAGGTTGAATTCCTTTTTATAATTCGCGCTGAAAAATATATTATGCAGGTCGAGTTGCGGGAACTGCTTATTTATCCCCCAGTAAAATATCAACGCCGAACTGCTGCGCTCTTGCGCCAATATTTTCTTTGGATGTAGGTTAGGATAGGCTTTTAATAGCTTATGGTAAGTGAACCATACATCCATGTTGGATATGACTATATTACTCACTAATAACTCACCTTTTACCTTTATGCCTTTCGCTCTTTTCCCATCCAAAACTATCTCCTCAACAGGCGAATTATAATGGAATTTTACACCCAACTCTTCCGCCAACCTTACAAGTCCGGTAACAATACTGTACATCCCACCAACTGGGAAATAGGCCCCAAAATGCTGCTCGATATGCGGGATAACATTTAACGTAGCCGGTGCCTGGTACGGGTTTGAACCATTGTAGGTAGCAAAGCGGTCGTAAAACTGAACTATCCTTTCATCCTTAAAAAAGCTTTTGTTGGCGACGTGCATAGTTCGCGTGGCATCTATCTGCTGCAGGCGAAAAATAGATCTGAGCGTATCCCAACGTAGGTAGGTTTTTAGCCGGTGTAATGATCGTTCCAAAAAAACATGACTGGTAATATTGTATATCCTCCGGCTGTTATCGCTATAGTTTTTTATGGCCGATGGTACTTCGCTGGTTGCTGTACTTACTTCATTTGCAAACCTATCCTCATCAGCATAAGAAGTTAGGCGGGTGCCGTCTTCATAAAAATAATTGCACAACACATCCAGTTTTTGGTAATTGAAATAATCCGAGGGCTTCTTTCCTGCCAGTTCGAACAACTCATCAATATACTGCGGCATGGTAAGCAGGCTGGGCCCTGCATCAAACCGGAAACTATCTTTTTCAAACTCCGATAATTTGCCGCCGGAGTAGCTGTTCGCTTCAAAAACTTCAACTGCGTAGCCTTTTATTGCCAAACGGATAGCAGTAGCGATCCCGGCAATTCCAGCACCAATAACGAAAGCTTTTTTTGGCATGTTAACAAACTTACGAAGTTTTTAAAACTTCGTAAGTTTCTGTCCCATTAGGATTGTTTTCGGGCATGCGACAAGTGTGATCTTTCTTACTACATAAAGGCCTTACACTATCCGGCGATTTTTAGAGAAAAATTTATTTCATACCTTTAGCCCATGGCACGAAAGATACTTGTTGTTTACGCTATTTACACAGTGATCGTATTTTTAACAAATACCTATATTTTTAAAGAAAATTATACCGACGCGCTATTAAAAGCAGTGCTTTCGGGCGTGGTTTTCACTGCTATTTATGCCGTAATTATTATGCGGAACGAGAAAAGAGAACCCGACGAAAAGGATGTTCCTGCAAAGAAAAAGAAATAGTTAAGGCTTTACCTTCTCAAAATATTTACCGGTGAATTTGTAGGTGATATAACCGTTAGTAAATCTTCCTTTAATATCCACAATTGGCATTTTTATCGTTTTAAGAATTTGATCAAAAATGATTGAGGGTATTTTGTTCATATCTGCAACAGAGGTTAAATCGTATTCATAGTTTATCTGATTATGCAATCCTGACTGGGTTTTAATTAACTTAAAATGATCGTTTAATTTACCATTATCTACTGTAAAAATCT
>Ga0207019_1124_pt1 | contig 13974 bp, 7 predicted proteins | sample Alteio_BWMinCont_50_FD_153483 | JGI IMG/M metagenome (GOLD analysis project Ga0207019, IMG submission 153483) | Enriched cells from forest soil in Barre Woods Harvard Forest LTER site, Petersham, Massachusetts, United States -... | ecosystem: Environmental > Terrestrial > Soil > Temperate forest >...
TTCAGGCCAGCAGTTTACAAAAGTGGCTATAGGCGAAGAATTAGGAGAACTTTATGGCTATAAATATATTGGCGTAATAAAAACAGGCGAGCATTATGCACCTGAACCAAACGCTAAACCGGGTGATCCTAAATATGCGGATGTAGACGGAAATGGATCTATCACGCCAAACGACAGAACCTACTTAGGTAACACAACCCCGCATTATACAGCTGCTTTAGGTAATAATTTTAGTTATAAAGGTTTTGGTTTAAGCGTGTTTTTCCAGGGCGCATTTTCATATGACCTGTATAACATGAATGAGCTGGTACTGGAATCAACTACCGGTGCCGCCGCATTGAACAGGTTTGTACCCGGCGTGAACGAAAATACCAACATACCACGCGAAGGTTATTTCCTGAGCCAGTATGGCAGCTACGTTAACTCGAAATTTGTTGAGGACGCTTCGTATGTTCGTTTAAAATCAGCTTCATTAAGCTATACTATACCTTCTAGTGTTTTTACAAAAGTCCCTTTTATCAAAGGGCTTACTGTATATGCAGAAGGACAAAACCTGTTAACTTTTACAGGATATAAAGGCACCGACCCCGAAGAAAACGTTCACCAGGGTTTAGCGCTTAATTCATCAGGTGGTTACAGTGGCAGTAACATTGCAGGTGGTTTGGACTTTGGCGGTTTCCCGGCATTCCGTACCTATATCGTAGGCTTAAAGCTATCTGTTCATTAATAAATAATAAAGTATCTCTCTATAAAAGATCGACATAAAATTTAAAGAAATGAAAAAATACATTTTATTACTCATACCGGCGGTCATATTGCAGTTTTCCTGCAATAAAAATCTCGACCCCAAAGTATACAGCAGTCTTACTAACGTAAATGCATTTCGTACTGAAGCTGATGCTATTGCAGCTGTAAATGCAGTATATGCGCGTTTAAAAGGCCCATCAATAGGCGATAACTATGATTATTGGACAGTAAGGCACTTTGCTTTGACCGATCTTCCGACCGATGTTGGCCATTGTAGTTATGGTGGTGACCCCGGTCAACTTTCATTAGCTACCTGGAACTCGGCTAATGGGTTGCTTGCCGAAGATTGGCGCCAGATATATAAACTAATTGCCAATGCGAATAGCGCCATTTATAACATCTCGTCAATGACAACAATTACCGATGAGCAAAAAGCCCAGTTTTTGGCTGAAGCGAAGTTTTTACGTGCAGTTGCTTATATGGACCTAACAGATGCATGGGGGCCGGTAATACTTGCTACCGAAAAAGATCTGGCTAACCCTAATTATCTTAGCCAACCGCCTGTTACCCCGGTAGCTGATATTGAAGCTTTACTAATTTCTGATCTGCAAAGCGCAACTAATGTGCTTCCCACCAGTTATGCGAATAACGCGATCTACTCAACAAATGATCCGGGCAGGGCTACAAAAGGCGCCGCAATGACTTTGCTTGGCAAGATCTATCTGCGCCAGCATCAATGGCAAAAATCGGCTGATGAGATGCAGCAGGTTATAGGTTTAGGCATTTACCAGCTATATCCTTCATACCAGGGCTTGTTTTTAGAAGCTAACAAATGGTGTTCAGAAAACATATTCTCGGTTTTAAGTGATGCAAATGTTAACGGAACCGAATTAATGAACCACTTTGGCCCGCTGGTACATCCAACAATAACAAACAGGTGGCAGTATTACGCGGTAACCTGGCCTTTTTACCACAGCTTTGCTGCTAATGACGACCGTAAAGGCGAATTTTTCCCGAAATACCACGGTACCGATGGATTGATACACGAAGAGGCCCCAACGCTGGGTGCTACAGCGCCTCCGGGTGTTTTATATATGCCAGATGTTGCAACCTCAAAATATGCTGATTCAACCGGCTCAATAAATAACTATTATGATGGTCATAGTGTTGATATTTTACGCTACGCCGATGTGTTGCTAAGCAGGGCCGAAGCTTTGAACGAATTAAACGGCCCTACACAGGAAAGCATCGACCTGATAAACCAGGTTAGGACACGTTCGCATGCTACGCCGCTTGTGTTAGGCGGTTATTCACAAACATCATTAAGGCTGGCCATTTTACAGGAACGCGGCTGGGAATTCTTTTATGAAGGAAAACGAAGGGCCGACCTTTTGCGCATGGGCCAGTACGATGTTGTTGTTAATGCGTATCTTAAATCCATAGGGCAAACAAATACAATTAGCTTGCCTAAAGATCAATATTTCTCATACCCGCTTAACCAGGCTCAGCTCAACCCGAATTTGAGCAACGCCGGAAGGGAACAATAGGACAGGCTTTACCTGTAATATCAAGAATATACTATGCAAAAATGGCATAGTATATTCTTTTATTATTTATATTGCTATATAAGCAGATCACCCAATGAAGAAAAACGTTTTTGGATATTTAACCATATTCTTTCTCACCACGATCTTTTCGGGCTGCTCGAACAGTGGAGGAATTATAAAGGAAATACATGTTGATTTACACAACAATAACGAACTAAAAATACAAATTGATGTATTGACGGTTGACCAGGCCGATGCCTACGCGGAATATTGGGCAGGAACCGACAGTACCAATGTTATGCAATCGACCACTGTAAAAAACGCGTTGCAGCATCCGCTTGTACTTTGCAATATATTGCCCAAAACAAATTATTCCTACCGTATCATCACCCTTGAGAATGGTGTTAAAAAAGTAAGCAAAACCTACACATTCAAGTCAAACAACCTACCCGTTTGGCTGCAGGATCAGTTTAAAGCCATTAATACCTACCCTAAGCTGGTGCCCGAAGATTTTAAGAATGGATTAATGCTGGTAAACAAAAATTATGCACCCGGCCTTGCTTTTTTAATGGATTATAAAGGGCAGATACGGTGGTACCATATGATAGATGGTATGTGTTACAAGGTGCTCCATTTCACAAAACAGCAAACCATACTGGCCCTTTTAGGCCGCAATGATGAGCCTACCAGTTATGGCAGCCAGATATTGGAAGTGAATTTATTGGGCGATACAGTTTTGAACCTGAAAAAAGGACAGGGGGATTTCAAAAAACAAATTCACCACGAAATTTTAAAGAACGATAAGGGCCAGCTGGTTACCATAACAGTTGAGAAAAAGATAATGGATCTTACATCCGTAGGCGGGGGGAAAACCGATACCGTTAACAGCGATGGCATTATGGTAATGGACAAAAACGCCAAACTGATCTGGAAATGGAGCGTTTTTGATGTTGCCGACCCGCTGAAAGACCCTAACATATTAAAAACTAAAAAAGACTGGACACACGCCAACAGCCTGAATTATGATACCGATGGTAATTACATCATCTCGTTTTACAACACAGGCCAAATATGGAAGGTTAATGCTGTCACCGGCAAAGTGATATGGAAGCTTGGTAAAGGTGGTACGATCGCCATGCCTGCAGACTGTGATTTTGCGCAATCGCACGCTGTACACATAAATCAGTATGGGAACTTAATGTTTTTCGATAACGGGGTTGCAAAAAACCAGTCGGGTGTGTTTACCCTTAAATTAAACGAGGCACAACAAATCGCTAAACTTGATATGCACATATTGCTGCCTAAAGAGGTATTTAATGGCAGGATGGGAAGCGCGTACATGATAAACGATACATCGGTATTGGTATGCTGTTCAAAAAGGCACATACTGGTTTTGTCCGACAGGAAAGGTACTTTATTGTGGACAATGGAAACCGCGATGCCAAGTTACCGGGCCGAATTTATAAGAAGCGCACAGCTTGCCCCTTATTTAAAACCATAAATAAAATTAATATCAAAAACCTTATCAAACTACCATAATAGCAAAGGTTAAATTATCACCATGAAAAAAATATTTTTTGCATTCATTCTTTTTTTAGCAGGCATAAATGTTTATGCACAAAACATTCCCTATACCAATTGCGCCAAATGCTGGGTGCCGGATTCACTAGGCAACCACAGGGTTGTATTAACTTTTAACGGAGCAGGCAAAGTAGCCAAAGCTATAATACCGTGGCGAAGAAGAGACACTAACCCTGAAAACAAGCGGATAATTATACAGGATGCAAAAACACTGCAAAAAATAACCAACGTAAAAACCGGCTCTATCAACCGCGAAACGGGTGAGATATATTTTGAACCAACCTCGGGTAAAGGCACTTATTACGTGTATTATTTGGCTTACAAAAACGAGGGCCGCTCCAACTACCCGCGTGGTGTTTATTTAAAACCCGAAGCAACAGCTTCTGCCGGTTGGTTATCTGCTGAAAGTTCAGCTAAAAATATCCCTTTGGCTACAGTAAAGGAATTTCAATCTATCGATGCCTTCAACACATTTTACCCGATGGAGGTAATTGCTACCAAGGCTGAAACTGATGCATTATTGAGCAAGCATAAAGCCGAAACGTTCCTGGTTTTCCCCGAGGACAGGATATATTCTATCCGTATGACCGATGATCTGCCGCAACGCTGGATACAGCGTGGTCCGCGAGACGTGTTTGAAGGCGAAGCAATGCGCGGAGAAAACTTCGCCTTGCAATTGGGGATATACGCATTGCAAAACCTGCTGAACGTGAAGGTTACTTTCAGTGATCTTACTTCGGCAAGCGGCAAGTCTATCTCATCTGCTGACATGTTTTGCATCAACACCAACGGCGTAGGTTATGATGGCGTACCCTTTACCAAAACTGTAAATGTTGACCAGGGTAAAATACAGGCCATGTGGTGCGGTATCGATGTTCCGCAAGATGCCGCCGCCGGTACTTATGCGGGTAAGGCAACTATCAGTGTAGACGGAAAAGCTGTAAAAGAAGTGCGCTTATCGTTAAAAGTAAGCAACGAATTAGCTAAGGATGGCGGGGTGTTCGAACCGTGGAAAATGACCCGCCTAAGATGGCTGAACTCGACCATGGCACAGGAAAATACGGTTATCGCCCCATATACACCTCTTGAAGTAAATGGTAATACAATTAGTTTATTAGGCAGAAAAGTTGAGGTTAATAAAGATGGTTTCCCGGCGAAGATACAAACGTTTTATACCCCTGAAATGACGGAGTATTCAAAAATACCTAATGATGTACTTACCGAAGCTATCCATTTTCATTTCATCAAACCTGATGGCACCAACATGGTATTGAAAAGCCAGGGCCTTCAATTTACAGAAACTGAACCCGGCACAGTGGTGTGGACAGCTACCAGCAGCAACGATACCGTACAGATGCAGGTAACCGCATCGCTTGAATTTGATGGATTTATTGCCTACACGGTAAAAGTTGAGGCATTGCAGGATGTGGAGCTGAAGGATATTGCCATGCACATCCCTTTTAAACCTTCTGCAGCCAAGTACATGATAGGTTTGAACCAAAAAGGCGGCTATCGCCCAGAAAATTTTGAATGGAAATGGGATGTTGCCCACAAAAACCAGGACGGTGCATGGATAGGCAATGTAAACGCCGGCCTGCAATATTCGCTTCGCGATGAAAAATATGTGCGCCCGCTGAATACCAATTTCTATCTTCAAAAGCCACTGCTGCTGCCAACCTCGTGGGGGAACGATAACAAAGGTGGTATCTCGATAACGCAAAAAGGCCTGGCTGTATTGGCCAGCAACTACAGCGGCGAAAGGCAAATGAAAAAAGGTGATGTATTATACTACAATTTTAACCTGCTGATCACGCCGTTCCATACCATTAATACCGATTTTCAATGGGCCAACAGATTTTATCATGCTTACAAACCTATCGACACTATAAAAGCAGCGGGTGCTACCATTATCAACATCCACCATGCTACAGCTATCAATCCTTATATAAATTATCCGTTCATTGCCTGGAAGTCGATGAGATCATACATTGATTCGGCGCATGCCGATGGTTTGAAGGTAAAGATATACAACACTATTCGCGAGCTATCTGACCATAGCTACGAAACGTTTGCCATGCGCAGTTTAGGTCACGAGATCTATTCTTCAGGCAAAGGCGGTGGCTTTAGCTGGTTGCAGGAACACGTAGCCAACGACTATATAGCCGCCTGGTTTGTTCCTGAATTGAAGGATGCGGCATTAATTAACAGCGGCCAGAACCGCTGGCACAACTACTACGTGGAAGGTATGAATTGGCTTACACAAAACGTAGGTATTGATGGTATTTATTTGGATGATGTGGCATTTGACCGTACTACCATGAAACGTGTAAAACGTGTGCTTACAAAAGATGGGCACCCAGGTATAATCGACCTTCACTCTGCTAACCAATACGATAAGAGCGATGGGTTTAATAACAGCGCCAATTTATATATGGAGCATTTTCCGTACCTGAACCGCTTGTGGTTTGGTGAATATTTCGACTATGAACATAATGGTTCTGATTTCTTCCTGACCGAAGTTAGCGGTATACCATTTGGTTTGATGGGAGAGATGCTGCAAGGTGGTGGCAACGCATGGCGCGGTATGGTTTACGGTATGACCAACCGTTTACCGTGGAGTGATGGCGCTGATCCACGCCCGATATGGAAAGCATGGGATAACTTTGGCATGAAAGGCACTAAAATGATAGGCTATTGGGTAGATACCAACCCGGTAAAAACCAATAACGACAAGGTGCTTGCTACGGTTTACAAAAAGGATGGTGCTGCATTAGTTTCAATTGCAAGTTGGGCGGATAATGATACCGATATACAGTTAACCATCGATTGGAAACAGTTGGGTATCGATCCGGCAAAAGCAACTATTACCGCGCCGGAGATCGATAAGTTCCAGCCTGCACGCACCTTTAAGGCAGATGAAAAGATCCCGGTTGAGAAGGCTAAAGGCTGGTTGCTGGTCATTAAATAAGAAATTACTAACCTTTTAAATTATATCACAACCTTATGTTAATGAGAAGACAATGGTTTATCATCTTTTTTATATGCGCAACATTAAGCAATGCTTATGCACAGGATAAAAAAGATGCCGTAACGCCCGCCAATATTATCATCACACCTGAAAAACCGCTGTCGGCAAAGGACACAGTGTTTCGTAAACAGGTGGCAGCATGGTGCGACGCGCAATTAAAAAGTGAAGATTATAAAAAAATAAAGGCCCATCCTTCGGCTGATAATTTCCCCGGTAAAGTGAAGGACGGTTATGTATTTACAAACCGGGTGGTGAAAATAAAACATCAAAAAATAAGTGATAAGCTGGTGCCTATCGCTTCAAAATTAGACTACTCCGATCAGTGGGCCAATATTATGTACAGCACCGGGCTTTATGCCGTGCCGGGGCAATATGTTGAAGTGACTATTCCTGCCGCTTTAATAGGCAAAGGCGTAGTAGTGCAAATAGGTTGTCATTCGGACAGGCTTAACGAGTGGGTGGCCGCTAAAGAAGATTGGCGAAGGATGCCAATCATTGTTAAAACCCAGGAGTTGAAAAAGGTAACCACCAGGGTAGCTTCTCCTTTTGGCGGGTTGATCTATATAACAGCTTCACCACGCTCGGCTGATTGGCAGCAGGATATAACTATTAAACATGCTGTAGCTGCCCCCCTTTATAAGTTAGATGAAACTACCCCGGAGGAGTGGGAAGCACAACTTAAAAACAATAAAGCGCCGTGGGGCGAGCTGGCATCGGATAACATCATATTAACCATTCCTGATTCCGTATTACAAAAAGTACATCATCCTGATGATGTAATGAAATTGTGGAATCTTATTCTTGAAGGTGAAATGGACCTGGCGCAAATACCGCAGCCTTTTTACAGGGCAGAGCGACTTGTGATCGATGAACATATAGGCGGTGGTTTTATGCATAGCGGGTATCCTATTATGGTGCATCACTCGCCCGTAAAACATATGCTGTCAGAAGATATAATCGCGAATCCCGAGCTGTTGATGAAGCCGAGTAAAGGCGGCGCCAACTGGGGATTTTTTCACGAGATAGGGCATGATATGCAGAACATGGATTGGGTATTTGGTGGAACTACGGAGGTTAGCAACAACCTGTTTTCGATCTATATGTTCGACCGTTTGATGGGCGGCCGTGATGACGCGCATGGCGGTATCTCTAATGCCAGCACACAGAAAATGATGAAAAAATATTTTCATGATGGGGTTAATTATGAGAAATGGCAGAAGGATCCGTTCCTGGGATTAGTTACGTTCCGGCAGTTGCAGGAAGGTTTTGGATGGGAAACCTTTAAAACTTTCTTCCGCGAATACCAGGCGATGGCAGCCAAAGATACTTCGGGAAGTTATGCCAATACTGAACAGAAGAAACTGGACCTGTGGGTAACCACGTTTTCAAAAATAACGGGCAGAAATATTGCTCCATTTTTTGAAACCTGGGGTCTGCCTGTTAGTGCAGAAGCTAAAAAACAAGTAGATGGCCTTGAAAAATGGATGCCTTATAATTTCCCGCCGGTAAATTAATTGAATTACTAAATGCTCAACATGCGAAAATTAGTTTTAATATTTTTTCTCTGCTATTGTACCCACGGCTTTGCGCAAAACAAAGCGACTATCAGCGAGTACAATAAAACGTTCACTACCTACCCGTTTTCGGATCCTAACCCTATTCCGAATTTTACCAATATTTATCCCTATTTCCGTTATGATGGCTTTACTGATAAACCGGTACAAAAGGAGTGGAAGGTAGTTGAACTGGAGAATAAATACCTAAAACTGATGATCATGCCCGAAATTGGCGGCAAGGTATGGTCGGCGGTTGAGAAATCAACCGGGAGGTCGTTTATTTATTACAACCACGCGGTAAAATTCCGCGATATAGCCATGCGTGGCCCATGGACAAGCGGTGGTATCGAACCAAATTACGGCATTATAGGCCATACGCCGAGCTCCGTTACCCCGGTTGATTATCTTACCCGTACTAATGCCGATGGCAGCGTAAGCTGTATTATTAGCGTGCTTGATCTGCTTACGCGAACCTATTGGACAATGGAGATCAATTTGCCAAAGGATAAGGCGTATTTTACAACCAAGTCTTTTTGGTATAACTCAAACCAATTAGAAGAGCCATACTATCATTGGATGAATACCGGTATAAAAGTAAAGGGTGATCTGCAATATATTTATCCGGGCACCGGTTTCCTGGGCCACCAGGGCGAACATGGCGACTGGCCGATAAATAAGCAGTTGAATAAAGATGTGTCGTGGTATAAGAATAATGATTTTGGCGGCTACAAATCATATCACGTTTTTGGCAAATACACTGATTTTTTCGGAGCCTATTGGCACGATGATGATTTTGGCATGGCGCGCTATGCCGGCCATGAAGACAAGGCGGGCAAAAAGATATGGATATGGGGACTGTCGCAGCAGGGGATGATATGGGAAAAACTGTTAACAGATACAGATGGGCAATATTCCGAAATACAATCGGGCAGGCTGTTTAATCAAACTGCCGATAAAAGCACCTTTACGCCATTTAAACATAAAGGTTTCGCGCCTGATGCTGCAGATACCTGGACGGAATATTGGTACCCCGTAATGAAAACCAAGGGCTTTGTACAGGCAAATGAATACGGCGCATTAAATGTGAAGCAGGAAGATGGCTGGCTGAAGCTATATTTTAATCCAATACAAAAACTGGACGATACACTCGAGGTTAAACAGGGTGATAAAATAGTTTATAGCAAGAGGGTGGAACTAAGCCCGCTTAAAACTTTCGTCGATTCGGTTAAGGTGGATGACGGAAATGGGGATATGGTGGTAACATTAGGGGGCAATAAACTGATATATCGTTCGGCTCCTGATGCGAATAACTTAAGCAGGCCGATAGATATGCCTAAAGATTTTAACTGGGATTCGGCTTATGGTTTATATGTTCAAGGGGAGGAACTTGCGGATGAAAAGATGTATCCATCCGCAGAAATTAAATTAAGTGCCGCGTTACAAAAAGACCCGGACTATGTGCCCGCATTAAGCAAAATGGCTGAGTTGCTGTACCATGACATGCGATATGATGAAGCATTGCAACTGGCAAAAAAAGCGTTAAGTATTGATACTTACGATGGCGCGGCCAATTACTATTATGGGGTGATCAACGCGCAATTAGGTAATACCGTTGATGCTAAGGACGGCTTTGATATTGCCGGACTGTCGATGGAGTACAGGAGCGCGGCTTTTAACGGCCTGGCCAATATCTACCTAAAAGAAAAAAATTGGGATAAAACATTAAATTTCGCCTCCAGGGCATTGGACTTTAACCGTTTTGATATTACTGCTTTGCAGGCCGAAGCGATCGCCTATCGTTACCAAGACAATAAACCAGCGGCAAATAAGGTATTGGATACCATTTTGTCTTTTGATCCGCTTAACCATTTTGCGCAATTTGAGAAATACCTGTGGCAGCCATCCGAAGAAAGCAAAACAGCCTTCACTTCAATGATTCGCGATGAGTTGCCTGTTGAAACTTACCTTGAACTGGCCATTACCTATTATAATAACGGCTGTTATAACGAAAGCGAAAAAGTGCTGGCCCTGGCTCCGCAAAATGCACTGGTTTATTACTGGCAGGCATTTTTGCAAAATAAGGCAGGCAAACCAAATACGGAATATTTGGCTAAGGCAAATAATTCATCGCCTGCTTTTGTATTTCCGTTCCGTTCAGAGGATGAAGAAGTGTTGCTGTGGGCGATGAAACAAAATAATAACTGGCAGCCTAAATATTACCTGGCGCTATTGTATAAGGACAGGAACCGTTTAGAAGAAAGTAAGAAGCTTTTCGTGGCGTGTGGAATTGAACCCCAATTCGCGCCGTTTTATGCTGCACGTGCGGCTATGGGAATGGGAGCGACCGATGTAGCCGACCTTAAAAAAGCCGTAAGCCTTGAACCCAATGAATGGCGTTACAGCAAATTATTGGCTGAATATTATGCCAATCATCAGCAGGTAGAGAGCGCTTTGAATATTATCCAGCCATTTTATCGCGGTCACCCCGATAATTACATTATGGGGATACTTTACGCAAAGGTATTATTGCTGGATAAACGTTATAAGGAATGTGCCGACCTGTTAACTAAGATAGACATACTGCCATTTGAAGGCGCTACCATTGGCCGTGAATTGTATCACGAAGCTGAATTGATGCAGGCGATCGACAATATGGCCAATAATAAATATCAGGCTGCTCTGGCTTATATTGATAATGCAAAAAAATGGCCCGAAAATCTGGGTGTTGGTAAGCCTTATGCAGAGAACCTGGATGAACGCTTAGAGGATTGGATGACCTATAGTTGTTATATGCAAACGGGAAAGGCCAAAGAAGCCACAGCGCTTTTAAATAAGATAATCGCGTTCAACCCTAAAATTGAAAATACGGTGATCGATTTTTTGCCCGCAAATGACCTGGTAACCGCTTGGGCCATTGTCAAACTGGATGGGAAGGAACGGGCGGCTGCTTGGCTCAATGCACAGGTTAAGCAATTCCCCGATAATGATATAGTAGCCTGGTGCGAACAGATGTTTGAAAACAAGGCCCCGGCAAATGCCGCTATAAACGACCCGGAGGTGCACGTGCTACAACGCCTAATGCAGTTGAAATAGAAGTCTACAAATGCCAAATTAAGGGGGACAAGGAATAACCAACCGGTACCCTTGCACCGGCATCATGAGCATATGAATGTACGGCCCTTAAAAAAATAGGGGCCCGTGGCTGCCACCGAACGGGAACTTATTAGTCCTTCCATGTGTATGGTGATCACAAATTTTATGATCGCGATACATTTTTGGTTGGTGAATCAGGTTTGACAGCAATTCTGGATCGGTAGTATCAGTCTTTTCAGGCTGAGAAACTATCGTAATTTTCTTTTTCATAACGACATCTCCCCGAAATTAAGGTTCTCAAGTAATTGGTATATAAAGTTAAGCATAAAACCCCATGATTTGCAAGGGTTTTGTGAAGAAAAATTAAGGTGCCCGAAGAGAGACTCGAACTCTCGTTAGACAATTCTCCCCTAAATTGTTCCTTAGCGTACATTAGGTGTTCGATAGCGCACGCCATTTACTGATGTGTAGTATTTAAATAGTTTATTATCAACCTTATGCAACTGTGGCATGATCTGTGTGTCTATTTGTTTTAGACACCCCAAAATTGCAGGATGGAAGAGCATGTTTGGTTCCTGGTAGAGTTATTTATTTCGGGTAAAGCGACCGATGCTGAAGCCGATGAGCTTGCCTATCTGTTGGGTACGCACTATAATCTGCTAAGTGCCGTTAAAGAATTTTTGGATGAATATGAAGACCCCGATCCGCAGGTAACATCCAACCAAAAGCAGGCTTTACTGAACCGCGCCGAGAGCATCCATCATGAATTTGTTCACCTGTCCCAATCCAAACGATCAGGTCAGCGCGTACAAGTGTTTAATCGTCTTCATCTTGCCAAAAGTTTAAAGATCAGTATTTCCGACAGGATAAGGCACGAAAGCCTGATATTCGGTCAGTTGCTTAAAACAACAACCAGGCAGTTGCGCCGTAACAGGACTATTTCCTTTATCAATATCAGTGGTTTAGCTATCGGTATGGCTACAGCCATATTGATATTTATTTGGATAGCTAATGAGTTAAGTGTTGATCAGTTTCATGTAAATAAAGATCGTATTTACCAAATGGACAGCCAGTTTAAGGTTAACGGTCAATTGGAAATTGGCGGTGCTTTGCCATCAGTACTTGCCCCCAGTATTAAAAGCTAATTATCCGCAGGTTGATGAGGTTGTCCGTACGTCAGGTGTAGGTTCATTTGTTTTAAAGAATGGCGATAAAGATTTCGAGAGCAAGGGCCTCTTAGCAGACCCTAATTTCTTTGATCTGTTCAGCTTTCAATTTGCCGAAGGTAATCCCGCGACAGCCTTAACCGGCGTACACAATATTGTGTTGACCTCGCAAATGGCAAAAAAACTATTCGGAGATGAAGATGCACTGGGAAAAACCATAAAGATCGATAGCACGGCGAATTTCACCGTAACTGGTGTACTTGAGCCATTACCATCCAATACCCAATTTAAGCGTATCGAATACATTGTACCGCTAAATTATATGCGCGAGGTACATTGGGCGCATGATGATTGGGAAACCAATTCAGTAAATACCTATGTGATGCTTAAGCCGGGTGTATCACGCAAGGTTGCGGAAAAACTCTTTTGGAATGTGTTTAAAGATCAGCATGTGTTGCCGGGTACAAACGCTATTGTACAGCCCATGGCCGACTGGTGGCTGTATTCCAATTATGAGAACGGAAAATTCGTGGCCGGCCAATTAGTCATGCTCAGGTGGTTTGGGTTGATCGCTATATTGGTAATGCTGATAGCCTGCATAAACTATATGAACCTGGGCACCGCCCGCAGCGCCAAGCGAGCTAAAGAAGTGGGTATACGCAAAGTAGCCGGCGCAGGTCGTGGATTATTGATCAAACAATTTTTAGGCGAATCGGTGTTCACTGCGATAATTGCAGGGGCGTTGTCGATCGGCTTAGTACAATTATGTATGCCGTCGTTTAATAGGCTTATAGGTACAAGCGGCCTTGTTGTACCTTATGGTAACCCTGTATTTTGGTGGGCTATAGCGGGCTTTTCAATATTTACAGGCATTATTGCAGGTATTTACCCGGCATTTTATCTGTCGTCGTACCGGCCTGCGAGGGTTTTAAAGGGTATTCTGAATGCCACAGGGGCGTTAGTCACACCCCGTAAGGTTATGGTAGTAGTACAATTCACATTGGCGATCTGCTTTATTATTTGCACGATGATCATTTACCGCCAGATAGATTTCGCATTGCATCGCAGCCGGGGTTATGATTCAACTAACCTGGCGTATATGTATATTAAGGGGGATATGGCAAAGAATTATCCGGTGATCAAACAGGAATTACTGGCAAGCGGGGTAATTAGCACTATTACACGTACCAATTCTTCAGCTGATGATATCTGGACCGCTCATGATGATTACAGCTGGCAGGGAAAAGACACATCGA
>Ga0207019_1149_pt1 | contig 13906 bp, 11 predicted proteins | sample Alteio_BWMinCont_50_FD_153483 | JGI IMG/M metagenome (GOLD analysis project Ga0207019, IMG submission 153483) | Enriched cells from forest soil in Barre Woods Harvard Forest LTER site, Petersham, Massachusetts, United States -... | ecosystem: Environmental > Terrestrial > Soil > Temperate forest >...
TTTTTATCAGCCTTGTATTCGCCCTTAGTATATTTAATAATGTCTGAGGTAGCCAGGTCAAGTCCGCCATAGTAATCATTTTGTTTAAAATGGGGGGTAATGTCATTATCTATTATCTGTTTGGCAGTAATATCGGGTAAGGCGCCTTCATCGCCATAGCCTACCTGGATGGTTACTTTATGGTCGTTCATGGCAGCCAATAGCAATATGCCATTGTTTTTGCCTTTTTGGCCAATACCCCATTTGCGGCCAAGCTGAACGGCATATTCCGCTATGTCATTATCGCCCACCGATTTCATGAGCACAACCGCTATCTGGGTCGACGAGGTATCATCAAAAGCGACCAGTTTATTTTCAAGCTGCTGCTTGTCGCCCTCCGAAAGCGTATTGGTATAATCAGTTACCAGCGTATTTGGCTTTGGCGGAAGATCCTGAGCAAAAGCTATACAGCTTGCTGCAAGAAGGATGAAAAGAAGGAATATTTTTTTAAACATGATGTGGTCTTTTTATTCGCCGTCCATAAAGGCAATGTCATCAGATAATTCGTTAGTATCGCCGTTATGATGCGGGAAATATTTTTGCAGATGCTCACCGGCAATTTGCAGGCCGGTAACAATGCCTTCAACCAGGTCGCCCAGCTTAAAGTGCTCCAGCATATCTTCTTTGGTACTATCCCAAAAATCAGCCGGAACTACCTTGTTTATGCCCGCATCGCCAATAATGGCAAACTTACGGTCGACAGTGGCCAGGTATATCAATACACCATTACGGTGCTTGGTTTTGTGCATATCAAGCTTGTGGAAATATTTTGCAGCGCGGTCGAGCACATCTTCGCTGCAGGTTTTCTCAATACAAACACGTATCTGCCCCGAGGTGTGCTTTTCGGCATCCTCAATAGCTACGCGTATGCGGTGCTGTTCGTCTTCGTTAAATAATGCCATATGCTGGTGATTAGAGATTGGAGGTTAGAGATTAGTTTTTTGCGACCGGGTTAGAGATCAGAAATTAGCGCTTACTAATCTCCGGTCTCTAACCTCTGATCACTAACTTAAAACTGTACCGTAGGCACTTTATTAGCGCCCGCCTCAGCCTGGAAGTAGCCTTTTTCGGTAAAGCCGAACATTTTAGCTGTAATATTTGCCGGGAACGAACGGATCTTGCTGTTATAATCCTGCACAGCCTGGTTAAAATCCAAACGGGCCACATTAATGCGGTTCTCGGTGCCTTCCAGTTGTGCCTGTAAAGCAGTGAAGTTTTCGTTGGCCTTTAATTCAGGGTATCTTTCTGATGCCACCAATAATCTGCCTAAAGCAGTACTCAATTGCCCCTGTGCAGCCTGGTATTTCTGGATGGTTTCGGGGGTAAGTTTGGTTGGGTCAACAGTTATGGCGGTGGCTTTGGCGCGGGCCTCGGTTACGTCAACCAACGTGCTTTTTTCAAAATTGGCCACGCCTTTAACGGTGTTTACAAGGTTGGGTATTAAATCGGCACGGCGCTGGTACTGGCTTTCAACGGCGCCCCATTTGGCTTTCACGTTCTCGTCCATTTGTACCATGCTGTTGTAGCTGCATGAACTTAAGCCCATTACTGACATTAGTACTAATATTGCTGAAAATAGATTTTTCATTTTTTAAATTGTTATTGTTTTTTGGATAGTTAGAGCACAAAACACATACCGATGTTACAAAATGCTTTCGGACGTGACATAATGGCAATGATTTGCTGGTATGTAAATATAGTAAAAGATTAATAAGCGCTTACAAATCTGAGCAGAATTCAGATTTTAAGAAATGGGAAAGGAAAATGATGCAATATTTTGCAGGTAAGTTTCTTAAGGGATTTTTTTTAACCGCCTTAATCATACTGCGGCACATACTGGTCGAACATTTTTTTGTAGTACATATAAGCAATTACGCCAACTATCAGCACAGCCAGCACAATAAAGCCTATCTTACCCTTGCGCTTATCCTGCCGCATTAGCCATGCTAAAAATACAATAAGCGGTATTACGAATATGATCCAGAAAATGTAAGTAGCTGCGTTCATGAGTGCAAAAGTAATTCTTTTAGTCCATGGTCAATAGTCCATAGACCATGGTTTTTTTGATTGCTTACGGCTATGGACTATCGACCATAGACTATGGACTTAAAGAGGCATCCTTGCCAATGGCGCTATATCCTGCCCCACAAAGTCGCCCTTAAGATATTTGTGGTAACCGGCAATGGCTATCATGGCGGCATTGTCGGTGCAATATTCAAGCTTGGGGATGAAGCAGTTCCAGCCATTTTGTTCGCCCATTTGCAGCAGCCCCTGGCGCAGGCCGGTATTGGCCGATACGCCACCCGCAAGGGCTATATCCTTAATGCCATATTCATCAGCTGCCCTTTTCAGCTTATTCAGCAATATGGTGGCTATGCGGTATTCAACCGAGGCGCAAATATCGTTCATGTTTTCCTCAATAAAATTGGGGTTTAGCTTCACATTGTCCTGTATAAAATAAAGAATGGCGGTTTTTAGCCCGCTAAAGCTGAAATCAAAACCCGGTATCTGCGGCTCGGGGAATTTATAGGTATGGGGGTTACCCAGCCGGGCGTATTTATCAATAAGGGGCCCGCCGGGATAAGGCAAGCCTAAAATTTTACTGGTTTTGTCCATGGCCTCACCGGCAGCATCGTCGGTGGTTTGGCCTATCACCTGCATGTCAAAATGATCCTTCACCAAAACTATTTGCGTGTGCCCCCCCGATACGGTAAGGCAAAGGAATGGAAATGAAGGCTTTTTTTCGGCGATAAAATGGGCCAAAACATGGGCCTGCATGTGGTTAATTTCAATAAGCGGCAGGTTTTTGGCAAGTGCAAATGCCTTGGCAAATGATACCCCCACTAATAACGATCCTAAAAGGCCCGGGCCGCGTGTAAAAGCAACCGCATTAACATCATTTTTGCTTACTTTTGCCACCGAAAGCGCCTGTGCAACCGCCGGAACTATATTTTGCTGATGTACCCTTGAGGCAAGCTCGGGAACTACGCCCCCATAAGCCTGGTGAATGGTTTGATTAGCAATAACATTGCTCAATATCACACCGTCAGCGCAAATGGAGGCTGAGGTGTCATCACATGAAGATTCGATGGCAAGTATTATAGGCACGTTTTTGTTAATTATTGAGTTATAGAATTATGGAATTATTGATTTTTTACAGTGGGATTGTTTAAACCTATTAGCTTAAAACATGTTAAACCATTCAGTAAATCAATAATTCAGTAATTCAATAATTGTAAAGCTGCAAAGTTATTAAAAAAGTACTCAAAATAGCGTTCGGTATAGTTCTGGTCATTTTTTTGACGTTGAGCATACTGCTGCTTATATTTCAGTACAAACCCGTGCAAACATGGGCCGCCAAAAAAGCCGCAGCCTATTTGTCGGAGCAATGGCACACTACGGTACACATTAACAGCCTGTATCTTCAACCTTTCACTTCGGTTGTTTTAGAAGACTTTTATGTGTTGGATAAGCGTAAGGATACGCTCGTCAACATGCCTAAATTAACAGTGGGCATCAGCGGTTTTTCGCTTTTCCACAGCATAAAACAGCATACCCTTGATCTTAGCCTGGTAAAGCTGGATAACCCTTCCATTTATCTTAAACAATATAAAGACAGCACATCGAACCTGAAATTTATACTGGATTATTTCAGTTCGTCCGATACTGCCAAATCAAAAGGCATGCCCTGGAACATCATTTTTCAGAAGGTAGCTATCCACAATATGCACTTTCGCTACAAAAACTACCTGGTCGACACGGCAGTTAACGGGGTAAATTTTGATGATATTGATGCCACTAACTTTAGCACAGTAATAAAAAATATGGATGTTACCCATCACCTTTTTAAGGGCGATGTACACAACCTTACGCTGCACGAAAAAAGTGGCCTGTTTATCCGTAACCTTACCACCAACGCTACGGTCGATACCAACATGATACTGGCGCAGCACCTGTTTTTGCGAACTGGCAATTCGGAAATAAAGGATTATTTCAGGATGAAGTTTAAGTCGTTTGCTGATTTTAGTGATATTGAGGATAGGGTGATGATGGACGCCGATTTCAGATCGTCGCGGGTATCATCAAAAGATATTGCCTTTTTTACCACAGGACTCGAAAAAGTAAAGTTCGACCTGGGCATAGATGGTAAGGTACACGGCCTTGTACGTAACCTGAGCGCCAAAAACCTGCTCATAACCGGCGGACAGGCCACCTATGTGCGCGGCGATTTTGAGCTGCGCGGTTTGCCCGATTGGAATAACACCTTCCTCGACCTGAACTTTGACCAGATAGCCACCAATAAAAAAGATCTGGACTTTCTTTACAGCAACTTTAGCGGCACCAAAAACGCGCAGGTACCCGATATTATCGCCAAATTCGGCAATATCAACTTCACCGGCAGGTTTACCGGTTTGCAGAACGACTTTGTGGCGTTCGGCACCTTTAAAACCAAATTGGGCAGGTTCGATCCCGACATCAACCTAAAAATAAATAAGAAGGGTGTGCCTGCCTACAGCGGGAAGCTGAACACCTCAAATTTTGACCTTGGGGGCCTGCTTGGCAATGATGACGTAGGCCGCGCAACCCTATCGGCAAATGTGAACGGTAGTGGCGATGAGTTTAAGAACCTTACCGAAGTACTTGATGCTAAATTAGCCTATTTGAATTTTAAGGGTTATGATTACCACAACCTTACCATTAGTGGTAGCCTGGCGAAAAAAATAGCCAGCGGCAAGGCCACTATAAACGATAAGAACATCAACCTTATTATTGGCGGCAGTGTTAACCTTAACCCCACTCTGCCGGTTTACAATTTTACTGCCAGTGTTAAGGATGCGCATTTGCACACCTTGAAATTGATAGATGATACCATTACCATAAGTACGCAAATGAAAACCAAATTTGCGGGTAACAGCCTTCAGAATTTCGACGGCCATATCGAGCTCTCGCCTATACGGATCATCGATCCCCGGAATAATTACCTGGTTGATTCGATCGACCTGTCATCAAGCGGGAAAGGTAATGACAGGCTGCTTTCATTAAGATCAGATATTGCCGAGGGCAGCATAAAAGGCAGTTTTGACCTGGCTACATTGCCATCGTACTTTAAAAAAATAGTTAAAAAATATATCCCGTCGTTACAGGTGGATTATGTGACGCCCAAGCCGCAGCACTTTGAGTTTAACCTTGTGCTCAAAAATATGGATCCGCTAACAGCTATTTTTGTTCCCCAATTGAAGATACCCGATCAGGGTACGTTTGTAGGTGAATTTAATACGGCCGATGAAACAGCAACACTCAACGGCTATATTAAAACCATAAAATATGGCACCACCGTTTTCCACGACCTTATTTTGGACGAGAATACCAGCACATCGCAGCTGGGCCTCAATATTTCATTAAGCCGTATAAATATTACCGATAGCCTGTTTATTAAAAACATCGATATATCGAACGTGCTTAAGCACGACAGCCTTAACTTTAACGTGAAACTGGCTGATAAGGACGCCACCAACCAGCTTGACTTGTACGGCCTGGTTGAATTTGGGCGCGATACAACGGCCAAACTAAAATTGCTGCCGTCGGATGTTATATTGGAGCACCAGGACTGGAAGCTACAGGAACAAACGCGGATAAAATTTTTAAATGGCAAAATACAGGTAGAAAATTTCCAGCTATCCAATGGCTTGCAAAAAGTGAAAATTGACGGGCTGATATCAGATAATACGGAAGACAAGCTAAAGGTAAATTTTGAAAAGTTCAGCATGGCTACTTTTGACCAGCTTACCCGGCACTCGGGGCTAATGCTGCAGGGCTCGCTGAATGGCGATGTTATTTTAAGCGCTATTACCAAAACCCCCGGTGTCGACGCGCATTTGACCATTGATTCGTTAAACATGAATAAAACACTGGTGGGTAATGTTGATATTGTATCGGCACTGGACAACAACCAAAATGAGGCTGATATGAAAGTCAGTATCCATAACAGGGGGACTGAAACCATGAATATTGCCGGTAAATACTCACTTGCAAAAGATGCCGAGGATCATGCCCTTGATTTTAATATAAAAATGGATCATGCCCAGGTGGTGATATTCGACCCCTTTATCCGCGACCTGGTATCAAACCCTAAAGGAACGGTCTCGAGCGACCTGAAACTTACCGGGCCGATCAGCAAACCGCAGTTGAACGGTACGGTTACTTTAGATGGTGCCAGTGTTATGGTTAATTACCTTAAAACTACTTATACCGTTAGCGATAAGCTAACCGTAAGCAACAGTGTGATAAATATTGATAAAATGGTGATAAAGGACCCGCATGGCGGTGAGGGCACCATTACCGGCAAGGTGGATCTGAATAACCTCGATGACCCCGATATTGAGGCCACCGTGCAAACTAAAAACCTGATGGCTTTGAATACAACCTTCAAGGATAATCATTTGTATTATGGTACGGCTTATGGTACGGGCACCTTTTCGTTCAACGGGCCGGTTAGTACCATGAATATAAATATTAAGGCCCGTACATTGGCAGGTACGGTTTTCAATATCCCGTTAAACACATCGTCGACAGTTGGGGAGTATGATTTTATAAGGTTTGTAAGCCATAAGGACAGCACTAAATTTGCACCCGTTAAAAACGCGTTCGATGGGGTAACTCTTAATCTCGACCTTAATGTAGATGAAAAAACTATAGTTAAAATAACCACGGATTACGGCGTGCTTGAAGGGAGCGGCGTTGCCAATAACCTGAACCTGAATATAAATAGCCTGGGCGACTTTAATATGTTCGGCGACTTTTTAATATCGACAGGTAAGTTTGAATTTACGGCCAAAAACTTCATAAGCAAAAATTTTGTGGTGAACCAGGGCGGAACAATACGGTGGACCGGCGACCCCACAAACGCCCAGATAAACTTAAATGCTATTTACGAGGTGCGTACCAATGTGGCCCCGCTTTATGTCGCAGCCGGGTTGTCATCGCCTAAAGGCAGCGAGCAGGTATTGGTGCAGGCTGAACTGATCATTACCAAATCACTATTGCAGCCAAGCATCGACTTCGATTTTAATTTTCCTACTGATCCGAGCATAAAAGACGACCTGGGGACTTATTTAAATGATTATAACAATCGCAGCCAGCAAGCATTAAGTATTATAGTGCGCAGGAATTTTACATCAAACAACCCCAGCAATTTAACAAACCAGGTTTTAAGCACCGCAGGTGAAGCAGTAAGTGAATTTGCCTTTAATAAACTGAATGCCTTTATTTCGCAATCAAACATCAAAAATTTTGACCTTAGTCTCCGCTCATTCAACGATGCCAGCGCCACTTTAAGTTTGTTGAAAAACCGTTTGGTGCTTACGGGCAGCTTGTTTACCAACACGGGCACAAGCGATCTGTTTAATAACAACAATACAAGTTTATTCAATTCCAGTTTTAGTGATCTTACCAAAGATTTTGAGGCACAGTACCTATTGCGGCCCGATGGCGCACTTACAGCGCGCTATTCATACAGGGTGCTAAACTCAACTACCCTAAATAGTATAGGCGACCAATTAGGTGTACAATATGTAAATGGTTTGGGGCTGGTTTACCAGAATGATTTTGACACGTTCGGTGAGTTTTTTAAAAATATATTCAGGAACACCCGCCGTAAAAGCGCGCCCGACCGACCTGCAACCGCCGATACACCACCTTTAACCGAAAAGCCGGATAGCAGTAGCAAAAGTTCGCCGGAAAAACCAGATGGTGGCGATGATCAATGATCGCGCAATATAGCGTGGTTCATCCTGTCGCGCTTGGTTTTTAGGTAAGCCTCGTTATGTGGGTTGGGCGCTATCTCAATAGGCAGGTTCTCAACTACCTCAAGCCCGTAACCTATCAGCCCAGCGCGTTTTTTAGGATTATTGCTTAACAACCGCATTTTTGAAACACCCAGGCTGCGTAATATCTGCGCGCCCACGCCGTAATCGCGTTCATCCATTTTAAAGCCAAGTTTAAGGTTGGCGTCAACCGTATCAAAACCGTTTTCCTGCAAATGGTAAGCTTTTAATTTATTGATGAGGCCTATACCGCGACCCTCCTGGTTCATGTAAACAATAACACCCTTGCCTTCTTTCTGGATTATCTCCATAGCCTTGTGCAACTGCGGACCGCAATCGCAGCGGCATGAGCCAAAAATATCGCCGGTAACACATGAACTGTGTACGCGCACCAAAACCGGCTCCCCCGGCTCCCATGTGCCTTTTACAAGCGCGAGATGGTTCTCGCCGGTATCTATCTGCGTAAAAGCTATCATATCAAAGTCACCCCATTCGGTAGGCATTTTAACAGCTACCTCGCGGGTTACTAATGATTCAGTACTCAGGCGGTGATCTATCAGGTCTTTTATCGATATTATTTTAAGGTCGAGCTCTTTGGCCAGCACCAGAAGATCGGGCAGGCGGGCCATTTCGCCATCTTCCTTCATTATTTCGCATATAACGCCTGCGGGTTCAAAACCGGCCAAAACAGCCATATCTATAGCCGCTTCGGTGTGGCCTGTCCTGCGCAGTACACCACCGTCTTTTGCTATTAGCGGGAATATATGTCCGGGTCGGCCCAGGTCTTCGGCTCTGGTAGCCGGGTCGATCAATGAAAGTACAGTTTTTGAACGGTCAGATGCCGATATACCCGTAGTACAGCCTGCGATCAGGTCGACCGAAACCGTAAAATTTGTTTCGTGCGAAGTGGTATTGTGGCTCACCATTGGCTCAAGGTTCAGCTCGCGGGCGCGACTTTGCGTAATAGGGGCGCAAACCAGGCCGCGGCCATATTTAACCATAAAATTGATGGTTTCGGGCGTGGCATTGCGCGCAGCGGTTAAAAAATCGCCTTCGTTTTCCCTGTCCTCATCATCAACCACTATAATGGTTTTGCCGGCCTGTATGGCTTCTATTGCTTCCTGTATGGTATTTAACATGTTGTATGGTTACGTGGCAGCTTGTAATGGGGTTGCCTGCCTTATTTTATATGTGTGCAAATTTACGCCATAATATAAATAATCGGGTCGGCGCTTTGTAAAATCTGTCAGGCCGCTTTGCGCTTAAATATTTTGTTTATTACGCGTTTATATGAATCTGCATCAAACAACGCCGAATCCGTAGCCGCTTTGTACGACAGGAAGAAACCTATGGGCGTTAATATAATAATGGATATCCACATACCCAATATGGGCGATGTGCCACCATCTTTTACTGATTTTTCGCCAATGGTTGATATGATATAATAGATAAGGAAGAACGCCACCGAAATAACTACAGGCAACCCCAATCCGCCTCTCCGGATAATGGCCCCAAGCGGCGCGCCTATTAAAAACAGCACCAGGCAAACTACTGAAAGGGTGTATTTTTTATAATACTCAACCAATGATCTGCGTATGCTTTGGGCATTATCCTTATTCCGCTGTGCATTACCTTGTATAATATTCTGTATGTTACGTACCTCGCCCGATGCGTTTGATACGGCCATTAGCTGCATGTTGATGTCTATTTTGCCGGTATCAACCTTATTTAGCGGCAGGTAATTTTTTATTTTTGCCGATTTTTTGGGTACGGAGAAATACCTTATATATGGTGTAATGGATCTAAACCCAACCTGAACCGAACTATCAATACTATGCTGGGTGGTTTTTTTATAATCGCGCAGCTGCTTAATGTCCATCATCATGAACTGACTTTTAAATTCATCCTGGGGTGTACGTGATATTGTAAATACCGATAGATCAAACCGTTGCTCCATATCCTTAAAGCGAAAGCGGACAAGCCTTTGGCGGCTGTTGTAACCGTTCTCGCCTGGCTGTTCTTCATAACGCACGCCATCTTTCAGCTTCAATACCAGGAATTTGTCACCCGGTGTACGATACATTCTTCCCTCTTTGGCAAATAGTACTGTATTGTTATTGCCGGTGGCATCCTTCGCATAAATAATAATGCCATATAGCGCCTGGCCATCGGCGCCCTTTTTTTCAACCCTGATAGTGTATCCGGGGAAGCTGCTACTAAAAACACCTTCGGGCAGCAGGGTTGCCGAGCGTTGCTGCCTCACGTCGTACAACAGTGAATAATATTTAAGATTGGCTACTGGTAGCATATAGTCGGAAAAAATAAAGGCCGATATGGCCAATATCGATACAATAATGATCATGGGGTACATGGCGCGTGTAAGCGATATACCTGCCGCCTTAATGGCCACCAGCTCATAATTTTCGCCCAGGCTGCCGTAGGTCATGATGGTGGAGAGCAGCACCGATAATGGCAGCGCCATTTGCACATTAGTAGCCGATGAATACATCATTAGTTCCAGTATAACATACCAGGCAAAGCCCTTGCCTATCATGTCGTCGATGTATTTAAATAAAAATAGCATCAGCAACACAAACATTACTATAAAGAAAGTAACAAAGAAGGGCCTTATGAATGATTTGAGTATGAGAAGATGAATTTTTTTCATCAATGTTTCCTGTAATTAGCGCTGATAAACCTGCCGCACGTTATTAAAAACGCGGTGTAGATTAGAAAACGTAAAATTAATGAAAATTGTATTAGCTCAGGCACCTAATACGCTAACCAGGTATTCAATTTGGTTATCCCATATCTGTTTGCGCTCCACCAATGTGTCTTCGGTAGCAAAATCGGTGATACTCAGGGCTACATCGTTGGTTAGTTCATCCTGCAAAATTTCCATTTCGAAGTAGCATTGCGGGTCGTCATCTATCCATTTAAACCTAACCAGTTTATTTTCCTTCAGCATAAGCAGTTTAGCTTTCTGCTGCTCGTCATCCCAGGTGAAAGTATAAACCTGGTCGCGAACGCTCACATCATCTGCAAACCATTGCGTTAAGCCGTTAGATTCACTCAAAAAGCTATATAAAATGCGCGGAGATGATTTTATTTCATACTCAATATTATACTTTTTCTTTTCGGCCATACAGGTTTAAATCAATAAAAGAATGTCAACAGGGGGCAAATGTTAACATTTTTTCTAAAGAAAACGAATTTCTGCTATATTTGCAAACCTTTTTAAGATGGGTTACTAACATTATGCAAGCCAGCATTTTAATAATGAGGCTAATAAAGTTTTAACCCACAAATAAAGGGGTAACCGCAAATGCGGATAACCATATAAATAAGGCGGGGTAGCTCAGATGGTTAGAGCGTAGGATTCATATCCGCTGGTAAGCGGACGGCAGTTCAGAAAGGTTCTGCAATAAAAGATAAAAAGACCCGGCGGGGTAGCTCAGATGGTTAGAGCGTAGGATTCATATCCGCTGGTAAGCGGACGGCAGTTCAGAAAGATTCTGCAATAAAAGATAAAAAGACCCGGCGGGGTAGCTCAGATGGTTAGAGCGTAGGATTCATAACCCTAAGGTCGGCAGTTCGATCCTGCTCCCCGCTACAAGGCAACACTTAGGTGTTGCCTTTTTTGTTTAATTTGGAATATATGTTTACTGTTTACGTCTTATACTCCCCTTCATTCAACCAAATTTACATCGGCTACACCTCTGATCTCCCCAATCGCTTTCTTTCCCATAATGAATTAGCTACAAAAGGCCACACCATAAAATATCGTCCTTGGGTAATAGCATACACTGAAGAATTTGCCGTCAAATTGGATGCTATAAAACGGGAAAGTCAATTAAAAACTGCCAGTGGCAGGAAATATGTATGGGAAGTAATTCACAAAAAACTTGATAGCTCAGATGGTTAGAGCGTAGGATCCGTATCCGCTGGTAAGCGGACGGCAGTTCGATCCTGCTCCCCGCTACTTCTAGACGAGGCTGTTACAAAAAACTGTAACGGCCTTTGTTTTTTCTGGTTATACAACGGCTAAATTGCGTTATTTCCGGCACCAATAAGGGAAGTTCCGGCGATCACAAAAGCGATCCCGCTATATGTAAGCGCTAAAAATGCACTGGTAATTTCATCTGCCATATCAGCCGGGGCAGCAGCAACCACTCTCGGAATATGAAGGATACCAAACCAAATAAAGATCATAGTACCCAAAAGGGTAGCGATTACTCCGGTCTTGATCTTAAGAATAATTCCAACGCCGGCCCCAATTAACGCTGCGCCGGCAAAATATATCCAGAACAGGTGCCAGGGAATCCATGATGGCACCATACCGGCAACAGTTGCGCCATACATAAAATGAAGGATGCCAAAACTGACTATGGTTATGGCAAAAAATATACTTCCTAAGGGTATTAGTTTCGCTAAAATCTTGCTGAGATGATTTTCATTTTGTGCCGAAAAACAGCCGGCAATAACCAATGCGCCGCCGGCAAATGCCAGTTCTTTTTCCGCATTTTCCCAATCTCCCAGGTGCATATAGTTAGGGTCTGTTAAAAGTTGATACGGGATATAGTAAAAACAAAATATTAGTAGCAGCATACAGCCAAACAGGAGACAAATTTGCCTGGTCCATTTTTTAAAAATAATGCTCGTCCCGGCTACAATAAACATCGTCCCCAAAATAAACGCGAGTATTACAATTCCGGATGCCGGGAAATGTTCAGGAAGTGGCAATATATAAGGAAGATCCATACAATAAATTGCCTGGGCGCCCATCCCACCTATAGCTATGCCATAAAAAATACGACCTATGTTGGATAGATTTCCCATAACATTAAAATGGTTTGATCCATTGGTTTGAATAAAGATGAACATTTTTTACGTTAAAAACCCACCGTTAGTCTGATTTATGATCCCGAACTATGATCTTAAGGATTTGCGATCCCACTCCATCATATTTGCTTTATAAATCCCAATTAACACCGGCTAAAATTTTCTCTATATTCGTAATACATTACAGTCATCTAAGCATATGAATCCGGATCCACAAAACGTAACTGATTACACAAATAACAATACCATATTTATGGTATGGAATTTTAAGGATAATTTAGAGATCAAAGAGGTTTTTGGCCGACTTTGTAAACTGGTTATCAACCTTAATAATTCTGCCAATGTGCGTTTCCCTGTTTCAAGGGCAAGCTGTGTAATGGGCATCGGGCATGATGCCTGGCTACGGCTTGGGTTGCCTGTTCCATTACCTAAAGAGCTGGCGAATTTTGCCCCTATTATTGGCGAAAAACATACGGCCGTTTCGTCCAAAGGCGACCTGCATTTTCATATCAGGGCCGATACCACAAGTATTTGTTATGATATAGCAGCTGCAATAACAGATGTTTTGGATGCGGTTGCAGTAAGCGTAGAAGAAGTTCATGGTTTCAGGTATTGGGACAGCCGCTCCATTTTAGGTTTTGTTGATGGTACTGAAAACCCGCACGGGCAGGACCGGGAATTCTTTGGCATGATAGGCGATGACGACCCAGCTTATAAAGGCGCAAGTTACCTTTTTGTGCAAAAATACATTCATAATTTAACTGCATGGAAAGGCTTATCTACAGAAGACCAGGAGAAAGTGATCGGAAGGTACAAGGCGAACGATATAGAAATGGCAGATGATGTAAAGCCTTCAAATTCGCACATCGCGTTAGCCAATATTGGCGATGATCTTAAAATTGTCCGCGATAATATGCCGTTCGGCAATATGTCGACCAACGAAATGGGGACTTATTTTATAGCCTATGCAAGCACGTTCAGTACCGTAAAAAAAATGCTGGATAATATGTTTATTGGCTCGCCTGTGGGCAATTACGACAGGATACTGGATTTCAGCACGGCAAAAACAGGCAGCTTATTTTTTGTGCCTACATTTAACATGCTCGATGATCTGTCATCGGATTAAATTTACGCCGGGCGCACTGGTTCGAGTCCATACTTTTTCATAATGGCCAATATCTTTTGCATGTCGGGTGGCCCGC
>Ga0207019_1150_pt1 | contig 13849 bp, 11 predicted proteins | sample Alteio_BWMinCont_50_FD_153483 | JGI IMG/M metagenome (GOLD analysis project Ga0207019, IMG submission 153483) | Enriched cells from forest soil in Barre Woods Harvard Forest LTER site, Petersham, Massachusetts, United States -... | ecosystem: Environmental > Terrestrial > Soil > Temperate forest >...
AAAGTATCAAAGCTGTTCGGCCGCGACCACATGGGCGGGTAGCCATAGGTATTGATGATGGCGGCAAGGTCGTTGTCAATCACCGCAAGTTTGTCGCAAATTTGGTGGAAATTGGATCGGTTAAACTGTTCGCTCATAAATTTGTTATCTAAATTACTAATTTCTTTAGGATTTAATATTTAATTTCAGACATTTACCATAATGAACAACCTGCCCCCATTAGCCGAGCGTATGCGCCCCAAAGATCTGGATGATTATGTGGGGCAGAAGCACCTTGTGGGCAAGGGAGCGGTTTTGCGCAAGGCTATTGAATCGGGCGTGATACCGTCTATGATATTATGGGGGCCGCCGGGCGTGGGGAAAACTACACTTGCTTATATCATTTCACAAACGCTTTACCGTCCCTTTTTTGCGTTGAGCGCCATTAATTCAGGTGTGAAAGATGTGCGCGAGGTGATCGAGAAAGCCGCCCTGCTAAAAGAACAAGGCGACGCGCTGCCCATATTATTTATTGATGAGATACACCGTTTCAGCAAATCGCAGCAGGATTCATTATTGGGCGCTGTAGAACGCGGCACGGTAACGCTCATTGGCGCTACTACCGAAAATCCGTCGTTCGAGGTAATCTCGGCTTTGCTGTCGCGATGCCAGGTTTATATTTTGCAGCCATTAGAAGAAGATGACCTAATCAGCCTGCTAAACAAGGCCATGAAGGAAGATGTGGTGCTGCGCGAAAAGAATATTATCATAAAAGAGGACGAGGCCCTGCTGCGCCTTTCCGGCGGCGATGCGCGCAAGTTGCTGAATATATTCGAGCTGCTGGTAAACGCTTTCAAAAGCAAAAAGATAGAACTCACCAACGATGTAGTGCTCGACCACGTGCAGCAAAACATGGCGCTGTATGATAAAACCGGTGAGCAGCATTATGACATCATTTCGGCCTTCATCAAATCCATGCGCGGCAGCGACCCCAACGGTGCGGTGTATTGGCTGGCACGGATGATAGTAGGCGGCGAGGACCCGCTGTTCATCGCCCGGCGTATGCTGATACTGGCATCGGAAGATATTGGCAATGCCAATCCAAATGCGTTATTATTGGCACAGGCCTGCTTTGAATCGGTAAATAAGATAGGCATGCCCGAGTCACAGCTTATACTGTCGCAAACGGTTATTTATTTGGCCACATCGCCCAAAAGTAATTCGGCCACAACAGCCATCGGCGCAGCCATAGCATTAGTAAAAGAAACCGGCGACCTGCCCGTGCCCCTGCACCTGCGCAACGCGCCTACCAAGCTGATGAAAAACATTGGCTACGGTAAGGGATACAAATATGCCCACAGCTTTGAGGGCAATTTTACCGACCTTGATTTCCTGCCCGATGCGATAAAAGGAACCAAAATATATGAGCCCGGCAACAACGCAAGGGAAATAGAAACCAAAGAGAAGCTCAAAAAGCTTTGGGGCGACAGGTATAAATATTAGCCCCCTAATCCCCTGAAGGGGGGATTTTGACGTCTTATTTTTTGTACGTGTACATTGTATCTGATATATTTGAACCATGTACCATATCCGTAAAGCAACCATAAACGATGCGGAAACCATCCGCGAACTGGCTATAGAAACTTGGGGCGACGCCTACTCGGCCATATTGGCCCGGGAACAGCTGGATTATATGCTCGAGGGTATTTACTCTTTGGATAATCTTTCAACACAAATAAAAAATAATACCCAAACGTATTTACTATTGATCGAAGATGATGAGCCGGTAGCTTTTGCTGCCTATTCGCCACGCGAGGAAGATGCCGAGATCTACAAACTTCACAAACTATACTGCCTGCCCAAAACCCAGGGCAAAGGTTATGGCAAAATATTAATAAACGAGGTGGCCGACCATGTACGCAAGGCCGGCAAACACACCCTCGACCTTAATGTTAACCGCCACAACAAAGCCAAAAACTTTTATGAAAAAATGGGCTTTAAGGTGATCTATGAGGAAGACATTCCCATCGGCCCATATTTTATGAATGATTATGTGATGCGGAAGGAATTGTAACAATCTTAACTAAGCAGGATGCCAATTAGCGTTTTATTTGACCCATCGTTCCAATAATCAAATAAAAATCTTAAATCGCATATAATATCCCTTCACCCAAAACTAAATTATATGAAACAAGGCTTCCTAACTGCTTTTTTTTAGTGTTGCAGTTGTTTTTGCAGGCATGGCGCAACAATCCCCACAACTCATCCCGCAGCCAGTATCGTTACAAACTCTAACCGGGCATTTCGTGTTGGGCAAGCAAACCAGTATAGTTGTCCCTGCCGGTAATGCAGAATGCAGAAAACTGGGCGAATTATTAGCCGGCATGCTGGCTACGCCTACGGGCCACATGTATGCGGTGAGTACGGTTAACAAACCAACCGGCGCCATACATCTAAAGCTTAATGCGGTACCCGATACACTTATTGGCAATGAAGGCTACCGACTAAAAGTATCGGCCAAAAGCGTTACTATCAGCGCTAATGACGCCAAGGGCCTATTTTACGGCATACAAACCTTAATGCAGTTATTGCCACCCGATATTGAGGCGCATAAGGAAATTAAAGGCGTAAGCTGGAGTATTCCCGCTGTTGCTATTACTGATTACCCTCGTTTCGGCTGGCGCGGGTTAATGCTTGATGTGAGCCGCCATTTCTTCAGCAAAAAGGTTGTCTTAAATTATATCGACGAAATGGCCAGGTACAAATTCAATACGTTCCATATGCACCTGGCCGATGATAACGGCTGGCGCGTGGAAATAAAAAGCCTGCCGCTGCTAACCAGCGTCGGTGCCTGGCGCGTAATGCGTACCGGCCCGTTCGATGGTTTTGAAGAACCGAAACCCGGCGAGCCTGCGACCTACGGCGGTTTTTATACACAGGATGATATACGCGAAATGGTGAAATATGCGCAGGACAGGTACATCACTATCCTGCCTGAAATTGATGTCCCGGCGCATAGCCTGGCTTTAATAGCGGCTTACCCCAACCTTTCATGCACCAAGCTGCAGTATCCGGTTAACCCCGGCTCACAGTTTTATACCAGGCAGGATAATGTGCTTTGCCCTTCCGATGATTCGACCTATATGGTGCTGGACAAAATATTTACCGAAATAGCCCAGCTGTTCCCGTGCCCGTACATACACATGGGTGGCGATGAGGCTTATAAAGGTTTTTGGGAGAAGGACCCGAAAGATATCGCCCTGATGCAGCGCGAGGGCTTAAAAAATGCTGAAGAACTGCAAAGCTATTTTGTAAAAAGAGTGGAAAAGATAGTGGAGTCGAAAGGCAAGAAACTGATAGGCTGGGACGAGATACTGGAAGGAGGACTGGCGCCAAGCGCGGCGGTAATGAGCTGGCGTGGTATTGACGGAGGCATAGCGGCAGCCAAAATGGGGCACGATGTAGTAATGTCGCCGTGGGGTAACTGCTACCTCGACCTGTACCAGGGCGATCCGCTGATCGAGCCACGTACTTACGGCCAGCTATGGTTGCGCGAATGTTATAATTATGAACCGGTGCCCGACAGTGTCGACGCTAAATATATTTTAGGCGGACAAGGTAACTTATGGACCGAAAGTGTAACCGATGAGCGCCAGGTACAATACATGACCTGGCCACGTGCTATGGCACTGGCCGAGGTATTCTGGTCGCCGAAGGAAAAGAAAAGCCTGGGCACATTTATGATCAAAGTACAGCAGCATTTTAAACGGCTCGACGCGGCGAACATAAAATATGCCCGCAGTATTTACGACCCAATTGTTGCCGGTGCCAAAATGCCGGGCGATACCGTTACTACCCATGTAAGGCTCGATTCGCAGTTAGGTAACCTTGATATTTATTATACGTTCGATACCAGCATACCCGACCAGTATTCGCTAAAATACACCGGCGAACCCGTTGCAATACCAAACGGCGCGGCTGAAATTAAAGTGATAACCTACCGTGATGGCAAGCCCATCGGCAGGGAAACAGATGTGATGTTGAAGGATATATTAAAGAAGAAGAAGGAGTAAAATCTTATCACCCTGCTGATAATTTACGAAGTTTTGAAAATTCCGTAAATTTGCTAAAAGGGTGTTCAAATAGTTTAAGTCTCTCGTAGAATAACAAACTTCCGAAGTTTTAAAAACTTCGGAAGTTAATGTCCGCCGATTGCCTGTGTCCTCACAGGCAATAAGCAAACTATGCTTTAACCATCCCATACACCCATTCATCTAAAACCTCCCCATTCTTAAAAATATTATTTTTCAGTACACCTTCATTTATATAACCTGCTTTTTCCAGTACCCTCATGGAACGATGGTTATTGCTTAATACAGCGGCTTGTATACGCACAATGTTTAAAGTTGAAAAAGCATAATTGGTTATTAGTTTTACAGCTTCCGTAGCTATCCCTCTGCCCCAAAATTCTTCGCCCAGCCAGTAACCTAACAATGGTGCTTTGCTGTAAATATCATCGCGAAACTCGAGGCCGATAGCACCTGCCAGTTTATCATCAACGGCAATAACAAACGTAACCACAGGCTTTTGCAGCAACATTAAATTCACCCAACTAACAGCATCGCCCATAGTATAAGGGTGCGGGAACCTGTCCATAAGGAAAGCATATACATTCGGGTTATCGGCATGTTTTTGCAGCAGTTCCGCATCATCGGTTCTCCATTCGCGCAGCGAGAAATTTGTGCCCTTTAATTCCATAGTTAAATTTACTATTATTGTGATGAAATAGTTGATCCACGGTTCAACCATAACTAACCTCGATGAAAAAACTCTTTACTCTACTATTCGTAATAGCCTGCGCCAATACATTTGCCCAAAACACCGATACCCTATCCGTTGAAAAAATAATGAGCGACACCAAATGGATAGGTGTAATGCCATCGCGCATCAGTTGGAGCGACGACAGCAAGAAAGTATATTTTGAGCTAAGTCCTGATCACCAGGAAAGAGGCGAACACTTTAGTATTACAATTAATAATACAACACCTCAAAAAGTAAGCGTTGATGAGCGCCGCGACCTGCCCGGCAATGGCACCTGGAACAAAAAACATACCCTGAAAGTATATGCAAAAGGCGGCGATATATTTTTGGATGACGTTAAAACAGGCAAAATACAGCAACTAACCAATACCACCGAGCGCAAAAGCGACCCTTATTTCAGCGCCCGCGAGGATAGAATATTTTTCACCAAAGGCGATAACCTATATGCCTTGAATTTGGGTGGTACAAGACTGGATCAGCTTACCAATTTTGTAAAGGCGGCATCGAAAAAAGGCGGAGAAGAAGACAATGACGATAACGATCAGGCCAAATGGCTGAAGGCAGAACAACTGGAATTGTTCGACATTATTAAAGTAAAAGAAAAAGACAAAACGCTGGATGCCGCCGAACGGAAGGCCCTCACACCAAAAAAAATAAAGGAACTGGTTACCGGTGGTAAAGATGTAGGTAGCGTAGTGGTTAGTCCCGATGGCCATTACATTACCTATCAGCTCACAAAACAGGCTGATGGTGACAAAGCAGGCATCGTGCCCAATTATGTAACCGCCAGCGGCTATACCGAAGACATACCCAATCGCTCAAAAGTGGGCGGCCCGCAGGCTACTTACGAATCCTTTGTTTATGATACGCAGCGCGACACGGTTTATAAGATCATCACCCAAAATATACCGGGTATAAAGGACCTGCCCGATTATGTAAAGGATTACCCCAAAGAACTGGCCGATCGCACCAAACTAAATGACGACCGCGAGGTGGCGGTTTCGGGTCCATTTTGGAGCGAAGACAGCAGGTACGCTTTAACTATTGTGGACGCGGTGGATAATAAAGACCGTTGGATAATGAAGCTTGATGCCGCGAAAGGCAGCTTAAGCATCCTTGATCGCCAGCATGATAACGCCTGGGTAACAGGCGCGCCCGGTATTGATGATAATACCATCGGCTGGCTTGATAATACCCATTTTTATTACCAAAGCGAAGCCAGTGGTTATACACATATTTATGTAGCCGATATAACTACAGGCGACAAAAAAAACAACTCACCAGCGGTAAATGGGAAGTACAGGGCCTGCAATTATCGAATGATAAAAAGACCTTTTATTTCACCGCGAATATTGAACACCCGGGCGATTACCAGTTTTACCGTTTGCCGGTTATTGGTGGTGAACCGGTTAAGCTAACATCGATGAAAGGTCAGAATGAAGTAACGCTTTCGCCCGATGAAAAGTGGCTGGCCATACGTTATTCCTACACCAATAAACCCTGGGAATTGTATTTGCAGCCCAACAGGCCGGGTGCAAAAGCCGTACAGGTAACCCACGGCACAACCGCCGAATTTAACGCGTACCCTTGGCGCGACGCACCTATCATCACTTTTAAGAACCGTTATGGCAGCGATGTTTACGCGCGTTTATACGTGCCCAAAGATCCCGACCCTTCAAAGCCTGCCGTTGTATTTGTACATGGCGCGGGCTACCTGCAAAATGTGACTTATTCATGGAGCTATTATTCGCACGAATACATGTTCAATAATTTGCTTGCCGACAAAGGCTATACTGTTTTGGATATTGATTATTCGGGCAGCGCAGGTTATGGCCGCGATTGGCGCACGGCTATCTATCGCCACATGGGCGGCAAGGATCTGAGCGACCAAGTCGATGGGGTTAAATTTTTGGTGGATAATTATAGTGTGAACCCTAAGCATGTAGGTATCTATGGTGGCTCATACGGCGGATTTATGACGCTGATGGCCATGTTCACCGCGCCTGATGTATTTACCTCGGGGGCTGCCATCCGTTCGGTTACCGATTGGGCACATTATAATCATGGTTACACCGATAATATTTTGAATGAGCCTTATAACGATGAAAAGGCATATCGCCTAAGCTCGCCTATATATTTTGCCGATGGTTTGAAAGGTAACTTATTGATGCTGCACGGTATGGTTGATCAGAACGTAAACTTCCAGGATATTGTACGCCTTACCCAGCGTTTGATAGAATTGCATAAAGACAATTGGTGGCTGGCACCCTACCCTGTTGAAGACCACGGCTTTGAACAACCCAGCAGTTGGACCGATGAGTATAAGCGCATTTATAAGCTGTTTGAGGGAACGTTGCGGGTTAAGTGATCAGAGACTGGTGATGACGCATTATAGGGTTAACATAAGTTAACACAATTTCAAATTATTAACAATCAATTCATTGATTATCAATAATTTAACAAATAATGGTGTTAACCCAAAATACCGGCTTTCCCCTTGTTTGTGTCCCCACTATAATTGTTCGGAAGACAAAGCAGAGGGTCATGCTGAGCTTGTCGAAGCATAAGCGTAAAGGCCTTTGCCCACATACTTCGACAAGCTCAGCATGACCCCATATCGCACATTCATATAAAAAATCAATCTTTCCCCCTTGTTTGTGTCCCCACAAACAAGATATAAGGATGTTTACTCAGCTAACCAGATCGCGTCTATAAACCACTCCCCTTGTTTGTGTCCCCACAAACAAGATATACAATATTTACTCCGCCAGCCAGATCGCATCAATAAACCATTTTTTGCTATCGAAGAAAATATTCAACGGATTAAACCCAGCCCCATCAGCCATTTGATTGGTTTGCATTACGCTGTATTTTTGGGATATTTCCATGTAGATGTATTCATCTTTTGCAAAATGGATATTTTCCTTGCCTATTTTTACAACCTGCTCCTCAGCGCTTATTAAATAACTTTTACAGGCGCCGGTTTCGGGGTCGTAAGTGGGGTAATGTTCAAATTTTGTAAGGTTGAAATTAGCATCCAGCTCGCGGTTGGCACGCTCCAATAAATTTAGGTTGAAGCGTTTAGTGATGCCTCCCTTATCATTATACGCTGCCAATACCGTTTTTGGGTTCTTTTTCAGGTCGACACCGATTAGCACCATATCACCCGGCGACAAATGGTTACGCAATTCTCTGCAAAAGCCTTCGGCATCACTCACCGGCATATTGCCAATGTTCGACCCTAAAAATAGTACTACCTTACGCTTGTTTGACCTGGAAGCGGCCTTTTTCAGCATATCAAAGTAATCGCCATTTAAACCTGCTATTTTTAATCCGGGTAAGGTAACGGGTAAAGTAACATTAAGGTACGAGATCACATTTGCCGAAATATCTATCGGCAGGTAGCTAAAATCAGCCTTGTGCTCCAATAAATATTTTAACAGGTAGGTCGACTTTGTGGCATCACCCGCACCAAGTTCTATCAGGTCGAAAGCATCGCCATCGCCTATCATAACATCGCAAATACCGGCAGTTTGTTGGGTGAATATTTCCAGCTCGCGATCAGTGGGGTAATATTCATCACAATTCATTAGCTCCTGGAAAAGCTTATCGCCATTGGCATCATAAAAATATTTAGAGTTCAGCCTTTTCGGGGTAGACTTTAAACCTGCGATAACATCCTTATAAAACTGGCCGGTTGTGTCGGCCTGTTTTGCATTTATTAATGCGTTTAATAGTGAGTCCATTTTTTTCTTAGATGTGTGATGTGCCAATTATTTAGCAAGCCTTATGCCGGTAAATTGCCAGCGCAGGTGTGTTTGGAAAAAATTGCGATAGGTGATACGCGCATGCCCCGGCGATGTAACCTCCGACGCGCCGCGCAGCACTTGTTGATTTACCATAAACTTACCATTGTATTCGCCAATTGCACCAGGTGCCTTGGCAAAGCCTGGATAAGGCAAATAGCTACTCCCGGTCCATTCCCAACTTTTCCCCCAGCTGAATTGTGGTGCCGCGGCTTCCCATTCAAATTCGGTAGGCAGGCGCATGCCCTTCCATGAGGCATAGGCATAAGCCTCGAAATAGCTGATATGGCAAACCGACTGCTTTTCCTCAACAGGTTCAAGCCCGTTGTAGGTATAGTTATACCATTCGCCATGTATCAAATGCCAGTACAGTGGTGCTTGTATTTGATTGGTTTTTACCCAATCCCATCCCTCAGCATGCCAGTGGCGAAAGTCATTATAACCGCCGCTTTTAATAAACTCCATGTATTCGGCATTGGTCACCAGATCGGGACTTATTTCGTAAGCGTTCAAATAAACCTTATGGCGGTTCAATTCATTATCAAAACAAAATCCATCGCCATTGTACCCTATTTCGTAAATACCCGCGTCCATTTGGATGAATGGTTTACCGGTTTTGAATACTTTTGGCGAATGATAGTCATGCGAATAAGCCGGGAACAAAGGATTGTGACCTAAAATGTATTTAATATCGGTATATAATAATTCCTGGTGCTGTTCTTCGTGATTAAAGCCCAGTACCAATAATTCTTTTATGGTTTCCGATGGTTCTTCGCACAGGAATTTAAGCATGGCATCATCCACATATTCGCGGTAGCGCTTAATATCGATGACCGTAGGGCGACTTAAATTACCGCGGTCGGTGCGGATAACACGGTTACCCACCGTTTCATAATAACTATTGAACACATAGTTGTAATCGGGATCATATTCGCGATAGCCCATAAAATAGGGCTTAAGGATAAAGGTCTCGAAAAACCAGGTGGTGTGGCCAATGTGCCATTTCGGCGGACTCACATCAACCACCGGCTGCACCACGTAATCCTCGGTTTGCAACGGTTCGCATATTTTTTCCGTAAGCTTACGGACGTTCAAATAGCGCTCGGCAAGGCTTATTTGCGCTGTATATTGCTCAGCTATTTCCATTGGGATCTCTATTTTTTATCCAAATATTTCTTAAGGTCCGTAATTGATCTAACACCTAAAGCGGCCGCTTGTTTTTGCCGCATCATTAAAGCATACGCATTATTAAACCCTATTGGTTTTAACCATGTGATATTATATCGTTTTTCGAACTCCTGTTTGTCGTAATTATAGGTCTTTTCCTTACTGCCTTCCAGCGAATTAACTGTTTTTGCATCGGCCTGTAAAATAACCAGCAAACCTGTACCCGTATATTCAGGGTAAAAGTCTATTTGGTTATTGGTGAGCGCATCAAAACAAATTTTTGTACCACCAAGGCCTGTTTTGGTCGATACGCCATAATCAGTGTACCCCTTTATCAGCATGCTGTACATATTTGCCAGGATGTATTGCTCGCCAAATATTTTTGAACCGATGCGCACAACACCCGCGTTACCACCCCTTTCGGGCCGCCATAAATTTTTTGATACCAAAAAATCTTTAGCCACCTTCTCGGGACTTTCGTGAAGATAGTCGGTCCGGTAGTTTAATTCCGTCATTATTGTATCATTAATTTTGCCCGATAGTAAATTCAGTGTCTTTTCAAGCTCGGGAAACTGTTTTAATGACTCATCACGAACAATTGGAGCAGCATAATAAGGCGGGAAAATCCCTTTATCATCCTTCAACACAACCAGGTCATAAGCCTTAAGCCGCCCATCGGTCGAGTAGCCGCTGATCACATCGAGCTGTTTCTCATAAGCGGCCTTATACATTACCGCATCGCTGATAACTATGGTGTGAATTTTCAACCCATACTTACTTTGCAGGCCCAGGTTGCCATCCTGCCTGCCCATAAATTCGGGCGTAAAACCAGCGGTCAGTTTGCTGCCATAAGCAGACGGTATAAGATAGAACGACGACAGCACCACAAGCAGCACCGGCAGGGCGATAGTAACCGTTCTTAATTTTCTGCTATTGAGGTTTTGCACCCGCGACAACAGGAAGTCGAAAATAATGGCCAATAACGCGGCAGGAATAGCCCCTGCCAATATCATATTAGTATTGTTAAGCGATATACCGCCAAAAATAAACTCGCCTAAGCCCCCCGCGGCAATGTACGATGCCAATGTAGCCACGCCAACAGTTATTACCGTAGCCGTGCGTATACCCGCTAATATTACGGGCATAGCAAGTGGCAATTCAACCTTAAATAATATTTGCCACTGGCTCATGCCCATAGCTGTGGCAGCTTCTTTTACTGCTGCATCAACCCCGGTAATGCCGGTATAAGTATTTCGGATGATGGGCAATAGAGCGTAAAGCAGCAACGCCACAATAGCAGGCTTAGGACCGATGCCTAACAGCGGTATCATAAAACCGAGTAATGCAATGCTTGGGATGGTTTGCAATATGCCCGCCACACCCAAAACGGCGCCCGATAATTTTCGCCTGCGCGCGATGAGGATACCCAACGGCAAACCAACCAACACTGCCAATAGTAGCGAAATGAAAGTTAGCCCGATATGCTCCAGCGTTTGGGTAGCCAGCTTATCGCTCTGCTGCCGCATAAAATCCCATAAGGTTTGCTGCTGATCATTCATGCGCCTGCTGTTTTTTGTATTGATAAAACACCGCCATCAGGTCTTCAAAAACTAATGCGCCCACTTTTTCATGTTTATGGTCAAGTATCGATATAGTTTCGCCTTCGTTAAATTTCAATTGCTCAATTAACCACCACAAGCTTACATCGGCAGGCAAAACCATACCATGCAATTCAAAAACTCCCCCTTTAGGGGGCGGGGGGGGCTTGACGGCCTTAAATTCCAGTTCCAACCGTTGCTCATTCAAAAAATCTTTTACAAATTTATTCTTCGGCTTAAACAGCAGATCAGTTGGAGTTCCTTGCTGTACTATTTTGCCGGCGTCCATCAGGCAAATGCGGTCACCCAGTTCAAAGGCTTCCTGCACGTCGTGGGTTACCATGATGATGGTTTTTTTCTTCAGTTCGTCCAACGCCTTAAACTCGGCATGAATCTTAGCCTTAGTCACATTATCCAGCGCGCCGAAGGGTTCATCCATCAGCAATAACGGCGGGTCAGCTACTAATGCCCTTGCTAAGCCAACCCGTTGCTGCTGGCCACCGCTCAACTCATTTGGGTAAGCCGATAAATAGCTTTCATCCAAATGCAGTTTTTCCATTAATTCGCTAACGCGATGCTCGGTTTGTTTTTTATCCCACTTGAGCAACTGTGGTACAATGGCGATATTTTCGCCCACCGTATAATGCGGGAACAGGCCGTTATTTTGCAGCACATAGCCTATACCACGCCTTAATATTTCAGGCTGCTGCTCCAGTATGTTTTTATTGTTGATGAATATTTTGCCGTGTGTTGGCTCTATCAGCCGGTTTAGCATTTTAAGCGTGGTGGTTTTACCACTGCCGCTGGTGCCAAGCAGCACCATGTTCTCATGTTCATTTACATCAAAAGAAATATCATCCACCGCCTTTACCCTGCCAAAGTGTTTGCCCAGATGTTCAACTTTTATCATAAACTGAAGCTAATCTACCAACCCTAAAAACAGGTTGTTTATTGATTCGGAATAAGTTGGATGCGCAAACACAAAATAGCGTAAGGTATCATAAGTTATACCACCCTCCATCGCCATTTGCAGTACCGACATGATCTCGCCTCCCTCCTGGCCCAAAACAGCCGCGCCCAATATTTTTTTAGTTTTCGGGTCTACAACCGCCTTCATAAACCCGCGCGTATCGCCAACTTCTATTGCCCTTGCCACATGCGACATAGGCAATTTAACAATTTTTACATTCGATCCCTGCTTTTTAGCTTCTTCTTCGGTGATGCCAACACGCCCCAATTGCGGATCGGTGAACATACAATAAGGCAGCAGTCGGTCTTTAGTACTTATATGCTGCTTTTCAATGAGGTTGCGGTACACAATAGTATAATCGTTATACGCGATATGAGTAAATGCCGGGCCGCCGTTCACATCGCCCAAAGCATAAATGCCGGGTACGTTGGTTTCCAATTTATCATCAACAATAATAAAGCCCTTTTCATTAAGCTTTACCCCCGTTTTATCCAATTGCAAAGCCCCGGTTTGCGGTGCGCGACCAGTGGCTACCAACACATGCGAGCAAGTAAATTTCTGTTCCTTGCCTTTTATAGTCGCCGTAACTTTTATATTGCCCTTTTTTGTTTTTTTAAAGCCTGTAGCTTTTGCATCTGTATAAATATCTATCTGTTCATCGGTAAGCAGCTTGTGCATTTCTTCGGCTATATCATTATCCTCGCGGGCCAATATCCGCGGGCCTCTCTCCAGCAAGGTTACCTTGCTGCCAAAGCGGCGAAACATTTGCCCAAATTCCATCCCGACATAGTTGGCGCCTATTACCAATAAATGTTTGGGTACTTTTTCAAGCTCAAGTATGCTGGTATTAGTTAGGTAGTCTATCTCGCTTAAGCCCTCTATATCGGGTATCAGTGCCTTTGCCCCTGCATTTATAAATACCAGGTCAGCGGTCATTTCCAAAGTACCGCCTTCATTCAATTCAATTAAAATTACTTTTTCATCTATGAACCTGGCCTCACCAAAGATCAGGGTCAGGTTTTTTGTAGCCTCCAATGCCTTTTCGCTACCATTGCGCGCATCCATTACAATATCGTCCTTGCGCTTTTTCACCCGGTGCATGTCGATCTTGTAATTCTTTATATTGATCCCTACGAATGAGCTTTTATCGGCCATGTAAGCCATTTTTGCCGATGCCACCCAGGTTTTGGTTGGCGTACAGCCATCATTTACACAAGTACCGCCGATATATCGTTTTTCAATAAGCACAGTTTTCTTCCCGGATTTGGCCAGTTTTTTTGCCAGCGGTCCACCTGCCTGACCTGAGCCGATGATAATGGCATCATATTTTTCCATGGCTTATGAATTAGTTGGTTATTTGTACGCCCTTCCAAAAAGCTACATGGTCTTTAATATTTTTGGCAGCGTCTTTCGGATCTGGATAATACCAGGCGGAATCAGTGTTCTGTTTGCCATCCACATCAAGCGTAAAATATGATGCCAGGCCCTTCCATGGGCAGGTGGTGTGT
>Ga0207019_1152_pt1 | contig 13837 bp, 15 predicted proteins | sample Alteio_BWMinCont_50_FD_153483 | JGI IMG/M metagenome (GOLD analysis project Ga0207019, IMG submission 153483) | Enriched cells from forest soil in Barre Woods Harvard Forest LTER site, Petersham, Massachusetts, United States -... | ecosystem: Environmental > Terrestrial > Soil > Temperate forest >...
CCATCCACCAAAACTATGATACGCAACAGGCACTGGTACTGGCACATTCACACCCACCATGCCCACCTGAACTTTATCGGCAAATGTTCGTGCCGTATGACCATCGCTCGTAAAAATGGCGGTTCCATTCCCGTATTCATGTTCATTAATCAGTTGTATGGCTTTCTCAAAATCCGGAACACGCACAACAGAAAGCACCGGCCCAAAAATTTCCTCACGATAAATGCGCATGTCGGGCGTCACATGATCAAAGAGACAGCCGCCCATAAAAAACCCTTTTGTATTTTCTGTTGGTGGATTTTGCCTGCGGTATTCCCAATCATCTTAAAAGTGCTTATGCGAGTGAGGTGGGAACAGGCGTTGACAGTTATTCGCTTTACCAGCCGTTAGGGGTTTGTGTTGGCATTACCCCGTTTAATTTTCCCGACATGATCACCTACCGCAATCACAACGGAAATGGCCATGCAACGTTCGCCTGCGCAATCATAAGCTGCTGTCACCAGCGCATCTGCTGCCTGATCGAGATTCGCATCAGGCATGACAATACAATGATTTTTTGCACCGCCAAACGCTTGCGCGCGTTTATGATGCGCGGTTGCTTTGGTATATACATACTCGGCAATGAGAGAAGAACCCACAAAACTAACTGCCTGCACATGGGGATGCGTAATCAGAGCATCCACTGTTTCCTTGTCACCATTAACCAGATTCACCACACCCTCAGGCACTCCCGCTTCGTTTGCGAGCTCCACCATGTAAAGCGAGCACGAAGGATCTTTTTCAGAGGGTTTTAACACAAACGTATTACCGCAGGCGATGGCCATTGGAAACATCCACAGCGGAATCATGGCGGGAAAATTAAACGGGGTAATGCCAACACAAACCCCTAACGGCTGGTAAAGCGAATAACTGTCAACGCCTGTTCCCACCTCACTCGCATAAGCACTTTTAAGATGATTGGGAATACCGCAGGCAAAATCCACCACATCCATGCCGCGCTGCAGTGACCCTCGCGCTTCACTCAGGGTTTTTCCATGTTCTTTGGTAATCAACTGAATTAATTGATCACGATTCTGTTCCAGCAGCAGCTTGAAGCGAAATAAGATTTTTGCACGCTGCGAGGGTGTGGTTGCTGCCCATGCAGGGAAAGCAGATTGCGCTGCATTGACCGCCTGATCAACCATGAGTTTATCCGCTACAATCACTTTGCCTGTGACCAAACCCGTGGCAGGGTTATAAAGATCAAGCGCTCTTCCCGCTGAATGAACGGGTTTGCCATTAATAAAATGGGGTACTTCATAAATTGATAGTTGTGTTTCCTGAATCATTTGACTCTCCTTCATTAATCCCTTACCCAACCAGCGCTAATTTTTTAACCGATTCCGTTTGCTTTACTTTAGCAAAAACATTTAATAAATCCGTCAGTAATCCCGCAAACATTTCTGTCATCATGATAAAGTCCGCATCAAATTTCTGTTGTTTTGTTTCCATTTCATCCTGAATTTCTGCAATATCATCATCTGTAAGATGAATACTGCGCAGTGAAAAATCTTCCGCTATGACAAAATTCATTTTGTCATGCCAGCACAAGGCAATTTGAATGGCTGCACATCCTTCTTGCACCAAAGATTGTATGCCTTCCGAAAATAAATCCTGCTGCTGACAGCGAATCACACGATTTTGTTGATCCGGGTCTTGTAAAACACAGGATTTTTCAATGGAGAATACTTCTGGATAATTCTTGTTTTTTAACCACTGGGTAATAATGGAAGAAGGTTTGACTACTTCTACTGAACTGATTCCATCTCCGAGTGCTTTTTTGAACATTGAAATAAATAATTCGGTTTTTGCAGGACTGATGGAGTTTACGATCAACCATTGATTGCGCGTATCAATGTAGGCATGAATGCGTGTGAATTTACTAAAGGCACGCGGTAATAAAGTGTGTGTCACTTCATCTTTCAGTGAAAGTTTTTCTTTTCGTCTCACTTTCCGATCTTCAGCAAGCTCAATCCGTTTCATTTTTTCCTTAAGTGTTTGGGTGACCACACTCGCGGGTAATATTTTTTCTTCCAGTTGCAGGCAAAACATGATGCAGCCATTCATGCCTCTTGTCAGTGGTGCATTATCTTCCTCGAGAGGAGAGACAAAACCCATGCTGGATGGCATGGAAGGGAGACAAGGATTGAAGGCAAGTGACTCGAGTTTTTCGGCCAAAACAGTGGGTGAAGAGGGAAGAGCAGCGGTTAATTGAAATAATTGAACGTGCTTAAACCACATTTGATATTTCCTTTATATGATGAGTTTGGATGTTCCAGGGGAAATTCGCTTATGTTTTTTTGGCTGGTTAGTATATCATGTGCAACCAAAATAGCATGTCAATTTAGAGAACAAATATGAATCATCCCATCTTTAGCTGGTCAGTGATTGGTGCGGGGCCTGCGGGCATTGCGGCAGTGGGCAAGCTCATCGATCATGGCATTGATCCCAAAACAATAGCCTGGATAGACCCTGAATTTAAAGTGGGAGATTTTGGTACAAAATGGCGTAACGTTTCCAGCAACACTCGCGTCAAACTTTTTTTAAAATTCTATCAGGCTTGTCAGGCTTTCCAGTTTTCTTCTGCTCCCATGCGCTTTGCAATACAGGATAGTGATCCAGAGGAAACGTGCTTGATTTCTCTTGCTGCTCATCCCTTGCAATGGATTACACAGACTCTCAAACAATCGGTACACAGCTTTCATGAAAAAGTCGTGCATCTTGCATTTAATCAACATTGGGAAATCAGCATTCACAACCATACAAAAATTCATGCGAAGAATGTGATTCTCGCCACGGGTGCCGAACCAAAATCACTACGCTTTCCAGAGATAAAAGAAATTCCACTGGAGACTGCTCTCAATCCAGAAAAATTATCTCTTGCCTGCAATCAGCAAGATGGCATTGCCGTATTTGGTTCTTCTCACTCTGCAATCATTGTCATTAAAACACTGTTAGAAAACTGTAATGTCAAAAAAGTCATTAACTTTTATCTGGAACCACTGCGCTATGCGGTTTATTTTGATGACTGGATTTTATTTGATGATACCGGCTTGAAAGGAAAAACAGCGGAATGGGCCCGCAAACACATTGATGGCACCTTGCCTAAAAATCTTGAACGCATACATTCCCATCCGGAAAATATTAAAACCTTATTGCCGCAATGCTCTCATGCCATTTATGCGACTGGATTTGAAAAACGGCACATCTCAGTCGAGGGGATGAAGACTCTCGAATACAACAATAAAAATGGCATGATCGCACCGGGATTATTTGGATTGGGGATAGGTTTTCCAGAAGCAAGGCATGATCGCCAGGGGAATCTGGAATATCGGGTGGGGCTGTGGAAGTTCATGGAATATCTGAACCAGCTCATGCCTGTGTGGATAGGGAACTTGTCATCCTGAATGTGGCGTTGTGAACTGTGGCACTGTAGGTTGGGTTAGCGCGCTTTTTGCGCGTAACCCAACAAATCAAATTTCATTAGTTGAGCCAGAAACAATTAAAAATTTGTTGGGTTACGCGCAAAAAGCGCGCTAACCCAACCTACAGTGCTGGATTGCTTCGTCGCGAAAAGCGCTCCGCGCAACGACGACCCCCGTGCAACAATGCCACCGTGAACATTTACCATCCTGCATGTATCCCTACATTCATGCCTGCTGCCATTCTGTCATGCCACCATCCAGTGATTTCACCGATTTAAATCCCGTGCTTAATAAAAATTGTAATGCGCGCAAACTATTTCCACCTGAGGTGCAATAAGTCACGACTAATTTATCTGGATCCAGTTCATTGGACCTGACAGATAATTCTGCCATTGGGATATGTTTGCCACCAATGTTAAAAGCCATGTGCTTGTCGATAGTTCTGACATCAACCAGTTGAATATCAGCCTTTTGTTTCAACAAATCTTTGAGTTCGAATGATGTAATGATATGTTCTCGCAGCATCTTGTTTCCTTTAAAAATTACAACCCTCATTGACAGTCGTGAATCATATCTCTAAACTCCCGTCCATGTAAATCACCAGGGGTGCTTTGAGCGTAAATGTTCAAAGCTGAGAAACACCCTAATAACCTGCTCTGGGTAATGCCTGCGGAGGGAGAGTGTGAATAAAGATTGCCTAAAACTTTGTCTGATAACAAACGCGCAAGCCATGCCGCTTGCACAATATAAAAACTTCATACTTCAAGCCATTGAAGGTGGTGTGACTTCAATTCAACTGCGTGAAAAATCGAAAAATACTTCAGAACTATACCAAATGGCATTGATGCTAAAAACACTATTAAATCCTTTGAAAATCCCACTCATTATTAATGACCATGTAGAACTTGCCAAAGAAATTGATGCCGAGGGTGTGCATCTCGGTCAGTCTGACTGTACGCCGGACCATGCTCGCAAAATATTGGGGCCATGTAAAATCATTGGTCTATCTATTGAGACGCTGGAAGAATTAAAAATTGCGAATTCATTAACGTGCATCAATTATATTGCAGCAAGCACTGTCTTCAGAAGTCAAACTAAAACAAATTGCAAAACCATTTGGGGTTTACACGGTTTAGGCGAGATGACTAAACATGCAAAACACCCTGTCATTGCCATTGGTGGAATCGATGCGGGCAATGTCAAACAAGTGATTGAACATGGGGCTTGTGGTGTTGCTGTCATTAGTGCCGTGCACGCACAAAATAACCCTGCAAAAGCAGCGCATGCGCTCATCACCCAGATAAATCAGGCAGAAAGGAATAACCATGTTTGAACAAACACATGCGGCAATTAAACAAATAAAAAAAGAAAAGCCATTAATACTCAATATTACAAATTTCGTTACGATGGATTTTATTGCCAATGGGTTACTCAGTCTTGGCGCATCGCCCATCATGAGTCAGGCTGAACATGAAATTGAAGATTTATTAAAAATTTCAAAATCGGTCGTGATCAACCCAGGAACTGTCAATGACGAATTTATTTCTCTTTGCAAACAAACCTGCTTTGCTGCAAATGCATTAGGTATTCCGATTATTTTAGATCCCGTTGGTGCAGGTGCAAGTCAATATCGCACTGATATTTGCACGATTTTAATGAGTGAGTTTGACATTGCCATTATTCGGGGTAATGCCAGCGAAATCATGGCACTCGCAGGATGCACTCAAAAAACTCAAGGGGTGGATAGCATCATAGACAGTGCTTATGCACTTGAAAGTGCCAAACTATTATCAAAGCAATGCAACTCGGCAATTGTAGTCAGTGGAAAAATTGATATTCTTGTTGATAGTAACCTGCAAACAGTGCTTGAATGCGGCTCATCTCTCATGCCGACAATTACGGGTACCGGGTGTTTACTCACAGCTGTCATTGCTGCATTTCATGCGATAGAAAAAAATAGATTTGCAGCAGCCAAAATGGCCGCGTTATTTTATGGAATTTGTGGCGAGGTTGCTGAAAAAAAATCCCAGGGACCTGGCTCATTCAAAACACAATTTCTCGATACACTTTCTTTTCTTCCTGAGCGAGAACATTATGATAAACACTAATTATCCCTGTGTGTTAACCATTGCAGGAACAGATCCTTCCGGTGGGGCCGGAATTCAGGCCGACATAAAAACAATTAGTGCAACCGGATGTTATGCCGCTTCTGTGATTACGGCATTAGTTGCACAAAACACTCAGGGTGTTCAGGCAATTCAAGAAATCAATCCGGATTTTATATTAAAACAATTGGAATCTGTTTTTAGCGATTTAACCATTCATGCGGTCAAAATCGGCATGTTGCATAATGAAAAAGTCATTGAAACAGTTATCTCTGCATTAATTAAATTTAAACCTGAAAAGATTGTGCTGGATCCCGTCATGGTAGCTAAAAATGGCTGTTTGCTGCTTTTGCCTGATACTATTACATTACTGAAAAATAAATTATTCCCTCTCGTTCATCTCATTACTCCAAATTTATTTGAAGCAGAACAAATACTGGGTGAAAGAATTGAAACCGCATCCGACATGGAACAGGCCGCAAAAAAAATAGGAGAAGAGTGTAACGTAAATGTGTTGCTTAAAGGCGGGCACTTGAATACGCAACAATCTTCTGATGTTTTATATACGAAAGATTATCCCAATGATCCATGCTGGTTCCATGCACATCGTATTCATACCAAAAATACACATGGTACGGGCTGCACACTCTCATCAGCCATTGCCTCATACCTCGCGCAGAATTACACATTAAACGATGCCATTACTGCCGCAAAACTCTATTTGACTCACGCTATTCAATCTGGAGTGTCACTGCAGATTGGGCGTGGAGCGGGACCGGTTCATCATTTTTATTTTATGGAAAATTTAAAATGATGATGCGAAAAATGTGTCATGCAGCTGAACCTGTTATCAATGAAATTTTTGAACATCCGTTTAACAAAAAACTGTATGATGGAACGCTATCAAAAAAACTCTTTCGCGATTATCTGGAACAGGATTTTTTGTATTTACATGATTTTTCTCGTGCGCTTTGTTTAACTTCTTCCCGATTTAATCATGATGGATATACAAAACAATTTAATATTTTTTCCGCTAATGCACTTGCTGAAGCTCATCATCTTCGTGCCAATTATCTCGGTGAACATCATTCACCTGCACTATTTGGAACAAGACAAACCCCTATTCATAAAATTCCTGTCATAGAAGATTACACAAATCATTTACTTGCGACTGCCGCTAACTCGTCCATAGAAGAAGCTGTCGCAAGTTTACTACCCTGCTTCTGGATATACAGTAAACTTGGCCTAAAAATGCCGCCTGCTAAAGATCACCCGTATTATCACTGGATTTCTTCTTATTCTAATCCTCAATTTGGTTTAGCTACTCAGGCAATCATCCAGATTTTTGAAGAATTGAGTCATGAAATTTCATGTCCTCACGATCAGCAAAATATTATTTCAGCTTTTGTGAAATCAAGTGAGTATGAATTATTGTTCTGGGATAGTATTTATCACAAAATGGATGCGCACATTGCTGATCCAGTTTGTGCTCGTAGGCTTTTTTCTTTTATTGAGTAGATTGTTGTGGTATTGCACTCCATCGCATCAAACCCTTAAAAATCACCATAATGACACCGTTTAACAGCAGATAAAGTCCAGCCGCAATCAGGTAAAACGGAACAGTTGCATACGTTTCAGCAATCAACTGCTGCGTCATCCCCATTAAATCCAGCAGGGTAATGGTACTTGCAAGTGAAGTGCCTTTTAAAATCATGATCACTTCATTGGAATAGGCAGGGATAGCGATCCTGAATGCTCGCGGGAAAATGATGCGACGAAAGGCTAGCCACTTGGGCATTCCAATGGCATGACAAGCCGCAATTTCATTTTGTGGAACTGATTGTATCGCGCCTTGCAATAAAATTGTCGTATAACAAGCAGAGTTAAGTGAAAGTGCGACGATAGCACAAGCCATGGGCTCACGCAGAATGAACCAGAGTGAAGTTTCTCGTATCCATTCAAATTGTCCTACTCCATAATAAATTAAAAATATTTGCACCAGCAATGGCGTACCACGAATGAAAAATACAATCACATCGACACTTTTTCTTAACATGAATTTATCAGAGTAACTGCAAAGGGTCATGAAGATGGCGAGCACTAATCCTGCGCTCACAGATGCGAGCATCAGCAGTAGTGTTATCAATAAACCGTTCGCTAATTGCGGCCAATAAGTGATTAAATTCATCATGCGTGCATATATCGATTCGCTTTAAGGGAAAATACCTGAACCACTTTTTGTGAAACGCTGGTAATCAACAGATAAATCCCAGCCGCGATTAAATAAAACGTAAATGGCTGGTGTGTTGTGCTCGCTGCAATTTTTGCTTGATTCATCATGTCTGTGAGACCAATGAGCGTCACAATTGCCGTATCTTTTAATAACACTAACCATAAATTTCCAAGACCAGGTATGGCATGACGCCATGCCTGCGGAAGTTGTATACGTCTTAAAATTTGTGACCGGCTAAACCCCATTGCCTTGCCCGCTTCCACCTGACCTGCATCAATCGCTAAAAATGCACCACGAAATACTTGGGATGCGTACGCGCCAAAAATAAGACCCAGTGCGATCACACCCGCGGCAAACGCGCTGATATCCACATAATGACCAAATACATTGCTGAGAATAGCCGCCGCACCAAAATAAATAAAAAATAAAACCAGGAGTTCAGGTAAACCTCGAATAATAAAGATGATGCAGAGAGCAAGATAACGCAGCCATCGATTGGGAATGAATTCGAGTGATGCACCGACTAACCCAACTACCATTCCAAAAATCAGAGCACACAAAGCGACTTTGAGGGTAATCAGAGTTCCGAGCAATATTTGCAGGATAAATCCGTCAAAATGCATAAATACCCACCTTCTAATCAGGAAGTACGCAATGTTTTTTTACAAATTTTTTTATGCTCAGTCGCAAAACACGTTTCCATTCCGGGTTTTGCTAAAGCGGACTTCTGTCCGCTTTCCTGAGCATAAAAAAATTTGTAAAAAAACATTGCGTACTTCCTTCACTATTATTTACCAAAATACTGTTGTGTAATTTTGTCATACGTGCCATTTGCCTTGATCGTAGTCAACGCTCCATTCAATGCACTTAACAACTCCGTATTTTTTTGATTTACCGCAATACCATAGCCTGCGCCAAAATATTGATGATCAATAATGGGTTTATCAACAATGGTATATTTCATACTGTTATTTTGCTTAATCCATGCAAGAGCAATTGGCGTATCGGCAAGCACAAGATCCACTCGACCTGAAATAAGATCCAGAAAAGCATCCTGAATACTCGCATAGGTTTTAACTTTGACTTGATTGCGATATTTGTCTTGTACATATTTTTCAAGCGTTGAACTTTGCTGAACACCAATTACTTTTCCTGTGAGATCAGTCAAGGTGTAATGTTTGTCTGTCGCTGCAACAAAACTTCCACTCGGCTCATAATAAGAATGCGTGAATGCCACTTGTTTTTGTCGTTCTGCTGTGACACCCAGTGCTGAAATGAGTGCATCAAATTTTCCAATTTTGAGACTGGGAATCAGGCTATTGAATGACTGATTGTAAAATGTGCATTGCGCTTTTAACTCTTTGCACAAGGCATTGGCAATATCAATATCGAACCCGCGAATTTGCCCCGATTCATCAACAAATTCAAAAGGAGGATAAGTCGCTTCCGTTGCAAAGCGAATGGTTTTAATTTCTGCTGCGTAGAGTGTATTGCACAGCATGAAGGTCAGAATACCGAGCAGAATTTTTTTCATGTGTATCACCTTATCCAAAATGTTTAATGAGTGCATGATGCGTTATTGGCGGAGCTGCTACGACGCACTTGCTTTTTTGTCATCGGTCGCAAAACACGTTTCCGTTCCGGGTTTTGCTAAAGTGGACTCCTGTCCACTTTCCCGATGACAAAAAAGCAAGTGCGTCGTAGCAGCTCCGCCAATAACGCATCATGCACTCATGTTAATGTTGCATTGCCTCAAGAAATTTACGAAATCTCGCCGATTCCGGCTGACTAAACATAGCAACCGTCTCACCTTGTTCCGCAATCATTCCCGCATCCAGAAAAATAGACCGGTTTGCCACTCTGCGTGCAAATCCTAATTCATGTGTTGAAACCAGCATGGTCATTCCTTCTGTCGCCAGTTGCTGCATGACAGTCAACACTTCTCCCACCATTTCAGGATCGAGTGCTGAGGTTGGTTCATCAAATAACATGATTTCAGGTTTCATCATCAGGGATCTTGCAATCGCAGCGCGTTGCTGCTGCCCGCCGGATAATTGTCCCGGATATTTGTCCCGCTTGTCTGACAAGCCCACCTTCTTCAATAAGATTTCCGCTTCAGCGATGGTTTTATCTTTCGGTTGTTTGAGAACGTGAATGGGTGCTTCTATCAGGTTTTCCAGTACCGTCATGTGTGCCCACAAATTGAATTGCTGAAACACCATCCCAATTTTTTTGCGTAATCTCGCGACTTGGCTATTGCTGAGCTGTGATCTTTCCACTGTATTGAAGCGGATAATCTGATTATCAATATGAATGGTGCCATCATCCGGAATGGTTAGCAGGTTAATGCAGCGCAAAAGCGTGCTTTTTCCTGATCCGCTGCTTCCCATCAAGGCAACCACATCTCCTTTGTTCGCGGTAAAGGAAACACCTTTGAGAACTGCATGATCATGAAAGGATTTATGTAAATTGATTATCTGTAGCTTGTTCATAGGTGTGAATATTTATTCAAAGTATTGCATATTTAATCACGCATGGAGTAAACTTGTCAAACCTCTTTTGCCACAGGAACAGCTAAACACTTAACTTATGTCAAAATCAAAAAAACCCAAAACTTCCATGGAAGAAGCATTGAGAGCCATCTTATTGTCAGATTCAGTTGGAACTCAGGATGAGATCAGGCAGGCGCTAGAAGAATTAGGTTACGTAGTCAATCAATCCAGAATTTCCCGTTTATTACGTAAGCTCAGCGCAGTTAAAGGCTCAAATGAGCGCAATCAGATTATCTACACCTTGCCCATTGAACCCGCCCCACCCGCTTCAAAAAACATTTTGTCGCAATTAATCATACGCATCAAAACCAATGAAACACTCATTGTGATTCACACCAACCCCGGATCTGCATCATTGATAGGCCGCTTGCTGGATCATAACCGGGATGAATTAAACATCCTCGGTACGGTTGCAGGGGATGATACGGTTTTTATTGCACCACATTCTGTCAGGCAGATTGCAAAAACCATGCGGGTGATACAATCGTTTTTGAGCAAGCCCTAAAACGTCGATATCGCGGCGAGGCGCAAATCCTTTACTTGTTCCGAAACCGAGACGCGATTCTTCACGGCAAGATACAGAATGGCGAGACTAAATATCCCAATCACCAGAAAATCCCAGCCAAATGGAATAATGTTTTTACCACCAAAAGCACCCAGATAAGAAATAAGCACTAGCCCAGAAAGATAAGGACCCATCCATAAACCTGACTTGACCCCAAGCGTCGGGACGGTCAGTTTTCCACGCAGCAAGGATACGGCAAAGAAAACAAGACCTATCAACATCGCGATCGCCAATTTATAAATGGTTTCCCAGCCACACCAGTAACTCAGCAAATTACAAAAGTAAAATGCGAGCGGACAAATGATATTTGCAGCGGGCAATCTAAAACCACGCTTTTCATCCGGCATTTCAAGACGCATGCATAATAAGGCGATAGGTCCCATCGCATAGGAAATGACCATGCCCGATACCAGAAAACTGACCATCGCCTGCCAGCCTGGCAGCGGCAAAAACAAGAACATGCCCAGCACAAAATTCAAAAGGATTGCGGCAACCGGGAAATTTTGTTTATTCAAATATTGTAGCGAAGACGGTAAATATCCAATCTGACTCATGGCATAAAGAATACGCGCCGTTGATGTCACATAAATAAGTCCAGCTCCTGCCGGTGATACGGTTGCATCGATATAAAGTAATTTGACGAGAAAAACCAATCCCAGCCCAGCGGCAAGTCCCGCAAACGGTCCTATATCCCCAGCAAAACTCAAATATTCCCAACCATGAACCAGACTATGCGGGCTAATGGCTCCAATAAATGCGACTTGCAATCCAATATAAAGAATCAAACAACCTATCACGGATCCTACAATCGCCAATGGAATGGCAACAGCCTGATTTTTTGTTTCACCGGCAAGTTCAACACCATGCTTAAATCCCGTAAAGGCAAATGCGATACCGCCTGTCGCTACTGCCGTCAATATGGCTTGCCATCCTGTTAATGAAAAAGTCGTGGGCAAGACACCTGCAAAGTTGGCTGTATTAAAACTCGTCCGCATCAGGATAATCACTGTGAGAACGATGACGAGAATCTTGAATGAAAAGATGACAAAGTTAAAACGCACCAATCCCTTGTAACTGACAATATTAATCAGGCAAAAAGTCAGCATTAACACAGTAGCTGAAAACATGCCTATCCCTGTTAACACTGGCACACCATTTTCAAGATTGATGAGTGAGGTAAAATAAGTGGAGGCATATTGCAAAATAGCCTGGACTTCAATGGGCGCCATGGTCAAAGCAGACAGCCACGCAATCCAGCTCACGATAAAACTGGTAAAAGCTCCATGACTCATTTGGGGTATTTGCGCAGATCCCCCTGCAACCGGAAATAAAACAGAAAGTTCGGCAAAGGTGAGAGCAATAATGGCCGTTGCAATTCCACCAATTAACCAGGCAATGATAGCAGCAGGGCCTGCAATTTTCGCGGCATATAAAGGAGCAAACAACCAGGCAGAACCTACCATTCCATTGATGCTTATCATGAGTAGGCTGATGGGCGTAAATCGTCTGCTGAATGTCATATCAACCCCTAATTACCAAATGTAAAAGTATACACTTCAAGACCAGGTCCATCAGCAAGCATTTCTAATATTCCCTCATCATCTTTTGTCAAATTAACCAGCGAATAGAGTTGATAGCGATTCACGCGAACCTGACTATCTGTCACATTCTTTCCTTTATCGATGGTAATGGGTTTGCCATTCAACAATAATTTTACGGTCACTGGCGTTTTCGTCACGCCCATGACTGCATACACTTTCCCTGCACTAAAATGCAACTTAATGGCAGCATTTTGACTCAGTGAAACAATTTTTTCGCTGGAAACAAGCCAACTACCGCTTAAAGCCCAATTATCCTCAGACAGTGTGGCTGGATAGCGATAATACGCAATAGCATCCTTGATGATTCCAGAAGGACTTTCCAATCTTTCCGCTCGACGGTAACCAAGATAGGTTTCGGGTGTCAGATTAATGGAATCACTTTCTTCTGTCTTGTTTTCAGATGTGCCGGCAGGCAACCCCAGCAGGAAGCGAATATTATTTTCAGTCACATCATACTCACCTTCACCAAAATGGACGTAGACAACCATCCCTTCTTTATTCACCAGATAATGCGCAGGCCAGTATTGATTTTGAAAACTTCGCCATGTTGCAAATTCATTATCAAGCGCAACTGGATAAAGAATCTGATCCACTTTCACTGCTTCCCGTACATTATTGGCATCTTGTTCGAATTGAAACTCAGGACTATGCACACCAATAATTTCAAAACCTTTCGTATGATATTTTGCATACCAATCTTTTAAATACGGCAAGGTACGTATGCAGTTAATGCAGGAGTACGTCCAGAAATCAATGAGCACCACCTTGCCTTTCAAGTCATTCCAATTTAATGGGGGCGAATTAATCCAGGTCGTAATTCCCTGAATTTCAGGCGCTTTATAAGGTTGCTCAATGCCATTAATGAGCGAGGCGGCCTTTGATACGCTTAGGCTGCCTTTTTGATCGAATGATAGCGAAACTCCCTGATAAAACAGAAAATACAAAACCGTTATGGTGATGATAAAACCTAAAATTTGCCGCAGAAATACAGCTCGTACGCGAAAAAAAGAAAATTTCGACATGATACTCCGTCCAAGTAATGCAATCAGCAGCATGGGAATGCCAGAACCAATTGCGAATGCAATGACAACAAGCATACTATTAAAAGTCGTTTTTTGTAGCACCACCTGAACAATCACCGCAGCAAGAATGGGACCTGCGCATGGCGTCCAGATAATCCCGACCAATCCTCCAAACAAGATTCCGCTTAAGAAACCACCCTGGGGATTATTGACAGATGACAGTGAAGTACCAACATTGGTTAGGGCTTCAGTCCATTGATTCAATTTTTCTGTCAGCGTTTTCGACATCATGATG
>Ga0207019_1154_pt1 | contig 13642 bp, 10 predicted proteins | sample Alteio_BWMinCont_50_FD_153483 | JGI IMG/M metagenome (GOLD analysis project Ga0207019, IMG submission 153483) | Enriched cells from forest soil in Barre Woods Harvard Forest LTER site, Petersham, Massachusetts, United States -... | ecosystem: Environmental > Terrestrial > Soil > Temperate forest >...
ATTGCCACCGATTGGCAAGCAGGAAGTTTGGGCGGCCGGGGTGACCTATTTGCAAAGCCGCAACGCGAGGATGGAAGAATCGGAAAGCGCTGCGAGTTTGTATGATCTGGTATATGAAGCTGAACGGCCGGAACTGTTTTTTAAGGCCACGCCGCAAAGGGTATCGGGGCATAAAGGCGAGGTATATATCCGCAAGGATTCGAGTTGGAATGTACCCGAACCGGAATTAACCCTGCTCATCAGTTCAAGCGGCGAGATACAAGGCTATACCATAGGCAATGATATGAGCTCGCGCAGTATTGAGGGCGAGAATGCCCTTTATCTGCCGCAGGCGAAAATATATGAAAAATGTGCCGGGTTGGGGCCATGCGTTTATGTAACCGCCGCGCCGTTTGAAGGCAGCTCGGTAATAAAGTTGAGCATAAAACGAGGCGGCAAAGAAGTTTTTGGCAGCTCGATAACAGTTTCGCAAATGAAGCGTTCATTAACTGAATTGGCCGGCTTCCTGTTCCGCGAATGTGATTTTCCGAACGGGGTGTTTTTAATGACGGGTACCTGTTTGGTACCACCAAATGATTTTACGTTACACGCGGGCGATGTGGTTGAAATAAGTATCGATGGGATAGGTACTTTGATCAACACCATTGCTTATCACCCAAAACATAAATAAACCTATAAACCAACCAATTATATTATACATATGAGATCGATAAAACTTTCACTGCTGGCATTATCGGCCATGGCTTTGGGTTCGTGCCATATGGATGCGCCTAAAACTCAAACTGCCGATACAGCCGCTCGCGGCACATTTGCGTACGACCTTAAGTTTTTAAAAGAGAAAGACAGTGTTGTGGTGCTGAAAAACAACGAAGGCAGCGGTGAGATCATTATATCGCCAAAATACCAGGCAAAAGTATTTACCTCGACAGCCAACGGCGAGATGGGCCGTAGTTTTGGCTGGGTAAATTATAAAGCATTTGATTTAAAGACGCCTGATACGCACATGAATGCTTTCGGCGGAGAAGACAGGCTGTGGCTTGGCCCTGAAGGCAGCAAGTTCGCACTGTTTTTTAAACCCGGCACAGCTATGACTTTCGATAACTGGCATACCCCTGCAGCAGTTGACAGGGAAAGCTGGAAACTGGATTCAACGGATAGCAAAAATGCATCGCTCAGCAAAACCACTATCATGCAAAACTACGCGGGTACCGAGCTGAACATCAAACTCGACCGCAGCATACATATCCTCGAAAATGCGGATATAGCCCAAATATTGGGCATCACCCTTGATACTGCTGTAAAAGCGGTAGGATTTAGTACGGCCACCAGTATTACCAACACAGGTACAACCGCCTGGGATAAAATAAGCGGCGCGCCATGTTTGTGGAACTTGGATATGTTTACGCCATCGCCATCAGTGGTTATTGTAGTGCCTTATGAGCAAAATACCACGGGCAAAATTGCCACAACCGATTATTTTGGACAGATACCGCCCGACCGTGTGAAAACTGTAAACGGCACCCTGTTTTTTAAAGCCGACGGCAGATCGCGCGGGAAACTGGGCATGCCGCCAAACCGCATAAAGAAATATGCGGGCAGTTATGACGCTGCTAACAATGTGCTTACGCTCATCACCTATGATTTTGATACCAAAGCAACCTACCTTAACCAGGAATGGAAAACTGATAAAGATCCCTTTATTGGTGACGCGGTGAACGCATACAACGACGGTCCGCTGGCTAACGGTACGCAAATGGGGCCGTTTTACGAGATAGAAAGCGTATCGCCCGCGGCGTTTTTAAAGCCTAATGAAAAGCTGACGCACAAGCACAGCGTTTTCCATTTTACAGGCAGCAAAGATGGTTTAAATGCTATCGCGATAAAAACGCTGGGAGTATCGTTGAAAGACATACAAGCATCGTTTTAATAATTATATTCGTTTCCAAACAATTATTTAAACTTAACCAATGACCAAAAGCAAAAATCTGATCGCGATAGGCCTCATCACCTCGTTGTTCTTCATCTGGGGCTTTGCCCTGAATTTAAACCCTATACTGATACCACACTTAAAAAAAGCCTGCCAGTTAAGCGACCTGCAATCGTCGTTTGTGGATTCGGCATCGTACCTGGCCTATTTTTTAATAGCCATACCGGCAGCTCTGTTTATGAAGAAATACGGTTATAAAGGCGGCATATTATTAGGGCTGATACTTTTTGCTACCGGGGCGTTCCTGTTCTATCCGGCTTCAATTGTACGAAACTATGGCTGTTTCCTGGGGGCGCTATTTATCATATTCAGTGGCTCGGCTTTTTTGGAAACAGCGGCCAACCCTTACATTACCGTAATAGGCGACCCGGCAGGAGCGGCGCAGCGCATCAACTTTGCGCAATCATTTAACGGGTTGGCGGCAACATTAGCACCATTTATAGGTGGTACGTTCATATTATCGGGCAAGAGCCTTACACCGGCGCAGGAAGCCGCCATGCCACCTGACCAACTAAGCGCTTATTTGGCTAAGGAAGCTTCGTCGGTACAAATACCGTTTATTGTTATCGGTTGTGTTGTTGTATTGGTGGCATTTATGATATATAAAACCGCGCTGCCCGAAATAGTAGAAGAAGGCGAAGGCCAGGACCTGCATGAAAGCAAGCCGATGTGGGAAAGGTACAAGGTGCTTTTTAAAGAAAAGGGGCTGATGCTTGGCGCGATGGCAGAGTTTTTTTATGTGGGCGCGCAAGCTTGCGTAACCAGTTTCTTTATCCGTTTTTCGGGGCGTGTGGCTGGATTGGAAGAAAAACCGGCATCGCACTACCTGGCAGCTGGGATGTTAGGCTTTATGATAGGCAGGTTTGTGGGAACGGCACTAATGCGCTATGTTAGCGCTGTTAAGCTGCTTACGTTATATAGCTTTATAAACGTGATGTTGATACTTACGGCGGTATTTACCCACGGCATGTACCCGGTTTATGCTTTAATGGCTGTAGCGTTTTTTATGTCGATCATGTTCCCCACAATATTTTCATTGGGGATACGTGGTTTGGGTAAAAAAACAAAAGAGGGTTCATCGCTGCTGATCATGGGTATTGTAGGCGGTGCGGTGTTCCCAATGATAATGGGGCGGATATCGGACGTGAGCAATATACAGTGGGCATATTTGGTGCCCGGTTTTTGTTTCTTCGGGATATTTTTATTTGCCCGGAAAAATTTAAAAGTAAAGGAACTTAAAGTAAGCGCAGGACATTAAAATTCAGATCAAAATTAAAACAACAATGGATTTAGGACTAAAAGATAATATAATTATAGTAACCGGCGGTGCCAAGGGCATAGGCGAGGGTATATCGAAATTGCTGGCTGCCGAGGGGGCCATCCCGGCTATTGTAGGCAGGAGCGAAGCTGATAATATAAAAACCGTGCAGGCCATTGAAGCGGCTGGCGGACGGGCCTTCCAGGTAGTGGCCGAACTGACCAGGCCGGAGGATTGCAAAAGCGCTGTAGAAGCAGTACTGAAAGAATTTGGCAGGATAGACGGCCTGGTGAACAACGCCGGTGTTAATGATAGCGTAGGTTTGGAGGACGGTAATTATGAAGATTTTATGTCATCGCTGCATAAAAATGTGGTGCATTATTATTTGATGGCGCACCACGCCTTGCCTGCGTTAAAGGAATCAAAAGGCGCTATATTGAATATCACCTCAAAAGTGGCGGATACGGGCCAGGGTAACACATCGGCTTATGCCGCGGCAAACGGCGGGCGCAACGCGTTAACCCGTGAATGGGCGGTCGAATTGCTGAAATATGGTATCCGCGTAAATTCAGTGGTTGTAGCAGAGTGCTGGACACCGCTTTATGAAAGCTGGGTAAAGACATTGCCAAATCCACAGGAAAAATTGACAGAGATCGTCTCGAAAATACCACTCGAAAGCAGGATGACAACGGCTGAAGAAATAGCGAACGGGGTAGCATTTTTATTATCGCCACGCTCAAGCCACACCACCGGGCAGATAGTTTATATCGATGGTGGCTATGTACATTTGGATAGGTCGCTGGCGAATGCGCAGGGAAGAGAGCCAAGAATAAAGATGGAAGAGTCAAAATAAAGGTAGTTCCTAATGTTAAAGATCGATAGTCACCAACACTTCTGGAAATACGATCCTGTGCGGGATGCATGGATAGATGGATCTATGGCGGTCATCCAGCGTGATTTTACGCCGGATGATCTGAAATCTTTATTGGAGAAAAATGGCATCGATGGCTGCGTAGCTGTGCAGGTCGACCAGACAGAAGCGGATACGGCGTTTTTATTGGGTAATGCCAATGATCATGAATTTGTTAAAGGCGTTGTGGGTTGGGTTGACCTGCGGTCGCCCGAAATTGATAGCCGGTTGGATCATTACAGCCAGTTCAAAAAGCTGAAAGGGTTTCGCCACATATTGCAGGGCGAAACTGACCGCGCGCTGATGCTAACTCCGGCTTTTATGAACGGTATAAAAGCGTTGAAGAAGCATGATTTTACGTATGATATCCTCATTTTCCCCGATCAATTGGGTTATGTGCCTGAATTTGTGAAAGCTTTCCCCGACCAAAAATTTGTTATTGATCATATTGCCAAACCTTATATAAAGGCCGGTAAAATTGACGAATGGGCAAAAGATATGAAAGCGTTGGTGGGGTTTGAAAATGTGTGCTGCAAAGTATCGGGCATGGTTACCGAAGCCGACTGGAAGGGATGGAAACCGGGTGATTTTACCCCGTACTTGGATGTTGTGTTTGAAACCTTCGGCACAAAGCGCCTCATGTTTGGCTCCGACTGGCCCATGTGTAATTTGGCAGGTGGGTATGATAAAATGGCGACTATTGTGAAGGCATATACCGCGAAATTATCGGCTGATGAACAGGCTGATATATGGGGTAATACCGCTATTGATTTTTATGGACTGGCTTAAATAATATTTTTATTACATACGCTCTAAATGTATGTACATATTGAATATTCTGATATATTTGTTTTTATAAACGTTGTTAAATCCCATTGCAGCGTTTTTTTGTTATAAACCATTAAAACGATTTACTGAATGCTATTGCCGGTAAGGAAATGCGTTGCCATAACGATGGGTTTTAAACCCATCGTTATATATATGATAAATTAATGAAAAGAAAACTTTTATACACCACTTTAGGCCTGCTGGCTTTAACCTGCACGGCACACGCGCAAAGATCGGCGCCGGTTGATTATGTAAACCCGTTCATAGGCGCAAGTACCGATGGCGGAACAGACAATATGCAGCTGTTCCCCGGCAAAACTTACCCCGGCGCGGCTACGCCGTACGGCTTGGTTCAACTATGCCCCAATACGGTTGATGGCGGCGATAACGCCCCCGGCTACAGCTACGAGCACACCAGCATGGAGGGCTTTTCATTTGCTACCATGAGCGGCGTGGGCTGGTACGGCGATCTCGGTAATTTTTTGGTGATGCCAACCACGGGCCCTATGAAAACATTAGGTGGTCGCATCGATCATCCCGGTGAGGGCTGGCGCTCGGCTTTTTCTAAAAAAAGTGAGCATGCATCGGCAGGCTATTACAGTGTAATGCTCGACAAATACAAAGTAAGGGCCGAAGCAACTGCAGCGCCGCACAGTGGTATATTGCGTTTTACGTTCCCGGCTAACCAGCATTCGCGCATACAAATTGATTTGGCGCGGCGCATTGGCGGTACATCGGTACTGCAATATGTTAAGGTGGTTAATGATCATACTATTGAGGGCTGGATGAAATGTACGCCCGATGGCGGTGGCTGGGGCAACGGTGATGGCAAGGGAAACTACACCATGTATTTTTACGCGGAATTTAGCAAACCGCTGAAAAATTTTGGCGTATGGAGCGCTGATATTCCCGATGGATGGATGCGCAAACGCGACGAGGTGATAAGCGACCGCTACATTAAGCAAATTGAAGATGCCGCCATTTATAAAGGGCTGAAAGAAAAAGAAGGTAAACATTTGGGGTTTTATTCGGAGTTTGCTACTAAAGCCAATGAGCAGGTGTTTCTGAAGTCTGGCATTTCATTCGTAAGCATGGAAGGCGCAAAAGGAAATCTGAACGCAGAAATAAAGGACTGGAATTTTGACGGAGTCCACCAAAAAGCACGCGCTTTGTGGAATAACCAGTTAAGCAAAATTAATGTGCAGGGCGGCACTAAGGATGAGAAAACAGTTTTTTACACCGCCATGTACCACACCATGCTCGACCCGCGCTCGGTTGAGGACGTTGATGGCAATTATACCGGTGGCGATAACAAGATACACCAGGGCAAAGGCTTTACCAAACGCTCCATATTCAGCGGTTGGGATGTGTTCCGCAGCCAGGTACCGCTGCAAACCATCATCAACCCAACATTGGTGAATGATCTGGTGAACTCGCTGGTTACTTTGGCCGATGAAACCGGCAACCATTATTTGGAACGCTGGGAATTTTTAAACTCGTACAGCGGCTGTATGCTGGGCAACCCGGCTTTGCCTGTAATTGCCGATGCTTATGCAAAAGGCATAAGGGGTTATGACATGGATAAAACCTACCAATATGCGGTAAACAGCTGCGAAAAATTTGGTGATGGCGACAGGGGTTACGCGCCCGAACCACACAGCATATCAACCACACTGGAGTATGCTTATGATGAATGGTGCCTCTCGAAATTATCGGCAGATGTGGGCAATAAGGAGAACGAAGCCAAATATTTAAAACGTTCCGAAGATTATAAGAATGTGTGGGACCCATCGGTGGGCTGGTTCAGGCCGCGCGGAGAAGATGGGTCATGGTTGCCATGGCCGAAAGAAGGCAGGCTGAAAATAGAATATGGCACCATTGAAAGTAACCCTTACCAGCAGGGCTGGTTTGTGCCGCAGGATGTGCCGGGCATGATGCTGCTAATGGGCGGCAAGGAAAAAGTTATTGCCGACCTGAACGATATGTTTGAAAAAACACCTGAAAATATGGTATGGAACAATTACTATAACCAGGCAAACGAACCGGTGCATCATATAGCCTTTTTATTTAATCGCTTTGGCGCGCCGTGGCTCACCCAAAAATGGAGCAGGCAGGTTTGCGCGCGGGCATACCATAACAAGGTGTTTGGTTTGGTTGGGAATGAAGACGTGGGACAAATGTCGGCATGGTATGTTTTGGCGGCCAGCGGTTTCCACCCGGTTTGTCCCGGCGATACAAGGTATGAGATCACCAGCCCGGTATTTGGCAAAGTAACTTACAGGCTCGATCCAAAGTATGCAAAAGGCAAAACGTTCACGGTTATCGCGCAAAATAACTCGGCCAAAAACGTGTATATCCAAAGCGCAATGTTAAACGGCAAACCTTACCGGCATTGCTTTATCGACTATAAGGATATTACAAACGGCGGCACACTGCAACTGGTAATGGGCAGCCAGCCTAACCATAGCTGGGGAGTAAATTAATATTGATAATTAACAACATTAACCGAACAATATAAGCCAGTGGCAAAAGGCCGATCCGTACATACATTAGCATAAACAATGAGAGCAGTAAGAGCTATTATTTTATTGGGGTTTGTGTTTATCCTGTCGGGATATATTGATGAAACCTGTGCGCAAACAGTATTTAAACTGGCCAATGTGCTGCAAAGCAACATGGTGGTACAGCAGGGCAAACCTTTGCGCCTGTGGGGTACCGCACAGCCCGGCGACGCCATAAAGATCAATGCCGACTGGACCGATAACTTAATTACTGCCCATGCCGATGAAAACGGGAACTGGATAGGGCAGATCAAAGTGCCTAAAGCAAAACCGGGAGATTTTAAACCGCATACCTTGGTGATTATTGACGGTAATGACAACATTAAACTATCGAACCTGCTGATAGGCGACGTGTGGTTTTGCGTAGGGCAATCGAACATGGATATGCCGGTAACTGCGGTGCCTATACTTACTTATCGCGGGGTATTGAATTATAAGGATGAGATAGCAGCGGCCAATTTCCCGGCTATAAGGATATATAAGGCTAACGCCGATTTCAAAATAAACCCTGTGCCCGATACCAAAGGCGAATGGAAAGTATGCTCGCCGCAAACCATTGGTGATTTTAGCGGGGTAGCTTATTTTTTCGGCAGGCAATTATTTTTAAAGCTGAACATTCCTATTGGTTTGGTCGAGGCCGCTGCAGCGGGTGCATCGACACAAGCATTTACTAAAAAGGAGGTTTTGGAGAGCGACACGCTTTTAAAAAAGGCTTATCTCGATCCATTCGCCGATATGTTTAGATCGCAGGCGTCGGTTGATAGCATGGGTTTTTTTACCAAAGTAACCAAGCCTTCGTTGTTATACAACGCGGATATATACCCAATGCTTAACCTTTCCATAAAAGGGGTGGCGTATTATCAGGGTGAATCGAATGTGGCCGATAAACGGCAAACTTATATCCCGTTGTTTACAGCTATGGTAGCCGATTGGCGTAAGGATCTTAAGCAGGGCGACTTCCCTTTTTATTATGTGCAGATAGCACCGTTCCTTGAAGGTGATGATAGTACAAAATATGGTACTGCAGTATTCAGGGAAACACAACAGGAATTGCTAAAAATAAAGAACACCGGCATGGCAGTAACCATGGATGTGGGTGAAACCCGTTTTGTACACCCCCGCGATAAAAGAAGTGTGGGCGAACGGCTGGCATTTACCGCGCTAAATAAAACTTACGGCTTGAAGGACATTAATTACCAGGGGCCGCAGATATCAACATTCAGGGTTGATGGTAACGTGGTTACTTTGTTTTTTAAACCGGATGGAATAAAACCGGGCCTAACTACCAAAGACGGCAAGGCCCCACAGCATTTTTATGTGGCGGGAGATGACCATATATTCTATCCCGCAGATGCAAAAATTGTGGGCGATAATGTAGTGCTGGGTTCGGAACATGTGGATAAGCCAATTGCAGTACGCTACGCATTTACTGATGGGCCGGTTACTAATTTTGAGAATAAGGATGGACTACCCGCTTTGCCATTTCGAATGGATGATTGGAAGAAATAATTGTAGATTTAAATAAGATATAAACCGTTATATGAGTTATCAACATAAAACAAAAATTACCGTTTTAATCATTGTCGCGCTTTTTTTGGGTAGGTGTCCGGTTGCTATCGCGCAAACTAAAGCCAACGTCGACCTTGAGCATTTGAAATATACCGTTGAAGAAGCACCCGACTGGACAAACCTGTTTATCCGTACCTCAGGCTCAGGTTGGTTTGGCGCCGATGGCATTTACCTGCTTCCGGCTGACGGTGCGCGGAGCAAGGGTGATCGGGCATCATCAAAAAATATGTTCATTTTTAGTGATAGCATGATAGGCGAAGTTGATAACGGTGTGCTTGGGCCCAACAAAATGGTACACAACACCGTCGCGTTATTAAATGGCGACGAGCCAAACAAACAAAATATCGACTTTAAATGGGCCACAGATGCCGACGGAAAGCCGGTATCGATGTTTATTCCCAATACGCCGTCGGTACAAAAAGGCGAATATTTTTGGCTTGGCGATGGTTTTTATAATACCGCTACGCAAAAAACTTACATATTCGGCTACCGCATGAAGACAATGGATTCCAAAGACGATTGGTCGTTCAGGCAATTTGGCACAAGCCTTATTGTTTTACCTAAAGGCAGCAAACCGCCTTTTAAAGATCAGCAGCAAATAGAAACACCGTTGTTTTATAAGGACCAGGGCAACGACGGCTGTTTTGGTCTGGGTATATTTGTAAATACGAAAGAGGCAGGCGCGCCATCGCCTGATGGTTATGTGTACGTGTATGGTGTACGCGGGCATGGCAATATGATAGTTGCACGGGTACAACCGAAAGACTTTGAGGACTTTAAGGAGTGGCGCTATTGGGATGGCAGTGCATGGAATACAGATATGGAAAAAGCGCTGCCACTGATCGGCGGGGTATCGAACGAGTTGAGCTTAAGCCCGCTGCCTGATGGCCGGTACATATTGGTATACCTGAATGGTGGCATGGGCTCAGAGGTAGCCATGCGCATTGGGGCAAGCCCTGTAGGGCCGTTTGGTTCGGTGCATAAATTATATGATGCTAAAGTGAGTAACCCTAAATATTATACTTACAATGCCAAGGCGCATCCGAGCATATCAAAACCCGGCGAGCTGATCATCACCTACAATCAGAATTCATATGATTTTACGAACCAGCTGAAGCTTAACCCAAATTTATATCACCCTTATTTTTTAAGGATGAAGTTTGAATAAAAGGTACTATCAATTATATAACCAATATGAGAGATATAAGAATATCGATACACAAAATAGTTTTTGTTGTATTGCTGGTCATTACGCTCCCTGATTTTTCCAATGCGCAGGGGCTAAAGATCGGCAACCCGGCAGCCGATGGGTTTTCGCCTGAAAACCTGCATAGGATAGACAGCCTATTGAACAGCTTTACCAAAGACCATAAGATAGCAGGCGTTTGCGCCCTTGTGGCGCGCCACGGACATATTGATTACTGGCACGCATCGGGCTATAGCGATATAAAGAACAACAAGTTGCTGCAAAAAACGGATATGTTCCGCATCGCATCACAAACCAAGGCTATTACGTGTGCGGCCATATTGATATTATACCAGGAAGGCAAGTTGTTGCTCGACGACCCCATATCAAAATATATCCCCGAATTTAAAAACCCCGTAGTACTGAAGGATTTCAACGCTAAGGATTCTACCTATACCACCGAACCGGCAAAAAGGGAAATTACCATCCACGACTTGTTAACACATACATCGGGCATATCATACCCCGTTATCGGTACAAAAGAAGCTACCGCGATATATAGAAAAGCGAACCTGCCGGTAGGCTTTGAAACACGCCACATAAAGCTGGCTGATAAAATGAAGATACTGGGCAAAATGCCATTGGTAATACAGCCGGGATCGAACTTTTCATACGGTTTGAACATGGATGTTTTGGGAGATATTATAGAAATAGTTTCGCACCAAACGTTGAGCGATTTTTTCCACGACAGGATATTTAAACCGCTGGGCATGAACGACACTTATTTTTATGTACCGGCGGATAAACAGGCCCGCGTATCAAAAGTATTTACTGCCGATAAACAGGGTTTACAAACGCTTGAAAATACTACGAACGATACCAGCGGAATAAGCGTTGATTATCCGTTTGTAAAAAATGGCACTTACTTTTCCGGTGGTGCAGGTTTAACCTCAACCGCATATGATTATTGCCTGTTTTTACAGATGATGCAGAACGGCGGCATATTGAACGGTAAGAGAATATTGAGCCCAAATATTGTGCATTTAATGCGGGTAAACCAGATAGGCGACATAAGCATGTGGTACACTTCGAACAAGATCGGGTTCAGCTTTGAAGTAGTAACCGAAAAAGGCGCGGCGGATGCCCCATGGCATGTGGGTACTAACATAGGCGGCGGTTTCTGGGGGTCAAGCTACTGGCTTGATCCGAAATCAGACATGGTGGTGCAGATTTGGACGCAGGGTGGCGGCTGGGCTTATGGCGAGATGTTCAATAAATTCAGGGCCATGGTTTACGGCGCTTTAAACGAATAGCTGAAATGAGCGGCCCATCGCAAATAGTAAGTATCAGCAATAGTACAGCCTCGGTTTCAGTCGACCGGCACAGCGGGGCTATTGTTGATTTTCATTTGCATGAGGGTGGGATTAATCCGTTGACTTTTAAACGCGAGGAAAGTAATTTTCAGGGTCATTTTCTTTGTTTGGGTAGATGGGGCCCGCCTTCGGACGGTGAAAAGGCAGCGGGAATAATAACGCATGGGGAGGCGGTAATACAAATATGGGATCGGCAGCCATCGACCCCAAAAAATGAATTACGAATGGCGGCGACTGCGCCACTGGAAGGACTGCATGTAGACAGGCTGTTGGCTTTGGACAAAGAAAATGCTGTTTTTGGAGTAACAGAAAATGTAACCAATATTAACCCCTTGGGGCGTTTGTTTAATATGGTGCAGCACCCCACATTGGGTGCACCGTTTTTGACTAACGACACTGTAGTCAATTGTAATGCTGATAAAGGATTTAACTATATGCTCAATACTAATCCGTTGGAATTTGCCGCTAAATGGCCGTTTGGCATAGTGGAAGATGGTGACCGGAAGGACTGCATTATTCTATCTAAGTTAGACAAACCTTACAGTTCGGTATTTTCATTTACGATAAAAAAAGATGCTAAATTTGGTTGGATAACCGCTTATAACCCTAAAGATAATTTACTTATCGGCTACTTATGGAATCGGGAAGATTATCCCTGGATAAGCCTATGGCAGGATTTCGATGAAAGAGGCGGCATCCGTTACCGGGGATTGGAATTTGGCACTACGGGAATGCATAAGTCGTACAAAGAAATTATTGAAGAAGGGAATCACCGTGTATTTGGCGAGGATAGCTATAAATACATTGATGCCGGTGAAACACAAAGCCGCAGCTATTTGGCATTTATGAGCGAAACGCCGACAGATTTTACAGAGGCTATAGATGTAAGTTTTGATAAAAAAGCGATAATTATATCAGATACAGCAACCGGCAAACAAATCACAATTCAAACTACATTAAAAGCCAATGGAATTTCAAAATAAAACTGTGGTAGTAACAGGCGGCGGCAAGGGCATAGGTGCTGCTTGTGCCAAAGTGTTTTTCGATGCCGGGGCCAATGTGGTGGTGTTGGATAAGGACGACGACATCAGTGGTATTACCGACGCGCGCTGGTTGGTATTGCAATGCGATGTGGCCAGCGAGTCGCAGGTAACTGAAGCCGCTGAAAAAGTGTGGCAGCGCTTCAGTAGCATGCACTATCTTGTGAACAATGCAGGCATACAGCGTTATGGCACCGTGGTTGACACTACGGCCGACGAATGGGACAAGGTGATGAACGTCAACCTGAAAAGCTACTTTTTATGCTCGAAATATTTTATCCCGCTGATGCAGAAAAGTGGCAGCGGGGTAGTAATTAATGTAGCGAGTGTGCAGGCTTTTGTGAGCCAGAAGAATGTAGCGGCCTACACCACTGCCAAGACAGCCATTTTGGGCCTTACGCGCAGCATAGCTATTGATTTTGCGCCAAACATCAGGTGCGTGGCTGTTTGCCCCGGCACTATTGATACGCCGATGGTACGCCAATCATTCGCGTTATCGCCAAACCCGGACGAGGTTTTGCAGGAGTGTATCGATATGCACCCGATAGGCAGAATAGGTACCCCGGAGGATGTTGCCGAGGTAGTAAAATTTATGTGCGATGATAAAGCCGGGTTCATTACCGGGCAATATATACGGGTGGATGGCGGTTTGGGCATCACCATAAGCGGAAGTAAAAAAGCAGACCAATGAAAATAACCGATATAAAAGCTACTACGGTAGCGGTGCCGCTTGAAGCGCCGATACGCCATTCGAACGGGTGCCATTGGGGGCGTTTTGTGCGCACCATTGTTGAGATAGAAACCGATGAGGGCATTACTGGTCTTGGTGAAATGGGTGGTGGCGGTCAATCAGCGCAGGCCGCTTTTGAGGGGCTGAAGCCTTATTTGATAGGTCACGATCCTATGCAACTGGAGCAGATGTACTGGAAA
>Ga0207019_1151_pt2 | contig 13620 bp, 15 predicted proteins | sample Alteio_BWMinCont_50_FD_153483 | JGI IMG/M metagenome (GOLD analysis project Ga0207019, IMG submission 153483) | Enriched cells from forest soil in Barre Woods Harvard Forest LTER site, Petersham, Massachusetts, United States -... | ecosystem: Environmental > Terrestrial > Soil > Temperate forest >...
CCATACTAAAAAATACTGGTTCAATAAATTAAGGCTGCAATTCCCGGCACCTGTCGAGATAAAAACCGAAAAGGTTAGAATTGATAATCCCCTAGCCGAGCAAACCATTACCGAAAGCTTAATTGAAGAAACTGTAACACCGCCCAAATTGGGTTTTGTGCCGAAGTTCAAGGCGAATATCCCAAAGCCGGCCGCAACTGATACCCCTGCTGAAGCTAAACCGGAAGAGCAACCCGCAGCATCACCAGCTCCTAAACTTGGTTTTACGCCGAAGTTTAAGGCGGCAAGTCCACCAAAGCCTGCGGCGGAAAAAGCAGAGCCTGCTAAAACAGAAGAAACACCCAGCCCGGCACCTACGCCCAAACTTGGTTTTACACCAAAGTTTAAGGCGGCGAATCCACCCAAACCAGCGACCACCGAAGGACCTAAAGATATCCCTACGTCTGAAAGTCCCGAAGTAAAACCGGCTTATAAGCCGCGTTTTAATATGAAGAACCTTCCTAAGAAGGAAGAGTAATAATAGCGTGAGGGTGATGCTGAGCCCCGTCGAAGTATGTGGGAAAAGGCCTTTACGCTTATGCTTCGACAGGCTCAGCATGACCATCTTTATTATTTTCGCTAAAAAAAGTCTAATTTTATTGTAAGGTTTTATTTCAACGCCGACTAAGGGTATACAAACATCGTATTTAATTAAAAAAACGAAAATGATCCCAATAAAATACATTGCGCTGGGGTGGCTGGTAATAACCGCTGTAGTGCTAAGCTCCTTTATAAATAAAAAGAATTCAATTAAGACCAATAGCGCGGACAAAGGCTTCGCGGTGGTTGAATTATTCACCTCTGAGGGCTGTTCAAGTTGCCCGCCTGCTGATGAACTGGTTGCAAAAATTGAGAAAGAAAGCGCGGATAAACCCATTTACATTTTGGCCTTCCATGTCGATTATTGGAACCGCCTGGGTTGGAAGGATGTATTCAGCAGTGCCGATTATTCGCACAGGCAAAACCAGTATGCAAACTGGCTGCATTTACAATCTGTTTATACCCCGCAGGTAGTGGTTAACGGTCGCACCGAATTTGTAGGCTCGGAAGAGGGCACTTTGCGTAGTACCATAAAAACTAACCTGGAAAAAACACCTGCTGCTGATCTAACATTAAGTAATGTTAAAACAGACGGTGGGAAAGTTAGCGTACAATATCATACCCAAGGCAATATTGGTAACGATGTTTTGCTGTTAGCAGTTGTTGAAAAACACGCACAATCAAATGTAGAACGGGGCGAGAATAGCGGGCGTACGTTGTCGCATGTGCAAATTGTCCGTGCTTTAACAAGTACGCCGGTAAAAGCGGGCGAGGGTAATGCTTCAATAGCCTTACCAAAAGGTTTTGACGCGAAAGGATATGAACTTATTGCCTTTTTGCAAAACCCCGCCAACGGCGAGATATCGGGTGCTACAAAAGCGGCATTTTAATTGGATGCCGGGCCATTCATTTTTAGTATTTTCACGTAATTATTTGTGATGAAAGTAATTAAAGAAAAACATTCCTTAGCCATGCGCTGGTGCCACTGGGTAAACTTCCCCATACTTACTATTATGATATGGAGCGGGATGCTGATATATTGGGCGAATGACGAGTATTCGATAACCATATTTGGGCATAAATTCGTGCAGTTTTTTCCTGATTGGTATTACAAGCTTTTACACATTCCGCAGCGTTTGGCCGAGGGTATGGCGTTCCATTTCCTGTTCATGTGGTTCTTTACGCTTAATGGTATATTCTATATCCTATACACCATCATATCAGGCGAGTGGCGCGAGCTGGTGCCGCAAAAAAAGTCGTTTAAAGAAGCATGGCTGGTATTGTTGCATGATCTGCATATCCGCAAAATGGCGCCACTACAAAATAAATACAATGCCGCGCAGCGCATAGCTTATACGGCCATTATTGTTATGGGCATAGGCTCGGTTATTACCGGGCTGGCCATTTATAAACCTGTGCAGTTTTATTATTTCACCTGGGTATGCGGCGGCTATCATTTTGCGCGCATTATACATTTCGCGTTAACGCTGGGCTACGTGTTTTTCTTTGTGATACACATAGTGCAGGTGATTTTAGCCGGGTGGAACAATTTCAGATCGGTTGTTTCGGGTTTCGAGGTAGTGAATGAAGAACCAAAAACTGTTTTGAAAGATGAGTAACAGGGCACCCAAAAAAACACGCAAGGAGCTTTCTGTCGACCAAAAGATCAGCAGGCGAAACTTCATTTCCTTTACAGTTTTCGGCGCTATGGGGCTGTCAGCTTATGGCGGATGGCGTTGGTTATACAATTCGCCAATGGAGCCTGCAGGCGGTATAACCGGCGATGCCCGTGTACCCTTACGCAGAGCGCTTAACAAAACCGAACTGGCTTTCAGGCGGGTGTTCAGCAATAATCACCTGGTAAAAACTTACCCTAAAGAAATGGCGGCAAAATATGTGCGCCACAACACCGATATAGGTTCAAAAAGTAAACTCGATGCAGCAGCATGGCGATTGCAGGTGAGGAAAATATCGGGTGAGGTGATAGCGATTTCTATTGACGAAATAAAGGCCCTGCCCAAATTCGACATAGTGTATGATTTTAAATGTGTGGAAGGCTGGGACCAGATACAGCATTGGGGCGGCCTGCGTTTTGTTGATTTCATCAAACATTTTGGCCTTGAGGCTGAAACCAGGCTTGACTATGTGGGCATGGAAACACCTGATAAAGAATACTATGTTGGCCTTGATATGGCCAGCGCCATGCACCCGCAAACTGTACTGGCTTATGAAATGAACGGAATGCCCATACCTGTAAAGCATGGTGCCCCGTTGCGCCTCATCATCCCGGTAAAATATGGCATAAAAAACCTGAAACGCATAGGCAATATTACCTTTAGCAACCATCGCCCGCATGATTACTGGGCCGAGCAGGGCTATGATTATTATTCGGGATTATAGCCTAATTTGCTATTGCTAAATTTTAACAAATAACAGGCACGGGCCGTTGCAACAACCCGTGCCTTGTGATATTTTATTCTTGTTCCTGTAATTTAAATTCCTGCTCATCGGCACTCGGGCCGTAACTGCCGGGGATAGGCACATTCAGCAAGCGTAAAAACACACCCAATTGCGCCCGGTGATGTATAATTTGACTAATGGATACCCTTACTACTTCGGCTTTGGTTTGTGTAATGTATATATCGTCGCCATTACGGAGTGTCCACATTTGCGCTAACACGTCCTCATTTGTATTCACTAAACTTTCTTTGGCGGCAGCGAGGTTCTTTTCAAATTGTTCCAGCAGCTCGTCGGTGCTGTTCAGAATTTCGGGATTGTAAGCATTTTTGGCAAAATCCAATTCATCGGTATTAATAGCCATTGGTATCCATCCGGGTAATTCGGCAATGTGGGTTGCCAATTGGCGGATGGTCATGCTTTTTGGATGTGGCTGCCAGTCGAATTTATCGTTTGGTACAATGCTTAAAAATTTACGGGTAGTTTGAGCTTCCTGCTCAACTTCGTTTAAAAACATTTGAATGATTTGCATAGCTTTTTGTTGTTTTAAGTTTTACAATACAAATAAACTACGCGGTAATGACAGCCCTATGTCAACAGCATTTTTTTAGTATCAAGTATTTAGTAGCAAGTAGTAAGATTTTTGTTTGGCTATTTTTTGTCTTGATACTAGTGACTAAATACTTGGTAATAATAGATCGCAACTAGCCTGATCTAACGTATATTGTAATATGAAAACGATCAACATTAAAAACGCTTTATTTCTTTCGGCTTTTATACTGCTGTGTTTTGGCATTAACAGCTATGCCCGAACTACCGGCAAAACCCTGATGGTGGGCGATAATGCCCCCTCATTTATACTGACCGACCAGGATGGCAAAACATTTAACATTCGTGATCATATTGGCAAAAAGGTGCTGGTAATATATTTCTACCCAAAGGACGAAAGTATGGTTTGCACAAAAGAAGCCTGTGCCTTTCGCGATAGTTTTGATGCCTTTACCAAAGCCGGGGCAATGGTTATTGGCGTAAATGGTGGTACTGTTGCCAGTCATAAAGAGTTCCAGCAACACTACAAGCTGCCATTTACTTTGCTAAGTGACCCCGGCAATAAAGTGTATAATCTGTTTGGCGTACAAGGGAAAATGTTTTTCAGCGGTCGCGAAACTTTTGTTATCGACCTGAAAGGAAAAATAGTTTACACCCACGAGGCCATGCTGCAAGGCAAGGAACATGCCGATGATGCCCTGCGATTTATAATAGCAGCGAATAAAAAATAAGATGGTTACCTTTTTGAAGGTGCGTTTTTGTGGCCTAGTTTAAGAAAGCATAAACCCGCGAGTACGCGCGCCGTTTTATACAGTTTGTTGAAGCATAAGCATAAAAAGTTGACCCATCCAACACAATTACTCCAAAAAAACGTTCAATTGCTTTAGTTTTATTAAAATTGCACAATGAAGAAGCTTTTACTTTTTGCGTTATTACTACCATTATTTGCTAATACCCAGGCCCAGCCGCTTAAAAACCTCGATCTTAAAAACGGGTTCCTGCAATTTCATTTGGGCGATAGTCTTTCAAAATACAAAGGGCAAATTTATGTTCCGCTTGAAAACCACCCCGATGAGAATGAGGTGCAGCCCAAAGTCAACCCGCTGCATAAATATTTCGATAGGGTGGTATTGGTGAGTGAACATGGCATAGTGACCGAAATACACTTGTACCTGCGCGATGAAGGCAGTATACTATATATTGACGGGCTGATAAAGCAGGCTTATGGCTGGGGCGAGGAATTAGACAACCCCGATAAAAATGAGCAGGGCACACACCTGGTATGTACCGTATGGGCCGGGCAACGTGTAACCATGCTGATGCTGCAAAACAACATTAACCGTATAGTGGGCACTACCATGACCCGTGGCCGCATACAATCCATCATGTTTAAAAGGACAAGCAGCTCCAAAGTTGAGGGTGTCTTGCCGGATGGATTTGCGCTATGATATTAAGTAAAAAAAGCAGCGGGTAATAGCACCGCAGGCTATTTTGCAAGAATATTTGCCAACCGGCTATTGCCACTGGTTTTTCAGCACCCTGTATTGTTCAAGTTCTTCAACCGACAAGTGTTCCATTATATTTATTGATTTGCCGTTTAAGTTGCTAAAGGCATAGTTGCTTTTTGCGGCAGTATCAAAAAACTGGATATTGTACTTGTTCTTAAGCGCCTCGTTTTGGGCAACTATCTCTGCGAATTTCTCCCTGAAATTCTCTTTCTGGCTTACTGAAGCGAATGTTTTTGGTGTCTTCATAATAATAAAAAAAGCATCCTTCGTAAATGAAGGATGCTTTACGATGAATTTATATAGTGATTAAGCTACTTTTACATTTACCGCGTTAGGGCCTTTTTTGCCCTGTTCAACTTCGTACTCAACGCTGTCATTCTCACGAATGCTATCGATAAGGCCGCTTGAGTGAACAAAAACTTCACTTCCACCACTACTTGGGGTGATAAAGCCGAAGCCTTTTGTTTCATTAAAAAATTTTACTGTTCCTGTTTGCATTATATTTATTTATTAATTATTGTGGCAAGGTACGCATTTTATTTGACAATTAGCGTAACTAATTAAAATACAGTAAAATATGGATGAAGGGTGAGTTAAAAGTGAAAATTCACAATTTGAAGAATGAACACAGGTCAAGTAGATATTAGTTGGTAAGTACAACAAATAATATAAAAGGTAAAGGGGTACAAAATAATAAAGCTACAATGGTGGCTGTTATCCAACCGGCTTTTTTAAATAGATATTTACGATTTATTATAGCGATAATTAATGCTGCGAGCATACTTATAGCCCATATAACCGAATTTACCTTGTCCCAATAAGGTACTTCTTCTGCGGGCACATTATTACTGTAATTAAATATCTGCAACACTATCAAATTGGTTAATACCGCGACAATAATAATTGGTAAAAGCTTCTTCATACCTATAAAGATATTACTTTATCGCATGCCCTACAAAAAGCAGTGTTTTTGTTTGGGGGATGATGATGTGCATTTCGCGCATGCCGTATTCACGATCAAATGGCGCACGTACCTTTATGCCGGTAAGCTTGTCTTTTATCTCTTCCCACATTACGTCGATGTTATTTACTTCGAGATAAAATTCCATTTCGCCAATGTCGGCACCGGCAGGCAGGATATGAACGGTATGATTATCCTTATATAAAATGGCATAACCATCTTCATTCATATACGGGGTAAACTCTAAAATATCTATAAAAAATGCCGCCGTTTCTTTTATGTTGTACGACGGTATCATGGGGCTGATATGAAGTGCATGGTACATATTACAATAAAATATAAGAGTTTTTTATCAGGGCGAACAACTGCATATTTAAATCATTTAACAGGGCCACACGCGCATTGTTTACATAACGGCCCGCATGGGCCACACTTTTTACTATCATTGGCCCCTCCAGGCGTTTGGCCGAATAAAATTTCAGGTCGAGCTGTTTTTGCATGGGGCGGATCACAAAAAAGGTTTGCTTATGCACAAACACTATACAATTCGGGCTGGTACTTACCAATACATCTTCCCAATCAGCAACTTCGGCTAAAATTTTATCGAACACCAAAACCAATTCAGGCGGGCGCCCGGCGAACAGGCTGTCTAAATTTATTTTAGCACAATAATGCCGTTGCTTTTCGTTTACAAGCTCGCGTTCGCATTTGGGGCAGGTCCAGCTCATAGGATGTTTACTTGTACTAAAGTTAACGAATTATGCCGACAAAATTCCCCTCTTGAGAGCGTAATTACATGGTTTACATAATTTAACCCGTTTGTTTATTAAACAACTGATAGTCAATATATTAATAAAATATAGTTTGAAATTGTGTTAACTTATGTTAACCCTATTTAGTTTTGGTCGTATCCTCAAACTCCTCATCCACGCTTTCGCGCAGGTCGTACAACAGCCATTGTTTTTTGGCGATGGCCTGGGTTTTGGAATGCAGCAGGTTGATAAAATCCTTTACACCTACTGGTTCGTTGCCATTGCCATGTATAAGCACTATGCTACCCGCCTGCGGTTGCTGGCCTTTGGCCAGCCAGGCATCAGTACCTATGGGTATCAGGCCAAAATCAGTTATACGGTAAACCAATTGCTGATCCGACACCAGCCCCGGGAACCTGAAAAACACCGAGGGCAGCAAGCCGTTTTTAAGCATGGCTTTTTCGGTTTCAAGCACTTCATAATTAATGTCGGTACCGGGTTCCAATAAAAAGTTTTCTTTCAGCGGTTCTTTTAAGCTAACGCGATGATTAAATGAATGGTTTATCCAGGTGATATATATCTCTTTATCGGCCTGCATTTTTTTCAGCCAGTCCAGATCCTGCGGGTGCTGGCGCATCCAAACACCGGTGATGGACAATGCCACTGGCACGGGCTGTTCAACCTTTTTAAATTCGGCAATAATGTCGGTGAATATTTGCTTATCCAACGGCCGGTGCGATGGGCAAAGATCGGCCGTAAGACTGATACCTGTTTCTTTGGGCATGCCTATTTCAATACCTGCATCCTGTATAGCTACCGATTGTTTTTCGGCTTTCTTCAATGCCTTTTGATAGGGTGTTGTGGTAAAGAAAGCCCTTGCCTGCACCATGTTCATGGGGCGTACCTGGTAAAAGTCGCTTTCGTCAATGCGGGTTTCCAGTGTTTGTGGGTTTACCAGTAACAAATAATGCTTGCCGTAATTGTCAAAACTGCGCAGTATCATCAATTCACGCGGGAAATGCGTGGCAACGCCATAGTAAACCTTATAATTTTCTATTTTAGTGTAGTTGGCCTGCGCCTCTGCAACAAAAGCTGACGCACTTAACAGCACTGAAAATAATATAACCTTTAGCCTTTTTTTCATAACAGGAAGTAAATAACAGCGATCATAAAAATGTTTTATATGTTGATAAAGTAATTAATGATATTTACAGCGGCAAAATTATAAATACAAATGACCCGTTTATCCGTCAACATAAATAAAATTGCAACGCTGCGTAATTCGCGCGGGGGCAATAATCCTAATTTAGTACAGGTGGCGCTTGATTGCGAAAAATTTGGCGCGCAAGGTATCACTGTCCATCCGCGGCCCGATGAAAGACACATCAGGTACAATGATGTTTTCGACCTTAAAAAGGTTATCACTACCGAATTTAATATCGAAGGCAATTGCCAGGAACAAAAATTTATCGACCTGGTATTGGCCGCCAAACCCGCGCAGGTAACTTTGGTGCCCGATGTTTTGGGGCAGATAACCTCGAACCATGGCTGGGACACGATTGCCAATCGCGATTATTTAACCGATATGATAGCCGTATTTAAAGATGCGGGGATACGCGTTTCGATATTTGTAGACCCTGTACCCGCAATGGTTGAAGGCGCCGCCAAAACCGGCACCGACCGCATAGAGCTATATACCGAAGGCTACGCGAGCCATTATCACCAGGGCCGTGAAATTGCCATAGCACCTTATATTGAAGCCGCGAAAGTAGCGCAACAAGCTGGCCTGGGCACAAACGCCGGGCACGACCTCGACCTGCATAACCTTAAATATTTTGCCGAAAATGTTCCCGGATTGCTTGAGGTAAGCATCGGCCATGCTTTAATAAGCGATGCTTTGTATTACGGTTTAGAAAATACTGTGCAGATGTATTTAAGGCAATTGGCTACCGCAGGATAGTTAAACTGCCCGAAAGCAGGTTGCAGTTTGTACTTAAATTGATGATATAATAATATACCCCTGCAGCTAATTTCTTTCCGCTGTAAGTACCGTCAAATGGTTTTGAATAACCTTTTGATTCGAATAGCTTTTGCCCGTAACGGTTAAACACCTGCACAGTGGCATTGGGATAATTTTCAATGTTGCTGATCTCCCAATAGTCGTTTATGCCATCGCCATTTGGGGTAAAAGTGTTAGCGATATTTAGGGTTGATAAGCCAACCGTTACCTTAACTTCGGCCCGGCTGCTTTCGCAGGTACCATTTAGCTGGCTAATAAAATAACTTCTGTTTCCCGCTACGGTAACATTGAACCGTCCGCCGGTTTGTTCAGCAAGTGGCTGCGTGCCATTCGCATCATCATACAAACGATACAGGGTGGTAGCCGATGCGTTATTAACACTGAGCAAAGCGCTGCCACTGCTGCAAAGCTGTACATTTGAAACAGATGGCGGCGGCAGATCCTCCGAATCTTCACCTACAACATAGCCTATGATAATATGTCCGCACGCGCCATTAGTTATATCTAACCTATAATTCCCGGCTGCAAGGTTTGCTATGGTGCTACTTGTGCCAATTTGTGTGCCACTGTTATCCAGCCATTTATAAATATAAGGCGGTATGCCCCCGGTAATATTTGCGGCGCCAATACTGCCATTTTTTAATCCGCATTTTTCGTTAACAATATCGGTAGAAGCCGTTACTGCTAATGGAGAATATGGCGGCACTACATAACTGGAGTAATAATTTTCACAGCCGTTCTCATCAGTTATATAAAGCTGGTAAGTACCGGGCTGTAAATTAGTAACGGTTAAACCGGTGCCGATTGTTTGGTTTTGGCTGTTTACCCAACGGAAGGAACTCATTCTCGGGTCAGGTGCTGTAAGCATGATACTGGCGGTTATTAATGGTGTGCATTCAATGTTAATTGAGTTATCCATGCCCGTCGCAAATACTATGGGTGGCTTTTGAACTATTTGATATGCCTGGCTGCTTTTGGAGCACCCCGTACCGTTGGATGCCGTTAGTATATAAGTACCTGCCGGAACACTGGTGAGGTCGGGAGTTGTGGTGGTATAACTTTTTCCATTAGCGTCAACCCATTGATATTGCGTGGCGCCCGATACAACTATGCCGGTAATTGAGCCTGTGCTAAGGTTACAGGATGCGGATGTGGTGGTGGTTTTTGATTCATCAAGCGTGATGCCGTTTGTTTCGGGGATGGTTATTTCAGTGCTATAAATAGGGCCGCACTGGCCGCCATCGGTCACCTGTAATTTGTAAACACCGGCTGGCTGGCCGGTAAGATCTTGGTTTGTTCCTACCTGTTGTTGCTGGTTGTTTAACCAAACGTATTGATATGCACCTGTACCACCTGAAACCTGTATGTTGGTAATAGAACCCGTTGCCTGGCCGCAATTGGTTGATCGTATTTGCTGCTGGCTTTGGTCGATGTTTGGGCCGGTGGTGTTTTTTAGGGTGACGGGGCCGTAGATTTGCGTGCATGCGGTATTACTATTTGATGCAGAAAAGTAATAGTTCCCTGCAGGTACATTTTCCAGGTTTGAATTTCTGCCCCAAACCTTGCCGGCAGCATCCTTCCAATAAATGTTATTTTGCCCGGGCTCTCCATTTGAAACATTTACTCCGGAAATGGAGCCATTAGCATTTCCACATGACGGATCTATAATTTTGACATTACCGGTATCTAATTTGATCGAGTAATCCAGTATATAATAAGTGCCTGTTAAGCCGCAGCCATTGCCAAAATCCACTTTTAACGTATAAGTGTCCGGCACTGCGTTTACCAGGTCAGTCCCGGTAGCTACTATTTGATTACTGGAGTTATACCAGGTTATTTTTTGATTTTTAAACTGGTTCGCGATACCTGTTACCGAACCGGTGCCGCACGTCGCATTCTTTGTAATAACCTTTGACGCATCTATCTGTAATCCTTCAAAAAGTCCTGTTAAGCTGTCGAGCGTAGCCGAGGCCATAATATAGCCATTCCCTGCGCCATTGTACGACCAATTTCCTTTGCTGTCAGCTGTAACCGTGGCAAAATAATCTTTAGGGCCAGGCAATGTACAGCTGCAATCGGCTTTATATAATTCAATAGTTGAATTGGGCGTCGCAGTGCCATTTATTATGCTTGTACCAATCGAATTTATTGCTACTGAAGGCGGTTGGGCTTGTTGGGGATATACTGCAGAATCGCCATAACAATAAATACTATTTTTTGTAATTAGAACTTTGCCGGTTTCTCCGCCCAGGTTGTACTGTACGCCTTCTGTGCAATAAGCTATTATATTTTTCTGCGATGGATCATCGCCGCCCACCACAACAGTCATAGGGCCTCCAATTAATATACCGGCGAAAGTGCCGCCCTGGCTGTAAGTATTAAAATTATATTTGCCGTTTAGATCGGTATTAAAACCATTACCCTGCACAAGTAGTTTACTTTTAGTGGTGAACCCCCCGATAATCAACAGGTAATTAGCGTATACATCTGCAATTATGTTATTTTTTATAAGGCCATTGATTGGCACATTCATTAATTGATTGCCGACAACACCCCAGCCGACAATATTAAGCCTTGCCGACATTACATTAAAGCCGTAAGGGGCAGTAGTGCCGTAAAAATTAGTTCCCATTTTGTTATAACTAACCTCGAGTGTATTGCCCGCTAAATTTGAAAAAGTTATATCCAATCCGGCCGCTATCATGTTTCCGGTAGTCGGACTGCCCCCCACAACTAATTTGTCAATATTACTAATTATCATTAAGCCCGCTCCCGGCACTTCACCGGTAGTGTCTGAAAAACAAATATTATGCTGGAAATAACACACTTTTCCGCTATCTAATGTAGGCCCGGAGTTTTCAATTAAATTACCTTTTAACTCAGCGCCGACGTGGACGCTATCACAACGGGCTGTATATACAGACGCCTGGTATCCCGTATTGATCGCACTCGTTATCCAAATGCCGTATATCTCAAAATCACTGCAGTTGTGGGCATGGAAGACGCCACTGAACCCTCCTGCGGGATAATTAAAATTATTTATTACCCTAATTCTTGTGTCCGATACCCCGAATGATCTACCAGGCTGTGTTGTGCCATCTATAACAATGCTGGTTGAGATAACCGGTAAGTAGCTTAACAACGTAATGGTATGGTCGCTAAGCGTTGTTCCGGGTAGGTTAAACGAGATATAGTTTTTTCCTGGTGTATTGTTGCCCTGCGTTAATGCATCACGCAATGTCCCTGGTCCGGAATCAGCATTGCTGGTAACCACAAATACGGCCGAAAATGCTTTGAGCTGGAATAGTAAAAACAAAAAAAGGAGTAAAAATTTTCTATTGCACATGGTTCAGGAACGCACAACGAAAATACAATTTTTATTTATTACGCATAGTGGTACGGGGTTTGAATATTATCTATATAAATTCAATGTAAAAACCACGCAAGCGTGTGTTTACTAATTGTTACTCATTGTCTAAAGTTGTACCTTTGCCGCTAATTAACTGCCCTCATAGTTAGCATGAAGTTGAACATAGATTACCAGGAGAAATTCCAGTCGAGGCATATAGCCCCTAACCAGGCTGATACTGCCCAAATGTTAAAAACCATCGGCGTAAATTCGCTTGATGAGTTGATAGACCAAACCGTTCCTGCGGGGATAAGGTTAAAAAAGCCGTTAAACTTACCGGCGGCTAAAAGCGAGTTCGATTACCTGAACACGCTAAAGCAAACGGCATCAAAAAACAAAGTATTTAAGTCGTACATAGGCCAGGGCTATTATGATGTGATAGTACCCGGCGTAATACAGCGTAATATACTGGAAAACCCCGGATGGTACACCCAGTACACCCCTTACCAGGCCGAGATAGCGCAAGGCAGGTTACAGGCGTTATTGAATTTCCAGACCATGGTTGTCGATCTTACCGGTATGGAAATAGCCAACGCATCGTTATTAGACGAAGGCACTGCTGCTGCCGAGGCTATGTTTATGCAGTACAGCCTGCGCAAGAACCAAAATGCGAACATTTTCTTTGTATCGCAGGAACTGTTCCCGCAAACCATTGATATTTTAAAAACCCGCGCGCAGCCTTACGGCATTGAGTTGCTGATAGGGGACCATCAAACTACCGAACTTACCGAAAATATGTTTGGAGCGATAGTGCAATACCCAGCCGGCGACGGCGCGGTTTACAATTATGCTGATTATGCTGCCAAAGCACACGAAAAAGGCATAAAATTAACCGTAGTAGCCGACCTGATGAGCCTGGTGCTACTAACCCCTCCGGGCGAATGGGGTGCCGATATTGTGGTAGGTAACAGCCAGCGTTTTGGCGTACCGATGGGCTTTGGTGGGCCACATGCCGCATTTTTTGCTACTAAGGAAGAATATAAAAGGTCGATCCCCGGCCGTATAATCGGGGTTACCATTGATAGCGCGGGTGATTACGCCCTGCGTATGGCCTTGCAAACCCGCGAGCAGCATATCCGCAGGGATAAAGCCACCTCGAACATTTGTACCGCGCAGGCATTGCTGGCTATTATGGCCGGTATGTATGCCGTTTATCATGGCCCCGAAGGCTTGAAACTGATAGCCGAAAGGATACATGGCTTAGCAGTATTGTTATCTGATTCATTAGAAGAATTAGGCTACAAACAGTTGAACAAGTCTTTCTTCGATACCGTGAAGTTTGATTTGGGCGATTTAGTTGGCCCGTTACATGGCGAAGCGCTTAACAACGAGATGAACCTGAACTATAAAGGTTCGGTGGTTACTATTTCGCTGGATGAAACCAC
>Ga0207019_1155_pt1 | contig 13594 bp, 14 predicted proteins | sample Alteio_BWMinCont_50_FD_153483 | JGI IMG/M metagenome (GOLD analysis project Ga0207019, IMG submission 153483) | Enriched cells from forest soil in Barre Woods Harvard Forest LTER site, Petersham, Massachusetts, United States -... | ecosystem: Environmental > Terrestrial > Soil > Temperate forest >...
TCCTGGGTATTCTTTTCGTTGTTGTTTAGCGCGTCGAGCATCCGCTGGGCATCATCTTTCGATAGCTTATCGGGGTTTTGCTGCTGCTGATCTTGTTTGTCCTTATCCTGCTGATCTTTATTGTTTTGGTTGTTTTTATCCTGGTCTTTCTTGTCCTGGTTCTTCTTATCCTGATCCTGTTTATTCTTGTCCTGGTTATTTTTGTTGTTTTGGTTATTCTTATCGTTCTTTTTGTTTTGTTGTTGCTGTTGTTTCAGCTTTTCCTGTGCGTAGGCAAGGTTGTATCTTGTTTGATCATCCTTCGGATTGGCCAGTAACGATTTTTCATAGGCATCGACACTCTCCTGGTATTTCTTCGATTCCATCAACGTGTTACCCAAATTATGGTAGGCATCCGCCTTTATCGCGTTGTTTGTTGCCGATGAGCCAATATCGGTAAAATGCTGCGCTGCGTCATCAAACTTTTTTTGTTTGAATAAAGCATCACCCAGATTAAAATTCCCTTCAACAGGCATGCCTTTGTTTCCAGTCGATTTACTGTATTCGGCTGCTGCATCTTCGTATTTCTGCTGGCTGTAAAGCTGGTTGCCTTTATGGATATGGCTTTTTGCATCCTGTGCATAAAGCCATTCGCCGCTTAACAGCATCAATATAATTATAATAAATTGCTTCATGGCTTCTTCACTTCAAACAAGTTCAACCCGCTTAATCTTACACTCTTACGGTTCGATATAAAAAACTCCACCACCAGCAACAAAAACGCCATCACAAAAAAGAACTGGAACCTGTCCTCAAAATCTTTGTACTGCTTGCTGTCGTAGCCTTTTTGCTGCATTTTGTTTACCTGGTCCATCACAATGTTTAGCCCGCTGCCCGCGTTGCTGGCCCTCACAAATACGCCATTACCGGCGGCGGCTATTTCCTTACACATATCCTCGTTCAGCTTGCTGATAACGGTATGCCCCGCGCTATCCACGTGAAAGCCTGCCTGCTTACCATTTAAATAAACGGGGATAGGCGAGCCCTGCTGTGAACCAAAGCCAATAACATGTATCACCACCTTTTTATCGGCGGCGTTTTCGGCGGCTTTAACCGCGTCGTCCTCGTGGTTCTCGCCATCGGTCATCAATATCATGGCCTTGGCGGTATTGTTTTTAAAGTCGAGCGATTGCATGCCCATATCAATTGCCGCGCCAATGGCGGTGCCTTGTGTGGGTACCATGCCGGTACTTATTTCGTTCAAAAATAATTTAGCTGCCGAATAATCGGTGGTCATTGGTAACTGTACATACGGCTCGCCTGCAAATACAACTATGCCTATGCGGTCGTTATGCAAACCGCTTATTAACTGATCGAGCGCCCGTTTCGCATTCTCCAAACGATTAGGCGCAAGGTCCTGCGAGAGCATACTATTCGAAACATCGAGCAATATCATAATATCGGCGCCATCGCGTTTTATATCTTCTGTACGGGTGCCTATCTGTGGGTCGGCAAGGCCTATTATTATAAACCCATAAGCAACAATGTACAGGATGAATTTTAGCGTTGGCCTGATGAACGATACACCGGGCATAATGCGTGTGATAATACGCATGTCGCCCAAACGTGCAAGCGCCCTTTTTTTCCATGTTCGTATAGCCACAAACAAAATGATGAACAGCGGCACGGCTGCTAATCCCCATAAAATTTCTATATGTGCAAAACGTAACATTAGGTTAAAGCTCCTTTAAAAATGGTATTACTTAATAAAAACTCGAGCGATAACAGTATGATCGCCGCTAGGGCAAACGGTAAAAACCGCTCTGTTTTTTTATGAAACTGGGTAACCGCTATCTTTACTTTTTCCAGTTTATCTATTTGCTGATAAATGCCCTGTAATTCCTGGTTATTGTGCGCCCGGAAATATTTGCCGCCAGTGATAGAAGATATTTTACTAAGCGTGGCCTCATCAATTTGTACCGGCATATTCTGGTAATGGATGTTGCCAAACTGATCCTTAAAAGGATATGGCGCCGAGCCATTTGTACCGATACCCACGGTATACACCCGTATTCCGAATTGTTTGGCAATTTCTGCGGCGGTAATAGGCGGTATGGAACCCATGTTGTTAACGCCATCGGTAAGCAGAATAACCACCTTGCTTTTTGCTTCGCTATCCTTCAAACGGTTCACCGCGGTAGCCAGGCCCATACCTATGGCGGTGCCATCGTCTATCATGCCATTTTGTATGCCCTGGAAAAGGTTGATGAGCACATCATGGTCGATGGTCAACGGGCATTGCGTAAAGCTTTCACCGCTGAATATCACCAGGCCGATGCGGTCGTTAGGGCGGGCCTTTATAAAATCGATAGCTATTTGTTTACCGGCTTCCAAACGGTTGGGCACAAAATCCTCAGAGAGCATACTGCCCGAAATATCGCTGGCTATAATAATATCAATGCCCTCGGTGGTTTCATTCTCCCAGCTCAAGGCGGTTTGCGGCCTTGCCAGCGCTATAATTAACAGCGATAACGCCAATACCCTAAGCACAATGCTATAATGCCTGAAAATGTGGTAAGCGTTTTTTTTGCCCGATGAAAACCCGCTGGTGGTTGACATGCTGAGCGTACCCTGCAATACTTTGTTTTTCCAGGTATACCAGCCGATCATCAGCGGAATAATGATGAAAAACCAGAAGAAACCGGGGTATGCAAATTCTATTCCGTTGAACCAGCTCATTTCGGCAACTCCTCCTTATCAGCAGGCGCTTGTGGCTCCTGTTTGGTTTGCATTACGAAGCTGATAGCATTTTCCATGCTGAACTCATTGTCTTCGGGCAGCGGCTTTTCCTTGGCGAATTTTACCAGGTCGGCTAAAAGCAGTGTACGCCTTAATTTTTCGCGGGCATCGGCAGATATTTGGGTCGATCTTAAACCGGCAAAAATCTCATCTGATGTTTGCTCAAGTGCGTTGATGTGGTACCTGTTCTCCAGGTATTCGCGCAGTGTATCACTTAGTTCGCTATGGTATGATTTCACCTCATCGCTTTGCCACAGTTTTTTATCGCGTAGGGTGCTTAATTTATTCAGGGCGATGGTATGCGGCGGAATGGCGGGTGCTTTACTTATAACAGCAACTTCCATTTTAGGCCGTTTCACCAGGTAAATTGTTAGCCCGATTATTGCCAGTACGGCCAATAATGGGAACACCACCCACTGCCAGTTGTCCTTTAGCCAATCGAGCCAGGTATAGGTTACGGCTAAAGGCTGTTTAATATCATAAATAGCCTTGGTGGTATCAACAGCTACCGGGGTAAACTGCAGCATCAGGCTATCGGTAGTGTACGATGCTGTTTTTGTTTTGAAGGTAAACGGCGGGATAGAATAAGTGCCCGGTGTAAACGATGTTACCGTATAGTTGCGGGTAATGGTTTCGTTCTGTACGTTATCCTTGTCAAAAGATGTATCAGGCTTGGCAACGCTTACGATCTGTATTTTACCAATGCTATCGGCCAGTTGCGGAAATGTTATCTCGTCCTTAGCCTGTATATGCGCTATGATGTGCAGGCGGGTTTGGTCGCCAATGGGGATGGTCACCTTATCAAGCGTAGCTTCAACCTTAATGTTTTGCGCATTGGTTATCTGAGCAAAACAGGTTAAAAGTAATATAAGAACTGCTATATAATTAAAGTATCGTTTCATTTTTATCACCGCCTGCTTTCACGTTTTTTAAATAGTGTCATTAGTGGTTTTACGTATGATTCATGGGTGCCAATGCCGGTAAAATCAACCCCGGACTTTTTGAAGACGTTTGCCAACTCAGCATTGCGTTTAAGCGCCGCGACTTTGTAGGCATTGCGCACATCCTTATTGCTGGTATTTACCCACTGTAATTCGCCGGTTTCTTCATCCACCATCGGCACCAGCCCCAGGTCGGGGAATTCTTCCTCGTGCCTGTCGTATAGTTTAAGAGCGATAATGTCGTGTTTTTTGTTGGCTATTTTTAGCTGATCTTCGAACGGTCCGCTTATAAAATCAGATATGATAAACGCCGTACTGCGCTTTTTAATGGCGCTGGTAAAATAGCGTAATGCCTCGGCTACATTCGTGCCTTTATTTTCGGGCGTAAAATCTATCAGCTCGCGGATGATCATTAAAATATGGCTGCGGCCTTTTTTTGGCGGGATGAATTTTTCTATCTTATCGCTAAAAAATATCACACCCACTTTATCATTGTTTTGTATGGCCGAAAATGCCAGCACAGCGCAAAGCTCGGTCGCCAGATCCTGCTTTTGCTGAACTACGGTACCGAAGTTTTCCGAACCGCTTACATCTATCAGCAGCATTACGGTAAGCTCGCGCTCTTCCTCAAAGCTTTTAACATACGGGTGATTAAAGCGCGCGGTAACGTTCCAGTCGATGGTGCGTATCTCATCGCCCACCTGGTATTCGCGTACCTCGCTAAAAGCCATACCACGCCCCTTGAAAGCCGAATGATATTCGCCCGAAAATAAGTGATTACTTAATCCCCGGGTTTTTATCTCGATCTTTCTTACTTTTTTTAAAAGTTCTTTGGTATCCCTCATTTTGAGTTGAAAGTTGAAGGTTAAAAGTTGAAAGTTAGCAGCCGAAAAGTTTTTTACTTTCTACTTTTAACTTTCAACCTTTAACTTATTAAGGTACTTCTACCGCGTTAAGGATCCCTGTTACAATATCTTCCGAAGTGATGTTTTCGGCTTCTGCCTCATAGCTTAGGCCAATACGGTGGCGCAATACATCATGGCAAATTGCCCTTACATCTTCCGGAATTACATAACCACGGCGTTTGATGAACGCGTAGGCCTTAGCAGCCAGTGCAAGGTTGATACTCGCCCTTGGAGATGCACCAAAGCTAACCAGGCTCTTGTATTTCGACAGCTTGTATTGCTCGGGGAAACGGGTGGCGAAAACAATATCAATAATATATTGCTCAATTTTTTCGTCCATATACACCTCGCGCACTACTTTGCGTGCTTTGATGATCTCATCGGTACTGATAACCGGGTTAACTTTTGCAAAGCCCTGCGGCGAAATATTGGCGCGGATAATGCGTTTTTCTTCCTCTTTATTCGGGTAGCCGATAACTACCTTCAGCATAAAACGGTCTACCTGTGCTTCGGGCAGTGGGTAGGTGCCTTCCTGCTCAATAGGGTTTTGGGTAGCCAGTACCAAAAACGGCTGCGGCAGCGGGAAAGTGTTATCGCCAATGGTTACCTGCCTTTCCTGCATCGATTCGAGCAGCGCGCTCTGCACCTTTGCCGGGGCGCGGTTAATTTCATCGGCCAAAATAAAGTTTGAGAAAAGCGGCCCTTTACGAACAATGAACTCTTCCTTTTTCTGGTTATAGATCATGGTTCCCAGTAAGTCGGCAGGCAACAGGTCGGGCGTAAATTGTATACGGCTGAAACCGGCGTTTATAGCTTTAGCCAAAGTGTTGATGGCCAGAGTTTTTGCCAGGCCCGGTACACCTTCAAGCAGGATGTGCCCATCGGCGAGTAAACCTATCAGCAGGCGCTCCACCATATATTTCTGGCCCACTATCACCTTATCCATCTCCATTTTCAGCACATCGATAAAGGCGCTTTCCTTTTGTATCATTTCATTGATAGCGCGGATATCCGTTCCGTATGATGAACTTCCGGCTACCGTATCAGTTGTAACTGGTTGTGTACCACTATTTATTTCTTCCATGAGTTTACATTTGAGGGTGCGAAGTTAAAAAGACCTGCATTTTTTAGCAACCCTTTTGCCCTATGTTTTTGTTAAAAATTGTTAAATTATAGCTAAAGCGATCCCGGCAGCGCCAATATCCTTATCCAAAACCATATTTTCCGCAAGTTGGTATTATTGTGGTTTATATTCAAATATAAAATTGAATAAAATTATACCTGCGGAAATGCTTATAAAACCAATCAGTTTATCTTTTTAAACGGATATTTTCCTTTGATATTTTGATTGAGGAAAGTGCCTTTTGAAAGTGCCTCCTTCATATCGAGGTAAATCTGTTCGGGTACGTTTTTGTAGGCGTACTTTTTGCCGGAGACGTAGACCACGTTCAGCGTATGATGCGGTGCATCGTAATTAAAGGCTGCTACAACAGAAGAAGGCATGGCAAATGTTTATTGCATAAACAACAAACATTGTGCCCGATAATTATCCTTTTAAATGCTGCCAGATGATATCGAATATATCAGTCGCTATAAGGTTACCATCTGTTTTATCATTAGTAATTAAAACGGGTTTGTACTGTTCTTCAACACCAATGCGACCGTGAGAGCCTTTTATCAGGTTGGCATCCAGCGGGATAACATCCATCACGTAACGGAAGCCTGCTTTTTTTCGCAACAGTTTGTAGCCCGCCCGTAATTTGGAGCTCATGAACATTTCAACAGGATCGTAGCCGGGCTTTTTGTGGATGTCGACACAGCGGGCGTAGTCGGGAGCTTTGGCATCGTCCAACCAAAAATAATAGGTGAACCAGCTTTGCGCATCGGCCATTAGCACCAGGTCGCCGGAGCGTTCATGGTTAATATGGTATTTTGCCTGTTGTTCTTTATCGAGGATAAGTTCGACACCCAGAACAGTTTTTAGCAGGGCCTTAACTTGTTCGGTAACTGATGGATCGTTGATGTATATGTGTGCTATTTGATGGTCGGCCACCACGAAGGCTTTAGATGCACCGGGATCCAAAAGTTCCAAACCTCTCTCTTCGCGGATAGCCAATAAACCGTGCTGCCTTAACAGGCGGTTCAGGTGGATAGGGTTGTTTACGGGGGATATGCCATATTCGGATAACAGGATGATCTTTGCGCCTTTCTTTTCATAAAAAGTAACGAGTTGTTCAACTACTTTATCAATTTCGTTTAATTCTTTGCTCATAACCGGCAGATCGGGCCCAAACTTTTGCAGGCAATAATCCAGGTGCGGCAGGTAGATGAGCGTTAGGGTAGGGTTGTGCAGTTCGTCGGTTAGCACGGCCGAATCGGCTATCCATTGGGTTGATCTTATGTTAGCGCCCGGCCCCCAGAACTGGAATAAGGGGAATTGACCGAGCTTGTACTGTAAGGTATCCCTTAATTCGGCGGGATGGGAATAGCAATCGGGCATCTTACGGCCATCAGCTAAATAATTAGGGCGGGGTGTTACCGAATAATCGGCGTTGGAGTACATATTGTACCACCAGAACATCATGGCGCCGGTGAATGATGGATCTTCTTTTTTTGCCTTATCCCATATTTTATCGCCTTCCACGAGTTTGTTTGATTGCTTCCAGAATTTCACCTCGCAATCGGTACGGTCGTACCAGCCGTTGCCTACTATGCCATTATCCGTAGGGAACTTACCCGTTAAATAAGCCGATTGTACCGATGTGGTAACGGCGGGTAACATGGGCTCAATGGTGGTTATGTTTCGTTCGGCGATGTATTTTTGGATGAACGGAGTATGCTCCCCAATTACTGATTTTGACAGGCCTACAATGTCGATCACTACGGTTTTGTTCATGTTTGTTAGAATCAAGAGTCAAGATACAAGAATCAGGACTATTTAATAATATAATATTTTGTTGTCTGTGGGGACACAGGCAACGGGTAAAATAAAGGTCTTGAATCTTGATTCTTATTTCTTGATTCTACTTAAGACCCATTCCAACTCCCTTACTATCGATTCATCCAGCGGTGCTTTTAACTCGTCGGGCAATACCTCCCAAGTATAAGTTTCCACTTCTAAATGATTTGTGAACGGGCTGTTTTTCTGTAAATCCAGTACCTGTACAATGTCACTTTGGGTCGATCTCACCAAGCCCATATCTTCAATAAATATCGGCACATGGAAATGCGCGCGCCATTCTTTCACTACAGGATTTGCACTGTCAGCTAAAGCATCAGGCAAGTCGGGGTAGCGGATGAGGCTGCTATCGTTACAACGGGCAATTACCTGGTGCAGATAGGTCGGCTCATTATATTTTGACAGCGCATTAATTAATTCCTCCCGTTCATTAACATCAGGCATCGGCGCCTTTAATGCCGCGCTGATCTGTATTTTACCCACTTTTATGCCCTTTTTGTCTAACTCCTTTATTATTTCGGCATGCGGCTCATAACCAATAGCAAAATGGCAAACATCATAGCATAAATTGATGTGCTGTTTGAGTTCTTCTCCGGATAAACCGGTTTCGGCCCTTAACAAGTCACCTTCAAACCAATCCATAAATTCCCTGCCCGATTCTAAAAAACCATCGGGTTCAGGTTCAACATCAAGATGCATAGTAACACCGGTTAGTTGCTTTATTTTGTAAAGTTCTTCAGCAACTTTAATTATATTTTTTGTGGCGATGGATGTAGCTGCTTTTCTTTCCGTCGCGTTAGCAAACCAGGGTTTATAACTTAATGGCGACGTGGATATACCCCCGTCCATGCCTTCCGGTAATAGTTTGGCTAAAATATTGAACAGTCGGAGAGTATAATTTAAACGGTCATCAGTTGTCCAATCGGGGGCGTGTACATGGTCTTTTACAACAGTATGATGAAAGCCGCCGTAGGGAAAACCGTTCATGGTAAAAACGTAGGCATCTTTTTCGGTTAACCATTTTTGAAACTCCTGTAATTTGTTTTCATCCTGCAGATCAACACTCGCGATGTTTGATAAACGCAGCCCTATCCCCATTGGCGCATCAGGCGATAATGCCCTTTTTATTTGGGGGAAGTTTTTTTGCAGGGCGATAAAATGCTCCGCCCAGGTTTCGCCGGCGTGGATGTTGGTGCAGTAGGTTAAATGGGCGGTGGATGTTTTCATAAATTATTTAATTGTCATGCCGAACTTGTTTCGGCATCTCACAGGACATTCGCTGTATGCAAGATTACCTTGCTTATGGGATGCTGAAACAAGTTCAGCATGACACATCTTTCATTTCTGCACAGCAAACTGCATATCCAACAGCAGCTTACCGGCTTGTTTTAATATTTCAGTATCAATTTCATGTACTTCTTCGCCTTTGCCAATTTCGTTTAATAACATAATGGTAAGCTCACCACCCAAATGCTCACGGAACTCCTGTAGGCCCAGCAATATCGGGCTGTCTGCGCCATCAACCTGTAATAATGGATGTGTTATCTCAAAACCAAGCTGCTGCAAAAGCTGTATAACGCGTTGGCAATCTCCGGCTGATAAGCGACCTGATAAATGCGAATAAACCGTATCTAAAGCTATGCCCATGGCAACCGCTTCGCCGTGGCGAATTTCGAAGTTTGTTAAATATTCCAGCTTGTGCGCGCTCCAATGGCCAAAATCAAGCGGACGCGATGAGCCGCTTTCAAATGGGTCGGCGCCGGCAATATGCTCTAAATGCAGTTTTGCGCAGCGCCATATCAACAGGTTCATTACCGTTAAGTCGCGCTGACCGAGTTCAACAGCATTGTAGGTTAGCCATTCAAAAAATTCACGGTCTTTTATCAGTGCCACTTTTATGGCTTCGGATATGCCCGAGCGCCAGTCGCGGTCGGTTAAGGTTGTTAAAAACAGCTCATCGTTAAATACAGCAACCGGCGGCGCGAATGTGCCAAGGAAGTTCTTTTTGTCGAAATAATTTATACCATTTTTAACCCCGATACCCGAATCATTTTGTGATAACACCGTAGTTGGTATGCGGATATGTTTAACGCCACGATGCGCTACCGCAGCAGCATAACCCACCATATCAAGCACAGCGCCGCCACCTATGGCAGCAATAAAAGAATGGCGGTCAATGCCATAACTATTCACAGCTCGTAATACCTGTTCAAAATATTTGGTGTCATTTTTCACAACCTCGCCGCCGGGGACAATGAGTATATCGTTTATTAATTCTGCTGAATTATTTTGATAGAAGTAGGCTTTGATTTGATTGACAAGATCTGGGCTTGTGTGAACCACTCCTTCATCAACCACAAATAATATTTTTTTAATAGAGGCCGATTGGGCTGCCGACAAAAAATCGTTCAGCAGCGGGTTTTCAACAGTGAAAAGGCCCGATGTGAAAAAAACATTGTATCCGTATTTTATCGTAAAGGATTGATGCAGGTGTTCCATTATAAACTATAACGCTGTTTTGTAAAAATAATTAAGTAACGGCAAAAATTTTTGCCAGCCATATGGATACAGGCAACAGGCAGGCAATAACCAATGCAGGTATCCAGGTGCTGAAAGTAACCGCCCAGGCGGCATCCATCAATATCAATGATATTACGCCCGCTTTTACTGCCGCGCCAATGTTTTTACCTATCGGTTGCTGTATGGCTTTTATCAGCGGCCTGAATATCATAAATGCGAAAGGAATAATAAAAACAAGCGACAATAACAGTTGTCCCGTTAGGTTAGCAAAATATAAAATAGCACCTATAACTATTATATATAATACTGCACCAATATATAGATTTTGTCTATTACTGCCATGGACCTCGCCGCGACTGATCATGGTGATAGAATAAATGTAAATGATGGGCACTATCCCCAGCAAATACCATTCATGTAATGATATGGAAACAATGCTAATGCCCAACAGTAAATTCAACCCACGACAAATACCCATGTTAAGCGGCCCAAGCAGGTTATTGTGTTTCCCCCATTTATCATACAATAAGGCAAAAAGGGTAATGCCAATGGCTATGAAGCCAGATTCTTCGCCGCAAATACCTGCCAGCGTTATCCCTAAAACCAATAAAATAAAACCGAATTGTTTGGCCTGTGCCAATGAAATGGCCCCGCTGGGGATTGCCCGTTCGGGGCGCTCAATGGCATCAAGATCGGCATCAAAAACATCGTTATAAACAATGCCACCCGCATAAAGGCACGCGGTTGAAAGGCACAATAATACTATTTGGTGCCAGTAACTGATGGCCAAAAAACGATAAGCAAAAGCACCTGAAATGGCAACACCGGCCACCACGTCAGCAACCGAAGTTACAACGTTGGCCGGGCGAACCATGCGTAGGTAAACAAATGTCTTTTTCAATTTAGCTAATTATTATTGATGACTTATCGATTCGTGGCTGTTGACCGCCGCGTAAAATGGTATTGCCTTCAAATTTTTCACTTTGGTCGATATTTTTTACGGTGGCAAAATCGGCTGTATCTATCTGCCCGCTTTGGCCGAAAGCGGTTATGGCGTTGCCGTAAGTGATCAGTTCAATATCCGTATCGCTAAGGCCGCGCATTTTCATTAAAGCGGCGGTTTTCGGTACAGCTAATGGATCACTGATGCCCCAATCGGCGGCAGAGTTTACCATAATGCGTTCAGGGCCGTATTGTTTAGCGACTTCAACCATGCGTTCGTTGCCCATTTTGGTGAACGGATATATAGTAAATGCCGCCCAAAATCCACGATCGAGCACTTCCTTTACCGTTTCTTCATTATTATGGTCGATGATGACCATGCCCGGGGCAATGCCATGTTCAATGGCTATATCCATGCTCCGCTGGGTGCCTTTCTTTTTGTCGCGGTGTGGGGTATGGATCTGCACAGGCAGCCCGGCTTCTTTTGCCAGCTCCAATTGCAAGCGGTAATATTTTTCTTCGGCGGCGGTTTGGTCGTCGAAGCCTATTTCGCCAATGCCTACCACGCCTTCTTTATAAACAAACAGCGGCAGCAATTCCATTACCTGTTCGGCTAAAGCCTCGTTGTTGGCCTCGCGGGAATTTAGCCCGATGGTGCAGTAATGCTTAATGCCAAACTGCGATGAGCGGAACCTTTCCCAGCCTATCAAGCTGCTGTAATAATCCCTGAAACTGTCCAACCCCGTGCGCGGCTGACCGAGCCAAAAAGCAGGCTCTATCAGCGCCACAATACCTGCATCGGCCATAGCCTGGTAATCATCGGTAGTGCGCGACGTCATGTGCACATGTGGGTCGAAAAACTTCATCCCCTTTATGGCATCCAGGTTAAAAGCCACCGGGTCGCCAAATGTTTCCTTCCTGTTCTCAATCGAATTGCAACACATAATCTTAATTATTTGTAGTAATAAAACTATCCCAGTTCAGTACGCCGGTGTCGCCTTCAAAAAGGCTCTTCGCCGGTTGGTAGGCTGATTCCTTAGCGGCTAACGCGATGGCATTTTTTTCTGTCGCGTCATCGTGGGTCAGGCCTATCAGTATATCGTTAAAAATTCTTTCATCAATAAATTTACCTACCAAGCGCCACAGCATCGGGTTTACTTTACGGCCCGCGGCCCAACGCTCTTTGGCGTAATCAGCAAGTGTGTAGGCCAGTTCCTTATTGGCGCGGGCATCAAGCCCGGTTATTAATTGTACCTGTTTTTCGGTAAAAAATGCTTTTAATACCATTTGGTTCCAGGCGGCTTGTTCTAAATTTTCAGACGCGTAGGGGTTATGCAGCATTATTGCCTCCAATACCCCGGCTATATTACTGCGGATACCTTCGGCGCATCGTTTAACCCAAGTTTCGGGATATGCCAGTAGAGGTAACGATGAATACAAAGCCACCAATTCATTCATTTCTGCCGATAAAAATAAGTTCTCTATCTTGCGGAAATATTTATCCTTATCTGTGGCATCCAACTGCAACAGCAGCCAAACACGGCACAGTCTGTCCGTCACCCAACCATCAATTGAAAAGCCGGAACGTATAGCCGAAAGCTTTTCCTTTTCTGCTTCGCTAAAATGTATGATTGTCTTGCCCGTTTTGCGTGGGGCGAGAATAAAAGCGGTATTAAAATTAGCTGCGCCGTTTTGGGTGGCGCCCATTTTTTGCAGCCATTCCTGCGTTTCAGAAGTGATATTTTTTACGATAACCTCCCAAATCAAACCCTTCATTGCCGTTGCATCGTACACAAACATCTTACAAAATATTTATAGCAGCCAAATAGTTAATTATTAGCGCCCCGGTAATGATCAGCAATCCAAAAAATTCGCGGGTTTGCTCAATATAGGGTTTGGTGGCCTGCATTTCCTGTACCAGGCTTTCCTTTTTATACTTGAATATCCAGTCGCGCACACCGTCTTTCGCAAAAAACAGGATGCCGGCATATACCAGGTAGAACAACATCAGCAAAATATAAACCGATGGATAATACCAACTAAATATTGCCAGTCCGCAGCAAATAGCGGCGCTCATATATATGGGTACCCATAGCCAGGGGTCAACGTCGTTTAAATTCAGGTAGGCGAATACGACGAACGACACACAAAAAATACAATTGAGAATAATGAGTGTTATGTACATTTCGACAGAATTAAGAAATCGATTGCATAGGCGAATTTAGTAATTTGTTTATTAATAGCTAATCGTTTTATATACCTATAACAAACGTAGCGAAGAAATGACAATTGTTTTTGTAGAGACGCAATACTTTGCGTCTCCTGGAGATTATACTTCTATACGAGAGAGACGCAAGGTATTGCGTCTCTACGGGTTAAAATTTCTTCACCGTTTCGGTTATATGCGCCAAATGGTGCTTGCCATGCCAGGCGTACAGGCCCAGCGCTCGTTTAAGGGGTATGGTTTGGCCCGATTCGGGATTGGTGAAGGTGCGGTTCCATTCATTTTCAGTAAAGCTTTCCAGTAATGCCACCCAATGTATGTGTAC
>Ga0207019_1153_pt2 | contig 13570 bp, 13 predicted proteins | sample Alteio_BWMinCont_50_FD_153483 | JGI IMG/M metagenome (GOLD analysis project Ga0207019, IMG submission 153483) | Enriched cells from forest soil in Barre Woods Harvard Forest LTER site, Petersham, Massachusetts, United States -... | ecosystem: Environmental > Terrestrial > Soil > Temperate forest >...
GAAGAATCGGACGAGCGTTGGAGGGGAACATTTTCCCGCGAAAATACGGGTTGGGCAAGAAGTTTTGCTGGGAGTCGGCCGTCCCCACAGGAAACACCGCCTGCCCACTGGCGTTTCCCACCGACGCCGGTTTCAACTCCGCAACATTACTGCAGGAAAGACCCGACTGCAGGAAAGACCCGATTCGTAGGCGTCCAGCTGGGTGAATACAATCGAGGGCGTCTGTCGGTCGATGAGCGAGAGCGATGAGCGCTTTGGCAGGCGGGTCCTTACTTATTTATGCAACCCGGACGACAAACACGCAGGTGGCGCTGGATCGTCGGAATCCTCCTGGTATTTTCCGTGGTTGTAGCGGTGGGCGTTCGCCTGGTGATGGCGCGGGCACAGCCCATTCTTCGAGCGCGAGTGATTGAGACGCTAGCGGCTCGTTTCAAGAGCCGGGTTGAACTCGGCCAGCTTCACGTCTGGGTGGCAGATGGCGTTCACGTCGAGGGGAACGGGCTGCGGATCTACGGGCTCACCGATCCGAATGCGTGGGAACCCGGGGTGCAGCCTCTGCTGGCGGTTGGAGAATTCCGTTTTCAGACGGCGCTGCGCAGCCTGTTTCGTGAGCCCATGCATGTAGACGTGATTTATTTGGATGGCCTCGTGGTGAATATCCCTCCCACCAAGGACCGCCAGGAGATGAAGGATTTGCGGCAGCGGGGTCGAAAAATGAAGATGAGTATTGTGGTGGACCGTTTCGTGTGCACCCGGACGAAACTCATCATCAACACCGTCAGAGCGAGCAAGCCGCCTCTGGAATTCGACATCAGCGATTTGCGGATGACAGACATTGGGCCCGGCCAACCCCTGCGCTTCGATGCGAATTTGACGAATCCCAAGCCCCAGGGCGCCATCCATTCGACGGGGCAGTTCGGGCCGCTGGACGAAAAAACTCCGCGCGATACCGCTGTCATGGGGGATTATTCTTTCACGAACGCCAATTTGGCAACCCTTTCGGGCATCGCCGGGATCCTGTCGTCGACGGGAACGTATGGCGGGACACTAGGGCGCATTGAAGTCCAGGGCCAGACCGATACGCCCGACTTTCAGATTACGGTGAGCGGGCATCGCGTCCCGCTGCACACCGAGTTTCATGCGATGGTTGACGGCACGGACGGCGACACCTATCTCGACCCGGTAAAGGCCAGAGTCCTGCACTCGTCTTTTACAGCGCGAGGCAAGATCGTGCGCATAAAAAGCCCTCCGGGTCACGACATAGAACTCGATGTAGTGCTGGGCAATGCCCGCATCGAAGATCTGCTGAAGCTGGGGGTCAAGACCGACCCGCCGATCATGACGGGCACGGTCGCGATGAGGACCAGGCTGAGTCTTCCTGCAGGGAGTGAGGACGTTTCCAATCGTCTCGAGCTCGAGGGAAACTTTCACATTCCGGCGGCTCATTTCACCAACGAAAAGGTTCAGGACAAGATTGATTCGTTAAGCGTGCTGAGTCGGGGTGCGCATCGCGCGGCCCGGGGAGAGGCCGACCCGACTGTGACCTCGGATCTGCAAGGCAGGTTCACTCTGAGGCAGGGAGTGATGACGTTCTCCTATCTGCATTTTCTGATTCCGGGGACGCACGCGGACGTGACGGGACAATACAGCCTGGACGGGAATACATTCGATTTTCACGGGTTGTTGCGGCTGGACGCGAAGCTCTCGCAGATGACGACAGGCTGGAAATCGATTCTGCTGAAACCGGTCGATCCTTTTTTTCAGAAGCATGGAGCGGGAACGGAATTTCCTTTCAAGATAAGCGGGACGCGCGAAGCTCCCCGCTTCGGGCTCGACTTCCATCGCAAGGACGAGCATCCGAAAGAAGATCACTTGACCGAGGGCCACGGCCCGGCGCCGGGCACGCGCTAGCTGTTTCGAGCGAATCCGAGATGCAAAAATCTATACAGCATCCGGGGTATTGTTTGCAGCGGATGGGGGACATAATTTTCGAGAAGAAACCAGTGCATGACCCACTCCGCTCCATCACTGGAAATCACTCATGGAGGAAATAATGCCCAAGGACTCATTGCGAGCGCTGTACGTGAATGAATTGAAGGATCTCTACAACGCGGAGACCCAACTCGTGAAAGCGCTGCCCAAGATGGCAAAAGGCTCGTCGAATGCAGAATTGCGCCAGGGTTTCGAGGAGCACCTGCGTCAGACGTCGGAACAGGTTTCGCGGCTGGAGCAGATCTTCGAGATGCTCGGGGAGAAACCCGCCGGCAACAAATGCGTGGGAATGGAAGGGATCGTCAAGCAAGGCGCTGAGACGCTGGCGGAAGACTACGAGGGTGCTGTGATGGATGCCGCGATTATTGGTGCCGCCCAAAGAGTGGAGCATTACGAGATCGCGGGCTACGGAACGGTGAAGGCTTTCGCGGAATTGCTGGGCGAAAACGAGCACGTTTCCCTACTCGAGCAAACCCTGGAAGAAGAGAAACAAACGGATGAAAAGCTGACTCGGCTGGCGGAGCAGATCAATTCGCAGGCAGGACAGGGCGAACAAGAAGAAACCAAGCCAAGGTCCAACCGGGCGGCTTAGTCCTGGGTGGAAGGGCGCACGAGGGAGACTCCCCCGCGTCCTTCCGTCCTTCCACACCTTTCCATTGCCCTGTGGAAAATACGGGAATTGCCCGATAGTACGGCCTGTCCTACCTACAGTATTTTGCCCGCTCGGGTCTTCATTCACGGACGCCAGAACCGCTAGCTGGGCGGGCCCGCCGCCTCCAAGGATTCGTGAAAAGGATCGTGAATATGAATACTGGCGTGTCCTATGCCGCCCCTGGCATCGCCTGGCACACTCTTTATCATGCCGCGCTGTTCGAAACCGACCGGAACAAGGTTTCCGAGCGAATTGCGGAGGCCGAGAGCGCCATTGTTTTGCGAATCAAAGAACTGTTTGGCGCCACGACAGACCACATTGAAGAAGATGTGGTTCTGGACGACGCACTGTACGCCTTACGCGCACTTCGAAATTGTGTCCACTCCGAAGCGGCTGCTGCTGAATCATTTTTCTGCTGACGATCTCCGCTTTGGAGCTTCGCCGTAGTGCGGCGCATAAGCCGCACTACGCACGCTTCATCCTTACAGCAAAAGCCACGAGCCTTCCCCCACTTAGATGACACACCTGAGGACTGCTAGGAAACGCAGGTGTCAAAGCTGCGTGCAAAGCTGTATTGTGACGCGCCTGGGTTCGTCTTACATTGCTTAAAACCGAGGCTGCTTAAGACTGCGATTGCTTAAGACGAGATTGCCTAAAACGGGAAAGAGAGTACTTCTCATGACCAACAAGTGCGCATCCCTTCCGCCGGCCAAGCACCTAAAACGCGCATTCGAATGCGCCGTACGCGACGTTTATCAGGTGGGTCTTACCGGCCAGGTCTCCGAGTACCGAACTCCAATCGTACAGCGCGCTGGAATCAGCGTTGCGGGATCGCCCGGGGCTGCGGAGAAGCGCGCGCTGTCGGATGCTGCCCGGGCGCTTGCCCTATTGTGGAAAGTCTCTCCCAGCCGCTAGTCGCCGGCTGAAAAGCACGCCTGCACGCCTGCACGCCTGCACTCAGTCTTTTAAGCGAGCGGCTTCGGAGCCGCGGCGTACGTGCCGCAAAATCAGCGGTGGTTTTCAGTCATTTAGTTCGACCAGCACTTCTGCACCAGCCCGCCAGGGCTCAGCGGGCACTCAAAACGACAGTGGAAGGATGAAGCGGCGCGGTTTTCAGCGGGGATTGTTTCTTCCGCAGGGCAACAAAAGTTGTACTCATCACGATAAGCAATACCAGGGCGATCGCACAGACTGCCATGGTTCTTCCGGCTTTTGGATTGCCCGCAATCATGACGGCAGATGAGATGCGGGTTCGATCTCCTTCGTTTTCGGCGAATTCAATATTTGCCGAAAAAGAAAAAGAAAAAGAGAAAAAGAACGAGCTTGTGATTTCAGGAAAAACCATTTTGCATATTCCACACCCCAACGATCGAGGCACCCCTGTTCGATATCTGCAGAATCGAGGTGCCGGTAACTTTCGAAGGGCGATTCGATGGCTGTACGCCCTCGAAATATTGCCTACACCGCTTTCCGCAGTGCATCGGCGCTTTCGGAGCCGCGTTTGACGGCGGACGCCCGAGCACGTATTGCATCCGGAAACGGCTTCTTTCCGGCCGTTCGCGCAGGCGACTCTGGAAAGTATCCCAGCGGCCGCCGATTCCAATCGCGCTGTTGCTGATAACGACTGAGTCGGTTCCCGCCGGCACCGCGCGGTCAGTCACGGAGGAGGCCGACTCAAGAACTCAAGATCGGCTCTGCCCGCAGTGGTACGGACCGGGCGGCGTGAGTCTGACGACTGTCTGTGAGCTTGGGCGGCAGCTTGCTCCGAGACGGGATTTCTGGCGGATTTGCCGGGACGTGAGAGTGATGTTGCGATCGGTTTCCGCGCGATGCATCACGGGATCGACGACCCACTTCGAGCGGTGGCGACGTTCATAGCCGGCCCACTTGCTTTCGGAATCGAGATCCGATTCGTTGTAGGGTGGAAAGCTTTCGACCTCGCGCTTATCGAGATTCGCCTCGAAGGCATTGCTGTGTTTCGCCGAGACCCGCAGGGCCAGGCCGGGAACGAGGAACTTCTTGCTCGTGAGCCAGCCGCCGGTGTCGACGACGACATAGTGGATATTGCCACTGCGATGGTCAAATATCACATCCTCGATCTTGCCCAACTTAGGGTTGTTCAGACCATACAAATGAGAGCCGCGGATATGCATCAGCAGAGTCTGCGACGCTAGCGTCTTTCAGAGTGCCTTAGTGTGCCATTTTTCATTTGATTTGCCGTTGATGGGATGGAGCGGTGAGGGGATGAGCGCGCAACCAGAGCACGGGAAGCACATTTGATGCAAGTATGGGATGGAAAGGGCCCCGGAGACCATCCACGTTCACGGTAGGTTCGCTCTATCGCTTAAGCTCCGGGTGGGCTCGGTGAGATAAGACTGCAACTAAATCTGGTTGGGAACTTCGGGTTCAGGCTCGCGCACGGGCAGGTCGGGGTTCTCGGGTGGATCTGGAGGTTCCTGTACCGGAAATGGCTGGGGGTCGGCGGGACTGCGGAGTTCGTATTCGGGGAAATGACGGTCGGAATCCATAGCATTGTGATGCCAGAAGCAAGCCAACGGAAGCCGTCCATTTCTTGTTCTGGGGAAGAATGAAAGGCGGAAAAAAGCGGGCCCAGAGGGCCCGCGAAAAGCATTCGACGATCAAACTGCTCGCCACAAACGCGCGGCGAAGGTTTTAAGCATGCGGTGAAGTGGTACCGCTTGCGCTTGGCGGGCACGGGTTAGCGGGCGCGGGGTTCATTCCGGGCGAGGTGCTGCCATTGCCATTGCTATTGCCTTGGCTTCCCGGGGTTGGCGGATTGGAACTCGACGATCCCGAGTTCGGAGTGGAGCCTGACGCTCCATTGGCTGTGTCTGGCAAAGTTCCGCATGGCGAACCGCTGGGCGAGGTGCCGGGGTTCGTTGAGGTGTTGGGGTTGACGGTCGACGGCTGCGTGCTAGTTCCAGGCGCCGGAGCGTTCGGAGAATTCGAACCAGGTACTGTTGTGTTCGGTGTTCCACTGGGTGACGTTGATCCAGGGGTTGTCTGGGGATTGCCGGTCGGTGGAGTCGTGGTGCCGGTCTGCGGCGAAGTGCTGCCCGTCGGCGGGTTCACCGAGCCCGTCGGTGGTGCGGATGGCGAAGCCGTAGAGCTGTGTCCCGCGCTGCTCGAACCGCCCGCAGGCGCCGCTGCGCGTGGGGCACTTTGCGCGACAGCCCAGCTCGCACAACACAATACAACAGAGAGCAAGCTAAGTTTCCGTGACGACATAAGCGAATGACCTCCAGGTGTTTTTAAGTTCGTTTCCTAATGCCCAATTAAGTGACGATGATCTTGGAAATCGACTCCCTTCTCTCACCCCTCAGTATGCGCGTGCGTGAATTCCGCATAGTATCCGGCATATGCCTTATAGGCAGGACGAAGACCCTGGTTGGTCAGGCGATTGCAGCCGCGGTCGCGGAGTCGAGTTTATCTCCGTTTACCGGAAATGCTATACCCGTTGATGAAGATTGAGTTAACTAGACTGAGCGCTGGCCCGCAAGTTCCGACCGGGAGACAAGAGGCGAGGAAGATCTCAGCGCGCCGCGCTGAGAGCGAGATATGCCAAGCCGGTAAGCGAGACGGCGATGAAGACGTAAGGCCAGTAGTCGATCGCGCGCCTGAAAACAGAAAGCTCCGAGTTGGTTCGTGCTGCGGGCATGAGAGACGCCGTTATGTAAACGTCAATTCTGAGCGGCGATTTCGAAAAAAATAACCAAATCTTCTATTCTTCTATTACACGAACGGGATGGTCGGCGAGCAATAAGGTAAATCCTGTAACGTAAGATTCTCTCCCGCAGAGTGTCCCCGCCGATTCGAAAACATGGCCTTGATGAAACCTCCTCCGCTATATCGTCACCAGGTGTAAAGCAACCAGGTTTAAATTTAAAGCAGCAGCTAGCGGAATGCCGACCAGCGACCAGGAAGTCTTTCCGGGGAACCGGTGCATTCGGGATACTTGAGTTTCGCGAGGCTGTCTGAGCGATCAGGTTTCCGAGGCGACGGAAGAGACCCGAATCGTTTTTCCGTTCAATTCGCCTACGATGCGCGCCCGCCGTCCGGCCAGCCTGCCCAGGACACCGATGTCGCCATCAAGAAGATAAGTCACATCTGATTCGACTAACACGAAACTGGCTCCGCCGCGCACACAACCGCGGCTACAGTCGGCGGCCGTCTGGCCGAGGGATGCGGAATGCCTCGCGCCGCAACGGGAGCAGGTTACCAGGCCTTCGTAGGTTTGCCCGCTGGTCGACGGCGCTTCCTGCCCGGCTGCCTCTTCCCCCATCGCTGCGTCGGCAGCGGCCCCCAGAGTGGCGATCAAAAGCGCGAGGACTAAGGCCAGGGCAGTGCCGAGCAACACGATCTCGATCCAGACGCGATTCGTTTTCATCTTCATCTTCAGCATGATCATGACCCTGTCCTTTGCCTTTCGGGACTCGGAATGGATGCGTCGCGATGGCGAAGAGTTGGCTGCCGGAACCGATGCAACTGAGGGGCCAGCAGCGAACTGCGGGAAATCAGGACCTAAGTTGATGATAGGAAGGAGTCAACGACAAACTGGAGGACGTGCGCATCCCAAGCAGGCATAGCAGAAATTTCCTAGGGCGATGAAAACGGTAGAGTCGAGGAGAACAATCAAATCGGCGGTAGTGGGTCAGTTTGAAAAACGCTGATCCGGTCGTCGGCCCCGCTGCCGGGCTGAATTCCTTAATGCTTCACGGCCACGCACTGATTTCCAGAGAGCGGGATAAATGGCTCCGGCCTTCCGTCGAAGAACTCGTGGAAGGCCTGCACGACGCCATCGATCAGCGGGTAATCGTGAGACAGTAAAATCCCACCGGAACTGATGCGCGGCCAGAACCACTCCAGCGCGGCTGCAGTGCTGTCATAGAGGTCCAGGTCCAGATGCACGAACGAGAACCGCATCTGTTCAAGGCCGATCGCGCTATCCGGGAACAGGCCCTTGTGCAGAACAATTCGATTCGGCCACTGCGAGAGATTGTCCCGCACGTCTTTGTCGGAGCCAAGGTATTCGCCGGCGGAAAATCCAGCCTCAGCGTGCGGCAAGCCCTCGAACGTATCGAACAGATGCAAGCGTTTAAGGCGAGAGGCCGCAAGCATCACCGCAGCGCTACCGCCCCGGTAAACACCGGCTTCGGCCATGTCGCCCGGAAGCTTCTCGCACGCGGTGACGGCGTTGAACAGTTCCACGCACTCCAGCGGAGTTGCCGCTACCCCGGCCATTCGTCGAGCGTCGCGGGATGCCGCGAGGGATGGTAGTCGAAGCGGGTGACGGTAGTTCGTCAGGCCGTAGGATAGACCCGCGACTGCCCATTGAAGCTTTAGCATGAGGCGACCGGCGAGGGTGTCAGGCATTTAAAACCGAGCCTCGTTTCAGCGATAGCCGCTGGCGTTGCTGATCAGGTGTGGAGTGTGGATGAAATGGTGGAACGTCTTTCGAGCGTGGAACCAAAATCGACCAGACCAACAATTTCAAACTGACCCACTACCCAATCGGCTGGCTTGAAGGACGGTTCGCTCTCACTCGCCGCGAGATGAAGAAAGTCTAGGCTGCGGCCGCTCGCGCGGCCTGTGCGAATCCCAGGCCTGCCGCTTCCTTCGCTCCCGCCCGACGCAGTAATTCGACAGCCCAGTCTGCCTTGGCCCCTTCGCGGCACGATACATAGACCAGCGCTCCCACATCGCACAGCTGATGGCCCAGTCTTTTTGCTTCATCTTCAGAGAACCCGAGACCAAGCAGGGTGCGCGATCCTCGAGACAAAGCGGGACAATTCTGTTCAACCAGCAAGGCGTGAAAAAAGGCCTGCGACCGAATAAAGAAACCGATCGTGGGAATCACCACTGCCCCGAATTTTGAAACCCAGCCAATCATGCGGGCGCTTCGGGCGATTTCTTCCCCGGCGATGTCGCCTATTATCGTGGCGTTGCCGACGACTGTCGCTACCGGGTGGGCGGGCGACAATACCATGCAGATGTCTTCGTTTTCGAATCCCGCCTGATTCAAGGCGGATACGACTTCAGGTAAAGCCACAGTGCGAGGATACATAGCGTAGGCGGCGGTTTCCTTCACGCTCATGTTTTGACCTCCAAGCCGAAATCGCCGCGGAACGTCAAAGTCCCTTTCTGCGGTGCGGAAACAAGGCGACGGCTCAAGCTATAAGTTTTCTGGTGCGGAAGCACTAGGGTAAATCTGGTAGCTGCTAATCTGGCGGGCCCATTGTCGCCCTAGGTCAAAACTTCGAGAGGACGAGGAAGCGTTGCACAGTGATTTGTATGGAGGAACCCGCATTGCAGTGAAATGGTATGGGTTAGGTGGTGCGCGGAAATTGGCAGAACGTTTGCAGGGTGGGGGGAAGATCGCAAACCCTTTTGCGACCCACAAATTTAGCTCGGGAGGTTGGAATATTATGAAGCGGCTTGTTTCACTTGTCGCCCTACTCGGTCTGTCCGGTCTTGGAATTAGCTTGTCAGCCCAGCAGACGCCGTCCAAAACCCCTTCTCATCCACCATCCGCATCGGACTCCGAGACGCCTTCGGCCCCCGACACTACGGTGCCGCAGTCCCAAACTGACGCCACCAAGGCGGAGCAGTCTGCGCGCGCGTTCGAAGGCATGATTCAGAAATCGGGCAACCAGTTCGTTCTCGAGCAGACTGCGACTCAGACCTCCTACAAGCTGGACGACCAGCATAAGGCAAAGCATTTCGAAGGCAAGAGCGTGAAGGTTATGGCGACCGTTGATCCCAGCACGAACCAGCTTCACGTAATCGACATCGTTTCCTCCGAGAGTCGGTAGCCGTTAAAAACGGCGTCTCCACGAAGAAAGGGCCTGCTGCGAAATCGCGACCGGCCCTTTTTGGGTGTGCCGAGCCTGGTGAACAGCTTGGGGTGAAAGTCCCGTGCTCAACCTGATGAGTGATTGTGTCAAGAATGAGACGAGAAATCGTCATGCTGTGCGAAAGATGGAAAGATGGAAAGATGCACGAAAGATGATAAGGCAGGTCCTTCGGAGTCGCCTTGTAAGCAGGCGGCTGCCAAGCAACCTCGGCACTGCTGGCGGCTCTAACCGCGGGGCAGTCCCCCGTGGCCCCTGGCGAACGGTCCGGCGTTGGCGTACGCCTTCCGACTGCCTACTTCAATTCGCTCGGTGTTCCGCGACGCTGGGAAGCGCTTTTGCGGAAACGAACGGAACCGCCGGATACGGACCAGCATGTCCGGGTGGTGTGACTGGGGCGAGCGGGCGACTGCTCCGCCCTATGCCGATTTTTGCGGTAAAGCGGTTTGTCAGGAAAGCAATTCAATTTTGACGACGCGGATCGTGTTGCTGCCCGTGTCGAGGCTTCCGAATACTCTTACAGTTTGATTCTCGTACTGCGATAGATCGGCTTGATGCAGATCCCCCTGATCCTGGAGCTCGTAGGTGGTGTTACTCCTAACCTTGAGGACATATTTGTTTCCGTCCTTCAAGATCTTTCCCGTGCAGGACTGGGTTCTCGGAGTTGGTTGCGAAGGAATCTGAGGATCCGCCGGCTGATTGCCGCCGGGCTGCGGCAGGGGCGTGTCCTGGGGTGGCATGGGCTGCGGCGCCGGTTGCGGCTTTTGCAATCGCGACCAGGCAATGAGCGGTCGAGCTCCGAAGGCGTCCTCGGGGAGTTGTGGAGTCAGTGGCGGCTCCTGCCCAAACACCAGGGGCGTCAGCGCTAACAAAAAACCAGCAAACACATTCTTCGTTCTTCTCATACTGGAACCTCTACTGGAACCTCTTCGAACTAGAAGCTCTTCGAAGACGAAGTCGGATGGTAACGATGCCCAAGCCTAACTGCCCCTCGCCATCGTTGGCGTATCAGTTCCCGGGTTAGTGGCGACTACACTTGAAGCTTCCATCCCGCGTTTGTGGCAGTTTTACTTCAATGCTCGAGCAGGGTCCATCAAGCGTTCCCTGTACGCCGGTCAAAATGTGTTTATCGTCTTCCCCCCCGTTCCCCCCCGCATTTTCTCCCCGCATTTCGCCAATCCATGGGTGGCAGAAAAGGGGTGGCAGAAAAGTCGGAGCTGGGCAGGAAATTGAGGCCGAGACTCAGGGCAGCTAAAGAGCAGAAAGTGGCATCGAATTAGGGCTCGAAACAAACGGCTGACAGTGATTTACTGGGAAGAGCCTGCGGATATCTGGATACCACTCACGGCGGTCTTTTTGGGGATGAACCTATGCGATTGCTGAGCGTCCGACTGATCGTGTCCCTGATCGTGGGTGTGATGTTGGTCTTGCTCTGCTCTTCTGAATATGAGGTCTGGGTCGGGAAGCGAAATCTTAGACGAGATTTGCAAAGGCGCTCCGAGGTTCTGGCGGAGAGCCTGGCGGGAAGCGTCGAGCGGGACCTTGAGAAGGGAGCCTTTCCCACCCTGCGGAAAACCGCGCAGCGGTTCGCCAATCGCGAGAACTTGATCGGCATGGCGGTCTATGATCCCCAAGGTCATGTGATTGCCATCACCGGCGATTTAGCCCCGAAGATGGGAGAAGCGCCGCCGGTGGTTCTTGAGACCCTGAAGGAAAACAGCGAGGCTGATGCATTTCAGAGATTGGCCGATCAGCCGGTGCACATCTGCGTCCTGCCTCTGTACAGCCCGAATAAATTCCTGGGAGCCTTGGCTATCGTGCATGACGCGGGATACATTCGGGCGCAGAGTATGCGCATTTGGCGGGAAACGTTTCTGAGCGGTCTGGCGCAGGCCATCCTGATTGCTCTGATAACCTTGCTCATCGTGCGCTGGAGTATCGAAGGACCAATCGCGCGGACGGCGCATTGGTTGAGAGCTCTACGAACCGGGCGCGAACCTTCCTCGCGGATGGGCCCCCCGGACGAGGAGTTGTTCCCGCCGCTGGCGCGGGAAGTGGCCACTCTTGCGCAGAGTCTCAATAGCGCTCGCAGCGCCGCGGAACGAGAAGCGAGACTGCGGGCGGAAGGGCAGTCGCAATGGACGGCGGAAAGGCTGACCGCGGATCTTCGCACTCGCCTGGATGCAAGCCGGCTGTTTGTGGTCTCGAACCGGGAACCCTACATCCACATGCGGCGCGGTAAGTCGGTGGAAGTGAGCGTACCGCCGAGCGGCCTGGTAACCGCCCTTGAGCCAGTGTTGTGCGCATGCGATGGAACCTGGCTTGCGCACGGCAGCGGAACCGCCGATCGCGACACCGTAGACCGGCATGACCGGCTGCCAGTTCCCCCGGACGATCCTCAATACACGCTGCGCCGGATTTGGCTGACGAAGGAACAAGAGGAAGGCTATTACTACGGCTTCGCCAATGAGGGAATCTGGCCGCTCTGCCATATCGCGCATACCCGTCCTATTTTTCGCGCCGCCGACTGGGAACAATATCAGGCGGTCAATCAAAAGTTCGCCGACGCCCTACTCGAAGAGATGAAAGATACCGAGAAGCCTGTCGTTCTGGTGCAGGATTACCACTTCGCGCTACTGCCCCGGATGATCAAACAAAAAAGGCGGGACGCCCGGGTAGCGATTTTCTGGCACATTCCCTGGCCGAATCCCGAGGCGTTTGGGATTTGTCCGTGGCAACGCGAGCTGGTCGATGGATTGCTGGGGGCTGATCTGGTGGGCTTTCACATTCAGTCCCACTGTACGAATTTTCTGCAGACTGCCGATCGGGTCATGGAATCAAGAATCGACTGGGAACATTTCACGATTCAACGTCTGGGTCATGTGACCACCGTTCATCCATTCCCGATCAGTGTGGATGCCACTCATTTGACCGCAGACGCTTCCGGCGAATCAGTCGACGAAGGCCGTTCTGGTCTTTTGAAGAACTTGGATGTCGAGGCGCTTTTTCTGGGAGTCGGAGTGGATCGACTCGATTACACCAAGGGAATCCTGGAGCGATTTCTGGCCGTGGAGCGCTTCCTGGAAAAGTATCCGCGCTATCAAGGCCAGTTCACCTTTGTGCAAATTGGCGCGCCGAGCCGCAGTCATCTCAAGCGCTATCACGACCTGGAGGCTGAGATTGAGGCGGAGGCCGGGCGGATCAACTGGCGTTTTCAGAAGGACAAATGGAAGCCGATCGTTTTACTCAACCGGTCGCACAGTCACAAAGAGATTGAGCCCTACTATAAAGGCGCCGACCTATGTCTGGTGACCTCGCTGCACGACGGCATGAATTTGGTCGCGAAAGAGTTTGTGGCGGCCCGTAATGATGAGAATGGCGTCCTGATTCTAAGCATTTTTACTGGAGCGGCCCGAGAGTTGCGCGACGCGCTCCAGGTGAATCCTTACGACGTCGAGCAAACGGCGGAGGCGATTCGGGCGGCGTTGGAAATGGACCCCGAGGAACGACAATCTCGCATGCAGCATATGCGGCGCGCGATTCGCGAACACAACATTTATCAGTGGGCGGGAACTCTGATTGCGGAACTCTGTGAATTGCGACTCGACAGCCCCGAACCGGCGGACGGCAAAGCACGCTTAGGCGCGTCCGCATTCTGACCTTCAGGGGGCGGCGGACGTTCATCACCTTTGCCTGACAGACCAAAAGGCTGACCGACCAAAAGCCTGACAGACAAAAATTGGAGTCGTTTCCGAACTACCTGAGAGGCTCTCCTGGCATCCTGGAATGTCGCGGTGTCTTCGCGAACTTCAGAACCAGTTCGTCGATAGCGAACAGGGAAAGGGCTGCCATTGCGAACACGTCGCCCAAGGCGTTCAAATGCACGACCAGGCTGAGTATCGAGAACACTACGAGAAACGCGCTAAATGCTCGTAACATAATCGAACCTCCTCGAGTTTCAACGTGCCTTTTGCTGCTGATGATTTGAAACCATTGCCGGGCGCGCCGGAATACTGGAATGCATCTATTCTTGCGGCGGGATTCTGGTGGTGCC
>Ga0207019_1157_pt1 | contig 13499 bp, 15 predicted proteins | sample Alteio_BWMinCont_50_FD_153483 | JGI IMG/M metagenome (GOLD analysis project Ga0207019, IMG submission 153483) | Enriched cells from forest soil in Barre Woods Harvard Forest LTER site, Petersham, Massachusetts, United States -... | ecosystem: Environmental > Terrestrial > Soil > Temperate forest >...
TCGCTGTTTTACCCCGGTACTAAAACTGATATTCACCCTGCCGACGTTGCCAAAATATTAGATACCCTCCCGGTTGAAACGGCCTACAGTTCGTTCATAGCTTTTCCCGAACAAAAAAAACCTGTGTTATTTGCCTACCTGGGTCATTTTTTGCAGCGGAAAATAATAGCAAGGATTGATAAGGAAGAAGCATCGGAAATCCTCGATCACCTCAACTCAACCGACAGGTATACCTTTTTTACCTGTTTGACACCTATCGAGCGGTCCAGATTTTTGGATTACCTGGATGAAGATAACCGCAAGGCCACGCATGATATGCTGGGCTACCCGCGGCAAAGTGTAGCGCGGCTGGTTAATATTGATTTTGCGGCCATTACCGAAGGTATGACCATAGCTGAGGCTAATGAACACCTGAGGAAAAATCAAAAGGACTCGGATACAGCGAATGTGATATATGTGGTTGATGGTGAAGGCAAGCTGCTGGATGATATACCTGTAAGGCGGCTTGTTTTGAACGACCCTGCCAAATGTATAAAAGATATTATGGATGGTGTGGTTATCAAGCTGAATATTGAGGATAACGCCGATGATGCGATGTCGAAATTTAAGGAGTATGACCGCACCGTGCTGCCGGTTGTTAATACCGATAATTTACTGGTGGGCGTGGTTACCATTGACGATATAATTGATCTAGCTGAGCAGCGTACTACCCGTGAATTGCAGCGTTTTGGTGGTGTGGAATCGCTGGAATATCCGTATGTAAAAACGCCGGTATTTTCACTCATCAGGAAACGGGGTGGCTGGCTCATCATATTGTTTTTAAGCGAAATGCTTACCGCCACCGCAATGGGTCATTTTTCCGATGATATTGCAAAAGCACTTGTGCTGGTTTTGTTTGTCCCGCTCGTAATGTCGAGTGGGGGTAACAGCGGTTCGCAGGCTGCAACTTTGATCATACGGGCGCTGGCAGTAAAAGAGCTCACTATAAAAGACTGGTGGTATGTAATGAAACGCGAAATATTTTCGGGTTTATGCCTGGGTGTAATATTAGGTAGCATTGGCTTTTTACGTATTGCGGCATGGCAGGCTTTAGGCTGGCAAGACTATGGCCAGTTCTGGGTGTATGTAGCTATAACCATATTCTTTTCACTTATCGGTATTATCCTTTGGGGTACGTTAAACGGTTCCATGATACCCATTATACTTAAAAAATGTAAGCTGGACCCTGCCACCTCGTCGGCCCCTTTTGTGGCTACACTGGTGGATGTTACCGGGCTTATCATCTATTTCAGCGTGGCTAATATTATTCTGAAGGGTAAATTATTGTAAATATTATTATCGCTTTTTCTTTTTATCAATGATGGTTTGCCAGGCGGTAGTGAGCGCGTCTTGCAGCATTTCGGGAGGTATCGCCGACAATTCAAAAAAGGTGCTGCCTGTTCCCCCGTATTTGTTTGGCACAGGATAAATAATGTTTTTGTCGAATGATGAAAATACCGATTGATCAATAAGTGACAGTTTTACCATCATACGGTTCTCTTTCACCCAAAGGGTTGAAAATATCCGGTTGTTTACCCTGAACGAGGGCATACCAAAATGGTCCTTTTCCTCAGTGCCGGGTAATGACATGGCAATTTGCCGCGCTGTTTCAATATCTACCATAAGTAAAATTAAATTTTTCTTTTACCTTGCCAAAATACGAAATGTGTAATTTCACTTCATAAATTCGATCATATACCATGCCAGCAACCGAAAACGGCAAAGTAACTTTAAACATCAGCGTTGAAGGTATTGCCACCATAAGTTTTTACCATCCGGCGCAAAACTCGCTGCCTGCCGCTTTGCTGGATGAGCTTACCGCTACCATTTCACAGGCCGGGAATGACCCACGAACACGCGTCATCATCCTAAAAAGCGAAGGCGACCGTACTTTTTGCGCAGGTGCAAGTTTTGACGAGTTGTTGCAGATAAAAGACAAGGAAGCAGGCGCTATATTCTTTTCGGGCTTCGCGAACGTTATAAACGCCTGCCGCACATCGCCCAAAATTGTGATAGCGCGGGTGCAGGGTAAATCGGTAGGCGGGGGCGTAGGCCTTGCCGCCGGGGCCGATTACTGCCTCGCAACCGAAGCAGCGGCTATTAAATTAAGTGAGTTGGCCATAGGCATAGGGCCATTTGTAATATCACCAGCAGTGGTAAGAAAGATAGGCTTGCCGGGGTTTTCGCAATTAACTATCCGCGCCACGGATTTTCAAAGCGCGCAATGGGCAAAGGAAAAAGGGCTGTATAACGAGGTATATGCCGATATAGCAAGCATGGACGAAGCATTGGATGGCCTGGCCCAAAAGCTGGCATCATATCATCCCGACGCGCTCACCGGCCTTAAGCAAATACTTTGGGAAGGAACAGAGGGTTGGGATAAACTGCTGCATGAACGGGCTGTAACCAGCGGCGAATTGGTGTTGTCGGAATTTACACAACAGGCTTTGCATGCTTTTTTGGGTGGGAAGAGATAATAGCTTAGTCTTCTTCATACAACCTCAACCGGTTCTTTAAACCGCGTAAGTTTTCCTGCATTTGTTCCACACGGTCAAGCAGGTGGGTGATGGCCTCAATGCCCGCGATGTTTATCTCCAGGTCGTGATGCAGGTGTATCATGCGCTCCAGTTTCTGCAGCTCGGTTTCGGGTATGTAGGGCTTTTCATTCACTACGGTAATTTGTACCAGCCCGGCCTCGTGCAGTGAGTTGATGAAGGTATATTCCACATCATGATACCTGCAATAATCAACGGTCGCTATTAAATGTGTATTTGCCATGGGATTAATTTTTTATGATCTAGCCAATTCTTCAAATAAAGCCTTTTGTTTATCGGTAAGGTTAGTGGGCAGTTCTATCTCGTAAGTAAGATACAGATCGCCAAAGGTATCGGCCTTTTTGTAAACCGGCATGCCTTTGCCTTTCAGTTTTACCTTGGTTCCGTTCTGTGTTTCGGGTTTTACTTTTAGCTTCACTTTACCGGTAAGTGTATCGGCAGTGATTTCGCCGCCTAAAATGGCTGTGTAAAGGTTTAGTTTGTGGGTAGCGTACAGATCATTGCCGCTGCGTTTAAATTTGGGGTCGTTTGCCACTGAAAAAGTTATGAAAAGATCGCCTGCGGGGCCGCCATTAGCACCCGGGCCACCGTGGCCTGTAATTTTTATAGTTTGCCCGTTCTCCACGCCTGCCGGAATGGTGATGCGGATATTTTTGCCATTAACGGTAAGCGTTTGCTTTTGTGTTTCGCTTACATCGCGCAGCAATAAATGCAGTTCGGCATTATAATCCTGCCCGCGGTAGCCGGTTTGCCTGCTTCTGCCGCTCCTTCCACCGCCTGCACCACCAAACATCGACTGGAAAAATTCTGAAAAATCCTCACCGCCACCACCGCCGAAGCCTTCAAAACCTTCGAAACCGTGCCCGCCTGCGCCGCCCGTGTAGCTTTGCTGCTGGCGCGCTTGTTGTTGGCGGGCCTGCTCGTAAGCTTCGCCATGTTGCCAGTTTTCGCCGTACTGGTCGTATTTTTTGCGTTTCTCGGGGTCGCTCAATACCTCGTTGGCCTCGTTCAGTTGCTGGAACTTTTTGTTAGCCTCGGCATCGTTGGGGTTAAGGTCGGGATGATGTTTGCGCGCCAGTTTGCGGTAGGCATTCTTAATATCCTTTTTCCGACGCGTTTTTATCGACCCCTAAAATTTTATAATAATCAATAAAAGCCATTTTTTAGCAGGGTATGTTGGTTGATGTGTTTAACCGTAAAATTACGAGGTTAGTTTTAAAGCAACATGCTTTTTATTTTATGTTGACAAAATATTAAAAATAGCAGCCTGATAAATTTAACATTTTTTAAAACTTGCGGCATGCAACCTTCCTGTAAATTTACGTGTCTTATGGTTAGTAGATGCAAGAATCAAGACGTAAGAATCAAGACAGGAAAAAAATAAAATCCTTGTTCTTGATTCTTGGCTCTTGACTCTCAATTCTTAACTCTTGATTCTTGATAATGGAAGAAGTACTGCCCCAGTTAAAAGAATTTATAGTTGACTATTGTACACGGTATAAAATACAGCAGGTTGACCCTTGTGCTTTATACCTGGATACCAGCATTGACCTTGACCTTGATATTTTTGATATTGAGATAGACCTATTTTTGGCTGAATTTACCGAAGCCTTCCGCGTGGATGATTCAAAGTTCACCTGGTATAAGTATGGTTATCCAACCGGGTCGACAGGGGTGAAAGTGATAAAAACTGTGTTTGGTTATCGCGCGCCATGGGTAAAGCGGTTATCGCACAAAATATATAAACCCAAATTCAGGGTTAGGAATTTGCAGGAGGCTGTTAAAACCGGCAGGCTGCTTTAGCTTGTCATGCTGAGCTTGTCGAAGCATAACTGCAAAAGGATACAAAGCAAACTCATGCTCCAAAGCAATAAATATGCAGGCAGCTTTCAACGTTCTGTAATTTATGGGTTTGCGGCGTATCCTTATTGACAGATCACATGTCTACTATCTGAATATTTTATCTTGATTTGATTATTTTTATGCATTCAACACGTAGGTCATGCTGAGCCAGTCGAAGCATAAGCGCTGGCCATACGGATTTCTGTGTTTAGCATACCCATTTTTCATGAACCAATACTTTGTTTACATTCTTCTTTGCGGCGATAACTCCTATTATACGGGCGTTACTAATGATTTGGAACGGCGTATGTATGAGCATGAGAACGGAACAGATCCGGGATCTTACACCTGTAAACGGCGACCTGTAAAACTGGTATTTTATGAGTGGTTCCCTGACCCAGTACAAACTATTGCTTTTGAGAAGCAAGTGAAGGGTTGGAGCAGGGCTAAGAAAAAGGCTATTATTGACGGTAATTGGGATTTGTTGCAGGAGTTATCTAAAAATAATATGGGAAAAGATAAAGACGCGTGCGTAGGCCTTTGCCCTTATGCTTCGACAGGCTCAGCATGACCCAACTTTAGGTTCGCTTACAGGTCAGAAACCCTGGTATGCACCCTCTTTACATAATTCCGTATATCGAGCACTATGCCGGCGAATATGTAGAATATGAGCGGGAAACCTACTGCCAGGAACGAGGAGTAGATGAAAAACAGCCGTATTTTATTGGTGGAAATATTAAACCGGCGCCCAAGGTAAGTGCATACCCCGAAAGAGTAACGTTCGAAAAATGTGAGGATCCTTTGCAACATATCAACCTGTATTTTTTTAATTCTTACTTAGCAGTGGCTTTACCAGGTACCTGTAAATTAAATAAAGGGCTGCAAGCGCTATAAGCCCGTTAAATATTGTCCACAATGTTAATCCGCTTCCCGGGTTCATTTGTATATTTTGTTGTCAGCCAGTATTTTATTACCAATGCCGCAATGCAGGCACTTTTTAAAATTACAATAATTATTCTTTAACTCCAAAATGGCCTGCGATTCAAAGGCATTTTTGGCTTTTACACCCAAAACGCCAAAGTCGGCAATAATATTGTTTTCTTCTGCCGGCAAATTTTCCAACAGTTTAAGGCTGCGACTAATGTAATATTCCAACTGCAGGTGCCTGCCATAACTAAACAAAAATACGGCCAAAGTATTGAGCAGTAATACATCAATAGATGAAGCGCCAAGGTTTTTGGCTGATGGTTTTGATGCTGCATCAAAACGGTAATGATCCTCCCAATAGACGTTTACGTGTATTTCGGTAAACAGATCGCGCATAGATCTTACCTCGCGGATGTCGAGTATTTTGGAGAACAGGTGGTTTGATCTCACGATCAAAGCCGCAAACTGTGCCAGCCTGATAGTGGGGAAATTCTGCGGGCGCATGCGCATGAACTTCCACAAATGGTTATCGATAGGCGTGAGGCTGTACTTTTTGCGGAGGAAGTTGTATTCTTCTTTCAACTTTTTAGGATAGTCGTCAATAATATCGCCCTCCAAAAAACCGGCCTGACCAAAAATGAGCGCCTCGATCTGCATGGGGTTGTTCTTGTGTTTGGCGAGAATGTTTTGCGGCAGCGATTTGGCCAGCAACTCAAATGGTAGCGCATTGGTTTTAAAACCAAAATTGGCGGCCAGGAATTGGTAAAATGTTTCTTCCCAGTCGCCGCGATTATTGTTGAGGGCTTTGATAACTGTTTCGGCACGTTTTTCCAGTCGCTCTATCAAAACGCGGGTGAGCCAGGTGCGGATGGTCATATCATCCACATGGCCTATACTGCCTTCGCAGGGGATGATGGTTTGATTGCCATACACCAGCGAATGGAAGCGGTTATACAGGTCAGGAGGAATGCGATTTTCCAGTTCGAGTGTTGGCAGGCGGCGGCCATCGGACAATGTTACAGGTTCATCATCGCGGTACACTACATGCAGGATGACGTTATTATAAGCCTGGTCGGTGGTATGGTTGTGCTTGCGCCAGTCGGACGATGGTACATGAACTTCCACATTGCCAGCCCAGGTGGTATCGCCAATGCGTATACGGGCATTATGGAAATCGGGGCCGGAGTGGGTGTTGTGCATCCCGGCAGAAAATATTTCTATGTCTTCACCATCTACAGTTTTTAGGTTGGATCTATCGAACAGGCGAAATTTCCATACGTAGTGTAAAAAGTCTTCGGTGAAAAGCATAGGTTTAAATATACTAATAAAAGTAGTAAATTAAATTGCTTATTAAAAGGTAATGTATTGGCCTGAATCTTTATAGAATTGGAGCATGAGTCAGGAAGTACCAAATAAAGCCTAATACAATAGCTGCCAATATAAATATCACTACCATGATTTTGGCTGGTGTCCAAAATATATTTCTCATAAAAAAAGCCACTTTTAGGTGGCTAAATGTATAAATAATACTTCATTTTAATTACTAACTCAAAATACTATTCCTGTTCCTCAACCAATGATCCGCCAAAACCAACGCGGCCATAGCCTCAACTATTGGCACAGCGCGGGGGACTACACATGGATCGTGGCGGCCCTTGCCGGATATTTCGGCGGTGTTGCCTTCACTATCAACTGTTGCCTGGCTTTGCATGATGGTGGCTACGGGTTTAAACGCTACCCTGAACTCGATAGGCATGCCATTGCTGATACCGCCCTGTATGCCGCCCGAAAAGTTGGTGATGGTTTTTATATCGCCTTTTTGGTTTACAAAAATGTCGTTATGCTCGGAGCCACGCATTTCGCTGCCGGCAAAGCCTGAGCCAAACTCGAAGCCGTGGACGGCATTGATGCTGAGCATTGCTTTGCCCAGTTCGGCGTGGAGCTTGTCGAAAACGGGTTCGCCTAAACCAACGGGGCAATTTTTTATATAACAACTGATCTTGCCGCCAACGGTATCGCCCTGTTTGCGGATGCTATCGATAAATTCTATCATTTCTTCGGCAGTGGCCGGGTCTGCACAGCGGACAATGTTTTTTTCGCGCTCGTCGATAAATTCCTGCGCGCTGGTGATCTCCACATTCGGGGCGTTTATTTTACCTACGCTACTTACGTGGGCAACGATCTCGATGCCCTGGCTTTTTAGCAACAGTTTTGCCAATGCTCCGGCGGCTACCCGTGCCGCAGTTTCGCGGGCCGATGAACGGCCGCCGCCACGATGATCGCGGATGCCGTATTTTACCTGGTAGGTATAATCAGCGTGTGACGGGCGAAAAACGTTGGTATTATGGCTGTAATCCTTCGAGCGTTGGTCCTCATTAGGTATCAGCATGGCAATGGGCGTACCAGTGGTTTTGCCTTCAAACACACCTGAAAGTATCTTTACCGTATCGCTTTCTTTGCGCTGCGTAGTTATTTTTGATTGCCCGGGTTTGCGTTTGTCGAGTTCACCCTGGATGTATTCCAGATCCACCGGCAACTGCGACGGGCAGCCGTCGATGATTACGCCTATGGCTTCGCCATGTGATTCGCCGAATGTTGTTATGCGGAATAATTGCCCGAATGAATTGCCTGCCATATCTTTTTATTTCGAATGTCGGATTTTCGATTTCGAATTTATGTTTTATTTATCATTTATGCGTCGGGTCATGCTGAGCTTGTCGAAGCATAAGGGCAAAGGCCTCTACGCATATGCTTCGACAGGCTCAGCATGACCGGTACTTTTATTCCCCCTTTAGGGGGTTAGGGGGCTAAACCCCACCTTCTCCAGATCTTTCCAAAATGCCGGGTATGATTTCTCCACCACATCGGCGTCTTCAAATTCCACTTCAGGTACCAACAGGGCAAGGGGCGCGAAGGCCATTGCCATGCGGTGGTCTTCGTAGGTGTTGATGAATACCTTTGCTGGGATATGCTTTTCGCTGCAATCCAGCTTGTACACCTGTCCTTTTTCTATCAGTTTAACACCAATTTTTTCCAACTCGTTTTGCAGAGCTTTTACGCGGTCGGTTTCCTTTATTTTTAAGGTTTCGAGGCCGGTAAAGGTTGCATCATGGCCCAGCGCCGCGCATACCACAATGATGGTTTGCGCCAGATCAGGGCATTCCTTCAGGTCGAATATTTTGCGGGCGATCGGTTTTACTTCCTTTTGTAAATGTACGCCACCATCCTTAAACTGCGAGGTGATGCCGAAATTAGCCATTATCTCGGTGATCACGCTATCACCCTGCAGGCTGTACTGCGTTAAGCCGGGCAAGAACAGGTCGGCCTCATCAGCCAAAGCGGCTATGGCGTACCAGTATGATGCGGCGCTCCAATCCGGTTCAACAGGTAATGATGTTTCCCTAAACTCCTGGTTGGCAATGCTGATCACATTATCATTCCATTGGTGCTGTATGCCTGCCTGCTGCAACATTGCCAGTGTCATTTCAACATAAGGCTTAGAGGTAAGGTCGCCCTCGATATGCAGTTCCAAACCTTGTGGCAATTGCGAAGCGATAAGCAATAACGCCGTAATGTACTGGCTGCTGATATTACCTTTTATGCTGATGGTATTGGTCAACTGCTCAAAACCACCCTTTATCCGCAATGGCGGGAAGCCTTCGTTTTCTTCGTACTCAATATTTGCACCCAGCTTATGCAAAGCATCAACCAAAATCCCGATAGGGCGTTGCTTCATGCGCTCGCTGCCGGTAAGTATCACTTCATCATCCTGCAAGGTAAGATACGCGGTAAGGAAACGCATGGCTGTGCCTGCGGGACCAACATTAATTTCGAATTTCGAATTTTCAATTTCGGATCTATCACCAGCCAAAACTTTTGAATTTTGAATTTTGAATTTTGACTTCAATATCCCATCCAAGGTCACTGCATCCGCCGCATCTGACATATTCTCCACCTTCACTTTGCCTTTGCTCAACGCCTCGATAATAAGCGCGCGGTTGCATTCGCTTTTGGAGCCCGTGAGCTGCACAGTGCCAGTTACGGTTTTTGTTTTTTTAGAAAGGATGATATTTTTACTCATCACAAAAATTAAGCGTGGGTCAATTTTTCGGCGGGTTGCGCTTCGCCTTTGTTCATCACTTCTGTTTGCCTGCGGATAGATTCAGCGTGCAGCAGCTCTAATAATTTCTCGGTAAACTCCGGGCTTAATTTTAATGCTTTTGCGTAAGCAGTGCGTTTTTGCAATATCTCGTCCCAACGGTTAACCTGTAAAATGGTGATGCCGTTATCTTTTTTGTACTGCCCGATCTTTTCAGCTATCTGCATACGTTCAGCAGTTTTTTGTATCAGCAGGTCATCTATCTTATCGATCTTGCTGCGCAGTTCCGATAAAGCATCTTTCACTACAGCATCGCTTATTTCGGGCTTGCGTAAAGCTAAATGATCTATGATCTCAGCTAAAGCAGCAGGCGTTACTTGTTGGGCGGCATCGGTCCAGGCTACAGAAGGGTCGATATGTGATTCTATCATCAAACCCTGCATGTCAAGGTCTAAAGCTTTTTGCGATATGTAGCCGATCAGTGAACGGTTGCCCGTGATGTGGCTTGGGTCGTTGATGATAGGCAACTCAGGCGCCAGAGTTTTAAGCTGAATGGCGATATCCCACATCGGCTCGTTACGGAAAGCTGATTTTTCGTATGATGAAAAGCCGCGGTGTATAGCTGCCAGTTTGGTGATGCCCGCGTTGTTGATACGCTCCAAAGCGCCTATCCATAATGAAAGATCGGGGTTTACCGGGTTTTTAACCATTACGGGTACGTCAACACCTTTAAGGGCATCGGCAATTTCTTGTACGGTGAAAGGGTTAACGGTTGAACGCGCGCCTACCCAAAGAATGTCAACGCCTGCTTTTAAAGCTTCTTCAACGTGTTTCGCGGTGGCTACTTCAACTGCGGTTGGCAGGCCGGTTTCGTCTTTAGCACGTTTAAGCCATTCAAGGCCGATGCTGCCTATGCCTTCAAATTCGCCGGGGCGGGTACGAGGTTTCCAGATACCTGCACGCAAAGCGGTTACTTTACCGGTTGCGGCCAATAAATGCGCTGTGGCCACTAACTGTTCTTCAGTTTCGGCACTGCATGGGCCCGCTATCAAAAGCGGTTGATTTTTCGCGTTGATCCACGAGTTAAGTGGCTGTATGTTTAAATTTAGTTTCATCTTGTTTTGTGGTCCGGAAGTCGGTAAGATCGAAAGTCCGGAAGTTTTTTTAATGTGTATATTCTTTTATTGTTAATTTCTCTCTTTTCTGCTTTCGGACTTACGGACTTTCCGTCTTTCCGACTTTTTCCCTAACCCAACTTCTTTATCTTTATATATTTCCTTTTTTCGGGGCCTTTAAACTGATCGGTAGTAGGTTGTTCTTCGTGCCTTTCATATTCGCCCAAAACATTAAAATTGTGGGTGTATTTTAGCATTTGCCTTATTGCCGCGTCGTAATTTTTGCTGTCCTTCCATTCCACATCTACATAAAAATTATACTCGTTTGGTTTACCCAATACTGGCATGCTTTGTATTTTGCTCATGTTCAGGTTTTGTTCGGCGAAAATATTCAGCACCTTAGCCAGTGAACCCACCTTATTGCTCACCTGGAAACAAAGCGATGCCTTGTTAGGCGTTCGTTTAACATTATTCTCGTGATGGGTGATGATCAAAAAGCGGGTAAAATTCTTTTTGTTCGATTCAATGCGGCGCTCCAATATATCCAGCCCATATAATTTGGCAGCTAAAGTGTTGGCGATGGCTACGGTATCGGTCAGTTCTTCCTCGCGGATACGTTTGGCGCAGGCGGCGGTATCGGTGCTTTCCACAATGTTAAGGTGCGGGTATTCATCAAAAAAATCAACACACTGGCGTATAGCTATGGGGTGCGAGGTAACATTCTTTATATCCTCAAATTTTACCCCCGGCAGCGCCATCAGGTGCAGCTGTATGGGTAAATACACTTCACCAATGATCGGGAAACCGTAGCTCATCATAAGCGAATAGTTTGGCAATATGCTGCCGGCTATGCTGTTCTCAATGGCCATCACCACATAATCAGCCTCGCGTTTCTCCAGCGCCTCGAACGTTTTTTTAAACGAGTTGCATTCAATGGTATGAATATCTTCTCCAAAAAATTTGAATGCTGCCTCCTCGTGGAAGGAAGCGCGGATACCTTGTATGGCAACTTTTGGTTTTTCGCTTTTCATAAATGCTCTTAAAGCAAAAAGTCCCGGCTCTTTCGGGCCGGGACTTTTCAGTTTCTTTATATGTTGTTAACGCATATTAGTCCCGGCTCTTACTGGTAAAGTAAAAGTAGTAACCATAAAAAAATGCGTTATTAACTTTCATTGTTTTTTGTTTGCGTGGTAAATGTACGGTTTAAAATGCGTTTGTCAATAGAAAATTTTATTTTTTTAAAGATAGAGGGGGTGAACGGAATTTTATTTGGGGAACTCACCCTGCTCTCTCCAAAGGAGAGGGTTCTAAAAGTCGATTTTCTTTGGGCGCCCGGGCGGGCTTTCCGCTCATACGCCTGCAGGCATTACGCACAGGCCTGTATCCGCTTCAATCCCTGGCGCGGCATTCGTTTATAGTTTTCTGAACGAATTTTTGTCACCATATCTATATAAATCGCTTGGGAATTTGTTGCCAAAAACAATATCAGAAATCAACATATTAGAAAACTTAATCATAGACCCATCTTTGAAATAAATTTCATATACATAAAAATCATTAGGATTACGTCCTCCCGCTGGTTTATATATGATTATCTCTTTTATTTCATTCTTGTTATAAACGTTTTCACCGGAGCCATCATTGAAAGAGAAATTATTATTGCCTTTTGATATTTGTAAAGTCTGGGCGGAACACTTAACATACTTATTGAAGATATATGTTAACGTTCCGCCAAGCAATAAAACAAAAATAATTGGCACAAGCACTACATAAAAAGGTGCTGGAGTTGTAATTATAGCAATGAAGAATATGAGAAATATTAAAAAGAATAAAATAAATGGCCAACTTAATAATACGACTCTCCACAATTTTACTTCATATATAAAACTTTTATTAACGAAATGACCTTGATTGCCAATGTTAAAAAAGTGTTTTTCAAATGCACTTAGGTCCAATTGTCCGTTAAAGAAATCTGTGACCTTTTTATATACATCGGTTATGTCGGGAGCGTAATACTCGTACAAATGATTGTCTCTGTCAAGGTAATAAAGACAATACTTGCCATTGAAGTATAAGCCTACCTTCAAATAGTTCAAGTCTTCATCCTTTATTGTTACCGAAGGCCCAGTTAAATCCACAGCGGTTAATGGCCGCTCCTCTTCCCAGGGGAAATTTTTTATCAACGCGAGGGTGTCGGGCAAATTCCTGGCTTTCTCATCAGAGAACTCACCTTTTTCATATGTTTTGTGTTGAAGTTTGGATATAAATTCAGGCATTTGGCTTTAAATAAAAGACTAATCTAAAAATTAAATATTTCTTTCTGCGGATTATTTAATAAGCGCACTGCTCGCCTTATCAAGATACAAAATCGTTTCCCGACGCATACGCAAGATAGTTGCAGGGTTCAATTCATTCACCGGTGCATTTAATGTATTATAAACCGCCTGCGCTTTCGCCGGGCCGGGAACTACAACCGAAAGATAAGCCGCACTTAATAAAGCGGGGATAGTCAAGGTAAGCGCATGAGTAGGCACTTCTTCAATTGTAGTAAAACAACCATCATTCACTTGCTGCTGTCGGCAGGCCAAATCGAGCTCAACTTCTTTTACCAGTTTGTTGTCATTGAAATTGGCAACGGGTGGATCGTTAAAAGCAAGGTGGCCGTTCTCGCCAATACCGAGGCAAACAATATCGGGAGGATATTGGATGAGCAGGTTTTGATACCTTTCGCATTCCCTATCCATATCAGCAGGATTGCCGTTTAAATAATTGATGCTCTTGAAGGGGAGCTTTGAAAAAATGCGATCTTTCAAAAAATTACCGAAGGCTTGCGGAGCATCTGGGTGCAAGCCGATGTATTCATCCATGTGAAAGGTGTTGATGCGACCCCATTCAACATCTTTAGCAATAAAAGCCGCCAAA
>Ga0207019_1159_pt1 | contig 13440 bp, 10 predicted proteins | sample Alteio_BWMinCont_50_FD_153483 | JGI IMG/M metagenome (GOLD analysis project Ga0207019, IMG submission 153483) | Enriched cells from forest soil in Barre Woods Harvard Forest LTER site, Petersham, Massachusetts, United States -... | ecosystem: Environmental > Terrestrial > Soil > Temperate forest >...
TTTGGAGGGAGCGCTTCGAGCCCGGCGGTAAGTGAGGCATCTTCAGTCGACATCGGCCTTAACAGAATGGTAACCGTCGCCGGATTTTTTACTTCCGCGTCAACCTCCCGTGTCTCACGTTCGAAACCCGGAGCTGCGACCAGGACTTTGTACTGAGTTGCGGCTACATCGCCAAATCTTGCGACGCCAGCCTTTGCGGTTGCCTGGCGATACGCCTGTCCGGCCAGGTTAACCAAGGTTACCTGCACAACGCCTTCCATCGGTTTCCCATCCGGCCCCTTTATGTAGATTTCTACACGCGATGTCTTTACATCCAAATTCAATTGATTTAGGCCGGGATCTTGGCCGCCAGGGATGGGTTGTTTTGCGAGAGCAGGAGCCGTCCGAAACCAGCAGCAAGCAAGCAACAGACTGCCGGCAAACAATTTCAAGAGACGCGAGAACATAACCGCTCCAAACTCGGGGAAGAGATCTTAATGGGCTTCATTATACATCTCGCGGCGAAAGTGCGCGACAAGCACAAACATACCCGGCTTCCGTTGCAGAGAAAATAAATGTAACAATATTATACACCTCTGACTCCCAGGCTCGTGACATACAAATTGGCGATTCTTAATCTCTGCGAATGTTTTCAATCCTTGCACTTCCTGGGATTTGAAAACACAGAGGACAAGCCGGTTTTTCGTGCGGCCGGCGATTGCGATTGGTCCACTATGGGTTTGGTCTTACTGCCTCTGGCGCCGCTCTGGGTGGAGTCTCTTCTGCGGTCTTCGGCGCAGAAATATGTTGTTGATCGTCGACGCTGGAGAGCAGGTACTTACTAAAGCTGTGGCGCCGATGAAAGCGCCGCCCTCTCCAGTCTGAATACACATCGGCACTTCGCGGCAGCCACATGTCCATATTGCGCTCGCGGAAATGCACCGGGCCATACTCGATGACCGTGGAATCCGCAGCCAGGTGGATTTCCGGCACCGGAGCGAGCATTTGCGTTTCCAGTCTGACTATTTGGTAAGTGTCTGCCGCAATCCAGGCGCGCCCCTTCAGCGGAATTGTGACAGAGCGGCCCATCGTTCCCAGGCGGTACTTGCGCATCGTATTCGGTTTGTCCGGCCTTTGCCGAAAATGTACTTGCCACGCCAAGCCGCCATTCCATTGGGCTAGTCCCTCGCAAGTCAGGTCGAAGCTCCCCACGTTATAGGGATGAAAAATTAGCACCATCGCGGGCAATCCATTGGTATCCACGCCGCCCGGAAATTCTCCAAATGTATTCCCCACTGTCCTGAATTCTTCGACGTTGAAGAACCCTTTCCGGACTTCCTGGATGGAAACCATGTAATCAAACTTCCGTGTTTCTGGCGAAGTGATATATCCCGATTTGTTGATCGTTTCATGATTCACGGATTCGGTGGCCACGAAGCGATCAACGTTGGTGACAAACTCCTCAATGCGCTGGCCCGCCTTCTTCACCACGTCGTCCAGCGCACAAACGGCCCCGCTTTCCACCGGGGGCACTTTCTCGTCAATATCGGGAGGCAACCAGGCGGAGGGAAGAGGAAGCGCGGTGGCATCCGTAAGTGCCCCTGGCTGCACCATTTCCGCGTCGGCTGCGCCGGGGGCATTCTGCACCGTAAACGACTGCAAATTCTCCAATTGTTTCTTCGCGGCCATGTCCGCAGGCCGTTCTTCTACGTATTTTTGAAGAACGTCAATCGCTTTGTCCTTCTCCCCGCGTTTTGCCAGTGCTGCGGCCAGATACCGTTTAACAACTAAGGCTTCCCCGCGGCCCAGTTGAAGGGAGCGCTCCGCTTGCTCGATGGCTTCGTCTGGGGACCCATGGCGTAAGTACGCTTCCGCATAAATCGCGTGTGCCCGCCAGGAGGAGGGCTCGGCTCGAACCGCCCGGTCCAGGTACAACAAGGCTTCGGGAAGCTTGTTATCGTCAAGAAGAGCTTGGCTCAGCGAGATGAGTGCGCGGAAGTGCTTGGGATGAAGTTCCAGCGTTTTTGTCCAATAGGTTTCGGCCTGCGCACGATTGTTCATCTGCAATGAATAAACGCCATAAAGGTAATTGACCTCCGCGCTGCTCGGCGCAACGCGGTAAGCCGTGTCCAACTGGCCCCGCGCGTCGGGCAGTTTGTTGTTCCGCAGCGATTCAATCGCTTTGCTAAGTGCCTTCTGGGCCTTAGGAGCGAGTGCCGAGAGCTCCTTGTCCGTGACGGCGTCTTCCCCCTCCGGCGCTGGCTGCACCTCGATGGTGAACTTCATCAGGTTCGCGCCCTGGGCATCAATCTGCTTCATGACCCGTGCGAATCCCGGTGCCACCACCAGGACGTTGTACTCGGATTGTGCCGCTTCGTTGATCCGCACGTAGCCGTCTTTGGCCGTTCCCTGTTTATAGAATTCGCCGCTCAGTTTGGTCAGGGTAACCACCGCCGTCCCCTCCAGGGGCGCTCCATTGGGTCCCTTGATGTACAGATCCAAATCAACGATGGCAATAGACCTGATTAGTCCTCCCGACAGGGGCGTGTTCACGACCATCCCCGATCCGTTGCCTTGAGCGCGCAGACTGCCAGGCAGGAGTGCGGCGCAGCCAACTGCCAGAACAAAAACGGTCGATTTCAAAATGCGGGTCACCATAAACCACTCCATTTAGGCGGGGAACTAACAACTCCCAGAATCATACACCTACGCACGAAAGTGCGCGACAAGCAAGCGGCGCGCCCTCTGAATTGGCAAGGACTCTCCTTCTCACTTCGACCTGTCCGTACGGCCAGTTCGCGTTCTGCACAAACTAATATTCTTTCCTGGTTGCTTTGACCCGCCCCGCGCGCGTACAGTCAATACACGTTGCTCCCTCCCAGCTGGGGCCGAATCCATCCGCCTGCACCAATTAAGGGAGGTAGTATGTGGTCCAAGCAGCAATCTGAAACCCCGGCAACTCCACCAGCTCAGGCACCGGCAGCTTCCGTCGTTTCTTTCAATGCGCCTTTAACTCAGCGCTCTATCAGCCCCACGACTCGCAGCCTTGCCCGGCTGGGCGCCAACCTTTACATCAAGGGTCACCTCACCGGCACCGAAGACTTGCAGATCGACGGGAAAGTAGACGGCCCCATCTCGCTGAAAGGCCATCAATTGACCGTCGGCGCCACGGCGGTGCTCAATTCCGAAATTCACGCCGGCGAAGTGATCGTTTACGGCAAAGTGGTCGGCAATGTGCACGCCAGCGAACGCGTGGACGTTAAGACCGATGGCTCGGTCGTTGGCGACATTTCCACCGCGCGCATCAGCATCGAAGACGGCGCCCATTTCAAGGGCCGCATCGAAATCGATCCAGCCAAATCCCAAGCCGCCGCGAGTTAGGGACATCGTCTTCTAGTCGTGTCATATTGAAATCACGAACGGTGCAGGCGGCCGTCCATACTGCCCTCGGTCCCTGCCAAGGTCGCGTGGGGAGAAATCTCTTTTCGCACTCGGCAGCTTCCGCAACCTATTGCCCCGAGTACCGCTGCTCTTTCCACGGGTCGCCATAGGCGTGATACCCATTCCGCTCCCAGAATCCCAGCCGGTCGTGGTCCAGCAGCATGAAACCGCGCACCCACTTCACGCTCTTCCATGCATAAAGATGCGGCACAATCAGCCTTAACGGCCCGCCATGTTCCGCGGTCAACGGTTCGCCGTCGTGTTCAAACGCGAATAGCACATTCGGCCGCAGCAAATCCGCCAGTGGCACGTTTGCCGTGTAGCCTTCTTCCGCCAGCACCAGCGCGAATTGAGCTTCCGTTTTCGGCTTCACCAGCTTCATCACTTCGGTGAACAGCACGCCCTTCCAGCGGTTATCCAGGCGGCTCCAGCGTGTCACACAATGAAAATCGGATGTCACTTCGACTTGCGGCAACGCGCGAAACTCTTCCCACGTCAGCCGCAACGGCTGGTCCACCAGCCCCGAAATCTTGAAGTCCCACTTCGCCGCATCAAACGCTGGAATGCTGCCGTAGTGCAGCACCGGCCACTTCAGCGTCAGCGATTGCCCGGGCGGCAGGCGCGCTTCTGCCTTCGCCTTCTTCTCCAAATCTCGCCGGTCCCTCAAATCCCCAAACAATGCCATCTTCGCTCCGCCTATTGCTAGCCGCGTTATGGAAACACACTACCGCCAAACGAAGTCACCACCTACTTGGATGTCATAGAGAAAGAGAAGGTTCAATCCGGCCGCGATAGCCAAAGACGGACGCAGACAAGAATCGGTTTAGCTGATGTCGACTTCCAGGCCACCCACCCAGCCGGCCACGAGGTTGTAAATCACCGCTCCGAGCGCGGCGAAGATTCCCCCGATGATGCCGTATAAGATCGGAAAAATAATGATCGCACCAAAGCCCATTCCAAATCCAAACGCTCTAGCGGCCCCCGCTTGGCCACCTGCCATGCCGGCCAACGAACCCGCGACCATGGAAACGCACGCCATTATAATCCCCAGAATCAGACCGAGGATGGCATAGGTAACCAGCCCGACTTTAAAAGCGGAACCCGGTCCAATGTGCTTGAGGGTAGCCATGGAAGTCCTCCTTAACGAACTTGGCGCGCATGCTAGCAGAATGCAGCAACACTACAAAGCGCTATCTTCGTCGCGGGCGGGCGGCTGACACTTTTTTCATATGCTATGATTTCTCTTCGCACCACGAAAGCGAGCCGCGCATGACCGCACAACTTCTCGACGGCACCAAAATCCGTGACCAAATTTTCGCCGAATTGAAGGACGAAGTCCGCTTGCTCACCTCCGCCGGCGTTCGGCCCGGGCTTGCCGCCGTTCTCGTCGGCGAAAATCCCGCTTCGCAGCTCTACGTCAAGAGCAAGATCGCGGCTTGCGAAGAGCTCGGTATGGCCAGTTCGCTCATCACGCCCCCGGCCACAGTTACCACTCTGGACCTGCTCGCCGTCGTCGAAGACTTGAACCATGACAACGAAGTGGACGGCATTCTCGTTCAGTTGCCGCTTCCCCCGCAGGTGGACGCAAAGCGCATTCTCGAAGCCGTCGATCCCGCAAAGGACGTGGACGGCTTCCATCCCATCAACCTCGGCCGCCTGGTCAGCGGACGGCCCGGCTTGGTCGCCTGCACACCGGCCGGCTGCATGGAGATTCTCCGCCGCCACGACATTAAAATCGAAGGCGCCAACGCCGCCGTCCTGGGCCGCAGCGACATCGTCGGCAAGCCCATGGCGCTTCTGCTGATGCACGCCAACGCTACCGTCACGATTTGCCACTCGAAGACCCGCGATCTCCCCGATGTCGTCCGCCGCGCCGATATCATCGTCGCTGCCATGGGCAGGCCCGGCTTTGTCGAAGCTAGCTGGATCAAACCCGGCGCCGCGGTCATCGATGTGGGCACCAATCGCGTCACCGATCCCGCCGAAGCCGAGCGCCTGTTCCGCAATTTCCCCGAGCGGCTCGAAAAATTCCGCGCCAAAGGCAGCGCCCTGGTCGGCGATGTTCATCCCGACGCCATAAAAACTGCCGGCGCCCTCACTCCCGTGCCGGGCGGCGTCGGTCCGATGACCATTACCATGCTCATGAGCAATACGATTAGAGCTGCCAGGCTGCGCCGCGCTTCACCCAGAATTTCCGCGACGCAATCCACCGCCTCCGCGCGATAATCAGTACCATGCTACGGCTTGGACTCACCGGTGGAATCGCCAGCGGCAAAAGCGCCGTTGCTGCCATGCTCCGGGAAATGGGCTTCGCCGTCCTCGATGCGGACTCCCTGGCGCATAAACTTGTCGAGCCTGGCCAGCCCGCCTACAGCGATGTCCTCAAGGAATTCGGAACGGCCGTAACCTCTCCGGACGGCCGCATCGACCGCGCAAAGCTCAGCGCCATCGTCTTCCACAATCGCGCCAAGCTCGACCGCCTGAACGCCATCGTCCACCCCCGCGTCGCCGAAGTCGTCTTCCGCCAATTTGACGAATGGCAACGGCAGGGCACGCGCGACGCCGCCTTTGTGGAAGCCGCTCTGCTGATCGAATCCGGCATTCATAAAAGCCTCGACGGCCTCATCGTTGCCTGGTGCGAGCCTGAGCAACAATTGCATCGCCTCCTCGCACGTGGCCTCAATGAGGAGGAAGCCCGCCGCCGCATCGCTGCCCAGCTTTCGGTTGAGGAAAAACTTCGCTACGCGACCGACAGAATCGACTGTTCCGGCTCTCTCGACGAAACCCGGCATCAGGTCGAAGCCCTCGCCGCCAAGCTTCGCCGCGGCCAGTCGGCGCGGTGACCCACTCCGCATTTTTCCTTATACTAGAGACCTCGAGTGGAACAGAAGGGACGCCATTTATGACCGCAGTCAACACATCCAACCGCACGCGCATCATTCTCGCCGCATTGGTACTTATTCTCGGTGCTTACTGGGCTGGTGCACGTTTCGGCCCCCGCCAGCCTACCAACGTCGAAGCCGTGCCCCTCGGCGGTTCAAATTCCGCAGCCGCGATTGCGCAGCGCGACGCCACCCTGACCGAGGATGAGTCCATCAACGTGCGCATCTACCGCCAGGCCTCGCCCGCTGTAGCCAACATCCTCACGGAAGCCACCGAGTACGATTTCTTTATGGACCCGGTGCCCGTCAAAGGTGCCGGCTCCGGCTTTGTGATGGATCCGCGGGGCTACATCCTCACCAATTTTCACGTCGTCGAAGGCGCGCAGTCCATTGAAGTGGTGCTGGGCGATCAATCGCATTACACGGCAAAGTTCATCGGAGCCGACCAGCGCAACGACGTGGCGCTTATCAAAATCGAACCTAAGGGAAAGCTCGTCGCGCTGTCACTGGGAGATTCCGCATCGATCCAGGTCGGCCAGAAAGTTCTCGCCATTGGCAATCCTTTCGGGTTCCAGTCAACGCTCACCACCGGAGTGGTCAGCGCCCTCGGCCGCACCGTGCAGACCAGCCAAACGACCGAGATTGATGAGGCGATTCAAACCGACGCGGCTATCAATCGCGGCAATTCCGGTGGCCCGCTTATTAATTCTCACGGCGAAGTAATCGGTATCAATTCCGCGATTTACACGCCGAGTGGCACCACCGCGGGCATCGGCTTCGCCATTCCTATCAACACGGCAAAAACCATCGCCCACGATCTCATCACCGACGGCCGCGTCCACCTCGCATACCTCGGCGTGCAAACACTCCCCATCAGCAGTTGGCTCAGCGAAGCGCTGGATTTGCCCGTGAAGGAAGGGCTGCTGGTGGAGGGGGCCATAAAAGGCGGGCCGGCTGCTACCGCCGGCATTCACGGAGGCGATCGTGTCGCACAAGCGGGCATGCAGCGCATCGCCATTGGCGGCGACGTGATTGTGGCGATTGACGGACAAAAAGTCGCGAGTCAGTTTGACGTCAACCTCGCACTCAACCGCAAGCGGCCCGGCGACACCGTGACCGTCACTCTCTATCGCGGCGGCAAGAAGATGGACATCCCGGTAAAGCTCGGCGAACGCACCGGCAACTAACGCATATCTGTAGGGGCGCCCGACGCGGCGGATGCCCCTACCGCCCGGACAAAACTATCGCTATTTCGTCCTTCTTTTTCTTTCCTAACAACTAAGAACTAAAAACTAAAAACTTCACCGCTTACTGATTGAATTCCTTTCTGTGTCTCGCGCGCGCATCCTCGTTCATTGAAAACCATCCCTCTGCAATATCCCTCACGCGTTCGAGTTCCCGCTGCATTTCGGCGTGCTTGGCTTCCATGACTTCGCCGCTTGCGTCAGTCGGCACATAAATCGGCGGAGCAAACAGAATCGCCGTGCGCGAGAACGGTTTTGGCAGCAGGAAATGATCCCACGTTTTCTCGAAGGTCTTCCCGCGCTCCACGCCGATGTGAAACACCAGGATCGGGCAACCCGTTTTTCGCGCCAGCATCACCGGCCCGGGTTTCGCGACGTAGCGCGGCCCGCGCGGCCCATCAATCGTGAAAGCGCAATCCAGCCCTTCCTCCAGCCGCCGCGCCATCACTGCCAGCCCGCGCAATCCGCCCCGCGACGAACTACCTTGCGCCGTGCCGAATCCCAGCCACTCGATTACTTTGCGTGTCCACTGCCCGTCAAACGCCGTCGTATTCATCACCACCACGCCGTGGTTTCGGTGCCACCACACGATCGGAATAATGATCCGGTGCCAGAAGGCCCAGATGCATCTCTTGCCCGACGCATGCACTCGCTCGGCATGCTGCCAGCCCAGCACTTCGTAGCGCAGCGTGGGCCCCAGCGCTCGAATCACGCTGTACACCGCCGCGGCAATCATCGGTATTTGGATTCGTCGCGACCATGGCAACTCCGGCGGTCGCGTGTCGTAATGCACGCTCACCGGCTCCTGTCCGGCTTGCTTCGTGGCCTCCGCGGCTGCGTCTGGTCTCGTCATCATCTGTCTAGGCGCATGTAAATGAGCCGACGTATAGTATAGGCAGACTTTCCGCCCCCGCGCCCGGGAGTACGATCCAGTGTTGCCGCTTTCCGTTCTGAACCGCCTGACGCTCCGCGCAGCTCTGCTGCTTGCTTTCACAGCGGTTTCTACCGTGCTACTCCTCGCCGTCGCCGCTCCTCACGATGAGCCTCTCCCTGACTCCGTCGGGGCCATCGACGGCGAAGCCATCAGCGTGACCGGCCCCATGAGCGTCGAAGTCGTTCACGGCCAGGTAAAAACCGTTCTCCGCAGCGGCAGCGACGTGCGCGTCAGGTCCGGCACTGCACGCATCGACCTTATCGAAGGTGGCCAGATCAGTATTTGCGGCCCGGCCCACCTTTCAGTTTTGAAGTCTGGCAGTTCTCTAACAGTCGCTCTTGATACCGGCTCTATTCACGTTCATATCGAACGATTGCCTGCATTGACCATCTACACTCCCCAGATTCAAGCCCAATCCGTCACCATTGGCGATGGCCCCCAGGACGTCGTCGCCGGCTTCGACGCGCAGGGGGCCTTGTGCCTCCGTGCCAATCGCGGCGCCATCCGTGCCGAGCAGCAGCTCACTGGTCAGAGCGTGCTCATCCCCCAGGCGGGGGATGTGCTCATCGTCAACGGACAGCTCAACAGCCTGACTACCAGCGCGGGCCACTGTGCCTGCGAGTTGCAAGTCGCGAAGGCGTCTCCTCCGCCGCAGCCCGAAATCAACCAGCTCACAGCCTCCGAGGAACCGCCCAAAAACACTGTGGTCTCAACTTCGGATGCGGCCCCGGCTCCTCTCAATCCCTCAACCACCAGGGAAGAGCCGATCTACCAGGTCTTTATGCCGCCGCTGATTTACGACGCCCGGGCCAAAGTTCAGCCGGAGGTCGATCCGAAACTGATTGTTCTCGTTCGCCGCGTCCGCGTCCGGCCCACGCTAATATTCCAGGGCCGCGTCGAAGGAGAGACCGTCGCCGCCTTTCCGCCCCCTCCGGTTCCTTCGCCGGCGGCCACTGTGCAAAAATCCGTCTCGCCTGCAAATGACTCTTTTATGGATCGCGCGCGTAGTTTCGTGCGCAAACTGTGGTCCCGCGGTTCTTAGTCCGCGGCGTACGCCACGCCGGGGTCGGCTCCTTCGCGCTGCGATCTCCGTCAGCCTTCTCCTGACCAAATGGCCACTTACACTGGCGTAATCTTCCGTCCCCCTGCTATCCGTGATACTTTTTCCTGCAAGGAAAGCGCCGCCCTCACTCAAGCGCTTCCAGGCATTCTTCGCCGCACTTCAGGTTTAGTTGGAGAGGATCACGTGAAGCCAGCTCTTGGGAGTCGCATCCCAGCGGAATTTTATTGCGCAGTTTTCTTGCCTCTCTGCTTGCTTCTTGGAATGTCCGGCTGCAATAATTCCTCTACTCCTCCGCCCGATACCACGCCCCCAAGCGCGCCAGCGGGCCTGACCACCACCGTTATCTCCGATACGCAGATCAATCTTTCCTGGATGGCCTCCACCGACAACGTCGGCGTGACCGCCTACAAAGTAGAACGCTGCCAGGGCGCAGGCTGTTCAAGTTTCGCCCAAATCGGTACCCCCACTGCCACAACATTCAATGACACTGGATTGGCGCCTTCCACTTCCTATTCCTACCGCGTCCGCGCCACCGACGCCGCCGGCAACCTGAGTTCGTACTCCGCGACCTCCACGGCCACATCGTCCAAGGACACCACTCCCCCGACAGCTCCCACGAACTTGACGGCAACGGTCATTTCCTCCTCCCAGATCAATCTTTCCTGGACCGCCTCGACCGACGACGTCGGCGTAAACGGCTACAACGTCCAGCGCTGCCAGGGGGTGAGCTGCTCCAGTTTTGCCCCCGTTGGCGCACTCACCACTTCGACCACTTTCAATGACACCGGATTGGCTGCCTCCACTTCGTACTCCTACCGCGTAAACGCTACCGACGCTGCGGGAAACCTCAGCCCCTTCTCGAGCGCCGTGACCGCGGTTACTTCAGCACCGGGACCGGTCAGCGTGACCATCAGTCCCAAGCGCGCCGCCGTCACCACGGGCCAGGCCCAGGCTTTTTCCGCTACCGTCACCGGTAGTTCCAACACCAGCGTGACCTGGGCTGTCGACACCATTCCCAATGGCAATGCAGCGGTCGGAACGATTGATACCAACGGAAAGTACGCTCCTCCTTCAACTGCCGGCACGCATACGATCACCGCAACAAGCGTCGCGGATGGCACAAAGAGCGCTTCTGCCCCAATAGCCGTCACGGATTTGGCGGGCGTATTCACCTACCACAACGACCTTTCGCGAGACGGCATCAACACCCACGAATTTGCTTTGACCACCGCAACCGTCAAGACCGCCACTTTCGGCAAGCTTTTCTCTTGCGCCGTCGATGGCGCTATCTACGCCCAGCCGCTCTGGGTCGCTAATGTCACCGTCAACGGCGCCAAGCACAACGTCATCATCGTCGCGACGCAGCACGACAGCCTCTACGCCTTCGACGCGGACGCAACTCCCTGCGTGACTCTGTGGCATTCCAATCTGATCGACAATACCCACGGCGGCACCGCAGGCGAAACTAGTGTCCCCTCCAGTGCGGGCGGCCTCGTCGGTGCTGGCTACGGCGACATCACTCCAGAAGTTGGCATCACTGGCACGCCGGTGATTGATCCCAATACGAACACCCTCTACGTAGTCAGCAAATCCGTGATTCCCGGGGGGACGCCCACATTTTTCCAACGTTTGCATGCCATCGACTTCACCACTGGCAAAGAAAAGTTCTCTGGCCCTGTTGCCATCACCAACTCCATCACTTTCCCCGGAAACTTTGATGGCGGGGCCACTGTTGCGTTTGATCCGCGAAACGAAAACCAACGTCCCGGCCTGGCCTTGGTCAATGGAGTCGTCTACATCGCCTGGTCCGCTCACGAGGACCAGGACCAATATCACGGCTGGGTGATTGGCTTTAACGCCAGCACATTGCTGCAAGTGCCCAACGCGGTTTTCAACACCACGCCAAACAGCGTGAATGGCGCCGGCTACGCCCGCGGTGGGATCTGGATGGGCGGTGGCGCTCCAGCCGCGGACTCCAGCGGTAATCTCTATTTCTTGACCGGCAACGGAACGTTTGACGCCGACACCGGTGGCTCCAACTACGGCGATAGCACCATGAGACTCAGCACCTCCGCAGGCCTTAGTGTGGCCGACTGGTTTACCCCGGCCGATCAGAGCAGCTTGGACGGAGGAGACTCCGATCACGGCTCTGGCGGCGCTGCCATCCTCGTCGATCAGCCCATGGGCTCCCCCGTTCAACACTTGGTGATTGGTGGTGGTAAGGAAGGAAATCTTTTTCTTCTTAATCGTGATCTGATGGGCCACTACGGCGCAAATGCTACCCCAGTCAACTCAAACGCCGTGCAGATCCTCAATGTTGGCAACAGCATCTTTTCCACCTCCGCCTTCTGGAACAACTCTTTGTACATCGCACCTGCCGGAGGGCCGCTGCAGGCCTACCCATTCAATACCGGCACGGGAATGTTCAATACATCCGCAGCCACGCAATCGTCCGTTTCCTATGGATTCCCGGGTGCAACTCCGTCCGTTTCAGCCAGCGGTTCGACCAACAGCATCGTCTGGGCCATCGACTCCAGTCAGTACTGCACACCGCAATCTCCCGGATGCGGTCCCGCCATACTCCACGCCTACGACGCCACCAATCTCAATACGGAGCTCTGGAAGAGTTCCGGAGTCGCGGCGGATAAGGCGGGCAATGCCGTGAAATTCACAGTGCCCACCGTCGCAAACGGCAAAGTATACATTGGCACTCGCGGAAGCGACACGGGAGGCGGCGGAGCCGGCGAACTCGACGTCTACGGCCTGAAACCAAATTAACGCAGATCTATTTTGAACGTAGCGGCGGGTCTTTAGACCTGCGCGGCTTTGCGCGCAACGAGGTCTTTCAAAACGTGCCCTGTTACATCCCTTCGTAGTTCGGCCCGCCCCCGCCCTCCGGCACCACCCAATCAATAATTTGGTAGGGGTCGGCGATATCGCACGTCTTGCAGTGCACGCAATTTGCCGCGCTGATCTTCAACTTCACGCCGCCGCTCGTCTCCTTCACCATCTCGTATACTGCGGCGGGGCAGAAATACTGGCACGGGTTGCCGTACTCTTCGACGCACTTCGTCGCGCAGACGTTGGTGTCCGCGACCTTCAGGTGGCACGGTTGATCTTCCTCGTGCCGCGTCCCCGAGTGATACACGTCCGTCAGCCGGTCGAAGGTCAGCTTGCCGTCGCCCTTAAATCGTTCGGGAGCGGGCCGCCCGTCGATTTTCTTATACCCCTGGTATCCTTCGTGCGCGCGCATCGGATCGATCAATCCGCGCCCGCCACTGATTTGCTGTAGCGCCGTGTGAAAAAATCCCCGAAGCATGCCGTGCTGGAACGACTGGTGAAAATTTCGCACTTGCCACAATTCCTTCTTGATGTAACTCTGTTCAACTTTCTCTGGGAATGCGCTGAGCGTTTTTGCGGAAGTATCGCCCGCCTTCAGCGCGTCGAAAATCGTCTCCGCGGCCAGCATGCCGCTCTTCATCGCCAGGTGAATCCCCTTCAGCCGCTGCGAATCGAGGAAACTCCCCGAATCGCCGATAATCAGCCCGCCATCCACACAATTTCGCGGCATCGCGTACCAGCCGCCGTAAGGTAGCGACTTCGCGCCGTACCGCACGAGTTTCCCGCCTTCTAGAATTTTTTGCAGGAAGGGATGGGTCTTCCACTTCTGAAACGCCGCGTGCGGGTCGAATTGCGGATCAGCGTACTCCAGCGCCAGTACCAGACCGATCGAGACGCGGTTGTTCGACAGCCCGTAAATCCACCCGCCACCGTACATGTCCGTCGAAACCGGCCAGCCCAGCGTGTGCGCCACGTAGCCAGGCGCAATCCGCCCCGGCTGCACGTCCCACAATTCCTTGATGCCAATTCCGTAGCTCTGCGGATTGATGTTGTCGA
>Ga0207019_1136_pt1 | contig 13307 bp, 11 predicted proteins | sample Alteio_BWMinCont_50_FD_153483 | JGI IMG/M metagenome (GOLD analysis project Ga0207019, IMG submission 153483) | Enriched cells from forest soil in Barre Woods Harvard Forest LTER site, Petersham, Massachusetts, United States -... | ecosystem: Environmental > Terrestrial > Soil > Temperate forest >...
GAAAATTATATTAGTTATTGCCTTATTTTTCAGCGTTTTAGCCGTTCAGGCTCAAGCTACCACGGCACCAGCCCAACCGGCTGATAAGCCGCAGGATGACCAGGAAAGTTTAGCAAAAGATTATTTGTCACAAATTATGGGAGTTGCGTTATCTGCAACCTCAAACATGAAACTTTTTCACTTTGTTTACGATTGGATCGGCACCCCGTACCGTTTTGGCGGTGGTTCGCGCAAAGGAATTGATTGTTCAGCATTTACAAAAGAATTATACAGCGAGGTTTTTAACCTTGATATTAAGCGCAGCTCGCGCGATATATTCAGTATGGTGAGCCCTGTGCGCAGGGATGATCTTAAAGAAGGCGACCTGGTATTTTTTAAAATACATAGCCGCCGTATTTCACACATAGGGGTTTATTTAGGCAATAACAAATTTGCGCATGCTTCATCAAAAGGTGTTGCTATAAGCAGTTTGGATGATGCCTATTACAGCCGCTATTTTTACCGGGGAGGGCGATTGTTAAGTTCGTTTAAAAGTGAACTGGATAACCTGCCCGACGATAACAGTTCCAATTAGAAACCTAACCAATATGATCCTTTCAAGTTTTTGAAAGGATTTTTTTTGCAATGAAAATATAGTTAGGGCCATCCGCGATGGGTATAAAACCCATCGCTATGATCATGCACGATGCTTACTTTGTTTCATCCGCTGTACTTCTTACCAGGCTTATGCCTGTAAAGAAAAATATAAGCGTGATAAGCCCTACAACAGTAAGGGTGGTTACACTGCCCGTATGATTGATAATGTTAATACCTGTGTAAATTAGCCCAACAATACCCAATATGGTGAGTACGGCGCCGAAAGCACGTTTTAAATTCATGATTGATGTTTTTATAAAAAGCAATTTTTTAAAAACAAATAACACACCAATTATTAGTTATATATTTATTAAATAAAATTTATCCCTTATGACACCCTCAGAAATAGCCTTTTTAGTAGTAATTTTTATTTTACTTATTGTTATCTCTTCATCATTTGTGACTGTAAAACAGGGCACTATTGCCGTAATTACAGTATTTGGCAAGTACCGCCGCATACTATCGCCGGGGCTTAATTTCAAGATACCGCTTATTGAAAACATTTATTCGCGCATTTCTATACAAAATCGCTCGGTCGAGCTGGAGTTCCAGGCTGTTACTTTCGATCAGGCCAATGTTTACTTTAAGGCGATGCTGCTTTACTCGGTGCTTAATAATTCAGAAGAAAGCATTAAAAATGTAGCTTTTAAGTTCGTTGATGAACGCAATTTAATGCAGGCACTTATTCGTACAGTTGAAGGCTCGATCCGTGCCTTTGTTGCTACCAAGCGCCAGGCCGAAGTATTGGTACTGCGCCGTGATATTGTTGAACACGTAAAAGAACAACTTGACCAGATATTGGAAAACTGGGGCTACCATTTGCAGGATCTTCAATTAAATGATATTACTTTCGATGATATTATTATGAAATCAATGAGCCAGGTAGTAGCCTCAAATAACCTGAAAGCTGCAGCTGAAAATGAGGGCCAGGCTTTACTGATCACCAAAACCAAGGCTGCCGAGGCTGAAGGTAATGCTATAAAAATTTCAGCTGAGGCTGAGCGCCAGGCATCGCAGTTGCGCGGTCAGGGTGTGGCTTTATTCCGCCAGGAAGTTGCCAAAGGTATGAGCGTTGCCGCGCTGGAAATGGAAAAAGCACATATGGATACTTCGGTTATATTGTTCACCATGTGGACAGAATCCATCAAGCATTTTGCCGAGAACTCGCAAGGTAACGTGATATTCCTTGATGGTTCAACCGATGCCATGCACCAAACCATGAAGGAGATGATGAGCCTGAATATTTTGCAGGCTGATAATAAAGGTAAGAAGTAAAATTAACCCCGGTTAAAACGCCTCGCCTACAGAAATAAAAAGGCCATTTGAATGTTCGTTACCGAAGCCATAGTTAATAGATATATTGGTATTGGATACCTTATTAAGCTTTATGCGCAAGCCCGGCCCGTAGCCTGGTTGTATGGATTGTAATGATGTGCGCTTCCCTGCCGACAAAGATTCGGCGTTAAGGAACACGGTGCCACCGAGCAGCCCGTTGGCCGTTATTTTATAACGGTATTCCGATTCGAAATATACCATTTGCGAACCGCGGAACCTGCCCTGTATGTAGCCGCGGCCTGTTGCAAAATTGGCGTCCCAACCCGTAGCAGGCAAATTAAGATAAGGTGGTTTGCCCGATATGATCAGCCAGTCATAGCTCCACAATGCCAATACGTTGTCCGAACCTTCGGGCAGTTTTATATATTTACGTACATCAATTATTAGCGAGCGCCAGTCGTTGCTGCCACCGAAAAACTTGTAGTTGTTGCGCAGTTGCAGGCCTATGTAGGCCCCTTTTGAAGGGTTAATAGCATTATCGCGCGAATCCAATATGCTGTTTATGGTAAGCCCTGATGCTATGGTGCGCGATGCTATGCGATATTTTGTGTAATCAGATACCGAGCCATCCTTATTGCCGGCTTGTGATATGTCCCAGTAGTCGTCAAAATTATAACCCAGGCCAATATAAAAATTGCCGCCAATACGCCTTAATATGGTTTCGTAAAACTGTATAAGTGAGTAATCCATCGGGTTTTCGGTACTCACTTTTGAATTGCTGCCCAGGCCATAAGTGCTTTGCGGGTATTTTAAATAGCTATAGTTACCAATAAATACATACTTGTTATCCTTTGTCCAGAAGTTGGTTTGAATAGGCATTATGAACTGCTTATTTTGCGTATATGAGGCGCTGGCAACTATGGTTGATATACGGGATCCCGGCCCTGTTCGAAAAGCTACATTGCCCGATACCACAACAGCGAAATTTGTTACCAGTGTATAGCCGATCGCGGGCACTACGGATGTTTGCGGTTTGGTGGTAATGGAATCTATTTCGGGTGTTGTTTTGCTGTGGAACAGGTCACTCATTACATCCGACAGATCTTTTTGCGGGGTGCCCTTTTCAATAATGGTTGAATCCTTTGAACCGGGTGCCGGGCCCTTCGGGGTAATTTTCTTTAAAGGTATTCCCTCGGGCGGAGTTTGCTGTGCATGTGTATTCAGCCCATAGGATAGGATAATTATTAATACGCCTAAAGCAAATTTTAGCTTCATTAAGAGGAATAAAATTAACAAGCCGCTTTATACTTTAGCACAATATCGAACCATAAAAAGCTATGCTATATACTATGCGACGAAAATAATCATTCTGTTTTAACATCATATATAGTATCATAATAATTAATATTATTAATACAGTATGATAATACACTAGCATCAAAATATTGGGGATGCGAACCTTTTATCGCTTTAAAATAATAATAAAGAAAATGAATAAGTAAATATGTTACTACATTTGCTAAAACGAATTGATTCGCCGGGTAACCGATCTTTACCTTTTGTCGGAAGTTTGTATTAAACCAATTTTTAATGAATATTATTGATAACAGCATCAGGATACCGCAGCAATTAATAAACATTGCCGAAGGTAATTTTACAGGTGCCCATTTAATTGAAAGCAGTAAAACCATAGGCCAGTTAACCAATATGTTTTTGGATGAAGAGGCGCGGCAGCAGATGGATCAGTCGCGACTGGTTTACCGTGTGCAGGCACATTTCCCCGTTGCCGAAGGCACTACCGGCGGTTTGTTCTTCGGCACAACGTGGATACAGCCCGGGACAGTTGGCGGTGAGTATTTCATGACGCATGGACATTTTCACCAGTTGGCCGATAGGGGCGAATATTACTGGGGGCTAAAAGGCAACGGCGTGCTGATACTGATGGATGAGCAACGAAAAGGCCGCGCAGAATACATGTATCCCGGCAGTTTGCATTATATCCCTGCTTATACGGCACATCGCGTAGCTAATATAGGTGATGATATATTATCATTTGGGGCATGCTGGCCTTCAGATGCCGGGCATAATTATGATGAGATCAAGAAGCACGGTTTCAGCAAGCGGCTGTTCAACCGCGGCGGCGTACCTACCCTTGAAGATATACAAATAGCATAATATGAGTTTTGATCCGGGTTTTACTATACAACCTGTAACTGATCCGCTGGGTTTTATTTATGGCGATGACTGCTTTGGCCCCGTGGTTGAGAACAGGAAACTGAACGATATACGCAAAAGCCTGCGTAATCCCGATTGCGAGGGGCCGGAGGTGGTTTATTCCATAGCTATGGATGTGGGGAAAGTAAAGGATAAGCCCATCCTGCAAAAAATGATGCTACTTTATGGCGTGGTTACTTATGCAGCCGGTAAGCTGGGCGATGAGCCGGTAAGGAGCCAGGGGCATATCCACAAAAAATCGTTGCATAGCGGATGGTCGCCGCCCGAAGTTTACGAAATATGGAGCGGCAGGGCCATTATTTACATGCAGGAATATGCAAAAGATAACCCCGGCAGATGCTTTGCCGTGTATGCCGGGCCGGGCGATGTGGTGGTGGTACCGCCCGAGTGGGCACATGCCACCATAAGCGCCGATCCCGAAACCCCTTTAACCTTTGGTGCATGGTGCGACAGGGAATATGGCTTTTTGTACAACGAAGTAAGGGCGCACAATGGTTTGGCATGGTACCCGCTGGTTGGCAGCAATGGCCAGATGGAATGGAAGGCGAACCCCAATTATAAAACATCAGAACTTATTATAAAACAGCCGGAGGATTATGAGCCATCGTTACAAATTGAAAAAGGTGTGCCGGTATATATACAGTTTGAAATAAACCCGGAGAAATTCCAGTTTGTTTCGGAGCCAGCATTGAAAAAAAAGGTGTGGGAAAATTTTATTCCATAGTAGTTTTTTTCATACATAATATGTAGTATTGTACGGACATAGTTTATGTGCAAAAATATTACTGCTAAAACGTGTTAATTAAAAACAGAATTACTATTTTTAAAAACCAATTGTGAGCCGGTAAGGGTTAACAAAACTATGTTGCGTTATATTATGTATACATAGTAACTCCCCGTACCTAAAGTTCATCGTAAAAATTTAATAAAAGTTGAAAGCTAATTACGACAAATTCCCTTACGTACAAGTTGAAACGGAGAACCGGTCATGCACAAGTGGCTGGGCTGCCATAGGCGAACAATTGAACAGGCACATCAGCCTGAAAAAGAGAATAATTGCCATTGAATGTTACCAGGGCGTACTTGATGATGAAATCATATCGAACCTGAAAAGCACGCTTAAATACGATGTTTGGATCGATGTAAAAGACGCGATGAAAACCGAACAGGAAATTTTAGCCATGACCTACCCTGATGTTACCGACGACAGGATATTTGGTTATTTAACCCGGTTGAACATTGAGAATTATTTAGATGAGAAGAAGGCATTAGTGCTAAATGAGCAGGCAAATTCAGCGGATGGGGCAGTTGTGGTTTATGGTACAGGCGCCAGTTTGATAGTTCCCGGTGCCGACCTGTTAATTTATGCCGATATGGGGCGCTGGGAGATACAGCTGCGTATGCGCAAAAAGGAAGTAAACAACATTGGCATAAATAATAACGAGGAAGAATTTTCTATACAATATAAGCGCGCGTTTTTTGTGGATTGGCGCGCGTGCGACAGACTGAAGAAGAAATTATTCAGCAAAATCGATTACGTACTGGATACCAACAAGGCAGGCAGCCCTAATTTAGTTAGAGGCGAAGCGATCCTAGAGGGGATGCGGATGGCTGTAAAAAGGCCGTTCCGCGTAGTGCCGTTTTTTGATCCCGGGCCATGGGGCGGGCAATGGATGAAGGAAGTATGCGACCTCGACCGATCGGCAGTAAATTATGCCTGGTGCTTTGATTGTGTACCCGAAGAAAATAGCCTGCTGTTAAGGTTTGGCGAAACTGATGTGGAGATACCTTCTATCAACCTGGTATTTTACCAGACCGATAACCTGTTAGGGCCAAAAGTGCATTCGCGGTTTGGTGATGAGTTCCCGATACGCTTTGACTTTTTGGATACCATTGGCGGCGGCAACCTGAGTTTCCAGGTTCACCCGCTTACGGAGTATATACAGGAAAAATTTGGGATGCATTATACACAGGATGAAAGCTATTATTTTTTAGATGTGGATGAAGCAGCCAAACCGGTTGTTTTTCTGGGTTTGCAGGATGGAACTGTGCCCGAAGAAATGATAGCCGACCTGGAGGCAGCACAGCGGGGCGAGAAATTGTTTGATGATGAAAAATTTGTTAAGCAATGGCCGGTTAAAAAGCACGACCATGTTTCTATTCCCGCAGGGACGGTGCATTGCTCGGGTGTGGGCGGCATGGTGTTGGAGATAAGCGCTACGCCTTATATATTTACCTTTAAATTATGGGATTGGGGCCGTTTAGGGCTTGATGGGAAGCCACGCCCCATAAATATTGAGCACGGTAAAAATGTGATACAATGGAACCGTGACGCATCGTGGGTTAAAGAACACGCGCTTAACTTAGTAGAAGAATTGGGCAGCGGCGACGGCTGGAGAGAAGAACGAACCGGGCTGAACGAACTTGAATTTATTGAAACCCGCAGGCATTGGTTCACCGGCAAGGTAACGCATAACACTGATGGGATAGTGAATGTGCTGAACCTTGTTGAGGGGCGCGAAGCGATAATAGAAAGCCCAACCAATACATTTGAGCCGTATATTGTACATTATGCCGAAACATTTATTGTACCGGCGGCTGTGGGCGAATATACCATCCGCCCATATGGCGAATCGGAAGGTAAGGAATGCGGAACTTTGAAAGCATACGTGAGAGTATAGGAAGTCAGAAAGTCGGAAAGTCCGGAAGCAAAAATTATTGAATAGGAAACTTCCGGACTTTCCGACTTACGCGGACTCTCGGACTTAAAAAATATAAACCAAAAATAAACCAATTATGAACCAGGGAACAACGTCAAAGGCCTCAACCACGGGCTTTGTGGTAAAACTAACAGTGGTAGCCGCGTTGGGCGGATTTTTATTCGGGTATGACACCGCGGTAATATCGGGTGTCGTGCCGTTTATCACCACTAAATTTTCACTGTCAGACACCATGGTGGGTTATGCCGTAGGGAGCGCCATTGTTGGCTGTATCATTGGCAGTTTTTTAGCAGGCCCAATAAGTGACAGGATGGGAAGAAAGAAAGTGTTGATATTTACTGCCGTTTTGTTTGCCATTTCGTCAATAGGTGCAGGCATAGCCGGTACCGTGACCGAATTTGTGCTGTTTAGAGTTGTTGGGGGTATTGGTATTGGCGCGGCATCAATGTTATCGCCATTATATATATCAGAAGTAGCGCCTGCTAAAATAAGGGGCATATTGGTGAGTGTTTACCAGTTGGCTATTGTGGTGGGTATTTTGATAATTTACGGTGTTAACTTTGGTATATCTGGTTTAGGGTCAGAAGCCTGGAAAGTAGAAACAGGCTGGCGCTATATGATAGGATCGGGGTTATTCCCATCGGCTTTGTTCCTGGTATTGTTATTTGTTGTGCCCGAAAGCCCAAGGTGGCTCATCAAAAATAAACGCAGATCCGAAGCAATGGATACGCTGGAAAGATTAAACGGCAAAGAGGAATCTATCGCGGTAGCAAATGAAATTGAATCGACCCTGAATGTTGAAGAAGGCACGGTAGGTGAACTGTTTAAACCCGGTTTGCGCAAAGCCATGATAGTGGGTATTTTCCTTGCGCTATTCTCGCAGATAACAGGTATCAATGCAATTATTTATTATGCGCCAACCATATTTGTAAATGCAGGCTTCAGCGCACATAACGCTTTAGGGCAAACGTTTTTAATTGGTGGCATCAACCTGGTATTTACGTTCGTCGCCATTGGCTTGATCGACCGTATGGGCCGAAAGAATCTATTACTTTGGGGCGTAGGCGGTATGATCATTTGCCTGGGTGGAACTGCTTATTGCTTTTTAGCCCACGTACAGGGTATTTGGCTGGTAGCTTGTATCTGCTTGTATATTGCCTGTTTCGCGGCTTCATTAGGGCCAATTCCATGGGTCATTATATCAGAGATCTTCCCTACAAAAACCCGTGGTGTTGCCATGTCGATAGCTACTACAGTGCTTTGGGTAGGTACTTTCTTAATATCGTTTTTTACACCCATTATGCTTGCCGCGGGCAACATAGGTAAGACCGCTGCTGAGGCAGGTGGGTATACCTTCCTTATATTCATGTTCAACGCGGTGTTGCTGTGGCTTTTCACCAAATTCAGGATACCTGAAACGAAGCAAAAAACGTTAGAAGAGATAGAGTTGAGCTGGAAGAAATAGGAGAATAATAAAATAGTATGGGTGTCATATTGAGGCTCTCGAAACATGTGGGTAAGGGCCTTTACGCTCACCCTTCGAGTGCCTCAGGGTGACACCCATTTTTATTGAAAAACGCCATGAAAAAAATATTTCTTATTTGTCTAACTGTTTTTGTATCGGCCATAACTTACGGGCAACAGGCAAAATACAAGCTAACTACCAATGCCCCATTTGGTACTTATAATTTATTGAGCCCGACGGCTGTTACACCGAATGGCTGGCTGCACCAATTTTTGGAATATCAGAAATCAGGATTGACGGGCCATATTGAAGATGCGGGTTACCCTTTCAATACAGGTATGTGGACCGCCGAAATAAACAATGGCAATAACGAAATTTATTGGTGGCCCTATGAGCAAAGCGGCTATTTTGTAGATGGTTGTATTAAAGCCGGGTATTTGCTGCGCGATACCTTTCTTATCGATAAAGCGAAAAAGCAGATAAATTATGTGCTGAATAAAAAGAATGCCGATGGCAGGCTTGGTCCGCAGGATCTGAAAGGCCGCTGGAATAAATGGCCATACACGGGTTTCCTGCGCTCATTCATGACAGAGTACACCGTTAACCACGATCCTGCTATTATCGATGCCATGATGAAGCATTATTCTACCTACAAAGGCGAGGAATTTGCCGATGAGCTCGACCTGTGTAATGCCGAGGAAATTTGCTGGCTATATGGCATAACTGGGGATGCAGGTATGCTGCATCGAGCCGAAGTTGCCTATGCTACTTTTAAATCCGACCATAAATACCGCGACCGTGATGGCAAGGATATTGACTTTGCATCCAACATGGTGCCGAATTATCATGGCGTGGTTTATATCGAGATAGTGAAGATACCTGCCATATTGTACAGCTATACCGGCAAGAAAGAATATTTGGACGAAGCGCTGCACGGCATCTCACAAATGGAAAAATATGATATGCTGGTATCGGGCGTACCGAGTTCGACCGAACATTTTGTGGGTATATCTGAAACAGCAGGGCACGAAACCTGTAACCTCTCGACCATACCTTATACTTACGGCTATATGCTGCAAATTACCGGTAACGCCCGTTGGGCCGATAAGATAGAAAAAGCGGTTTTTAACGCAGGTATCGGCGCGATAACCAAGGATTTCAGGGCTGAACAATATTTTTCGTCGCCCAATCAATTCATCGCCACCATGACATCGAACAATTTGGGTTATAACGATGCCCGCATGGCCTTTTTGCCCGGGCATGACACGGAATGCTGCACCGGCAATGTGAACCGCTTTATGCCCTATTACATTGACCAGATGTGGCTTGGAACTAAAGATAACGGTATTGCAGCGGCTCTATACGGCCCAAGTGCGATTGACGCAAACCTTGGCACTAGCAAGCAGACGGTGAGGATAACGGAAAATACCAAATATCCGTTCGGTGAGACTATAACCTTTAAAATAAGCACGGCTAAAGCAGTGAAGTTCCCTTTTCAACTAAGGATACCGGGCTGGTGTAAAGCCCCATCCATCGCTATAAATGGAAAGAAAATACAAGCCCATGTTAAACCCGGTGAATTCTTTACCCTTAACAGGACATTTGCAAACGGTGATGAAGTTACCTTATCTGTACCGATGGCTGTTAAAATAACCAACTGGCCAAACGATGGCATTGCCGTTGAACGCGGGCCGATAGTGTACAGCTATCCTATTGCCGCCACGAAAGACACCGTTCATAATTATTCAAAATCAACTGCGGCGTTCCCGGGTGTGGAATATAGGCCCGCCGCTGCCTGGAACTACTCGTTACTGGTGAACAATGCCAGCGATGTGCAGGTGATAAAAAATAGTAGCAATGGTTACCCCTGGAGTTCTTCACCAGTGGTATTAAGGGTGCCTGCCGAAAAACTGAACAACTGGCATTTGCTGCAAACCAAAGACTCCAAAGGCGAGCCGACCGAACAAACTTCGGCCTTTCCCGCTAACCGCGATAGCACAGGCAAAAAGCAATATATTGACCTGGTGCCCTATGGCAGTACGTTTTTAAGGGTTACGGTATTTCCGACCGCCCAGTCTTCTAAATGAAAAGTTAGATAGTTAATATCGAACACCGAATGCTGAATATCGAACGTCGAAGTTAAGCGCCAATACTTGCGCTCGTTTGCAACGAGTGCTTAATATGGTTACACGATTGCATTGCACAAAAAAATAGCGATGGGTTTTAAACCCATCGCTATTTTTTTTGAAGCCAGAACTTTATTACTGATACTGGATGTAAATAGGGTAAGGCTTGTATTTTAGCACTTCCTGTGGGGTTAGCATATGGTGCGGGGCCTTTTTAATATCATTTTTGTAGAACAATTTAAAGCCTGTGAACTGCACTGGTTCAGGATAAATAAAGTTGCGGTAAGTACCGGTTTTCAGGTCGGGTTCGCCCCAGCCATCCATGTTCATCACAAACTGGATCTCTTTATGCAGCTTGATATTTTTGGAATTGGTCACCATCTTTTTAGTAAAGCGATGTACAATAAATATTTTCGGAGGGAGGTTATATTTATCAACCACCTTGCTAAGATATTCCGATACGTAATTTATATCGGCGGCATCAAAAGTGCCTATTTTTTTGCCTGGTAATGTGCCATCCTTCATCGAAAATTCAGGGTCGATACCAATATTCACCTGTGGCATTTCAATATATTTTTCCAGTAGCGGCAATTCAGTACGTATGTTACTTAACGAAACCTGTATATCTAAAAACACAATAGCATGCGCCTTTTTAGCCAAATATAAGACGGTGTCGATCTGTTTAAATGGCATGCGGTGACGGTACATATGGTCTTTACCGGGGTCGCCGCTGGCAACAACCGCTATGTAGTGTAATGCAGGTTGTACAGGGGTTGAAGGATCGGCTTTTTCCCATTCCTTAACCGCTGCATGCAGGTGCTGAAGCATTTCATTTGGCGGCAGTTCGCCCAAAATGCCCATCTTTTTCGAATACAGGTTGCCGTAATAGGCAACTACGCGTTTAAATGGTAAAATAGCACCGGGAAGGGGGTAAGGTGCATTTTTAACCGGCCATCTGCCGGTAGTATCGCCATGAGCCAGTTTCTTCATTAACGAATCGTACAACTTTTTATTAAGCGGAGGATAAGTTACAGGCGCTGCAACAACGGTGTCCTTCGATTTAGGCGCTCCGGCTGTCGCAGGTGCCTTTTTAACGTCCTTGCCGGCAGTGCTGCTTTGGCTGCAGTTAGTAAAAAGTATAAGTGCTAAAAGAACAAATGTGGTAGATAATAAGATGCTTTTAAATTTCATTTTTATTGTTTTTGTATATGATCCCCTTGATGTAAAATAACATCTTTTTTACCACGCGTAAGTTTAAAGTTATCAACAGTTAGTGCAGTAATTGTTAAAACAATTCAGTATATCGCGTTTATCCCGGGTATTTAATTAAGGGTTTATGACTTGATTTTATAAAATTTGCCAAACACACCCAACGGCAATTTTGGCCCTGCGGTAGCCTGTAGATACAACTCGCCTATCTCCAAATTCTGTACCTGCGGGTAGGCGCTTTTTATCAGGTTTTCGATGATCACCGATGAAAAACCCAGCGAATAAGTATTCAGTATCAGAAAATGCTCCTCGGGGTCGAGCAGCTCAACTACATCGTGCATCATTTCATTAATATGGTCTTCCAGTTTCCATTTTTCGCCATTTGGGCCATGGCCATAGGCGGGAGGGTCGAGGATAATGCCGTTATATTTTTTACCGCGCTTAAGCTCGCGTTTTACAAACTTTAAAGCATCTTCAACCACCCAGCGGATGTTTTGCAGGCCCGATAGTTCCTGGTTCTCATTGGCCCAGGTAACCACCTGTTTTATCGAGTCCACGTGCGTTGTATCCGCCCCCGCCGCTGCGGCAATGAGTGATGCGCCGCCCGTATAGGCAAACAGGTTAAGCACTTTTGGGTCGGGTGTTTTAAATTTTTTTATGTTTTGCGAGATGTAGTCCCAATTAACGGCCTGTTCGGGGAAAATGCCCAAATGCTTGAACGAAGTAAGCGCCAGGCGGAACTTTATAGCCGCTTCCTTATTTTTGTATTCAACATGCCAGCGGTCGGGTGTTTTGGGGTTCTTTTTTAGCCAGTCGCCCGCAGTGGCCGAGCGTCCCTTAAATTTTATATGGTGCAGTTTTTGCCATTCAGCTTCGGGCAAAGCCTTGCTCCAAACCGCCTGTGGTTCGGGGCGTATCAATACCACATTCCCAAACCGTTCCAGCTTTTCAAAATCGCCGCAATCTATCAGCTCGTAATCTTTCCAGTGTGTGGGTGTAAGGAGTTGGATCATTGTTAGAGATTAGAGGCTGGAGATTAGAGATTAGAGATTAGTTATTTTCCGCAAATATATCAGTTCTTCAACTAATCTCTAATCACTAATTAACCAATTAACTACAACTTAGCTTTCGCCGCCCGCATAAATTTACTGGCAAATACAAAATCGTTCAGTTCTTTATTATCGGTATGTGCAATTTCGTGATTGGTGCCTTCCCACCATTTTTTGCCATTGTGTAAAAATATAATATGATCGCCAATGCCCATTACCGAGTTCATGTCATGCGTTACTATCACGGTGGTCATTTGGTATTCCTCGGTAAGCTCGTTTATCAGGTCGTCTATCAGGATAGATGTTTTTGGGTCGAGGCCCGAGTTGGGTTCATCCACAAATAAGTATTTTGGCTGCATGGATATGGCGCGAGCTATACCTACGCGTTTTTTCATCCCACCTGATAATTCTGCCGGATAAAGTTTGTTTTTCCCTTCAAGATTAACCCTTTTCAGGCAAAAATTGGCGCGCTCCAATTTTTCTTCGTGTGTTTTTTTGGTGAACAGGTTCAGCGGGAACATGATATTTTCTTCAACCGTCATCGAATCAAACAGGGCCGAGTTTTGGAACAACATGCCAATATGTGTGCGTA
>Ga0207019_1160_pt1 | contig 13119 bp, 9 predicted proteins | sample Alteio_BWMinCont_50_FD_153483 | JGI IMG/M metagenome (GOLD analysis project Ga0207019, IMG submission 153483) | Enriched cells from forest soil in Barre Woods Harvard Forest LTER site, Petersham, Massachusetts, United States -... | ecosystem: Environmental > Terrestrial > Soil > Temperate forest >...
GTGCGACAGATATGATGAGTAATCCGATAGCTTCCTGTTCTTTATCTGAAGGTCCTTAGTTCTTTCGTCAATTATCTCTTCCAAATGGTGGTTAACCCTGTCAAGGTTATCTTTTTGCCGTGATACTTCGGCATTAAGTTCGGTAAGCTGCACGTTTGTTTTTGCCTTACTTTTCACATTGCTTACAAGTAAGCCTACTACTACAAGCAATAAACCGGCTACGCTGGTAACACCCCAAAAGCGTACACGCTCATATTGATTTTCCTTTTCGGTAAGTTCATTTTCCTTTTCCTGGTCCTCGCGTTTTTTCTTTTCTTCAAACAACATTATCTGGGCCGATAACTGCGTTTTTTTCTCCAGGCTATCCTTTGTGTAAACTTCGCTAAGGTATTTTACCGCCCCTTCAAAATTTTTGCGTTTAAGCTCCAGTTGATAATTGTTATATTTAAAATCGTGCTCAAGCTTATCGTCTTTCAATATTTGCGAATAAGCCATCCCTTCTGCTATTATTTTTTCAGCTTCAGCAAATTTATTAGCATTTACATATACCAGGGCCAACGTAAGGTCAATACTGGCTACGGTTTCATTCAGATCCCGTTCTTTAGCATCTTTAACAGCCTGTAGCAGGTATTGTTGTGCCAGGTCCATCTGGCGCATATTAAAATAAATAACCCCCTTATTCTGTAAACACTGTATGATGTCTACCGAATCTTTTAATATAACAAATGCCTTTAAACTCCTGTCATAATAGCTTAAGGCCTTGTTAAAGCTATTTTTCCGGTAATAAAAATTACCGTAGCTCAAACTAACGGTTGCAATTAACGACGGATCTTTTAGCCTGTCGGCTATCTCCATCGCTTTATCGAAGAACTCCCGCGACCTGTCGTAATCATTATCACGGTATAAATTACCTATGTTATTGTATACCTTGGCCACCCCCCGTTCATCTTTGCATTTCTGGTAATAGCCCAATGCATTCAGGTAGCTGTTTATCGATTCGATAAGCATGTTCGAATAGTACTGCCCCAATCCCCTTACGCGATATGCTTCGGCTATACCTTCATTATAGTTTAATTTTTGGGCCATCCCCAAAGCTTTGTTCGCCATTACTATGGCTTGGGCGGGGTCTATTAGCCTATTTCCAAGCGCTTGCTTGTTAATTGCTTTAACTTCAGTGGTATCCTCAGCCGAAATATCATTTATCCCGTTAGCATAACCAGTAAAAGCAAGTAATATAAAGAATAAGGCTAAAAGAATTCTTTTCATCTAACGGGTTATACGGTTAGTTACTAACGAAGGTTTAAAAAACATTCCAATATACCATATTATTCAACCAATAATCAAAATAACCAAGCCAGCAGATTTTTATTCACATTTTTTATTGAAAAAATAAATTATATAAATTTTATCTAACCATCTAATAATCAATAAATTAATTATATAAAAACGGACTTATCTCCCTGTAATTGATAAATAAATAGAAAATATTTAAGGTAAAATGTGGAAAAAGTTTGCGGATTAATAAATTATACTTACTTTAGTATAATAATTAACATAATTGTCCAATTAATTCATCAATTGTCAAACAAAAATTATCAAAAAAATTTTTGGTAAGGTTTTTGCATTAAGAAGATAGAAACTAAGTGGAATAATTGTGTTTAACATATACTTATAGCTTAGATTAACGCAAAAAGGGTCTCTTATCACTCTATTAAGATGAGTAATTAAAAGACAAAGCGAGGAATGTATTACACACAATGTGGTAATATGGGGAAAAACCTCGCAAAAGGGGGCAATATTTAAGGATACTTAATTTAAGCCATATAGTTAGATAAACGATTAATAAAATATAACATAATGAAAAAAGTAATCATCGCAGCAGCACTAATTTTAATAACAGGTGCATTATCATCACAAACCGCTAGTGTTAATAAAAACACACAGCCTGTTATTGCTACTCAATGTTTGTTAACAGCATCGGTAAGTAAAAACCTGGCGAATGCTGATTGAGGTTTTATACGCACAACAAAAACAAAAGGTTATAGCCAACCGAAAAAAAAATAAAAAAAATAAAACAAACCCAAAAAATATATAACACACGAATAAAATGAAAAAGATCTTAGTAGCGACAGCATTAATTTTTACTACCGGCATCACAGCATCTTACATAAGCGGCACACATGCAGCAGCTTTTACAGCTGTTAACCGCGACAAAAAAGACATTGGCAACGGTGACGGCTTTGCTGTTAACCGCGACAAAAAAGACATTGGTAATGGTGATGGCTTTGCTGTTAACCGTGACAAGAAAGACATTGGTAATGGTGACGGCTTTGCTGTTAACCGCGACAAGAAAGACATCGGCAACGGTGACGGCTTTGCTGTTAACCGTGACAAGAAAGACATTGGTAATGGTGACGGCTTTGCTGTTAACCGCGACAAAAAAGACATCGGTAATGGTGACGGCTTTGCTTGGGATAAAAAAGACATCGGTAACGGTGATGGCTTCGCTTGGGACAAAAAAGATATAGGTAACGGCGACGGCTTCGCTTGGGATAAAAAAGACATTGGTAACGGTGACGGCTTCCAGGTTGCATAATTAAGCATTACTAATATCTTTTTCACGATAGTACAGGTATTTGTTTAACTAATAAAATTCTATAGAAAAGAGCTATGCATTGCATGGCTCTTTTTTTATTAGGACATTTCGCCGCTGATCCCCTATTTATAAGAGGCAAATATTTTTGTTTATACCTTTGCAAATCCTTCCAAATTTTAGTGCAATTAAAAACATAAAGTATATTTGCTGCAAATTGACCTATTATGCAAATTATAAAACAATACGTAGAGCAAAACAAACAACGTTTGCTAGATGAGCTTTTTGAACTATTGCGCTTCCCTTCCGTCAGCGCCGACCCTGTATACAAACCCGCTGTATTAAAAACAGCCGAATACGTAGCCCAGAAACTAAAAGATGCCGGTGCCGATAAGGTTGAGGTTTGCCAAACTGCCGGCTACCCTATTGTATATGGCGAAAAAATAATTGATGCTTCAAAGCCTACAGTATTGGTTTATGGCCATTACGATGTACAACCCGCCGATCCGCTTGAATTATGGAAAACCCCGCCTTTTGAACCTACCATACGCGATGGCAAAATATACGCCCGCGGTGCATGTGACGATAAGGGTCAGTTTTATATGCACGTTAAGGCCTTTGAGTTAATGATGCAAACCGGCACGCTTCCCTGCAATATTAAATTCATGATAGAAGGTGAGGAAGAAGTAGGTTCAAACAACCTGGGCATATTTGTTAAGGAAAATAAAGATCGCTTAAAAGCCGATGTGGTGCTTATTTCTGATACATCCATGATCAGCATGGAACATCCGTCGCTCGAAACAGGGTTACGCGGCCTCTCCTACCTCGAGGTTGAAGTAACCGGGCCAAACCGCGACCTGCATTCGGGCGTTTACGGTGGTGCAGTAGCTAATCCGGCCACCATACTTGCCAAAATGATAGCATCGCTGCACGATGAAAATAACCATATAACTATACCCGGCTTCTATGATAAAGTAGTTCAATTAACACCTGCCGAGAAAAAAGAATTAAACTCCGCCCCATACGACGAGGACGAATACAAAAAAGACCTTGATGTAACCGAGTTATGGGGCGAAAAAGGTTACAGTACCTTCGAACGTACCGGCACCCGCCCTACGCTCGAAGTAAACGGTATATGGGGAGGCTATATTGGAGAAGGTGCGAAAACAGTATTGCCATCAAAAGCTCACGCTAAAATATCCATGCGTTTAGTGCCAAATCAAACGTCAGATGAAATAACGGAGATATTTATAAAGCATTTTGAAAGTATTGCACCTGCATCGGTAAAAGTTAAAGTAACTCCCCATCATGGCGGCGAACCGGCTGTTACACCAACCGACAGTATAGCTTATAAAGCAGCGCAAAAAGCGATAACCGAATCATTCGGCAAACAACCTATCCCAACCCGTGGCGGTGGCAGTATCCCGATCGTAGCATTATTTGAAGCTGAATTAGGCCTAAAAACGGTACTAATGGGTTTCGGCTTAGACAGCGACGCTCTGCACTCGCCAAACGAAAAATACGACATATTCAATTACTACAAAGGAATTGAAACCATCCCACTGTTCCACAAATATTTCGCACAATTAAGCGCGGAATAGTTATTAGAGACTGGAGATTAGAGATTAGCAGAACTTTACCTGTTCAACTAATCTCTAATCTCTAATTAACTGATCTCTATCAACTCACACCTCTCCAGAAACCCCTCATCAGCATCCGCCCCGATCCCAACCGCATCATCAATATCCAATAAATAACCGTCATAAGTAACACCGCCCACGCATGGGTCAACCTTATGGCCAAGCATGCAGGTATCCATATCGTAAAAACGGATATTTGGGCTGGCATATACAAAATGTAGTTTAGCGCTCAACGCTATACGGCTTTCCAACATCCCACCCATCATACAGGGAATGCCGTTTTCGGCAGCCACATCGTGTATCTTCATCGCCTCAAACAACCCACCCGATTTTGCCAGTTTTATATTTATATAATGGCAGCTGCGGGCCTTGATCTGCTTACGGGCGTCATGATGATTATAAACACTTTCATCTGCCATAATTTTTACCGGCGATAACTGCATCAATTCCGGCACGCGGTCATCATGCCAGGTGCGCATCGGCTGTTCACAAAACTCAATATCATATTCGCCAAGGCTTTGCAGCGCGAAAACAGCGGCGTCAAAGCTCCAGCCCTGGTTAGCATCTACCCTTATCTTCATATCATCCCCAACTACTGAGCGTATTTGTTTTATCCGTTCCACATCCTCAACAGCACCTTTGCCCAACTTTACTTTTAGTATATGTGCACCTAATACCTGGAACTCCAGCGCTTTATCTGCCATAGCTTCAGGTTCGGCTATACCTATGGTAATATCCGTTTCCACCGGCCGTCTTTTCCCGCCTAAAAATTTATAAAGCGGTAATCCCGCATTTTTTGCGACTATATCATACAGCGCCATATCAAAAGCGCTTTTTATAGTGGTGTTGCCGGCAGCAAGATCATGCAATTGTTGTAAACGCGCTGCAATGTCCAGCGCGTCCTTGCCTATCCATAATTTAGCAAAATCGCGCGCCATCACCAAACACGTATCCTGCGTTTCGCCAACGATCATCGGGAACGCCGAACACTCGCCAACCCCATAAAACCCGGCATCGGTATGCACCCGTATAAACACATTCTGCGCATGTGTCATAGTTCCGGTCGCGATGGTAAAAGGCACCATCGGTATGCTGAACCTGTAAATGTCTATTTTGGTTATAATAAGTTGTTCTGCCACTGTAATTTGTATGTATGCTAATTTAAGCAATTAACAGGCCCGGTTGTTTCCCTTTGCCCATCAAAAAATCAGCCTGTTTCTCAACAACTTACCCATTATATTATAAAACCGCTTCAAAATACTAAATATTTTAGCTAAATTAGTAGCTATTTTTTACTGCCGCAACCGGCAAATTCATCACCAAAAATCCCCAACTCCATCATGTACCCCCCGTGCTGTGAAGCAAGGCGAAAGCAGTTCTTTGACGTATTAAAAATTTTCCATTCCTATACTTTTTGCATAGAATTATGCCGTTGCTATACCTAATCTCTGATCACCAGTCTCTGATCTCCAAACATTTGCTTTTCCAAATACAAACACCTACATTTGTACTGCTTCTCAACAGCATATCAACTTTAGCGCCTGCCCCAAAAATTCAACAAGGGAAAGATTCTTCGGAGCTAATTTTAAAATTTCATAAAAACACAAATAACATGGCATTAGAAAATAAGCCTGCAAATTTTGATTATAATTCAACCAGGAATAAACTTATCCTGTCTGAATATGGCCGCAACGTACAAAACATGGTTAAATACATTGTTGCGCTGCCCACAAAAGAAGAACGTAACCGGTACGCACAAGTCGTGATCGACCTGATGGGTTTCCTTAACCCGCACCTGCGCGATGTTGCCGATTTTAAACATAAACTTTGGGATCACCTGCATATTATATCTGACTACCAGATAGATGTCGATGCGCCATACCCAAAGCCCACTCCCGAAGCTATACACCTTAAACCCAAACCGTTAAGGTATCCGCACCAGCGCATAAAATACAAACACTATGGCAAAACCATCGAGCTGATGATGGAAAAAGCCAAAAGTATTGAAGAGCCCGAACGCAAAAAATACATGATCCAATCCATAGCCAATTTTATGAAAATGGCCTATGTGCAGTGGAATAAGGATTCAGTTACCGACGAAAGCATCCTGGCCGACCTGTATGCCATGTCGGGCGGCGAACTAAAGGCCGATGAAACGATCAACCTTAATCGTGTCGAGTATCGCCCAGCACCGCAAAACAACAATAACAACAACAATCGCGGTCGCACTAATCAAAATAACCGTGGTGGCAGCGGCGGCGGCAGTGGTGGCCGTACCAACAATAACCCGCGCAATAATAACAATCAAAACAATCGTAACCGCAATAACGGTGGTGGTGGCGGTACGCGCAAATACTAATTTAGTTCATTGTTATCGGTTCATAGTTCATGGTAACTCGGGATTTATTTTAATCTTTGCAAAACCATGATGTACATATTTATTGCTTCATTTTACTATGAACTATGAGCCATCAACTATGAACCATTAACTATCAACCATGAACTACCATGAATAACGCCTTTCAAATAATTGGTGGCAAGCCTTTAAAGGGCGAAATAACCCCGCAGGGAGCAAAAAATGAAGCTTTACAGGTACTTTCGGCAGTATTATTAACGCCCGAAAAAGTAACCATCAGCAATATACCCGATATAAAAGATGTAAATAAGCTTATCGAGCTATTGGGCGATATGGGCGTTATTGTTGAACGCCTAGCACCCGATACCTACAGCTTCGAAGCCAAAAACATCGACCAGGATTTTTTCACTTCCGAAGCCTTTAAATCAAAAGGTGGTGGTTTGCGTGGGTCGATAATGATAGTTGGCCCATTACTGGCACGCTTTGGCAAGGCATCGATACCCAAACCCGGTGGCGACAAAATTGGCCGCCGCAGATTGGATACACACTTCTTAGGGTTTGAAAAGCTTGGCGCAAGGTTTGACTATAACCCCGATAACGGCTTTTTTAATGTAGATGCCAGCAATCTGAAAGGCACTTACATGCTGTTGGATGAAGCATCGGTAACCGGTACCGCCAACATAGTTATGGCCGCCGTTTTAGCCGAAGGCACAACAACCATATACAATGCCGCCTGCGAGCCCTATTTGCAGCAGCTTTGCAAAATGCTCAACCGCATGGGCGCCAAAATAAGTGGTATAGGTTCAAATTTACTAACTATTGAAGGTGTTAACTATTTAGGCGGAACAGAACACCGCATGCTGCCCGATATGATAGAGATCGGTTCGTTCATCGGCCTTGCTGCCATGACAGGCTCCGAGATCACCATCAAAGATGTAAAATACAAGGAACTGGGCATGATACCCGATGTATTCCGTCGCTTAGGTATACAATTGGAATTAAGAGGCGACGATATTTATATCCCAGCACAGGAGCATTACGAAATTGATACTTTTATCGATGGTTCCATCATGACCATCGCCGATTCCCCGTGGCCGGGCTTTACTCCCGACTTATTGAGTATTGTTTTAGTGGTGGCTATTCAAGCCAAAGGTTCGGTACTGATTCACCAGAAAATGTTCGAAAGCCGCCTGTTTTTTGTCGACAAGCTGCTGGATATGGGGGCGCAGATCATCCTTTGCGACCCGCACCGTGCTACAGTTATCGGCCTTGATAAACAGGTACAGCTTCGCGGCATATCTATGACATCGCCCGACATCCGTGCAGGTGTATCGTTATTGATAGCTGCATTATCGGCACAAGGCACATCAACCATATACAACATTGAGCAAATTGAACGCGGTTATCAGCATATTGATGAAAGATTAAGGGCGCTGGGGGCTGATATAGTGAGAATATAGTTCAAATCACTACCTTAGTAAAAACCCTTAACTGTTCCATGTACCAAAACCGCAGATCGACCTATACAGGCTTTATCCTGGTATTTGTTGCTATAAAAGTTGTACTGAACCTGTTGGCCATGCCGCATTTTGGTTTTCAGCGCGATGAGCTTTTGCATCTCGCCCTCGGCGATCATTTAGCATGGGGTTTTAAAGAAGTACCACCCTTTGTTGCGGTTATAGCAAAAATTAGCTCCACCTTATTCGGCGACTCCATTTTTGCCACGCGCATTTTCTGTACTATTTTTGCCGGGTTGATAATATGGTTCACCGGCCTTATTACGGTTGAATTAGGTGGTCGCAAATTTGCCATCGCCCTTGCCTGCCTCGCCCTCATATTCTCGCCCGCGTTTATGGCAAGCGATTATTTGCTGCAGCCTGTAGTGTTCGACCAGTTTTGGTGGGTGCTAACAGTTTATCTCGTTGTCAAATATATCAACACATCCTCAGTCAAATACCTGTATTTTCTTGGGATAGCCGTTGGTCTGGGGTTGCTCACAAAATATACAATGGCATTTTTTGCCTTTGCCTTAATTATCGGCCTGCTGGTAACCAAACAGCGCCGGATATTATTCAACAAGCACATGTTAGGTGCGGTCGCTATCGCGATATTGTTGTTTTTGCCCAACATATTTTGGCAGTTCAACCATCACCTGCCCATAGTTACGCACATGAAAACGCTGCAGGCAACACAGCTTAACTATATTAAACCATCTGATTTCATCAGTCAGCAAGTATTGGTGAATGGCATTGCATTATTTTTGTGGCTTACGGGGTTTTTCTTTTTGATATTCTCCTTCAAACTACGCAAATACCAGTTTTTAGCATTTGCCTATATAGCCATATTTATTTTCTTATTAGAGATGAGCGGCAAAAGCTATTATCTGTTTGGCGCCTACCCCATGTTGTTTGCCGCCGGTGGTTTTGGTTTTGAACGATGGATAAAGAACAGCTATGTATTGCGCACATTGGTCATCCTTTTATTCACCCTGCCGAACATTCCGTTGTTGCCAATGCTGTTGCCGGTATTACCATTAAACCAAACACTTGGCTTTTTCACTTATTGCCGAACCCATCTATCGGCATTCAATTTCGCCGCTACATGGGAAGATCACAAGCTTCACCCCACAACGCAGGATTACGGCGATATGCTCGGTTGGGATGATCTAAGCAAAATAGTTGCCGATACCTACAATTCGTTGACACCCGAACAACAAAAACACACCATTATAGTTGCCGATAACTATGGTGAGGCCGGGGCGATACACCATTTTGGAAAGCAGTATAATTTACCCGAGATCATAAGCCTTGACAGCAGTTTTGGCCTATGGGCGCCGCCCGATGTAGGCGATGCCCAATACATTATTTTTGTTGATGACAACGATGGAAAAAACGCCGAAAAAATAGGGACAACAATGGAAAGCACCAAAAAAACAGGCAGCATTATCGATCCCCTCGCCGTCGAGGTCGGCACTGGCGTTTACCTGTTCACGCACCCAAAACCCATTTTCAACACCTTCTACAAAAAAGAATATATACGACGGGTTGACGGATATTGATCAATAATTCTGTAAGTGTAATTTCTGCCATATATTGACTTACGAAGTTTATCAAACTTCGTAAGTCTGTTAATTTACATCTTGCGCTCGTTTGCAATGGGTGCTTAACATGTCCCCCGCGATCGCATCGCAACTACTCCAGCATCAACTCCACAACCGGTATCTCATACGGCGGCTTCTTAGTCGGCAAATTAACCACTACATCATCACCCGAAGTCTTATACAACAGCTCCGAATCATCATTCAAGAACTGCGCATACTTTATTTTGCCTTTATAACCAGGCAAAACCAGTTTACCATCAGGATAATCATACAAATGCACATATAGGCGCTTAGTGCCTTTATTATAAGTTAATTTTGTCCCTTCAGGCACTTTAAAACTTTCTGGCGCATAAGTACAATTATATATTGATCTGTTATTGGCATGCATCCAGTAAGCCATGCTATCCAATGCACGTGTTGCCCGGAAATCAAACTCACCGCGTGCGGTTGGGCCAACATTTAGTATCAAATTACCGCCATTGCTTACCGAAGTGATCAACAGGTCAAGCAGTTGTCGGTCTGTTTTCCAGCTATTTTCATCGCGATAATATCCCCACGAACCTGAGAAGGTTTGGCATGTTTCCCAGGTCCTTCCCCTGTATGGTGCCAGCTCTTTTGTACTCACCTGTTCAGGTGTTTCAAAATCACCGCCATCTTTATAATCAGTAAGGCCGAGCCTGTTATTAACGATTATGCCAGGCTGCAATTTCCGTATCAGCTTAAGTAATTCAACCGAACCCCAGTCTTTCGGGCCTTTCCCGGTGCCTTTCTCCTGGTCTTCCTTACCCCACGACCAATCCACCCATAACACATCGATCTTACCATAATTGGTCAGCAATTCAGTTATCTGATTACGCATATACTGGCGGTATTTAGCCATATCACGACCTTTGTTTAACCGGGCATAGTTTGCCTTACTGGTATCTTTTTGTACAAGCGGATGGCAGTTATCCATAGTATAATCCGGGTGGTGCCAGTCAAGTAATGAGTAGTAAAATCCAACTTTCAAACCTTGCGCCCTGAACGCGTTCACATATTCACGCACCAGATCGCGTTTGGCTTGCGTATTCGTTGCCTTATAATCGGTGTACTTTGAATCGAACAAACAAAAACCCTCATGGTGCTTGGTGGTAAGCACGGCATATTTCATGCCTGCTGCTTTAGCTTCCCTTGCCCATTTATTTGGGTCGAACAGGTCAGGGTTATACTCATCAAAATATTTCTGGTATTGTTCATTGGTCATGGCTTCGTTATGCTTCAGCCATTCGTGCCTTGCACCTTCCGAATACAATCCCCAGTGAATAAACATTCCAAATCGTGCGTCCTTCCACCACTCCATACGTTTTTCTTTTTGCGCGTCGGTTTCGTTACCTATCATTTTCTTCTGCGCGAACAATGATGGCGATGCTAAAAATAGCAGTAACAGTAATACTTGTAATTTTTTCATGATGGCTTAATTGGCTTTACTCAAACCTAATAAATAAAAACACAATTTTTATTATGCAAACGTTTGAGTGAAATATCGGTCAAGATATATTAAATAAAAAGGCGGATAAATAGATAATAATATTGTAAGGATGGACAATACTATTACCACAAAAAAAGGTGTCATGCTCCTCGCACAACACCTTTCACCTTTTATCTTTCAGCTTTAAGCTGAAATGGCGTTAATAATATCATACTGGGTAATGATCTCTATCCGCCCGTTATCTTCAACTAAAACGGCTATGTTGTCCTTATTTATCATGGCCGATATCCTGTCGATAGAAGTATTCAGATCAACAAAAGGGAATGGTGCCGTAGTAATATTTTTTATAGGCTGAGATTTTAACGACGGGTTCTCCAGCAAAGCATCCAAAATATCGCTTTCGGTAATTTTACCTATAACCATACCTTTTTGGGTAACCGGTATCTGCGATATATTCAGTGATTTGATGGTATTAATAGCTTCCAGCACTGATTTTTCACAATCGATAGTTATGATCTCCTGGCTTTCTTTTTTCGAAATAATATCATGTGCGGTTAGCTTGCCGTCTTTCAAAAATCCACGATCGCGCAGCCAGTCGTCATTATACATTTTGCCCAGGTAGCGTGTGCCATGATCGGGGAATATGACAACAACCACATCACCCTCTTTAAACATATCCTTCATTTGTAGTACCCCTGCAATTGCCGAACCCGTCGAGTTCCCGGCAAAAATACCCTCTTTTCGGGCTATCTCGCGGGTCATCAGCGCGGCATCCATATCGGTTACCTTTTCAAAATGATCTATCAGGCTAAAATCAACGTTGGCAGGTAGAAAATCTTCGCCAATGCCCTCAGTTATATAAGGATATACCTCGTTTTTATCAAATTCTCCTGTCTCCTTATATTTTTTAAATACTGAACCATAAGTATCAATGCCCAATACTTTAATATCAGGGTTTTGCTCCTTCAAATAGCGCGCGATACCTGATATAGTCCCACCTGTACCTACACCCGCCACCAAATGCGTTATTTTACCGCCGGTCTGTTCCCATATCTCAGGCCCGGTCGATTCATAATGCGCCTGTGAGTTTGAAAGGTTATCATACTGGTTAGGTTTCCACGAGTTAGGCACTTCTCTCTCCAAACGAGATGACACCGAATAATAGGAACGCGGGTCTTCCGGCTCAACATTAGTAGGGCAAACAATAACCTCTGCACCGAAAGCGCGCAAGGCATCAAATTTTTCCTTTGATTGTTTATCGGTACTGGTAAAAATACATTTGTAACCCTTTATAACAGCCGCAATGGCCAACCCCATCCCCGTATTGCCCGATGTACCTTCAATAATAGTACCACCTGGTTTCAGCTTACCGCTTTTTTCGGCATCCTCTATCATTTTAAGGGCCATACGGTCTTTTATAGAGTTCCCAGGATTGGTGGTCTCAATTTTAGCCAAAACCGTAGCCGGGATGTCTTTAGTTACCTTATTAAGTTTTACTAATGGCGTGTTGCCAATGGTGTCTAATATATTATTATACCACATAGTAGCGTATTTTTTTCAGTATTTATGGCAAAAATAGGTTTATAACTTTACATATTTTAGGCTAAAACCTCTTTTATTAGTCAAAATTTCGACTGATCTTAATTGTCAACTAACCTCAAAACTTCAAATGCCTTACCGTAAGTCCGTTATTAATGAGTTGTTTTAACGATTCAATACCAATATGCAAATGCGTCTCCACATATTGCTCAGTTATCTTCGAGTCGCTTTCGGCTGTTTTAACGCCTTCAGGTATCATCGGCTGATCCGATACCAGCAGCAATGCGCCGGTAGGTATTTTATTGGCAAAGCCGGTTACAAATATGGTGGCGGTTTCCATATCGACCGCGCTGGCACGCAGCCTTTTCAACAGTCGCTTAAATACCTTGTCATGCTCCCACACACGGCGGTTGGTGGTATAAC
>Ga0207019_1162_pt1 | contig 12988 bp, 12 predicted proteins | sample Alteio_BWMinCont_50_FD_153483 | JGI IMG/M metagenome (GOLD analysis project Ga0207019, IMG submission 153483) | Enriched cells from forest soil in Barre Woods Harvard Forest LTER site, Petersham, Massachusetts, United States -... | ecosystem: Environmental > Terrestrial > Soil > Temperate forest >...
CACTCTGAAAGGGTACCTAACAAAAACATACGCCCGCTGGTTGGCAAGCCTGCTTTTCATTGGATAATGGAAACATTATCTGATAGCCCTTATATTAATGAAATATTGGTCAATACAGATTCAAAAGAAATAGCCGAAAGCGCCAAAGCTAATTTTGAAAAAGTTAGGATATTGGAAAGGCCTGATTTTTTATTAGGGGATATGGTGAGCATACAGCCGCTTATTGCCTATGACATTGAGCAAACAGATGCTGAATACTTTTTACAAACGCATAGTACCAACCCGTTACTAACAACCAGATCTGTTAACAATGCAATTGAAACATTTTTTGCACAAAAAGAACATGACGCGCTTTTTGCAGTTACCGAAGTAAAGCAACGTTTTTATTGGCCCGATGGCAGCGGCGTAAATCATGACCCTAAGAAGTTGATCAGGACACAGGATCTTGAACCGATATACCATGAAAACTCGTGCTTTTACATTTTCTCAAAAGAAACGAACCATAAAATACAGAACAGATTAGGGGCAAATCCTCTTATGTTCCCTATTGAAAGGCTTGAAGCCGCAGATATTGATGACATGGAAGATTTTTATTGGACCGAATTCCTGTTACAAAGAAAATTAGCACATAATAAATTGATCTAAACTATATCGGTAAACTTACTAAATGCACCATGATAATTGATTCACTTACCAATATTGATTTCTATAAAACCATAAATAACGATATATACGAGGGGCTTTTATTTATTAAAAACGCCGATCCCGAAATATCGCTTGGTGAATATCCCATTACCGATACAGCTAAAGCGGTTGTAATGGAGTATGAAACCAAGTTAAAAAACGATTTTGGCTACGAGGCCCACAAACATGTTATCGACGTACAATATTGTATAAAGAATACCGAACGTATACCGTGGTCGAACGTTAAAAGATTAATACCAAATACAGTGTACGATGTACAAAAGGATTTTACATTTTTTGACGCAATAGAACCCCAGGGAGAAGTAATTATAGGTAATGATATTTTCGCAATATTTTTTCCGGAAGACGGACATGCACCTGTACATAGCAATGGGGCACCAGGTTATATTAAAAAGATAGTTATTAAAGTAAAAGTATAAGCTATCGCCTGTATAAGGCCGTACGCAACAAAAAAAGCAGCCAGGAACAGCTTTAAAAAGCAGGAATTAAAAATGAGAAATAATATCAGGTTGTCACATATCATATCTCAATCAACGCCCGCATATGGTAACCGCGACAGGATATTTATTCGCGATAATTCATCAATATTAAAAGGCGAGACGGCCAATTCATCGTGCTGGGTGTTTTCAAATAATCACATAGGTACGCATATTGATTCACCCAGGCATTTTTCAGCCACAGGTTTAAAAACCCAGGATATTTCGCCGAATGATTTTTTTTATGATAAAGTAGGCTTTGTTGATATAACCTGTACAAACGGCATACTCATTGGTATAAATGATCTTAAAAAAATTGAGGATACCTTACAAAAAGATATTGAGCTTTTGATAATACGCACAGGTTATGAACAATACAGGGCAGAAGATAAATATTGGAATGATAGCCCCGGATTAGCGGCAGAACTTGCTGATCATTTACGTACCCATTTTCCCCATCTGCGTTGCGTTGGGTTTGATTTTATATCACTTACCTCATGGAATTTCAGGGCCGAAGGGCGAATTAGTCATAAAGCATTCCTATGCCCTGAAGGGGGTAAAAAGTCGCTTTTGGTAATTGAGGATATGGCATTGGCTGGTATTCAAACCACGATAAGATCAGTTGTAGTGGCCCCGATATTTGTTGAGGATGGCAACGGTGGCGCAGTTACTATATTTGCCGATGTGGAGTAATAAATTAGCTGCTTATCAATAGGGTTATTAAAAACGGATCGAATGAAAAACACAGCATTAAAACAAAAACTAAAAAATAAGGAAAGTACTATAGGCTCGTGGATAACTATACCGCATCAATCAGTAATTGATATACTTGCCGAAGCCGGTTTTGATTGGCTGTGTATTGACCTGGAACATACCGCTATTGATTATAACGAAGTGCAGGTGTTGATCGGGTTTATACAGGCCCGTGGCATGGCAGCATTGGTTAGGGTATCAAAAAACGAAGAAGTAGTAATAAAAAGAGTATTAGATTCGGGCGCCGATGGCATAATAGTCCCAATGGTATGTACAGCCGATGAAGCAAAACAAGCTGTTGAATATGCGAAATATCCGCCTGTGGGTAAAAGAGGCGTTGGCCTTAACCGGGCCCAGCGCTATGGTTTTGGATTTGAAGATTATAGGAAATGGGTAGATGATAACCTGGTTATAATTGCCCAAATTGAACACTTTGAAGGAATAAACAACCTTGAACAAATAATTGCTACCCCCGGAATTGATGGGGTATTTATCGGCCCTTATGATCTGTCCAGTTCATTAGGCATCCCCGGGCAATTTAATGAGCCGGTAGTACAGGAAGCATTAAGAAAATTTGAAGAGATCTGCCTCGAAAAGAATTTCTCTATGGGTTACCATGTGATCGATCCGGATTTTGAATTAGTAAAAGAAAAACACAAAGCGGGATACAACTTTATTGCCTTCAGTACTGACTTTCTTTTTATGGGCCGCAAAGCTTTTACCGAAATGAAAAACTTAAATAATAATAAAACATTATAAATGGGAAATATTAAACGCCTGCTTACATTAAAACCCGAGGATATAACATTATCACGAATATCAAAAGCAGTTTTGCGGCGGATAAAAGATATTCCTGAAAAGTTTGCATGGTATATGCCCCTGCCATTTACAGTTAAAAACCGCAAGGGTATTGAGCAGTATAGGGACATACATAAAGGAAAAAGATGCTTCCTGATAGCCAATGGCCCCAGCCTTAAACATATTGATTTTTCATTGTTAAACGATGAATATACCATAGGGCTGAACCGCATTTATATGATGAAGGATCAGAATGGGTTTATGCCCAATTACCTGGCATGTGTAGATATGGATGCGCAGCTATTGCAATTTTTTGATGATTATAACAACTTAAACATACCGACCTTTTATAATTGGGAGATACGCAAGAAGTTTAGAAAAAGCGATAATCAGCATTTTGTAAAGGACAAGCTGAAACCGGATTTTTCAACTGACCTGGCCCGCGAAGGGTATGGGACAGGCCGGTCGGTAACATACCTGGCAATGCAGCTTGCCTATTACATGGGTTTTACCGAAGTATACCTGATAGGGAAAGACCATTCCTATAATACAGCTGAAAAGACCGGCGCCAGCATCAAAAGTGATGGAAAGGAAGATAACCATTTTATAAAGGGATATTACAAACCAGGTATGCAGTGGTTTGCACCTGATTATGAAACAGAAGAATATGCATACAAGTTAGCAAGAAATGCGTTTGAAAAAGATGGCAGGATATTTAAAGATGCTACGGTAAATGGTAAGTTACAGGTATTTGAAAAGATCGATTTTAATTCATTATTCCCCGAAAAGCAAACAAAATAGTTATTAGTATTTCATGTATGAATGATATGGATCCCGCCAAAACCTGCTTATTAATTATCCCTAAGAAATTCTATTCTTTTGAAAAAATTATAGGTGATGCATTAAAAGCAAAAGGGTATGAGGTTACAGTTTCTAATGACGAATACCCGGAAGGTACTTTAGGGAAGATAATGGGTAAATTGCAATTGCCTATTCTTTCGAACATAACCTATAAAACAATAAGTGAAAACTATTTAAAAAACAAGACCTATGATGTTGCACTTATATTTAAGGGCAGGGGTATAAGTGAAAAATTGATCGCCGAAATGAAAAGATCGGTTAAAAGGATAGTTGCTTATAATTGGGATTCTTTCAAATACAATCCCGGGCCGTTAAAATGGTATAAGTCGGTATCAAAATATTATACATTCGATTACAACGATGCCGATAATTACAATATACCATCATTGGCGCTTTTTACCTCATCAACGGCTCCTGTAGCTGCCGAAAAGGAAATAAAATATGATCTGTCATACGTTGTGAGGAACCATTCTGAACGATTGTTATATATTGATAAGGTGCTCAATATACTTAAGCCCGAAAATGTATTCATTTATATTTATGAGATGAATATTTTTACACTGGTAGCAAATTTTATAAAAAACCCGCGGTTGTACCTAAAACTCAAAAAATATATATTCAACAAGCCGCTTAGCTATAGTAATTATACCGACGCTATCAAATATTCAAGATTTACTATTGATTATGCACATAGCGATCAAACGGGCATAACCATGCGATGTTTTGAAGCAAACAAAATGGGCACAAAGCTTATTACAAACAATATGTATATGAAACGGAGTGATTGTTTTAATTCTTCCAATACCATTATTTATAATTTGGGTGATGATGAGGCGAAACTTTTAAATGATTACCAGAACATCGGAAATATACGATCGTTAGTAAAAAATAGAGATATTAATGATTTTATTGATGATTTTCTAAAATAAATGAATTTTTATTGCGATTTTTACTGTTAACTACATCTATTAGAAAACATTTTAATATCATCAATGAACAAGATCTTAATCACAGGGGGTGCTGGTTTTATTGGATCACACCTGGCTTTAAAACTTATTGAAAAGGGGTATAAAATAAGGGTTTTAGATACGCTTTCTGAACAAATACATGGTGCCAACCCCGAAGAGACCTCACCTTTATACAAATCAATTTTAAATAAAGTAGAGTTTATAAAAGGCACTGTAACATCAGCGGAAGATTGGGAAAACGCATTAAAAGACCAGGATGCCGTTGTACATTATGCTGCTGAAACGGGTACAGGCCAGTCAATGTACCAGGTTGAACATTATACAAATGTAAACATCCAGGGTACGGCCCTTTTGCTTGATATACTTACTAATAAACCGCACCAGATAAAAAAGGTAGTTATTGCTTCAAGCAGGTCAATATATGGCGAAGGCAAATATATTAGCGAAAAGCTGGGGGTGGTTTACCCTCCGCACCGGAATGATGAGGATATGAAAGCCGGTGATTTTGAAGTTAAATACCCTGGTGCAGGAGCATTAAAACTTGTCGCAACCGATGAATCATCCAGGATACACCCATCATCGGTGTACGGTATTACGAAACAAGTACAGGAGCAACTGGTATTAAACGTTTGTAATGCAATAGGCATAGCGGCGGTAGCTTTCAGGTATCAAAATGTTTATGGCCCGGGGCAATCATTAACCAATCCGTATACAGGGATATTATCCATATTCTCAAGCCTTATAAGGGCAGGTAAAAGCATTAATATTTTTGAGGATGGCCTGGAAAGTCGCGATTTTGTTTTTATTGACGATGTGGTAGATGCCACCATTGCCGGTTTAACAAAGGATGAAGCCAATAGCCAGGTATTTAACGTAGGTGCAGGGGTACCAACCACTGTTCTGGAGGTAGCTAACTCACTAATGAAATATTTTGGTATCACGGTGCCTTATAAAGTAACCGGTATGTATCGTATTGGCGACATCAGGCATAACTTTGCCGATATTACCCGCCTGCAAACTTTGTTGGGCATAACGCCCAAAGTTAGCTTTGATGAAGGCATAGAAAAATTTGTTAATTGGGTAAAACAACAAAACGTTACTGAAAACAATTATGAGAACTCTTTGCGCGAAATGCAAAGCAAGGGGTTATTAAAATAAATTATTAAATTTTTTATTAATGGTTAGAATTGGACTAATAGGCGCTGGTAAAATGGGGATATCTCATTTATCAATTTTAGGCGCTCATCCTGATGTTGAAGTGGTTGGCGTTTGCGATACTTCGAAGATGGTAAATGATTTTTTATCTAAGTACGGAAAGTTTAATTGTTTTACTGATTATCAGAAAATGATTGAAGAGGTTAAGCCCGAAGCAGTAGTAGTGGCTGTTCCTACCAAATTCCATTACACAGTGATAAAATATCTGCTCGAAAAAAAGATCAGTGTTTTTGCTGAAAAACCGTTTTGTCTGAATTCACTTCAGGGGCAGGAATTGGTAGCATTGGCTGCAAAAAATCAAGTAGTGAACCAGGTGGGTTATCATAATAAGTTCATAGGTACTTTTGGTGAGGTTAAAAGGATAATAAATAGCGGCGCATTAGGCGACATATACCATTTTGTTGGCGAAGCTTACGGGCCGGTAGTTGTAAAACCCAAGCAGGACACCTGGCGCTCTGACCCTTCGGAAGGCGGTGGATGCTTGTTAGATTATGCATCGCATGTGATCGATCTGATCAATGATCTTTTGGCACCTATAAGCTCGGTAAAGGCCAGCCTGTTAAAATCAATATATTCCAATAATGTTGAGGACGCTGTGTACTCGCTTTTGGAGCTTTCAAACGGTGTTTCCGGCGTACTGTCAGTTAACTGGAGCGATGATACGTTTCGAAAAATGTCTACAACCATTACCATTGCCGGTACAAAGGGAAAGATCGTATCGGATGCGAATGAATTGAAAGTTTTTTTAAAGGACGCGAATAGCCTGAAAGGATATTCAAAAGGTTGGAATGTAAGTTATATAACAGATCTTACAGAAGAAGTTGATTTCTATTTGCGTGGTGAAGAATATTCGGCCCAAATGGATTATTTTATAAAAGCAGTTGCCAACAAGGTTCCAAATTCAATTAACACATTTCAAAGTGCATGGAATACCGACCATGCTATTGAATTGATCAAATTAAGCTCAAAATAAAGTATTATAATGGAAAGAATTTTGTTTGGTGATAATCAGTTTTTTGCGGTTAATCATATTTCTGACGAAAAGTCGCGGGCGCAATCCATCAAATTCAGAGAGGATAGCGCGATAATAAAAACGCTTGATGAGGCACGGTCATTCGGTATTAACACTTTTATGTGCACTACACATGATCGTATCGCGAATATTTGCGATATAGTAAGAAGTGAGCCCGAGAAGTATAAAGACTTTAGCATATACCCTTGTATGCCTTATGCACATAAATATGCAAATGCTGTAACTGAATTGGGTATTGCAGGCACAATTAAGCAATATGTGCCCGGTAACCTGTTCGGGTCAATTTTAAAAGGAGGAGTAGCCTACTTGTCAAAAGATTTTCTTTCGATAATGGAACTACTGGTTGATGCGGAAATGAAAATGTTTAAGGGGGTTAATACCCCTGTTATATTTTTGCAAAATGTAGTTACCGATCTGTTACTTGGTTTGCACGCCGATGAGATATTGATAGGTTTTTATAATTATGTAAAAAAGAAATACAATGCCGAGGCTGGTTTTATTACCATGAATATGCCAAAGTTATTAGATGTATTGGAAAATGGAGGCATTAAAAACCCAATAATTTGCGCATCAATAAACAAGGCTGGTTTCAGAATGTCGGGAGGAAAGAAGATCTATGAAGATACATTAAAAACCCGCCAGTTCAGAGCTATAGCCATGCAGGTTTTAGGCGGTGGTGCTATTGCTCCAAGAGAAGCCCTTGAATACGTTTGTAATTTGCCAAATATTGAATCTATATTGTTTGGTGCCTCATCAAGATCAAATATTGAAAATACAGTTGAGACAATACACCATTTTGATGCGGTGAACGATAGGGCATAACATTTATTTTGTTATAAATATAGGCATTAACCTAAAAAGGCTATGGGTAATTAATTTACCCATAGCCTTTTTTAATTAAAGTGTATTTTACCTGGTAAAAATATTAGTTACCGGAAGCTGCCTTAACCATTGCCGAATAAGCTGGTTTCGGGTTCATGTTTTGATCAAGTATATTTGGGCAAAACGGGCCTATAAACTTACCACTTTTATCTTTCCATGATCTGTCTTCAGAGGTTCCGGGATCCCAGGCGCCAAAAATTATAATTGCATTACAGTTTTTGGCAAGCAGGCAGGCATTTACTGTGCCTTGAAATACCCGGGCTTGTTGATTAAAATCTGATGAACCCGGCGATGCTACCGCATTTGCCGACCATGGTACTACATGTGCGGTTGAAACAACGCAATCCAATTCAGTCACCTGGCTTTGTAAACCAAGGGCGGCAAGCAGGTTCATATTATCGGTTAATTCACTAAACGGATGATCATAGTGTGTATCAAAGTGGCATTGAAAGCCAATTCCGTTAATGGGTACGCCATCGGAAACCAATTTTTTTACAAGGGTGTATAACGCATCCCATTTTTGGCCTTTGAACTCAATGCCGCCTTCATTTATATAAAGTTTTACATTGGGGTCTGCCTCATGGGCCCATTGAAAAGCGAGCTCAATATAATCTGAAGGGTCATTTGATCCCGGCTTATGAATTACCGACCATTTAGTTATCCTAAGCCCGGTAGGGCCGCGGTCTGAAGCGTGTGTATAAGGGTCGCATACAGGTTCGTTAACTACATCCCATGCAAGTATAGCACCGGGATATTTGTCCCTGTAATGGCGTACTACTGTTTGCACGTGGGTTTTAAGAATAGCCTGTAACTGGTCGGGTGTAAAATTCCCATTAGCCAGCCATGGTGGATACAAAATATTGTAAACCAGGTTATGAGCATGTATTTTTGCGCCATGCGAAACCGCGAAATCGGCAACCTGGTCGGGCCCTGAGAAATCAAACACCCCCTGTCCTTTATATTCCGTATGATGGAACCATGCCGGTATGCTATAAAGATCAAAATAACTTGAAAGCTGTGTAAGATAATTTGCGGGGCGCGGTGGTGCTAATGATACATCCGGGTTTGTAAGATAGGTGCCAAAATAGATGCCTCTATTAAGCAATAACGTTTTTAATGCCGATGGGTCATTTATATTAACAGAGACGGCTTTTTTATTGGTAAGTTTAGCAAAGCGCTTTGATCTAGTTGGTATTACAACTGCTTTAGTAACAGCGGGAGTTGTAGTTGTAGTTGTAGACGTTACTGCAGGCGTGACCGGTGGACTGTTTACTTTGGTTGCATTGCATTTAAAAAAGCAAAAGCATAATACTACTAAAATTGAACTGGCTGTAAATAGAATTCTTTTTGTGATCAGCGATAGATCAGCAGGATCTGATCGGCGTTTAATAGGGGGTTTCATAACTCTTTTTTTAAATGATGTATTTTAATTTACTATAACGTTGCCAATTGTTTATTGTTTTAAACCGGGTATCGCAATTAATTAATTATGGTCAATATTAATAAATTATAACAAAATAAGTAATTTATATAATTGCCCTCTAAAAAGGCTGCTATAGTTGTATATTTTATTCGTCGGATCGTTCTTCTGACCTTCCCAAAAATAACATTTCATAACCAGGGCCGATATAATTACTGTAAACACTGCCCTAACCATCGACCATTAGAATACCATTTCGTCAATAACTTTCGCACAAGGCCTGCGACTAAGGCTAACCAAAAATTTCGTAAATTTGTATATGGACAAATCATCCAAAATATATATTGCAGGCCACCGCGGCATGGTAGGCTCGGCAATTTACCGTAAATTATTAAAAGAAGGATTTACAAACTTTGTTACCCGTACCTCTAACACGCTCGACCTACGTAACCAGCAGGCGGTAGCCGATTTTTTTGAGCAGGAAAAACCCGATCATGTATTCATGGCGGCAGCAAAAGTAGGGGGTATAGTTGCTAATAATACTTACCGTGCCGAGTTTTTATATGATAATCTGCAAATACAAAATAATATTATTAATTCGTCATACTTAAACGGGGTCAAAAAGCTACTTTTTTTGGGTTCGAGTTGTATTTACCCTAAACTGGCGCCTCAGCCTTTGAAAGAAGATTCGTTGCTTACCGGTCTGCTTGAACCTACTAACGAACCTTACGCCATTGCCAAAATTGCCGGCATAAAAATGTGCGATGCTTACCGCGACCAATATGGTTGTAATTATATATCCGTAATGCCTACCAACTTGTATGGCTATAATGATAATTATCACCCCCAAAACTCGCATGTATTGCCGGCGCTTATCCGCCGTTTTCATGAAGCAAAGGAGCAAGGCCTGCCTGCGGTAACGATTTGGGGTACAGGGTCACCTAAAAGGGAATTTCTTTTTGCCGACGACCTGGCCGAAGCCTGTTATTACCTGATGCAGAATTATAACGAGCCGGGTTTTGTTAACATTGGCACGGGTGAGGATCTCTCGATAAAAGAACTGGCGGAATTGATAAAAGACATTGTTGGTTACGAAGGGGAAATACAATTTGATACTTCAAAACCCGATGGTACGCCACGTAAGTTGATGGATGTTACCAAACTGCATAATTTAGGGTGGAAGCACAGCATCAAACTGCCCGAAGGCATTGCTTTGGCTTATAGCGATTTCTTAAGTAAAGATAAAATTGTAGCCGAAAGATAACGGACTTACATATTTAACACATCCTTTTACAAATATTTATTATCTTTGGGTAGATACATTATTGATATTTATGCCTGCAAAAATGATGTTAAATTGTAAGGCAATAAACTATAATTGAGGTCGTAACATATATCAACTCTATGAAGACTATTCTGATAACCGGTGGTGCCGGTTTTATCGGCTCGCATGTAGTGCGCCGCTTTGTAACGCAATATCCTAACTACACAATTTTAAATGTTGATGCACTTACCTACGCCGGTAATTTAGAGAACCTGGAGGATATTGAAGCATCTAAAAACTATGTTTTTGAAAAAGCCGATATTAAAGACAGGGAAGCTATAAGCGCTTTGTTTGATAAATACAAGGTGACTGATGTTATACACCTCGCCGCTGAATCGCATGTGGACAGGAGCATACTTAGCCCGATGGATTTTGTTTACACCAATGTAATAGGTACCGTTACCCTGCTTGACATTGCAAAGGAAAAATGGAAAGCCGATTATACCGGTCATCTTTTTTACCACGTATCAACCGATGAGGTTTATGGTGCATTAGGTGCAACAGGTTTGTTTACCGAAGACACCCGCTATGATCCGCATTCACCGTACAGCGCAAGTAAGGCTGCATCCGATCATTTTGTACGCGCTTATTATGATACTTATGGCTTGCCTGTAGTGGTATCAAACTGCTCAAATAATTACGGGCCGAACCATTTCCCCGAAAAGCTTATCCCGCTAAGTATAAATAACATTATCAATAACAAACCGCTGCCTGTTTACGGCGATGGTAAATACACCCGCGACTGGCTATATGTTATTGACCACGCACGTGCCATCGACCTGATATTTCATGAAGGCAAAAAAGGCGATACCTACAATATAGGGGGTTTTAACGAATGGCAAAACATTGACCTGGTGCATTTGTTATGCAAGCAAATGGACGAGAAACTGGGCCGCGAACCCGGCACCAGCGCTAAGCTTATTACCTTTGTAAAGGATCGCCCCGGCCATGACTTGCGGTATGCAATTGACGCCACCAAGATAAATAAAGAGCTGGGCTGGAAACCATCGGTAACATTTGAACAGGGCCTTTCGGCAACTATCGATTGGTTTTTATCAAACAAAAAATGGCTCGATAATGTTACAAGCGGAGCGTATGCTCACTATTACGATAATCAGTACGAAACGCGTTAATATTAATTTACAGCTCTTATATAAATAAATGACTATAACTACTACCTCGTTAGCAGGATGTTTTGTGCTAACGCCCCGTGTTTTTAATGATGAAAGGGGATATTTTTTTGAAACGTTCAATGAGCGTTCATTCAACGAGGCCGCGGGCAGGGAAGTACATTTTGTACAGGACAATCAATCATATTCCACAAAAGGGGTTCTTCGGGGGTTGCATTTTCAAAAAGGTGAAAATTCGCAGGCCAAACTGGTACGTGTAACCAAAGGCGAGGTGCTGGATGTTGCTGTGGATGTGCGAAGCGGTTCGCCAACCTACGGGCAATATGCAGTTGCCATGCTATCGGCCGAAAATCATTGCCAGTTTTTTGTTCCGCGCGGCTTTGCCCACGGATTTTTAGTATTGAGCGATGATGCCATTTTTCAGTACAAATGCGATAACTATTACAATAAACTATCAGAAGGCGGTATACATTATGCCGACCCTGCTTTGGCTATTGACTGGCAGTTTGCTGCCGCCGACCTTATTGTATCAGATAAAGATAAAGAACTCCCTTTGCTTGCCGATGCAGGCGACCTGGGATTTTAAAAAAGCGTAATACATCAACCTAATGAATAAAATTGTAGTTTTGGTGTAGAAATGCAGGTCACGCGTAAGATCAATGCGCTGCAATATATGTTTCAAAAATCCGCCGATGTCATTAACACTCAAAGCAGGGTCATCTTCTTTAGCTGCGATGAACAGGTATTTGGCCAGGCTAAGTTGACCTTTTCCTAAAATATGATTAGCAATGGTCAATACCTCCTGCGGCTTACGTTCATTAGTATATGGGGTATAACGCTCGCTGCCGATGGCGAATAGTAATGGATGCACCCCCGCCGCGTCAACCGCGTTTACCGCGTGCAGGCCCGGTATCTCTTTTGGTATGGCTGACCCGGTTATTTCATGTATCAAGGCCCCGAAACTAGTATCCTCCTGCGGCGGCCGGCCTACTACTGTAAACGACCATATCGCATCCTTGCAATGATAAACGTTATGAACCTTCATCAGCGGGAAAGGATGCTTCAAACTGTAATAACCCAAATGATCGCCAAAAGGGCCTTCGGATTTATTCTCATGCGGCATTACCGTGCCGGTTATTACAAAATCAGCATCAGCCGAAATACAAAAACCTTCGGCATCATAAAAATAGCGGAAGCGGCGGTTTCCCAATGCCCCGGCAAAAGTCATTTCTGATAATCCCTCGGGCAAGGGCATCACCGCGGCAACAGGGTGCGATGGCGGGCCGCCGACAAATATGCTCACTTTAAGCGGCTGCCCTTTAGCGTTAGCTTTAGTTTGATGTACGCCAATACCCCGGTGCAACTGGTAATGCAGGCCTATCTCTTTATCCAACACATAATCATTACCAGCCATTTGTATGCG
>Ga0207019_1164_pt1 | contig 12820 bp, 10 predicted proteins | sample Alteio_BWMinCont_50_FD_153483 | JGI IMG/M metagenome (GOLD analysis project Ga0207019, IMG submission 153483) | Enriched cells from forest soil in Barre Woods Harvard Forest LTER site, Petersham, Massachusetts, United States -... | ecosystem: Environmental > Terrestrial > Soil > Temperate forest >...
TTTTCCGATAAGTTGAAAATGATATTCCATAATTTTTCTTGCACGGTGTAATGCAACCCATTCTCGAATTCATCAATTAAAAGATAGCCGTTATCAGCATTAATTAGGGCTTTGTGTGAAAGATTTGCCATTAATGAAAACTTTGATGTCATAGATTGTGAGGGAATTACTAATTTGTTTGAACAGATACCTGTAAGATTTAAGCAATCAGGAATTGAAATCATAGGCATAATAATAGACGCTGATATTAATATTGCTAACAGATGGGGTACAATATCAAATTTGCTTAACCTGAAAGGTTATGGATGTCCTCAAAATATTCCTGCAGAAGGATTGATTTTGAATGAGGAGGGTAAAGTAAGAGTAGGTGTTTGGATAATGCCTAATAATAATCTTGGAGGAATGCTTGAAGACTTCATAGCATTTATGGTTCCAGAAAATGATGATTTGTTACCTACAGTTAATTCAACATTGTTAAATATAGAGGAAGCAGGAATAAACAGATATTCATTAATACATAAATCTAAAGCTGTAATACATTCTTGGCTCGCGTTACAGCAAGATCCTGGAACTCCCATGGGTTTAAGCATAACGAAACGATATTTATCTACCGATAATGAGAATAGTAACGCTTTTATCGGATGGTTGAAATTATTGTTTACATGATTTTATTAGATCAGCCATAAAAGAGTTCGATTTTTGTAGTTTAAGGACCACTTAAAAATTAAGAGGCTGTATCAAAAGTAAGATCCAGTGAGGCACAACAGAATAAAATTGGCTGATAGCGTTCTCTATGTCGCTCCGTGCAATTTTTTAGCAAAAGACAGGTATTTTGGGTTAACGCTGTTTTTGTTAAGGTATTTATAACCAGTATATTATCTCATAACTTCTTGAAATTGTGTTAACTTATGTTAACCCTATAATGGGTCAACGTGGTTAGTTTATCATTGTTCCTAACCACCAGGTAAATTGCAATGAACTGTATAGTTGCAATGATAAACGGGCCGGCAGCCTTAGATAGGTCTTGCTGGTAAATGCCAATAAAGCCATCTAAAAATTGTATTATGCCAGCCAGTACCGCAAGGGTAATGAAAGCATTCCAATGCTTGCTGAATACTGCCATAATGGTTAATGTTGCCATTGGGATACCCCTGGCGCCAGCGTATAAGGCAAACACGGTTATCGCTTTATCCGTAGTTACATTGGCTGCCAATAGTAAATGAGGGTTTACTATCCCCGCTACTGCAAACCCCGTGGCAACCAGTACGTTAAAAACAGTGATGATCTTTAAAAATGTTAACGCTTTCATATCTTATATTTTGATAGCACAAATTTCAGATATAAGTAAGGAGCGCAACGATAACAATTGTTAAGAAACGAATCATTTCCTGTTTCTTATCCGGCTTAATGAAACCGGCGTAATACCCAGGTACGATGCGATGTAATGCTGTGGGATTCGTTGAAAGATCCAGGGCTTTTCGGTTAATAATTGTTGATACCGATCGAATGGCTTATCCTTTAATAAGGAAAGTAGCCTGTTGTGGTGTATCAATAACTTATCAATGGCTGTTTCGTAAAACCATTCTTTGATCTTTAAGTCTGTTTTTATCATATCAGAAAAGTTGGGCTTTTTAAGAATACCAACTTCGCATTCTTCCAGGGTCTCTATATTTATAGTACTCGGAATATTTTTCAAAAAGCTTTCAAGGGATGTGACAGAGTCGCCTTCAAAGAAGAATTGCACGGTTATATCTTGTCCCTCAGCATTGTACCAGGTCCTGATACATCCCTTAATAATGAAGATTATCTCATCCGAGATACTTCCTTCATGCACCAAAATAGTTTTTGGTTCGAGATACTTTAGCGTGAGCAGCTTTTCATTAATTAATGCAGTCATTTTAGTTTAAACGTATGATCTCCGTAAATATACCATATAGGGCATAATAGTAATAACGGGCACTTGAGGATATCCCTGTCAGAAAAATTGATCAGCCATTCATCAAAAACTTTTTTTCTCATATCAAATTAATTCGCTGTATTTTAGATAACCTAATTTTTATCTGCCTCCGGTAGAATTCCCCGGAAGGCATTACCAATTTATTAAACCTTATAATACAAGAACAAAATGGAAGAACAAACTAACCAGCCATCGCCTGAAAACATTATGAAAATTGGCACGGGCTTTTGGGCCTCGAAAATTCTTTTAACTGCAGTGAGTTTTCAATTATTCACCATGCTTGCTGAAAAGAAAACGATGAGGGCCAAGGATGTTAAAGACATTTTAGCGCTTAAATGCACAGACAGGAATGTTTATGATCTTTTAGATGCTTTAACCGTGTTTGGTTTTTTAAAGCGTGAAGGTATTTGGGATACCGCTGTTTATTCAAATACTGTGGACGCAGATACATTTTTAGATAAAAACAAGCCATCATATATTGGGGGGATCCTTGAAATGATGAATAATCGTTTATATGGATTTTGGGGTAACCTGGGCGAAGGGCTGCTTACCGGGCTTCCGCAAAACGAAGCAAAAAGGAGCGAGGATTTTTTCGGTTTGATATACAAGGACCCTGAAAAATTAAAAGAATTTACCAATGCGATGACCGGTATCCAACTGGGTAATTTTATGACCTTTGCTCAAAAATTTGATCTTACAAAATATAAAACGCTGATCGATGTAGGCGGTTCGGGCGGCTTACTTTCACTTATGGTTGCAAAGTATAATCCCCATATGCATTGTACAAGTTTCGACCTGCCACCCGTTGAGCCTATTGCAAACGCTACCATACAGCAATTCGGGTTATCGGATCGTGTAAAAGCCGCAAGCGGCGACTTCTTCACTATGCCAATACCCAATGCAGACGTTGTTGTAATGGGAAATATCCTGCATGATTGGGACGAAGAAAATAAAATAGCATTAATGCGGAAAGCTTATGACGCACTCCCCGCAAACGGGGCATTTGTAGCTATTGAGGGCATAATAGACGATGAAAGAAAGCAAAACGTTTTTGGTATGATGATGAGTTTGAATATGCTTATTGAAACAGGAACAGGATTTGACTACACATTTGCCGACTTTAACAGGTGGGCAAATATTGTCGGGTTCAGATCAACTACACTTATTCCGTTAGCGGGGCCATCAAGCGCGGCAATAGCATACAAATAAAAACCGCTTTAACATTGCTGTTGGCGAAATGTACGGGTTGTGATGTTATTCTTAAATGACATAATTATCCTTGAGGATCACAAGTCAATAAAAGCCACTTTCTTGAATGAGAAAGGCTTTTATTATTTTTGATGTTATCATTTTATGTATCGTTTTATTAAGTTTATAGCGGTAACCCTGTTATATGAGCCTTTACGCCAGCGATCTGCAGAATGACCTTATCTTATCCGCTTACCTGGATGAACGGTACCGGGGTTTGGGGATAACTTTTCAACGTGTTAACGACCTAACGCAGCAACACCAGGGGGTCGACATCTTGTTGTCTGAAAATGGTAAAGTGATCACGGTGGACGAAAAAGCGCAGATGCATTACCTGAATAAATCATTGCCAACCTTCGCATTTGAGATCGGATATCTTAAAAATGGCGTCCCGCACAAAGGCTGGCTGTTCGACGAACAGAAGACTACAGAGGTATATTTTTTGATCGTTCATATCTATACCGATGGCGAACGGTTGACATCACCTTCACAAATAAAGAGTTGCAAAATATTACGTATCGACAGAAAGGCGCTGATCGGTGCGTTGGCCCAATGGGGTCTGGATAGCGCGGCCTGTTACCGCGCTGAGTCTAATGCCAGGAAGAATGGTCTGTTTGGTAAGATACCGATCCCTGGTGAACGGAGATTTAGCTTTAACCGTACCCAGCACCTGGTGGAAAGTCCGTTCAATATCGTCATCCGGTTGGATATGTTGGCCACGATAGGGCAATGGTTGTGATCAATGGTCTCTCAGGGTGCCGCTTGTAGCAAAGCGATAAGCACACACCTAAAGGCTCTCAAGTAGCATAAAAACCTAACCGTGGTTTACTCCGAAAATAATCAAGTATTTAAACAAACTTTGGTATGAAAAATAAAGTCAAAAGGGCAGTGGGGTACCAGGCTAATTTTATCAGGTTGGCCTGTAAAGCCATAAGCGTTATTATGTTTTTGTGCCTGGTTCAAAATGATATTGTGAAAGCAACAGACAGGCAATTTAAAATTGAAAAAAAATACCTCAATATTCCGGTTGGTGACCGTGCGAGGATGAAGCTTTTTAAAATAAACGTCAATGGCGTAAGCAAACGGGAGTTCCCTGTTCAACTGGCCGAACATTCTGTGAATTATTGGATCTTTATTGATGTTGCTGAATTTAAGGGTAGGACAATTACGTTATCATGCCCAGCCACGGCAAAAGCCTTAAGCCGTATCTACCAGGCTGACAGGATCAACGGAGAAGATAGCTTGTACAAGGAAAATTTTAGGCCACAGGTCCATTTTACCGTTAAAAGAGGCTGGAGTAATGATGTAAATGGCCCCATTTATTTTAACGGTCAATATCATTTATTTTGGCAGGCATTTCAGTTCGGCAAGTCATGGAATACGGGTTACATGTATTGGGGGCATGCTACCAGTAAGGATATGCTCCATTGGACCGAACACGAACCCGCTTTGATGCTAGATAGTTTAGGCTCGCCATGGTCAGGAACAGCAGTTATTGATAAAAATAATGATGCCGGTTGGGGTAAAAATATCATGATATTGTATTATACTGCTTTCGACCTTACTTCTTTTAAGCAGGTGCAGTGTATGGCCTACAGCACCGATGAAGGCAAAACCTTCAAGAGGTACACCCTGAACCCCATAATTGACAGCAACTGGGAGATGCAAACTAATGACACAAGGGATCCGAAGGTATTCTATTATGAGCCTGCCAAGACCTGGGTCATGGTATTATTTGAAAGGGATGGAATGTCGTTCTATAACTCTACAGATATGAAAAAATGGCAAAAGCAAAGCCATTTCGAGGGTTTGCATGAATGCCCGGACTTTTTTGAATTGCCTGTAGATGGGGATGCAAACAATAAAAAATGGGTTTTACATGGCGGTAGTGCGGATTACTATATCGGCAGTTTTGATGGAAAGACATTTACTCCCGAAACGCCGAGGATGCGGTATGCCGTTGGTAGATCTGACCAGGATATTTTATATGCGGCTGAGTCTTTTGGGAATATGCCGGACAACAGGCGGGTACAAATTGCCTGGGGAAGGGTAACACACCCTAATATGCCTTTTACCCAAATGATGTTGTTCCCGACGGAATTTTCTTTGCGCACAACTGCAGCCGGGATCAAACTTGTGGCTAACCCGATCAGGGAAATAGAAACGTTGCACGCAGCTTTCTATAAATGGGCTTCATTAAAAGCAGGCGCGGCTAATGGCAAGCTGGCGAAATTCAGATCCGGGGCATATCATATCAAAGCAAAATTTACCATTGGCCAAAGCGATAGTTTGCGATTGAATTACAATGGGAACGAAATTTTGAACATTGCCGGTAATGATTGCAAACCGGGTGAAAACACTATGGAGATCATAATCGATAAAACTTCCTCCGAGATATTTATAAATGGTGGCGAGCATTACGTTATTGAAAAACTTTCAATATTTAATAAGCAAGGGCTAATATTTACCTGTCCACAAAACTCGATCAATATTTCACAGTTAGAATTGTATGAAATGAGGTCTGTGTGGGATGCCATGAATAATAAATAAATGCCGGCCCGGTGTTTTATCAGCCTATGGTCGGTGTTGTCACCGCACCATATTTAATTACTCCTTTCTTGTAACGATATAGGCTAAATGGTTGTCTTATGGTTATGAAAAAACTGATCTTGCTTTTTTTAACCTTATTCACGCTATTACTATTCAATTTTACTCATGCACAAACCTCAGGCGGAAAAATATCAGGTTCGGTTTTAGACGAGACCAAAAAGCCCCTCGATGGCGCAACCGTTATTCTACTTACCGCAAAAGATTCGGCACAGGTAAGCACCCAATTGGCTAGACCTGATGGCAGTTTCGCCTTCCCAAACCTGAAAGACAATACTTACCTAATAATGGCTACCTATGTCGGCTATAAAAATTACCGCAGCGAACAGGTGGTTGTCAGTGAGCAAAAAGCGGTTAGTTTATCACCATTTAATTTATTGCCTTCAGGGAAAGCGTTGAATGAAGTATCCGTAACTGCTCAAAGATCATATATCCAGCAAAAAATTGACCGCACCGTTGTTAATGTAGGCGCGCTAATATCCAACACCGGTGCCAATGCTTTGGAAGTGCTGGAGAAAACACCCGGTGTGCAGGTAGATGCCGATGGCAATATTACCTTTAAAGGAAAAAGCGGCGTATTGGTAATGATAGATGATAAGCCCACTTATCTATCGGCCGCGAACCTGGCTACTTACCTGAGGTCTTTACCAGCTTCGGCATTAGACCAGATAGAACTGATGGATAATCCGCCGGCCAAGTACGATGCGGCGGGTAATGCTGGCGTGATCAATATCAAAACCAAAAAAAATACCATCAGGGGGTTTCATGCTGTAGTGTCGGCTGATTACGCGCAGGGCTTTTACGGCCGCAGCAATGAAAGCATCAACATGAATTATCGTATAGATAAAGTCAACCTGTTTGCTAATCTTTCTTACAATGAGAACCGGACTTTCAGGCGACTGGAGATCGACCGCACATACCTGGATGCGAATGGCAACGCAACGTCATCGTTAAAGGATATTTCTTATTTCAGACCCACAAGCCACAGCACAGATATTAAAGCAGGGATAGACTTTTTCGCATCGCCTAAAACAACCTGGGGTGTAGTATTTACAGGCGACATATCACCCGACCATGACAACAGCCCGGTATACAGCTTGCTCTATGGCAAAAACGGCGAATTAGATTCCACCATCAATACCCAAAATAAATCTAAAGATAGCTTTAACAGTAAGGGCATAAACGTTAACTATACCCACAAGTTCGATAGCCTCGGCAGGGAGCTTACTTTCGACCTGGATTACATCAACGATAGATCGAACAGTAACCAGTTGTTTGTAAACAATACTTTTTTGCCCGACGGCACTTTAACAAATTCAACAACACTGAGCGATAATTTGCCCGCTACCATCAATATTTACTCGGCTAAGGCTGATTATTCCCATCCGCTTAAAGGCAAGGCAAAACTGGAGGCCGGCGTTAAGAGCAGCTATGTAAATACGGATAATGCCGCCAATTACTTTAACGTGATAGATGGTGTAAGCACTATTGATTATAACAGTACCAACCGGTTTTTATATAAGGAGAATATAAACGCGGCCTATGTTAATTTTAATAAGGACTTTGGTCGGTTCTCGTTACAAACCGGTTTACGTGTAGAGAATACCAATGGCAACGGGCACCAGCTGGGTAATGCCGAAAAAGCCGATTCATCGTTTATCAATCACTATACCAACCTATTTCCCACCGCTTATTTTTCCTATCATCTTGATACCGCAGGCCATAATGTGCTGGTGCTTTCCTATGGCCGCCGTATAGGCCGGCCAAATTATGGGAGCTTAAACCCCTTTACTTTTTTTGTGGATGAGTTTACCTATTTCTCGGGCAACCCCTTCCTGAAACCTCAATTTACCGACAATTATAAACTGGCTTACAGTTTCAAAAGTCTGTTTACCGTAGCTGTGGCCTATGATTATACAACCGATGTTCAGGGTGAAACTATTCATAGGAACGGCGACATATTCCTGAGTACTACCGGCAACATAGGGCAGCAAAAAAACCTTGATTTTTCTGTGAACACAAATTTGCAGCCTGCCAAATGGTGGTCGGTTAATTTATATGCCGAGGTATATAATAATACTTACCAGGGGCCATTCTATGATGGTTACCTCAACCAGTCAAAAACTACATTTGCGGCAAACGGCAATAACCAGTTCACTATATCAAAAACCTGGAGCGCCGAATTAAGCGGCTTTTATGATGGCGGCGGCACTTACGGTCAGTTTGTTACGCTCCCCAAAGGCATGCTGAATGCGGCTATCCAGAAAAAGATACTAAACAACAAAGGCTCTATCAAGTTAAATATGAGGGATATATTTCACACCTTTAGTCCAAGCGGTACGATCACCAATATTACTGATGCCAATGCCACATTCCACAACTTTGTTGATACGCGGGTGGCAACCCTGGCATTTACTTATAGTTTCGGTAAAACAACCAACGTACCCCAAAAACGCGAAACCGGTGGCGCCGACAGCGAACAAGGCAGGGCGCATTAATTGTATATTGAATTATGCCAGGAACGCCAAAAAGCCCTTAGATGAATATCTAAAGGCTTTTTGAATTGCCGTGGTTTATTTATTTTGATGCTGCTAATATAATGTCGGCTAATTTATCGGGCATTGATATAAAAGGGGTATGGCTGCTTGGCAACGAATACTCCTTACTAATATGGCCGTTAGTTTTCACCATTGCTTTTTGCAGTGTAAAGCTAACCGCATGATCATTTATAGTGTGGATATAAACCTTCTTCACACTGCCGAAATTTGCATCGGTTAATGTAATCGGTGTTGCAAGCGGCGCTAATGGCTCTGGTTTAATATTGTTAGCAATATAATCGCCAACTTGTGCAGGTGCATCAGCAGCAAATATATCTATCACGCCATCTTTTGCAACGTTTGCTGAACCGGTGGCCTGGTCAATTTGTAAGTATTTGCCAATATGGCTATCTGCATCCTGTTTAGCAAGCGATAATAAGCTTTCACCGTTTTGTGGTAAGTAAGCAGCCAGGTAAACTAATTCTTTTATCTGACCGGGTATCTCTTCGGCCACCTGGCTAATAACTATACCCGCCATGCTATGGCCAACTAAGATCACATTTTTTCTATCGCCTATGGCATTCTTTACCACATCCACATAGGATCGTAAACTGATACCGGTAAATGGTGTCGCATCACTTCCATGGCCAGGCAGGTTAACGGCGATCACTTCATGCCCCTGTGCTTCTAATAATGGCACAACTGCCTGCCATGCTGTTGCATCAGACCAGGCTCCATGAACCAAAACGATAGTTGCCGAATTTTTGTTGATTGTTTTTTGGGCCTGAGCAGTAAAACCTAATATACTCATTGCCATAACTAATATTGCTGTTTTCATTTTTTTTAATGCCTAATTGTTTAGGACAGCACAAACATCGGGGTAAGTCGGCGGGATAATTTTAACCCAGGTTAAAATCGAAACTTAGAATAAAAAAATTAATGGTGTCTGGGAAACTTGTTATTTGCCAACCATCCGTTTACGTATGCGGCTTAACGATGGCCCCTGGATGCCAAGGTAAGAAGCAATATGATAAAGCGGTACAGAATTAAAAATATCAGGGTGCTTTGCTATCATCTCACGGTAACGGTCTTCGGGTGTTTTAAATAGAAACCCTTCAGTACTTCGCATTACTTCATAAAAGGCTGTCTCGGCCACCCGCCTGCCAAACCGCTCCCATTGATGTGATTGTTCGTAAAGCCCGTTCAGTTGGTCAACATGTATATATAAAATAAGGGAGTCGGCCATGGCTTCCGTATAATATTCACAGGCGGTCTGACTTAAAAAACTGGTAAATGACGTAACAAATTGATGGTCGGTAAAAAAAAGCATGTTCTTTTCTTCACCCGTGGTTTCATTCACGCGATATATCCTAAATACCCCGCTAATAATGAACCCAAGGTGTTTGCAAACATTTTTATATTCGTTATAAAACTCGCCTTTTTTATACCGCTTTAATTTCCAATGCGGCACTGACAGATCAAATTCTTCGGCTTTCATGCCGGTGGAACACATTACTGTGCGTAATAATTCTATTTCTGTTGCGCCGTCTAACATGCTATAAAAATATCTCTTTTAAATAACACCCACGCAACAATGCGTTTTATTTATTAACAGGCAATATTGATCCTTTTAGTAAGTTACGTATTGCTCATCAAAGCTCCCGTCTTCATACAGGTCGATCAAGCCATAGCCGGGGAATGTCTCCCTGCGATTACCCTGCCACCACGCGCCGCTCACCGCGCCATTACATAAGTAGGTTACGTTATTGTATACCAATTTTTCGCGCATATGTATATGCCCGCTCACGCATAATTTAACGTTAGGGTGCTGGTAAAACAGGTTGATTATTTTAGCCGTATCGGTATGCATGTCGCCGCCAAGCATTACCCATTTGTTTACAATATCATCGGCTATCAGGTTCAACGCGGTTAATATAGGTATGTGCGACATTACCATCACCGGCATATTGGCATCGGTTTCCTTTAATTCATTTTCGAGCCAGTTAAATTGTTCATCACCTAATTTGCCGATGTACCAGGTATTATCAATATCCAAATGAACGCTGTCGAGGATGATAAACTTCCAGCCATTTTTCACCATACTGTAATAAGGCTTATCGAGTTTTAGCTGCTCCATCGCATACTTTTTCCCATAAAGAGCCTGACTCTTATCATCTTCGAACCACCAGATGTCGTGGTTTCCAAGGCAGTAATGAACAGGTAAACTGCATTCAGCCGCCATAGTATTGTTCATGAGTTTCCACTGGGCATTAATCGAATCCATGTTTTCTTTATTCATGTCGAAAACAACATCGCCACCATTTAATATCACATCAACTTCCGGTTTTTGCTGTTGGATGTGATGAAGGCACTTTGTAAATTTACTTGGCGCACCGAATTCATCTTTAAGATGCACATCGGTAATATGCGCTATTCTTAAAACCGGCTTCCCTTTAACAATATTGGGCCCGGTAAGGGTTAATGAGGGTGCAAGGAGTATGCCCCCAATATTTTTTATTGCTGATCTTCTTTCCATTTTAATTGATTAGCCGCGAACAAAAATACCTAATAGGAAAGATCAATCGGCGAAGTGTATTGTAAAGAAATTATTAAGATAAACGGGAGATGCCGTGATCCGGAACGTTATGTTTTGATCATTGGAAATTGGGGTTGATCAATGCTAAAACTATAATTAACTAAAATGTAACACGGCATAACTTTTGTTTATCAATATTCGTATACGTTGTAACATATACCTATATCTAAATTACTATACATATAGCTAAATCCTTATTGGATGATAAGAGAGTTTTTACAGAAAAAACTGGGCAATATTACCATCTCCATGAAATTGTATTTCACGGTTGGAATAATGGCCCTGTTGGTAACTATCGAGCTATGTACCCTTTGGTTTGCTGTAAGTACACTTTCATCTGTCAGGTCATTTGTAAACGGTGAGGGCCTATGGTCAAAAGCCCAAAAAGATGCAGTTTACAGCTTGTTTATCTACTCTCACTCGCATACAGAAAAAGACTATCATGCGTTTCGCGAATATCTAAAGGTTCCGTTAGGCGACAATAAAACCCGCCTCGAGCTCCAAAAGCCTCATCCTGACATGCAAATCGCGCGCGAAGGATTTATTGAAGGGCGTAATCACCCGGAAGATGTTGACGGAATGCTCAACCTCATTATTCGTTTCCATAGTATTTCCTATCTGAACAAAGCAATTGTTGCCTGGGGCGATGCCGAAAAAACAATGGAGCAGCTTATCGCTATAAGCGATAAGCTGCATACTATGATAAGCTCAAATACAGCTTCGCAGCAGCAAGTTGATAGCATGATGGGGCAGGCCGAGGGCTTAAACAGGAAAGTTACCATACTGGAAGATACTTTTTCAAATACACTTGGGGAAGGCTCGCGCTGGTTGGAAAAAATTGTATTGCGCCTGTTGCTTACTTTATCACTTACCATAGGTACGACAAGTATATTAATAACCATTTCGGTAAGTAAGGGTATTGAAAAGGGCATTAAGGCAATAATTGAAGGGGCCTCGCTTGTTAGTAAAGGTTTATTAAATACAAGGGTAAAAGTTTATTCACAGGATGAGATCGGCACGCTTGCTACTTCCTTTAACCGCATGACCGACACGCTTGAGAATAGTTTGCATAATATACGCGAACTTAAAGATGCAGAGGAAACGCTTAAACGCGAAAAAGAAAGGGCTGAAACCTCGGAAAAGACCAAACAGCTTTTCCTGGCCAAAATGAGCCACGAGATCCGTACCCCAATGAATGCTATCCTTGGTTTTGCAAGGTTGCTTGAAGAGTCTATCCAGGGTAAAGAAGAACAGGAATTCATTCATATAATAATTAAATCGGGCGACGACCTGTTGGTTATTTTAAATGATATCCTTGATTTTTCAAGGATGGAAGCTGGTAAAATTGTTTTTGAAAGTACGCCGATCCGTATTAAGGAAGTTATTCATCTCAATATCCGGATGATGGAATCAAAACAAAAGAATATTGAGATCATATACAGTATTGATGAGGATGTACCGGAAATAGTGATGGGCGATTCAGTAAGGCTAAACCAGATATTATTAAATCTCATTTCCAACGCGCTAAAGTTTACTGAACAAGGCAGTATAAGTATTTCTGTAACCCGTATTGATGAGAATGTGGATAGCATTGTGCTTGATTTTGGAGTAAAAGACACAGGGATAGGGATACCATATGAAAAGCAGGCTAAAGTTTTTGACAGTTTTGAACAAGGTGCAAATGATACGGCCCGCCGGTTTGGCGGGGCAGGGCTTGGCCTTAGCATTGTAAAGCAACTGGTGAAATTGCAGAATGGCGAAATATTTGTAAAGAGTAAGCCCGGGCATGGATCGGATTTTCATTTTAGGCTTCCTTTTTTAAAGTTTAAAAATAATATTGATACACTCATAGCCCAAAAGGCCGAAACAACAATT
>Ga0207019_1163_pt2 | contig 12708 bp, 10 predicted proteins | sample Alteio_BWMinCont_50_FD_153483 | JGI IMG/M metagenome (GOLD analysis project Ga0207019, IMG submission 153483) | Enriched cells from forest soil in Barre Woods Harvard Forest LTER site, Petersham, Massachusetts, United States -... | ecosystem: Environmental > Terrestrial > Soil > Temperate forest >...
TCAGGCGCTTGCCGTAGTACAAAACAGGGATGAAATGCATGGCTCAATGATAGTAGCCGCGCAACGGCTTTGGCAAAATAAAAGCTACCGCGAATTGTTCTCGGAGGCCTTCCCGCAAAAGAACAGGACGGGTATTGATACACTTGAGGTAATGAGCGCGATAGGTTCATATGTACGGAGCCTGGTGGCTCTTAATAGCCGGTTCGACGAATATATGCAGGGTAACAAAGCCGCCATGAACCAGCAGGAGCTTAATGGGTTTAATTTATTTATGGGCAAAGCCAGGTGCGCCACCTGCCATTATATGCCTTTATTTAACGGCTCGTTCCCGCCACAATACAGTATAATTGAAAGTGAAGTAATAGGCGTACCAAAAACAATTCAACAGACAGCTATTGATACCGATATGGGCCGGTATAACATATTGAAAACGCCGGCATTTAAACACGCCTTTAAAATTACAACCGTTCGTAATGCTGCCCGTACCGCGCCATACATGCACAACGGCGTATTCACAACATTGGAGCAGGTGATTGATTTTTACAACAAAGGCGGTGGCGCCGGTTTAGGTTATAAGGTAGATAATCAAACTTTGGCAGCAGATAAGCTCAATCTTTCCAAAAAGGAATGCGGTTGTAGGTGGTTTCGTGTATGCCTGTGCGCTTCTCGAGGGTGGTAATATCAGTGGTTATGGGGTTAGCGTAATTGGTAATAAATTCGGCCCTGTTAAAGGCATTAAAATTGGTATGGTACTTTAAATATTTCGCTGCAGCATTAAACTCGGCAGGCAGGTTTTTAGTTCCTTCAGGGTCTTCATAATATGCAAGGGCCACTTTCAGGCTTTCAATGCTTGCTTCCGACTCCTGCGCGCTTTTTAAGGTGAGCGGATCATCAAAACCGGTAATGCCTAATGATAAAATTCGGAACATCTCCAGTTTGGTGGCATCGTATACCTGCCAGTCTAAAATCGCCACATTAGCAAAGTGCGACTTATATTTATCGCAGCCGGTTTGCAGCATGGTAAGCTGCCGAATTAATGCTGCCTTTTGGCTGATATCGTATTTTGGGAAAAGATAGGCTTCTATTACCTGTAAGCCAGCCGGTTCAAACACCTGGCCGCTCATCATTTCAATTTCCTGTACCGGGGGGCCGTTCACAAAACGTGAACCTGCGGGGTCGAAATATTCAGCTGCCCATTCAAACTTTTTGTAGGAAATCCTCAAGTCCAGGAACAATTGCTGTAATTGCTTTTCGTCAGCCTGACCACTTTTTACGGCGGCCAACAGTTTATTCTTACGTGCTGAAAAAGTATCAATTTGTGCTATTAACGTTTGTGCAATTGCCTTTTCAGGTGCAGGATTCGCACGTTTGCACGAGAAAAATGAATATCCCGCGATCGTGATGAGCAGGAAACCTATAAAAGTAAATTTCTTCATTTATTGAAAATGACTGTAGAAACAGACATGCCTGTTTCTATTTAAAAAAAGCAAAAGGAGGCGGCTAAATGCCACCCCCTTGTTGCTTGTATTTTAATTTAACTTATCACCCGCTATCCGCAGGTTTTATAGTTTAAAAATTAAACGCATTTGTTAGCGGAGCGGCATTTTTATCGCGGCTTGACAATGGCGCTAAATCCCATCTTTTCTCGATGAAAGCAAGGATACTAACAGTTTCATACTGAGTATGGTCAACATAGCTCTTTTTTGCGAAAGGTGATATGATGATAGCAGGAACGCGTGTACCCGGGCCCCATTTAGTATCAATTACCGGTGGCGCTACGTGATCCCAGAAACCACCGTTCTCGTCATAAGTAATGATAATAACCGCATCTTTTCCGTTAGGGCCGTTAAGCACATCGTTTATTAATTCAACGGCGTGATTCTCGCCCAATGAAACGTCTGAATAACCAGGGTGTTCGTTATAAGTACCTAATGGCTTTACAAATGACACTGCCGGCAAAGTACCTGCTTGTGCAGCAGCAATAAAGTCGGTTTCATCCTTTAAGTGATCTTTTTTCAACTGTGTTCCATCAGCATAGTTTTTATAATAAACAAATGGCTGGTGGTGGAACTGAAAGTTTGGATCAGGGTTGCCTGCTAAAGCATTATCCCATCCGCCAGCGTACCATGCCCATGATATATTTTTATCATTCAACCTGTCGCCAATGGTCGCATTGGTTTGGTTTGGAACCAGTTTGTAACTTGCAGTACCTGCAGGGTGTGGCGTATTTACTGAATAGCAAGTATTAACCGCATAACCGTCAGGGGTTACAAAGTTGTCAGCAGTAATATTGCCTGAAGCATCTAAGGTAGGGTTTGCAACTATCCTTGGATCAGCATTAGGGAACGTAGGGCTTGCAGCAGCAATTAACCACTGGTGGTTTAAGAATGAACCACCAAAAGCACTATGGAAGAAATTATCGCATAGTACATATTTTTGGGCCATAGGTAACAATGGCAACAAGTTGGTGCTATAGTAACCTTGCGATAAACCGGCGGAACTGCCCTTGATATTATAAAAAGCATATTTGTCCATTTTGCCGCCGTCAATTTGCAATTGCTCCTGGTAGTAACGATGGGTAACATCGTTTGTCATTGCGTTATTTGCAACATACTGGTCGATGTTGAAATAAGTATTTTTCAGGTTTGTGGGGAACGCGGTTGTAGTTGGATCAGCAGGTAAAAAAGCATAGACATTTCCTGTACCATCAACTTGTGTGGTATTGGCAGGAGTAGCGTTAGACAAGCCGTTAGCGCCCTGGAACTGGCCATAAAGGTTATCAAAGCTGTGGTTTTCCATGTAGATAACAACTACGTGGCCAACTTTCTTAATGTCTGAAGGGTTGGTTTTGTCATTTTTTCCGCAGCTTGAAAAAGCCAGGCTCAATAGCAATACCCCCAAACCGGGAAGTGCCATTTTCAGATTGTAATGTTTTTTCATCGGGTTAATTTGTTTTTAATGGTAATGAAGCTATTATGAGCTGCATTCATTTCAGTTTTTGAATGGTAGCTCATGATGGTTTCATGTGATTGATTTTTTATGGTATAAAAGTACCCGCACTACCATAAACTGAATATTAAGATTCAGTAATCACTTTATTAAAAACAGGAGTAAAAGCATCTTTTTTCAAATCAACTTAACAACAGTTTAACACACGGCATTTTTGGAGTATTTCTGAAGTATTTTTTTTAAAAAATATATGAAAAATAGATATTTTATTAATATGCCATCCTGAAGACAAAACAACTGATAACCAATTAACTATCGCGAAACTGCAAGGCTGCCCATAAGCAAACTACATATTGAATTACTTTATTTAATTGCTTCATTTATAAACTGAAGCAGCACCAAAGCATGGTTACGCTCTGCATCATGGGCACCATATAGCAGGGTTACTATTTTGTTTTTATTGATGATATCAAGCAGTGCATTTACCGCGTTGTTTTGTTCCAGTTCGTGCATATAGCGGGCGGTAAATTCAGGCCATTGCGTAGCATCCTGGTGAAACCATTTTCGCAATTCGGTGCTGGGTGCAGCGTCTTTCATCCATTCATCCAAATGGGCCGATTCCTTCTTCATACCACGCGGCCATAAACGGTCGACCAATATGCGTTTGCCATCGGTTGCCTCAACCGGCTCATATACCCGTTTTACTTGTACCGTTCCCATTGTTGGTTAATTAAAAAACAGTTCGTCAATAAAAATATATGGTGTTGATTTTGCCTTATCCCACACGGGTAATTTTGGCAAAGGCCTAACCACCACTTTTAAAAATGAAACAGGCCCGCCAACCGAAAGTTTACACTCCCTTGCCTGTATAATAACAGGGTCATTCTTTAAAGGTTTCGCTATTTTTATATGGCCTAGCAATTTCAGCTTATCCTTATCTATGCCGCCCCAAACTTCAATTTCAGAAGGGAAATATATCTGTGCGCCCATATTACGCATACAATTTACACCAACCGATGCAATATTCACCGGTTTTTTAAACTGCATAAATACCCCTATATCTTTTTGCGAGGCAACCCATTTACCATCGAAAAAGTTTAGGGTACCCAGGTCTTTATCGGTCAGCAGTTTTACATCGGCGTTGCCATTGCTGCCGGTTATATAACTGCTGCTATCGGGCGTGTACAGGCTTTTGTTGTAAGCAAATGCTACCACATCGCTGCCATACCAGCCTTTTTTGTAAACACGGGCCTTTATGGTTGTATTGTCGCTTATTGTTATGCCCGGCTTATACAATAATGATTTTATGCTGTCGGGGTCAGTACCATCGGTGGTATAGCGTATATCAACGCCTTTTATCGGGTGGGTAATATTCAATACAAATGGTTTGGAGAATACCGCCTGCGAATTTTTAAACTGCGGTACATTTAGCTTTATAGGCTTGCCATCATCTTTAAAACCTTCTATAAAGGTTATATTCTTATTTGCTTTTTTTAACTGCTGTATCTCTTCATCCTTCAAACCGGTATCCCAAATGGCTAATTTGGTTAAACTTTTTATAGCGATAATTTGCTTAAAGTCCTGCGCGTTTAAATTGGTGCCTGCAAGCGATAACGACCGTAAATATTTTAGCGGGGCCAGGTATTTTAAACCGCTGCCTGTTACATCGGTAAAATTCAAGTTAAGCTCGCGCAGGTTCTCAAACTGGCTAATGGTTTTCAATTCAGCATCCTTAACCGGCATCTTGCTTAAATTAAGTGCTACCACCTGCTTTTTTATATCGCTCAATTCTGTCAAAACCGATGGCGCATAAGTAGCCTTATTATAAACATTGACCGCCAGTGCGGGCGAGCCTTTGGCCAGTGCATACACCACCCTATAATTGTTATTCAGTTTTTTGATAGTTTTATCATCTGCTGCCGCGAAGTCGTATTTGTCTTCGGTAGCAGCTGCAGGTTGTAATACGGTCGATGCCAGTATGCGCAGAGAGTCTGTTTCGGGCAGGGTTATTACTTTCTTTTTAAAATCTGCGTTCTCTTTTATCCACAGGTAAACAAGCGCCATTTCATTGGCGGTGAGCTGTGGTTTGCCAGTTGGGGGCATGTGGTCCTTATCATCTTCTGGTAAATGGATGCGTTGCAATATGAGGCTTACCTGCGGGTTGCCGGGCACAAATAATTTGCCCGTTTTACCGCCTTTTAAAATTGAGGCCTCATCCGTAAGCATCAACCCGCCTTTTACCTTATCATCATTATGGCAGCTGATACATTTACTGTCAAAAATAGGCTGGATCACATCTTTATAAACCAATGCCTGGTCAATAGGCACTTTTGTATTATTATGCATTACCGGGGCCAATAAAAACCCTTCGCCGTGGGTAATATCGGCACCATAATGCCCGGCGAATATCAAACAAAGCATGGTGATAACAGCCCCACTCCTCGCAATTGCCGATCTGTACCAGCCCGCGTTGCGGCACCAGTAAATAATGGAGCTGATGAATACAACACTTGCCCCCGTCCATTTATGCCACTGCAAAATATGACCAGTGTAGCCTGGCTCACGCGACAGGAACAGGCCCATTATAGCGGTTATCGCAGCCAGTAAGCTACCCATCAGTAACAAAGCGGTGGCAAAGTTTTGGTAAAGCGCCTCATCCTTAAACACGGGCCTGAACCGGAAAAACTCGAACACCATCCCCATCATCAGTATCACGATAGGGAAATGCAGTATCAGCGGATGCATACGGCCAACTGGCTGCAGCCATTGCGGGATAACCAGGTCGCTACCAAATACAAGTAAAAAAAGCAGGAATACGTTTAGTACAAATAATAAAGTGTCGGCAAAGCTTTTGTAGCTGCTTTTTATCATTGGCAGAAAATAGAAAATTAAACGCGTGTAAATTTATACGGGTACACTTTGCCCGATGCCCATTGCGCTACATAAAGGTTCTCGTCCCTATCCACACATACATCATGCGGGTGTACAAATATTTTTTCAGCCTGACTCATGGGCTGTAGAACACCGTCTTTATAAGTGGGTTTCGTTCCGCCTATGTTCGATACCACTTTGTTGTGTTTATCCAATATGGTGGTAAAGCCCGTTCCGGGGTGTTGCAAATCTGGCGACATGAGTACCGCCGCATACAAATGTTTGCCTTTTATTACCGGCCTGCATACGCACGCTCCGGGCAGTTTTATTATCTCCTTTAACTTACCATCCAAACTAAAGCGTTTAAAGCAATTGCGGGTGCGGTCGGTTATTAATAATGATGGCTCACTCTGGCGGCGATCTATCACAATGCCGTGCGCGTTATCAAAATGCTCGTCTCCCTCGCCTTTTCCGCCCCAAAAGTTCAGCAGCTTGCCATCTTTATCATAATGAGTGATGTATTGTGCTCCGTAACCATCGGCAATAAAAATATCGCCGTTGGTATCAATGGTGGTTTCAGTTGGAATAAATTCTTCAGGCTTTTTATAAACCCCTGTTTCCAGCGGCACGTTAATGGTCATTAATATGCGGCCGTCCATGGTGGTTTTATAAACCTGGTGCTTTACTGTATCGGTTATGTATAAAAACTCGGTGCCGTTCTCGTTATTGAGTGTAAGCCCATGCCCTCCGGGGAAATCATGTCCCCAAAAATCAAGCAATTTGCCGCTGGTATCATATATCAGGATGTTATTCTTCGTTTCATTCGTCAGCAAAATAATGCGACCCTTTGAGTCCTGCACCATCTCATGGCAATCATTTACCGGGTGGTTCTGTGGGTCGAGCTTGCCCCAGGTATTATCCATACGGTAGCGCATACCATTATGGCCGTAGATCGGGCTGTCATTTTTAGCCATCAGGCCCTTTGCAATAAAAAAGCTGGCGGTAAAAACAGTGCCTTGCTTAATAAAATTTCTTCTTTCCATAATAGTAGTGTTATTAGGTTATAATATCTCGTACAACATTGCCGGCAACGTCGGTAAGCCTGTAGCGGCGGCCCTGGCTTTTAAAGGTTAATTTTTTATGGTCGATGCCTAACTGGTTAAGCACCGTGGCATGGAAATCATGTACATGGACCTGGTTTTTAACAATGTTATAGCCAAAATCGTCGGTTTCGCCATAAACAATACCTGGTTTAATGCCGCCGCCCGCCATCCAGATGCTAAAGCCGTTCGGGTGATGGTCGCGACCGTAATTATTTGGCAGCAATTTACCCTGGCTATAACTTGTACGGCCAAATTCGCCGCCCCAAATAACCAGAGTTTCATCAAGCAGGCCGCGTTGTTTTAAATCGGTAACCAATGCTGCCGATGCCTGGTCAACGTCTTTTGCCTGCCCGGCCATTTCGGTAGGCAGGTTGCCATGCTGATCCCATCCCTGGTGATATAGCTGCACAAAACGTACACCGTTTTCAGACAGTTTTCGCGCCAGCAAACAATTAGCTGCATAGGTGCCCGGCACCAAACAATCCGGGCCATACATCTTTATGGTATCGTCCGATTCCTTGGAAACATCCATTATCTCGGGCACCGCGGTTTGCATACGGTAAGCCATTTCATATTGCTGTACTTTGGTATTTATTTCGGGGTCGCCAAATTCTTTGTATGATATTTCATTCAGCGCAGCAATATGGTCTATCATCTTACGGCGCTCGTGCCTGTTCATGCCATCGGGATCTTTCAAATACAGTACAGGGTCTTCGCTGCTGCTGAATTGCACCCCCTGGTGAATAGAATCCAAAAAGCCGTTGCTCCATAATTTTGAATATACGCCCTGCCCGTTGCCCTTGCCTTTCGACAGTAGTACGGTAAAGGCAGGCAGGTTTTTATTCTCGCTGCCCAAACCATAGCTTACCCACGAACCCATGCTTGGCCTGTTGCCCTGCTGCGCGCCGGTTTGAAAAAAGGTAAGTGCCGGGTCGTGGTTAATGGCTTCGGTGAACATGGATTTGACGATGCATATATCGTCGGCTATTTTGCCAATGTGCGGGAACAAGTCGCTTATCCATGCCCGTGATTCGCCGTATTGTTTGAAATCATAATAAGAGCCTACCAGCGGGAATGATGTTTGTTTGGCCGTCATCCCGGTTAATATCTGGGTGCCGCGTACCGATGGCGGCAGCTCCTGGCCCATCATTTGCCGTAGTTTGGGCTTGTAGTCGAACGATTCGAGTTGCGACGGCGCGCCGTTTTGGAAAAGATAAATAACCCGTTTGGCTTTGGGCGCAAAGTTGGGTATGCCGGGTGTAAAATCATCCGCATCGCTATCGCTGCCGCTAAAAAGATTAGGGATAAGTAACGAGCCCAGCGCCACGCTGCCAAGGCCCAAACTCAGCCTGGATAAAAACTTCCTCCTGTTCAAATTCAGGTGATGCTCAATTATATCTTTTTCCATAGCACTTAAGTTTTCGTTATCGTTTCTTCCATGTTATACATCGTATCTATCACTTCCATCATGGCGGCAAGGTTCACCTTGTTCAAATTTTCAGGGATGGGATATTCACCAACGTTGAGCAATTGCACCGCATCTTGTTTATTAATTGCTTTGAGTTGTTCATTATAATAGCTGTTCAATATCGACAGCTCTTTTTCATTCGGCCTGCGACAAACGATGAGCCTGAACGCCTTGTATATTTTGGATTTGGCCTGGGTGTTTTCCTGCAATAAGTTAGCTGCCAACACACGCGATGCTTCCAACACCGTAGGGTCGTTCATCATTACCAGTGCCTGCAAGGGGGTGTTGGTGCGTAACCTGCGCACCTCACACTGGTCGCGGTTACTGGCATCGAATATGGCCAATGAGGCCGGTGGAACGGTGCGTTTGATCAGCGTATACATACCACGGCGATAAAGGTTTGGCCCATGTACCTGCCTGTATGTTGCCAATTGCCCCCTGCCCGATGTTGCCATTTCCCATAAGCCAGGCGGCTGGTATGGGTTTACACTTGGGCCGCCAATTGTCCTTGTCAGTAAGCCGCTGCTGGCTAATACCATATCGCGTACAGATTCGGCAGGCAGGCGCGCACGTGAGCTTCGCGACAGCAAACTGTTATCCGGGTCGAGCTTTAATTTTTCGGGTGTAATAACTGCCGATTGCCTGTATGTGGCCGACATTACCATTTGTTTTACCAATCGTTTTATATCCCAACCATGATCCCTGAAATCAGCCGAAAGCCAATCAAGCAATGCCTGGTTGGTAGGCAGATCGCCCTGCATGCCAAAATCGCCCGAGCTTTTTACTATGCCTTTGCCAAAAAACTCCTGCCATTCCTGGTTCACAAAAGCGCGGGCAGTAAGCGGGTTTTGTTTGTTGAACAGCCACTCAGCCAACCCCAACCTATTTTTAGGGTAATTTGCCGGGAAGGGCAATATGGATTTGGGTGTACCCGCTTCAACCGAGTCGCCATGCATATCATAATTACCGCGCCTTAGTATATGAGTTTTCCTGATGGTATCGCCCATTACCGATACTATGAGTTTATTGGTATCCTGCTTATTAACAAACTTCAATATGCCTTTTACATCTTCATTGGTTATTTGCATCAACGGTTTCTTGGCATAAGTTTCAGGGCCGCCAACGGTTGACTCTATCCCCTTTTCCTGCACCGTATTAAAAAACGCGAACAACTGGTAATACTCCTTTTGCGAAAAAGGGTCGTACTTATGGTCGTGGCAATGGGCGCATTCAATGGTAACACCTAATAGTGCCTTGCCAAACGTGTTGGTACGGTCAGTAACATAAGCTACGCGATATTCTTCATCAATTACACCGCCTTCCTCGGTTATTTTATGGTTGCGGTTAAAGCCGGTTGCCAATAATTGTTCTTTTGTGGCGTTTGGCAGCAGGTCGCCGGCCAACTGCCATGTTATGAATTTATCATAGGGTAAATTCTCATTAAAAGCATGTATCACCCAATCGCGCCATGGCCACTGGCTGCGATAATTATCATCCTGGTAACCATGCGAATCGGCATAACGGGCAACATCCAGCCAATGCAAGGTCATTTTTTCGCCGTATGTCGGGCTTTGCAATAGCTGGTCTACCACCTTTTCATAAGCGTTCGGGCTGTTATCGGCCATAAAGCTATCCATCAGCTGCAGGCTTGGCGGCAGGCCGGTCAGGTCAAGGCAAACACGTTTCAACAGGCGTTCCTTATCCGCTTCGGGGTTTGGCGTTATGCCCTGCTTTTCGAGTTTGTTTAGTATAAAATAGTCTATCTGGTTCTTTGGCCAGGTTTTATCATCAACTTCGGGTATGGGCACTTCCTTTGGTGGTACAAATGCCCAGTGCTTTTCATATTTAGCACCCTGCTTTATCCATTTTTTCACCAGGTCAACCTCGTGTTGTGACAGTCTTTTAAGGTTTGATGCAGGGGGCGGCATCATCACCGATGAATCATCGGAAGTGATGCGCATAAACACTTCGGATGATGATGGATCGCCGGGCACGAAGGCGTGTGATCTGGGATTATCTTTAAGCGCCTTAAAAGCATCTTCGGCTATATCAAGGCGTAAACCGGCTTGCCGTTTGTTGGCATCAGGGCCGTGGCATTTAAAGCATTTATCGGAGAAAATAGGCCGGATATTAAAATTATAGCTAACCGTATCGGGTATCTCGTTATCCGCATCCTGTATACTTACCGCGTGGTGGCAACCCATGAATGTATAAAAAATACATCCCACACATATAATGATCAAAAAGCATGATCTTTTCATCATAGATAATTGGCCCTTTAAGATGATCGGTTTAACAAAAATAGGGTTATAACAAGGCTAATATAGCGTCAATATTTCAAATTTCAAGAGTATTTGGTTATTAAAAAAAGTTTGATTGTAAATACAAACCTACAATGCACCATATGTAACGAAAATCTTACCTTTTTTTAAAAAAAGATGAGTAATTGAAATGCCATTTTTAATTCTAACAGCAGTGGGATATCTTTTTACTTAAACAAATAAAACCAGGGCGTGTTAAGTGACTATGGCAAAGATATATATACAAACAGTAACAGGTTCCTTCGAAAATAGCGAACAGGTTGAAGACGCCCGGTCGTATTTACTGGCTAATGGTTTCGAGGAGTCGGAATTGGTTAACAAGCCTGTAGCATCGCTAACTGTATTCGCAGTATCGGCTTTGGAAGCGCTGGAAGCTGCAGACGTGTTGAGGAATTATGGTGCTATAAGTATCTCCGCGCCAAATATTATTTAAGCGAAACTTGCCAACGCTTACCGCGATCTATTCCTCGTAATTTTCTATGGTATCCTGGCTGCGCATTTCGGCCCTGTTTGGGTTTTCCCCCGCATCGCGCAACCCAACGCGCTGGTGCAGCAGGTCCCAATATTGATCAAGCTCAGCTTTAACTTTGTGCAGTTCCTTTACATCTTCATCGGTTAAATTCTCCTTGCCGTAAAGCGCCTGTTCTTTTTCTGTTAATTTTTTGATGTGCGACATTACAGGGCTGTCATCTGCTTGGTTACTCATGGCTGGTGTTTTTATTTGTTTTTTAAAGATAGGAAATTAAAATATTACTTATATATGAAAGATGAGTTGTTATGTGAGCACAGATTTTCATAATTTTAAACATTAAACTTATGAAACCTATTAAATTATGGAAAACTACACAGACCATAGCAGCTTATCTGAAGTTAATGGCCCCGGCGATGCTGCCAAGTGCCCTTTTTTAAACGGGGCGTTAAAGCAAAGTGCCGGTGGCGGTACCAGGAACCGCGACTGGTGGCCAAACCTGTTGAAATTGAATATCCTGCGTCAAAACTCAGCATTGTCTGATCCGATGGATAAAGGATTTAACTATGCTGAAGAGTTTAAAAGCCTTGACCTGGCCGCAGTGAAGAATGACATTTTTGAGTTGATGACCACTTCACAGGAATGGTGGCCGGCCGACTATGGTCACTACGGCCCATTCTTTATCAGGATGGCCTGGCACAGCGCGGGTACTTATCGTGTATCCGACGGTCGCGGCGGTGCTGGTTTCGGTACGCAACGCTTCGCGCCGCTTAACAGTTGGCCTGATAATGCTAACCTTGACAAAGCACGATTGCTGCTTTGGCCTATAAAACAGAAGTATGGCAAAAAACTTTCATGGGCCGATCTGCTGATACTTACCGGTAACTGCGCACTTGAATCAATGGGCTTAAAGCCTTTCGGATTCGGTGGCGGACGTGTTGATGTTTGGGAACCTGCTGAAGACGTATACTGGGGCTCAGAAAAAGAGTGGTTAGCCGATACCCGCTACACCGGCGACCGCGAATTAGAAACTCCGCTTGGCGCAGTGCAGATGGGGCTTATTTACGTAAACCCTGAAGGACCTAACGGAAACCCTGATCCGCTTGGCTCTGCACGTGATATACGCGAAACCTTTGGCCGTATGGCTATGGATGACTATGAAACTGTTGCGCTTATTGCGGGCGGGCATACCTTTGGCAAAACCCACGGCGCTGCCGAGCCGGGCCCGCATGTGGGGAGGGAACCTGCCGGTGCTGCCATTGAGGAGCAGGGACTTGGCTGGAAAAATTCATTCGGAACAGGTAATGCAGGCGACACCATCACCAGCGGACTTGAGGGCGCATGGACCACCACGCCAACCAAATGGAGCAATAACTACTTTGAGAACCTGTTCGGTTATGAATGGGAACTGACCAAAGGCCCGGGCGGTGCAAACCAATGGAAGCCAAAGAATGACGCAGGCGCCGGTTTAATACCTGATGCTTATGATCCCGCCAAAAGGCATGCGCCTTTCATGCTAACATCAGA
>Ga0207019_1166_pt1 | contig 12529 bp, 11 predicted proteins | sample Alteio_BWMinCont_50_FD_153483 | JGI IMG/M metagenome (GOLD analysis project Ga0207019, IMG submission 153483) | Enriched cells from forest soil in Barre Woods Harvard Forest LTER site, Petersham, Massachusetts, United States -... | ecosystem: Environmental > Terrestrial > Soil > Temperate forest >...
CAACACTTAAGTATATTTTATGGGTCTTGGTATCCAAAGCCATAGTACGGGCGCGGGCCTGTGTTTGCAAAGTTTGTATAACACTGTAGCTATCAGCGGTTATTTGCTTAATGATGGTTACTGTACCATCGCCGCATGAACAAAAGATGAGTTTGGTTTCAGGGTCGTATGCCACTGCGTCAACCCCGGCGCCTATGGGCAGGGTAGTGATAACCTTACCACTTAAAATATTTACTACACTCATGCCTTTATTCTCGCGGCATACTGTAAATGCACGGTAATTTTTGCTGTCAAGCGCCAAACCGGTTGGGCCGCCGCAGGGGTCAAGGGGAAAATTGCCGGTAACTTTTAAGGTTTTAACATCAATAACATCCATGCTGCTTTTGTCCTCAAGGTTGTTATATATTTTTCCGTGCCCGTCTGATACAGCAAATTCAGGGCCTCCGCCCAGGTCTACAGTACCTACTTGTTTTAACGTATTGGGGTCAACTACCGATGAATTATTGCTTTCGCCGTTAAAGCTGAAAACACGGTCGGAATAGGGATCATAAATAATACAATCCGGGCCTTTGGCATCAACCGGGATGGTGGCTACGGTTGCCAGTGTTTTCAGATCGAACGCTACTACGGCATTTGCCCTGCCATCGCTAATGAAACCAAGATTTGCCTTATTATCAACAGCTATGCCGTGAATGCCCTGCAGGTTTGGTACTACACCTACCGGTTGGTCGGTTTTAAGGTCGACAACATTTACCGAATTGCCATGCGATACATACAAGCGGCTGTTTACTTTATCAACCGAAAGATAATCCCAGCCCGCATCGCCGGGAAGAGCTATGGTTTTATCAAGAACGTAGGTTTGTGCATGGGTGTTTACCGATGCCAGGCTTATGGTCAATACAGCCGCGATATTGAATATGATCTTCTTCATAATGGAGATTAGTTTATATAAATGTCAGAATAAAATCTGTAGCAAAATTGTTTTTTGTTACACAAATGCTGGTTCAAGTTTAGCACAGTGTAACTTGGACCCACAATGTTGTAAGCTTCCAGCTTACAAAACAAAAACCTGCGTTTTATTTATTTTTTGTGGTGATTTATCAATGGAAACTCATAGTGTGGGTTCACATCTCCTTTCTTATACAATATGCGCAGCATGCTTGGCAAAACTATGAGCAATAGGGGTAACGCCGCTAAAAAGCCACCAATAACCGCTATGGCCAGCGGCTGGTGCAATTGCGCGCCCGCGCCTATGCCTAAAGCTAAAGGCATTAGTGCAATAATAGCGCCTAAAGCGGTCATTAGTTTTGGGCGAAGTCGGGTGGAGATAGAATAGGTAATAGCATCATTTACATTACCTTCAAGGGCGCTTTGCTTAAATTGCAGGAAGGTGAAAATGGCATTTTCGCCTATAATGCCTACTATCATGATGAGGCCGGTATAGCTCCCCACGTTTAGGGGCGTACTTGTCAAAAATAAGGCCAATAAACTGCCGGCCGTGCCCAATACAGCTATAACCAAAATTAAAAATGCTATGCGGAACTGCTTGAACAGGAACAATATCACCCCAAAAACCAATGAACAGGCAGCTATCAATATATATAAAAGCTCTTTAAAGGTTTGTTGCTGCTGGGCATAATCACCGCCGTATTCAATGCTGTAGCCCTGCGGCATGGCCACTTTTTGGCCGATATTTTTTTTGATGGCGGTCATCACTGTGCCCAGGTCGGTATTTTCCATGCGGGCGGTTATTACACCCATTGATTGCAGGTTCTCGCGGTTTATTTCGGCTTCGCCGGGATTTATGCTCACGGTCGCCAACTGGCTTATCGGTACCATTTGTCCCTTGGTTAAAAACACATTCAGGTTTTTCACATCGTTAATATTTAACGAACGGTTACCCGGATAAACCATGCGGATGGGCGATAGTTGCTGTTTTTCGATCAGGTTACCAACCACATTCCCTTCCAAAGCTGTTTGCGTTTGTAATTGCAGCTCAAGCGGGCTAACGTTGTATTGTGCCAGCGCATCATAATTCGGGTTGATGGAGATCGATGGCCCTGCAATAATTATCCCGTCAAAAACATCGGCAGTGCCCTTTACGCTGCTCACCGCGGCGGCAATTTGTTTCGAAAGACCTTGCAGTACGACCTGGTCGCTGCCAAATACTTTTATTTCTATAGGCTGCGCCGATTCCATCAGGTCGCCAAGCATATCGGTTATCACCTGGCCAAAATCTATCACCAGTTCAGGTTGTGTCGACGCAATTTTTTGGCGAAGGTCGCTTATTACCTCTTCAGTGGTTTTTTTATGGTCGCGTTTAAGCTGTATCAGGTAATCGCCGGTGTTGGGTTCGGTTATAAAAAAGCCCATTTGCGTACCGGTGCGGCGCGAGTAGGCTTCCACATCGGGTTCTTTTACAATGATCTTTTCAACCTGCTGTAATATGCGGTCTGTTTCTTCAAGCGAGGTACCCGGCGGAGTATTGTAATCAAGTACAATACTACCTTCATCCATATCGGGCAGGAAACCGGTTTTTAACAATGGGGGCACTATTGCAATTATGATAGCACAGCCAGCTATTATTAACAAACTTAACCAGGGGCGCAGGATAAAATAAGTTACCCATTTCTGGCTTCTAACCTTAACCGGTTTTTCATGTTTTTCTTTTAGCGCGTCGGCGGTTTTTGGTCGCGTTAGCAATAAATAAATAACAGGCAGACCGATCCACGTTACAAAAAACGAGCATACCAGCGTAATGATCATGGTATTGGTGAGCACGGTAAAATAAGCACCGGCAACGCCTGTCATTAACAAAAAGGGTATAAAAATTACAATGGTACTGATAGATGAACCCACCATTGCCGGGAAAAGATAATCAATAGCCCGTTTCAGCAGGTGGCGGGTAAGCTCACCTGGATGCTCCTCGTGCATGCGGTGTATTTGTTCCACCACCACAATGGCATCATCAATAATTAAACCTATGGAAGCTGCTATGGCACCCAATGTCATGATATTAAAGGTGTAGCCTATGGCGTGCAGCACAATTAAGGTAAGCCCCAGGGTAACGGGTATAGTAATAAGTATAGTGAAACTTGCCTTTGCCGAACGGAGGAAAATAATAGCTACAACTATAGCCAGCAATAAACCTATCCACAGGCTGTCACTAACGCTCTTTACGGCATCGTTCACAAAATCAGCTTGTACGTAGTAAGGCTTTATGGTAACATCGGCAGGTAGTAATTTTTGCAGATCCTGTACTTTTTGATCCATATCAGCCGATACAGACACCAGGTTGGCATCGGGTTGTTTTATTACAGCTATTAAAACGCCGGCGTGTCCGTTGGCGTTTATTTTGGTATAATCAATGCCTTCGCTCACCTCTACACTGGCAACGTCTTTTAACTGTATAACACGTTTGCGGTCGTTACTGATGATCATGTTCTGTAACTCATCTTTTGTGCCAATGGTGGCATCGGTTATGGTGAGATACATCCTTTTATAATCGGACAGATAACCACCCGATTTTACGAAGTTCGTCTGGGCCAGGGCGTTATTGATCACATCAGGCGTAACGCCAAGCGTACTCATTTTTTGCCTGTTGAGTATGATCCAGTATTCCTTTACCTTGCCGCCTATTACCCTAATTTCTGATACGCCATCCACCTGCGAAAGGAACGGTTTTACGGTGTAGGTAGCCAATTGCCTTAATTCAATGGGCGAACGTGTATGGCTCTCAAGCGTGTACCCGCTTACCGGCAATATCGAGGGGTTCATTTTTTCCACCGTAACGTTAACGTCGGGTGGCAATTCATTCTTTATCTGGTCGATGCCCGATTGTATGCGCTGCTGGCTAAGGTCAATATCAGCACTCCAGTCCATATATGCCGATATTTCGCAGCTGCCGCGACTAGTGGTGCTGCGCACGGTATGCAGACCAGGTACCTGTTTTATCACATTTTCGAGCGGACGGGTAACGGTAAGCATCATCTTGTTTACCGGCTGTAGGCCCTCATCGGCTATTATTTTTATTTTGGGGAAGGTAATATCGGGGAAAAGCGAGGTTTGTAATTTGGTATAAGAGAAAACACCGCCCAAAATTACCAGGAACAGCACCAGTGCAATAGGCTTTTTATGCGAAATAAAATAATCTTTTACAGGCGTCATATTACTGTACGATTTTAACTTTGGCAGTATCGCTTAATCCATAATTGCCGGTTACTACTATTTTATCATCCTTTGAAAATTTGGGCGATAATATCTCCACACGATCGCCAACCTCAATGCCCTTTTTTACGGGTATTTTAACCGCAGTAGTAGTATTGATGAGCTTCATTACCCAAAATTCAGTTTCCGTTTCATTGGTCAATATGGCCGATTTTGGAAGGGATGCCGCATTTTGTTTTGATGTACGCACTATTTGGGCCTTTGCAATTAAATTTTCGGGGATGGTATTATCATCAGCAATTTTAATTACTACGCCCTGGGTTTGTGCCGCAGTATCAACCGCCGGCATAAATGATGCTATTTTTCCATTTACCTTGCGGCCGCCGGGTAGGGTGAGTTGCACATCCTGGCCCTGTTTTACATTGCCGCGCATTTCATAAGGTAACTGCATAATAAAGGCAAAGCTGCTGCGGTCGCTTATTACGGCTAATTGTTCGCCATCCTGCACATAATCACCAAGTTGGTGGCTTAACTGGGTAATGTACCCGTGTTTGGTAGCCTTTATTTTATTAGTGCCCGAAAATTTAAAAGTGCTATCCAATGCGTTTACTGTATTACCAATGCTTTGGGCCTCTTTGGTTTTAATGGTGAATAATACCGTGCCCTCATTCACGTACTGCCCCGGGTGCGCGTTTACTTTGGTTACGTAGCCGTTGGTATTTGATTTTACATAGTTTTTCTGCTGGAACGACGAAGTTGCATTCAGCGTAGTATAATCAACCATGCTGCTGTCGCTTACGCCGGTAACGGTGACAGGTACCTGGGCGTTGACAGCTTTATCATCGCCGCTGTCATCGCCCGATTTGGCGCCGTTGCCACAGGCCGAAAGCAACAGGGCAACACACATAACAAGGTATATGGGTTTTATTGCGGAATATTTAAAATGCAATTTCTTCATGTTATTTGTTCCAATAGTTTAACTGGTTTATCAGCTGCAGCTTGCTTACGGTAGTTTGGTTCAGCAGGTTTTTTACGGTCAGGTAATTGTTAATGGCCAGTATCATGTCGGCAATTTTAAGGTCGCCGGTTTTTAACAGCTCCATGTCGACATTAATAAGACTGCGGTTATATTTTATCTGCTCGTTTATTTGTGTTAGCAGGTTTTCGTTTTCGGTTATCTGTTGGTTAAGCTGTGCTATCTGCTGGCGGTATTGCGTACTGAAAAATGCCTTATAGTTTTCGCGCGTCTCTTCCTGTAACGATAGTTTTTTATACTGCATTTTGCGCTGCCCCCCATCATATATAGGCACCGTAAGCGCGAAGCCTACACTTGCGCCAAAGTTTTTATACGCCTGGCCCATAAAATCGCTGTTATAACCGCCATCGGCAAAAATATTGGCTTTGGGTTTATAGCTAAAATCAACCAGTTGCTTGCTGTTCACCAGTTTAAGGCTATCAAGCTTATATTGCTGAAAGTATATGCTGGTACTTACATCGGGCCGCATTAGTGGTTTAATGTTGGGGGTATCGAGTTCAATTATCGTGGTATCCTCTATCCCGGCTAAATAATTTAGGGTTGCGAAATCATTCTTGTACAATGAGCGCGATTGCGTCACCTGCAACTCCTGCTGTTTTAGGGTTACCAGGAAAGTAAGATAATCGCTTTGGCGGTACACATTACTGCGGGTTAGTTGCTTTAATATACTCTCTTCTTTAGTAAGCAGATCCACTATTTCACGACTGAATCTATATTGCAATAAATCGCCATAGGCAGTAATATATTGGGCGGTGATAGCCTTCTTAAGGTCCTGCTCCGATATTTTGGTCGCATTACTTAACGATAGGGTTTGCAGCGTAATAGCCGCCACCTGGGCTTCAATATTGTTTTTGCCCACTATGGTTTGGTTAACCTGCATTTCGCCGGTAAGCGTGTGATTATTGGTAAGAGGCTCTGAATAGCCATAGCCGTTCACTATAGGCGCGTATAGGCCTGCGGTATTCAGGTTTACCTGTGGCTTTAAACCAGCCTTAAGGCGCAGGCTGTCTACCTGGTTCGAGGCTATTTGGTTTTGCAGGTCTTTTAATAAAGGGCTGTTTGTTTTTGCAATTTGCAGGTAACGATCGAGCGAATTGGTTTGCGCCAGCGAAGCAGAGTAAGTAAATGCGCATAATACTATGCTAAAAAACCATTTCATTCAATATGTATAGTTGTGTTTTATTGGTGATAAAATTATAATATAATTATGGATTTATTCTGAAGTTTGTGCGTAACAATTTAATAATAATAATGTATAGCTTTAAACTTTAATCATTTTATATTATGTGGTGGATATACGCTTTACTATCGGCATTGTTTGCCGCATTAACCGCAATTTTTGCCAAAATAGGCATTAAAGGGGTAGATACCGACCTGGCAACAGCCATACGTACGGTTATAATTTTAGTGCTGGCCTGGGTACTGGTGTTTTTTAAAGGCTCGCAAAATACCATAGGCAGCCTTACAAAAATAAACTGGATATTCCTTATTCTTTCAGGTTGTGCCACAGGTTTTTCATGGATATGCTACTTTAAAGCGCTACAGTTGGGCGAGGTATCGCAAGTTGCGCCGGTTGATAAGCTGAGTGTAGCCCTTGCTATAATTTTAGCGGCTGTATTTTTGGGTGAAACGATAACCATTAAAACAGGCATAGCCGCCGGGCTTATTATTTCGGGGACTTTTTTAATGATATTTTGGAAATAGACTGAGACGCAAAGTATTGCGTCTCTATAGGCTTGTTGATGTGAATTTAATGTTAAATAAATGTTAATCAATTACAATAATTTCATTAAAAGTTAATTGATGATTGTAAATTAGTTAACTTATTTTTGGGTTTATGCGCAAAAAACATAATATACCTGCATACGCGATAGTCGAATTACTAATGCGACTTTCGCCCTTCAATAAGCGAATAGGCGATTACAAAGGGCATGCCATACGCGCCGATGATGTACTGGTTAAAACATCGGGTGGTAGGATAAATTTTTCGCAAACACTCATAATGCGCCAGTTTGCCCAGCCCGAACTCATCAGCCATGATGAACTTATAAAAGCGGCAGCACAATTTAATGCCGTAAGAGTAAAACAGAAAACCATTTAACAGTACGATTGTTGTCCGTTTATAAACGTTTATCCATTATGGAAACCGCCGATAAACATTATAAATTTATAAACTGCGAGACAGGTTATGCCATCTATTACTATACCCTGAAAACTGTTGGCCTTGCCGCAGACAAGATAAAGGAAGAATTGGAAAAGGTAAAGGCACAGGTAGCCATTAAATACAATATTTTTGTAGGTACGGTTTACTGGGAAGAAATAAAAGAGGACTAATTACAGCCTGCTTACATGCTGTAATGAAATTGCTCGGCCACAATTTTGCCATCCTTTACCTGGTAAACAGCGATCTCGCTCATTTGCATCCTTCCGCTATTTTTATAGGTAACATCCATATCCATCGCGGTAGCAAAAAAATTGCCGGTAACAACAGGATCGTATATCTCAACGCTATGCACATCGCTTACTGATTCAAACCAGTGATAATTTTTTCCTAAAACGCCTTCTTTACCTTCGGTGCGTTCCATTGGAACGCCGGGTTGTTCAAGGCTTATTATATTATCGGCGTATAATTCATTTATGGCATCAACGTTTTTGCCTTCGCGGCAAAACTCTACCAGTTTTTGGGCTACTTCTTGCGTATTCATAATTTTTTGGTTTTGATTAGAATAAAGCTAAGTATTGTATAGCCTAATGCAACTATTTATTCCATTAAACTTTTGTTAAGCTTTTAACAGCGGCTATTGTTTAGAGATAAGATAAACCTTGCCCAATACATTTTTACGGGTAGTTGCATTTATAAATGCAGGGAGAATGTTTTCCTGCGGATAATCAGTAAAGGAAGCTACCACTTTAAATTCAGCTTTGTTTTTTACCAACTGATCCATTGATGGCTGGCTGACGAAAAAAAGTGAAGTAGTCGGCGTTTTGCTTGTGTTAAATTGCTCAAGCGGGATAAAATCAACCGGCCGCTTGCAATAAAACTGGAAGATATTGTTTTCGGTACGCAATGAATAAACCTGGTAACTATTGAACTGGCTTTGGTTGATATAATTGGCCGCGGTTATCTGCCCCTTGTATTGTATCAGTTCGCCATAAAAAGTTGTGTTGAGGTAGAAGTTGACAAACAAAGCGATGGTACAGGCCAGCATAAATGCCTTTTTGTAGTTTTCCATAACCCGTGTGGCGATAAGAAAGATGATGATGATCGTTGCCACACAATCAATAATAAACCATAACTGCGTTCCGGGCTGCGAAAAGAAATGAATAAGCAGCACCGCAACCGGCAGCAGTATAATATACAGCCACTGGCTGGTAAGCCTGATATTATTCTCTACTTTATTTAGCTGCATAAAGGCATACGGGGCGGTTATAACTGCAAACAGCGGGAATAAGGTATTGGTATAAAAAGGCAGTTGAAAACGCGATACGGAAAATATTAGCAGCAATAACAGGCCGCCGCAAAAAGCGTAGTATTCAGGCAATTTTCGTTTTTGAAATACTTCTTTAAAATTCTTATAAATGGCAAAGTAAAACAGCAGGCACCAGGGCGCAAACGCCCATAGCAGTGTGTGTACGAAGAAGAATACATCGGATGATTTGCGGGTAATGGGCCCGCTGCTTACAAAGCGGCCGAACTGACTATCCCACAAAAACCATTTTATGCCCGAAACATTTTGCGTGCCGAAAACTACCTTTTCAGGGTGCATATCAAATTGTATATATAGGGCATAGCATTCGGGTAAGATAAATAGCAGCGTTAGCAAACCTAAAAACACCCATTTAAAGCTGAACAGGCTTTTGAGGTTTTTTTGGAACAGCAACTGCCCTAATAAGGCACCGTAAATGGCTACAATTACAAACAGCCCCTTGGTCATGATGGCGCAGGCCGTGAGCAGGGCGGCGATCAATAACTGGCCGAAACTGTAACGCTCGTTCAATCGGGCTATGTGGTAAATGCTGCCTATCACCAATCCCATAAGATAAGGCTCGGCGCGCACATCAGTGTTCGACATGATAGCGCTTTGGGCCGTCATGAGTATTAAAACAGCCATAACGGCTATCTCGTTGCTATAGAATTTTTTGGTGAAAAGGTAAGTGTACAGCCCGCTAAGCAAAAAGAACAATAGTGCGGGTAGGCGATAGGTCCATTCGCTTATGCCAAATAGCTTAAAACTGCACATCACCAGCCAAAATGGGAAATGCGGTTTATCCAGCCAATCCTGGTTATAGGTAAATAGTTGAAGGAAATCTTTTTTGTAAATAAGATTTTTAGCTATAGAAGCGTAGAGCGCAGGATCATCGGTAAAAAATTTGAGGCCGATACCTGATAGGTTCACAACCAACGCCAAAACAAACAATAAGGCATATAACTGACTGTTTGTATCTTTCTTCATTCGGCAAAGTAAATAATAAGGTTTAAATATATAAGCGGTTTTATCAAGAATTTATGAACCGGTCGTAAACAACAAACCCCCGCCTCACGGCAGGGGCAAAAACTCACAACAATTGTTTAACCCATTTCGGGTCAATTCCTAACTGCAGTGTGAATTCATGTAATGAATATCGTTCATAATTCGTGCCAATTTTTAACGAATTGTGTAACAAATGGCATTTTTTAAATAGCTTCTGTAACAAATGGCTTTGAATGCTATCTTTACATTATCATTTTAAATCATAACCCAATTCTCATTATGAAAACGACATTAAAATTAAAGGCCGGATTACTGTTAATTATGGCTTTTGTATTTACCAACGCTGTACATGCACAAGACAAAAAACCACTCGCCAGTCCACGCGATAGTGTAAGCGGAACTGTTAACGGTGCTACCATTACCATAAACTATGGCAGTCCATCGGTAAAGGGCCGCAAGATATGGGGCGAGTTAGTGCCTTACAAGCAAGTATGGCGCACCGGCGCTAACGAGGCTACGAGGTTTACCACCAGTAAAGATATTTGGGTTGAAGGTAAAAAACTGCCTGCAGGAACGTATGGTTTTTTTGCCATCCCAACCGAAAACTCATGGACGCTTATTTTTAACAGCGTAGCTAACCAATGGGGCGCATTTAAATATGATGCCACTAAAGATGTTTTACGTGTAGTTGTAAAGGCAAAACCCAGCACCATGCACGAAAGATTACTATACAGTATTGACAGTAAAGGCTTTACACTTGCCTGGGAAGACCTGAAAGTAACCGCTAAGGTGAAATAGGTTTTAAGTTGAAATTTGAGAAACGCGATCAAACTAATCTCTGATCTCCGGTCTCCGGTCTCTAACACAAAAAGCCCATCAAGTTATTTGGTGGGCTTTTTGCGTTACCATGCCTATATTTACAGCAATGAAAGGCAACCCGCAAGGAAAAAATATCATACGCACCAGGATCATTGCTATAATAGTATTGGCCGTGATTATTGCTTTGATCGGCTTGCTCGATGACCATCCTCAGCTTATAGAACACTGGTATTCTGAAGGCGCATATTTGTGGATATGCCGTTTGCTGCACCCTGTATTTAATTTATTCCCCTTTAGTGTGGGCGATGTGCTTTACCTGGCGGTTATCATACTCATCATCTATTATTTTATAAAACTGATACGGTTGCTGTTTAAAAAGCAATTTAAACAGGCAGGTATCCTAATAATGGGAGTGGTGGTGAGCACCCTTGGGGCCATCGCAGCATTTTATGTATTATGGGGGATAAACTATTTCAGGCCACCGGCTGCCGAACGCTTAAAATTGCCCGATACCGATTATTCCACTACCCAGCTGGCAGCGCTTACCAAAGTGGTTATCGACAGCGCCAATATAACCCGCGCCCGTTTGACCCCGGCCGATATGCTACAAAGCGATAAAACTATAAAACAAACAGCCATAAATGCAGTACTGGTGCTTTCGAACAGATCAAAGGATTATTTGACTTATAGTCCTGATGTTAAATCGTCATTATTTACACCCCTGATCAGCATTTTGGGTACTTCGGGCTATTACAACCCGTTTACCACCGAAGCGCAGATGAATTATGCCATGCCTGTATTTTTAAAGCCGTTTGTGGCTTGCCATGAGCTATCGCACCAGATGGGCTATGGCCCCGAGGATGAAGCTAATTTTGTGGGTTTTTTGGCGGGAATAAAGTCGAACGACAGATTGCTGCAATACTCAGCCTGGCACGAGGCAGTAGATGAGTGTATGCGCGACCTGATGGCGAGAGATACGGCGGCACATAGCAAAATGCGGCTATTGGTATCGCCCGCGGTACATGCCGATTTTGTAGCCGAACGCGATTTTTGGATAGCGCACGAAAGTAAACTGAATATTATAAGCGATATTTTTTACGATAATTTTTTAAAGGCCAATAACCAACCGCGGGGATTAATGACCTATAACCGAATGGTGCGTTTAGTAATGGCCTTATATAATAAAAAGCAGTTTGGCCATTAGCTATCGAACTATTTACCAACAAACTAATGAACAAATAGTATATATTTGATAGTACAAAATGAAGAAGATCCTTATCATTTCGTTTTTGGTTTTTTACGGCATAACTACTTATGCGCAAAGCTTGTCACTGTCAGACCTTACCAATATGGCCACTTTTGGTATGGGCCGCGCTAATGTTTTTTTAACGCAGGGCAAGCCGTTCAAGCAAATATATATGCAGGATAAGGGAAAGCTTGTTATCCATCATTACAAGGGCATAACGCCACCATCAAAATGCGAAACGGTAGTAGTAGGCGATGGTTTTGTAACAGCCAGTGGTACTTTACTGCATTCGGTAACTTATACCAGTACACAAACCAAATATATTTTAAACCTCCTTTCACAAGCCCCGGCTGCGGGTTTTAACCGTAATTTCCTGGGGGCCGACAGGTATAAAAAGATATACCTTTACGCCAATAGCCTGTACACCATGCGCATTTTTATTAACCTTGATAACAGTGCAGGTACAGTTGAAGTGAAGCAAAATGATTTTGTTACTTACTGATCAGAGATTAGAGATCAGAGATTAGAGATTAGAGATCAGAGATTAGAGATTAGAGATTAGAGATTAGAGATTAGAGATTAGAGATTAGAGATTAGAGATTAGAGATTAGAGATTAGAGATTAGAGATTAGAGATGCATTATGTTAAGCAGGATTTGCCTAATTAACTGGTCTCTGATCTCTAATCACTAAAAAATAAGCGGTGTATCAATACACCGCTTATTTTTTTTAAAAAAAATTAAAATGTATTTGTGGCTCGATCGTCTTTATCTTTAAATGCACAATACAT
>Ga0207019_1168_pt1 | contig 12333 bp, 13 predicted proteins | sample Alteio_BWMinCont_50_FD_153483 | JGI IMG/M metagenome (GOLD analysis project Ga0207019, IMG submission 153483) | Enriched cells from forest soil in Barre Woods Harvard Forest LTER site, Petersham, Massachusetts, United States -... | ecosystem: Environmental > Terrestrial > Soil > Temperate forest >...
CATAATGCAAGGTTGTAATTTCAACCCGGGTAAAACCGATGCAATGCCTTGCCTTAGCCACTAACCAAATAAAAAATTATCAGCCATATCACTTATGGCTATTAAATTGTGCATAGTGTAATAAAAATTATCCGCTTCAATAATTAGTATGGGTAGGGGTAATATGTCCACTTCCTCTTTAAAAATAAAAACTTTGTCGGCCAGCTCCAGGTGGGCATAAGTTGTTTTATAATCCAAAGTGAGGTGTACCGCTAACCGGCCCTCAATTACTTCAGTATCATTGGCTTTACTCACAAAATTGATGTTAAACAGGGAAGGCTGTATTTGTTTAAGCTGGATATCAAAAACTTCGTTGTGTATTTTATCATGCAGTAAGGCACTGATGAAATGTTTTTTGTTGATAAACTTTTTGGTTGACATGTTCGGGGTTCACCAAATATCGTACCTTTTAGTTAAAAGCTTTAGCAAATGTTAAGAAAAAAGGCGTTTGAGTTATATTTTGGACGTTTATGTTGATGGGAGCGGGCGCACTACTCCGCTATGTGGAAACTTCCCCAAATTAATACACCAAAATTTCGCCGATTTTTAACAAATTTGCCCTTTATACTATAAGTGATTGGAAACGTACATTAAAGACGCATTATTCCTGCTTTTTCAGCTCTGTTTTCTGGTTCAGCTTTACTACCTGGTGAACAACCACAGCAAGCTGGCTGCTTACAAGCCTTTGGATGAGATAACCCCGGCAAATATACCTATATCAGTAATTATCAGTGCCCGTAATGAGGCCGTTAACCTGCGCCAATACCTGCCCGCCATATTGCAGCAAAACTACCCGGATTATGAAGTGATATTAGTGAATGATTGCTCGTATGATGAATCGTACGTGGTACTGGAAGAGTTTGAGAAGGCTTACCCGCGCCTGAAGGTAGTTACTATAACCGAGCACGACCGTTTTAAAACAGGAAAGAAATTCGCACTTACTCTTGGCATAAAAGCAGCCAAAAATGAACACCTGCTATTTACTGATGCTGATTGCGAACCGGCCTCGCCCAACTGGGTGGCACGTATGGCAGCCAATTTTACTACAGGTGCCGATATTGTGCTGGGTTATTCGCCATACCGTAAAAGGAAAGGCCTGCTGAATACCTTTGTAAGGTTCGAAACATTAAAGTCGGCTATTAATTATTTGTCGGCGGCATTGATTGGCGACCCCTATATGGGTATAGGCCGCAACCTGGCTTATACCAAAACATTGTTTTTCAGTGCCAAAGGCTTTGCATCGCACATGCACATTATGGCGGGGGATGACGACCTGTTCGTAAACCAAAACGCCACGCCTGATAATACCATTATCGAGATACATCCCGAAGCTTTTACCTATACGCAGTCCAAAACTACCATAGCATCATGGTATCGCCAAAAAAAGCGCCATTTGGGCGTTGGCAAGTATTATAAAAACAAACACAGGCGCATTTTAACGTTCGATGCGCTAAGCGGCGGCTTGTTTTATCTGTTATTAACATTATGTTTACTATTTAATTTTGAACCCATACTCGCAATAAGTATTTTTATTTTCAGGTTGACCTTTCAGTACATCATTTATAACAAAATATTCAAAAAATTGGACTCCAGCGATCTGTTATTCTATCTCCCCGGTCTTGATGTGTTTTACTACACTTACCTAAATGTTTTCGGCTTTATCGCATCTTTTATAAAAACCAAACAATGGAAATAAACGCAAACTTTACCGAAAACGCGAAGAACGATTTTCATTTGGTGGTTAAGGCCCGAGAGGGTAGTCAAAAAGCTTATGCCGACCTGATGCACCGTTACAAGGATTCCATATATTTTATGGTGCTTAAAATGGTGAATAATAAGGAAGACGCGAACGACCTTACCGTTGAAACCTTTGCCAAGGCTTTTGAAAAGTTGGATAAATACCAGCCTGAATATGCTTTTAGTACCTGGCTGTTCAGGGTGGCGACGAACAATTGTATCGACTTTATCCGTAAAAAAAAGTTGAACACCATGTCTATCCACGGCATGATGGACGAGGACGGCGAGGACAAAACTCTGCAAATTAAGGCTGATGTATTGAACCCCGAGGAGTCATCCATAAAAAAACAACAGACCGAAGAACTGAAACTGCTGATCGAGAACCTGCCTATCCGTTACCGCAACCTCATCACCCTGCGTTATTTTGATGAACTTTCGTACGAAGAGATAGCCCAGCAGCTTGATCTGCCTTTGGGTACAGTGAAGGCGCAGCTGTTCAGGGCAAGGTACCTGTTGGGTAATATCCTTAACCGTTTTAACCGGGATGACATCTGATACCATACTAAAGTATTTTCCAAACATCACCCAAAAACAGCGTGAGCAGTTTGAGCAATTGCCCGAGTTGTATAACTTCTGGAACAACCAGATAAACGTAATATCGCGCAAGGATATTGACCAGTTATATGAGCGCCATGTGTTGCATTCATTGGGTATAGCCAAAATCATTTCGTTTTTGCCCGGCGAAAAGGTGCTTGATGTAGGTACGGGCGGCGGTTTTCCCGGTATCCCATTGGCTATTTTATTCCCCGAAACACAGTTTTATTTGGTTGATTCCATCGGCAAAAAAATAAAGGTAGTGCAGGAAGTGGCCTCGGCGCTGGGTCTGCAAAACCTCAAAGCCGCGCATTTGCGTGCCGAGCAGGTTGATGAAAAATTCGATTTCGTGGTATCGCGCGCGGTAACACGCTTAAAGGAGTTTTATCCCTGGGTAAAAGGCAAATTCAGCCAGCGATCAAACAATAAATTACCTAACGGGATACTGTATTTAAAAGGGGGCGACCTTGAACAAGAAATTGCCGAATCGGGTTTAGCCGTTCAGCAATATCATCTCAAATACTACTTTGAGGAGGAGTTTTTTGAAACCAAGCAGGTGGTTTACGTAAAAGGGTGATGGTTAAATATCAATTATTTGTATATCCATTTAATTGAACCACGCAGGCATAGTTTTCTGTATTTGTTATATCCGGCCCAAATGGTTTTGCCAAAAAGTTAGTATTGTCACCCACCAGGTTAAAACTAACACCCAACATATAATAAGGCCGTGGAGTAGCGCCAACAATTGGCATAGTACACGATTTTAGCGCGTTGATCACTTCCTCATCAAATCCATTTCTCCCGGCATCAACTAATTTTACATCGGTAATTTTATGATCAGCATCTAACTTAAAGCTGACTACCACGTTACCTACTATCCGGTTTTTTTTGGGATCGGCAGGGTATTTTAATGTTTTGGCCATATAATCATATAAAGAGAAAAAACAACGGTCTAATGGTGGCGGTGGCGGCATTTTATGTATTTGCGCACTAACCGGCGGTGCAGGTGGTGGCGGTGGTGTTTTCCCATCAGGTACTACGATTGGTGTTTTCCCATCGGGCACTACAACCGGTGACGGTGGCGGTGGGGTTTTTCCATCAGGTACTACAACCGGCGGTGGTGGTGGTACTTTATGATCAGGCCGTATAACAGGCGGCGGGAACTTAATAGCACGCGGTTTAGCCGGTTCAGGTGGTGGTGGCGGTAAATGTGCCGGAAATTCATACCCATACTTATCTTTCAAAAGTGCAATTTCTTCAGGCGTTGCTTTGCTTTTGGTAAACACTTTATGGCTACCGTTTTTTTCGTATATGGTAACTTTAATATCTGATCTGCCGTTTTCCATATGTCCCACTTCTGAATAGGGGTAGCCTTTTGGCGTACTGGGCCGAACTATTGGTGGGGGAAATTTTACTTGTTTTACCGGTGGTGCAGGCGGCGGAGGGGCTATGCGGGTTTTATCGGTATCTGTGGCTGATACAATATCAACAGTATATCCTTGTTTTTTGAAATCAACTCTATCCTTATTGCTTAAGTTATAAGCAGTAATATCCTTGGTTGTACCGTCACTACGTGTTAAATAGAAATTACGGGCTATAATTCTCGCCCCATTTTTTTCGCTAATAAGTAAGTGTTTAGCTTGTTCCTTAACTTGTGGACTGGTATTTGCCGGGTTTATGCGGTGCGGTGCAATATCAACCCAGCCATAAGTTTTACTAAAAGCCAGTGTCGATACGCAAAGCAATCCCCCGCATATGGGTATTGCCAGCAGGTATCTTAGCCTTGCCAAGCTACCCGAACGTTTTTGGTGTAACATAATGATCCTCTTTTTTAACAGGTTATAATTGAAAAATGAATGTGTAATGGATGAGCCGCTAAGCCCATAAGCATTGCTAACCAAAAACGATGAGTAGGTGAGGGCGTCGGTGCCCGATGTAGCTATCTTTTCATCGGCAATATATTCGTGTATTTCCCGAAGGCTGTATTGCAGCAGGTAAATAAATGGGTTGAACCAGTTAACTATCTTCAGCAATTCAATAAAAATAATATCAGCCGAATGTTTTTGTTTGATGTGTACCAACTCGTGCTTAATGATCATTTCGGCCTGCTGCACCTTTGTGCCAATGAACAGGTAATTAAAAAACGAAAAGGCAGTGTCTGACCCATTAATTTGAACTACTTTATAACTGCCATCAGCCCCCATGTTCTTTGCGCGTGTTAGTTTTAACAATTGATAAAGTTTTACCAGCAGTACCACTAACAATACAGCTGCGCCAAATAAATAAACATCCACAACACCATCCTGCCAGGTAAAGACCGGGGCAGTCGGGGCAACGTGTACAGGTATAAATGTAGTGGCAGCGGTTTGCGTTGGGAACGCAAATTGTACAGTCGTAATTGGCCGCTCAACAGGCTTTAGTACGCCCAATTGCATGATTGGCAAAGCGAACGAAGCTATGCAGCTGAACAGCAGGTAGATCCTGTTTAAGGTATAATAGGTTTCTCTCCTTAAAAACAGGTAATAACCTGCATAAAACACCGCGAGGTACAGGTTAGCCTCTAAAAGGTAATGCAGCCAGTTCATTTCTTCTTGTTTTTAAGGTTATCGATCAGTTTGGTTAGTTCATCCAGTTCATTAACGCCCAACTTCTTTTCATCGGCAATAAATGATACCAGGCTTTTGTACGAATCATTAAAATAACTCTTCATCATTTTATCAAAAGTGAATTTTTTGTATTCAGCTTCGCTGATGGTAGGGAAGTAAACATGCGAATTGCCGTAAGCTTTATGGTCGATAAAACCCTTACCTTCCAACACGCGCACTACTGTCGATACCGTATTGTATGCCGGTTTGGGCTCCGGTATTTTATCAATTATATCTTTTACAATGGCTTCGTTCAGTTGCCATAATATTTGCATTATCTGCTCTTCGGCTTTGGTAAGTTCTTTGATCTGCATAACAAACTATTTTTATAGTTGAGTAAAGGTAAAACTATTTTTATAGTTTGCAAACTATTTTTGTAGTTTTTTTATAATAAGATATTTTTTAAAATTCTCCTCTTGAGAGGGAGCGCGTTTGGCAGTGTGGCTGCAGGGGTGTATTATCCGACATTATTAATCCACAGGTTAATAATTTTTGCACTTATTTCAATGTGTTTTTTCTATTTTAGGCATCTATGTCAACACTTCACCAGGTAGCTTTAACGTATGTAAAAAATGTAGGCCCATCCATAGCCAAGTTAATGGTATCATATTTTGGCAGCGCCGAGCGGGTGTTTACCGTACCGCGATCAAAACTGCTTGATATTCCGGGCATAACCAAAAACCGGGTAGAGCAATTACAACTGAACGAAGCCTTGCGCAAAGCCGAAGAGGAGTTGAAATTTATTGAGAAAAATAATATCGATGTTGTTTTTTATACCGATGCGGCTTATCCCAAGCGATTAAAAAACCTGAATGATTCGCCCATATTGCTATACAGTAAAGGCAATATGGATATGAACGCCCGCAGGGTAATAAGTATTGTAGGTACTCGCAACGCTACCGAGTATGGCAAACACTTATGCCGACAATTGGTTGAAGAACTGCAACCCTATAATGTTTTAATAGTAAGCGGGCTTGCGCTGGGTATTGATGTTTGCGCGCATAAGGAATGTATAAAACTGGATATGCCGACTATCGGCGTGTTGGGCCATGGGTTGGACATGCTGTATCCCGGCCAAAATAAGTCGACCGCTGAAAAGATGCTGGAGAATGGCGGCTTGTTAAGCGAATATCCATCAGGCGTTATACCCGACAGGGGCAACTTCCCCGAACGTAACCGCATTGTTGCCGGTATGGCCGATGCGACAGTGGTTATTGAAGCCAGCCTTAAGGGCGGCGCGCTGATAACCGCCGAAATAGCCAATTCCTATAACCGCGATGTATTTACCTTCCCCGGCAGGGTAGGCGACGAATTTTCGGAAGGCTGTAATTTTTTGGTACGGCATAATAAAGCCGCGCTGCTCACCAATGCTGCCGACCTTGCATACAGTTTAGGATGGGAAAAGGAAGAGGGCATGCCTATTACCCAGCAACTAGCCCTGCCTATCGACCTATCGGCAGACGAACGCCTGATATTTGAAATTATTCGTGAAAACAGGCAGCCCTTAGCTATTGACGACCTGTCGATAAAAATAAACATGCCCATGAGCCTGCTGGCCATGAACCTGCTTAATATGGAAATGCAGGGCTATATCCGCTCACTCCCCGGCAAAACCTACACGATAAACTAATAAAGAGAATTTTAAAAGTCTCCCCTTCGGGGAGATTTAGAGGGGTGAGGGTCACGGTTCATCATAATAAATCAATTCCCCACTATTCATGTTCACCTCTGTCCACGTATCAATATCAAAGCCTATAAGTGCCACAGCGCCGGGTTTTACGTCTTTCGCCTTGCCGGTGAAATAATAAAGCATCTCAGCTATGCCAGGATTATGGCCAACAAGGGCTATAAACTCATGCTCATCAGGAAATTGGTCAATAATATGCAGTAGCGTAACTTCGCTGGCATCATAAATACGTTCATTGGTTAAAGGTGCCGCTACCGAAAGATGTTGAGAAAATATGTCGGCAGTAGCAATGGTGCGCAAGGATGGGCTCGATACGATCAGTTTCGGGATGATATTTTCGGCATGTAAACGCTGGGCCATAACAGTAGCATCATGTATGCCCGATCTCTTCAGCGGCCTTTCAAAATCAATGTAGCCGTTGTCGTGTGTAGCTTTTGCGTGGCGGATGAGTAATAGCTTCTTCATATTATTGATGTAAAACTATTTAAGCGATCAAGTATCATTTTTGTTTGGATCCTATGCATACAGGCGTAATCTTTTCTAAAGCACGGCCTGTCGCCATATACCGAACATGGCCTGCATTCAATATCATCGGCCACAATATTATCTTCCGATTGCCCGTAACCTAAAAAACCAGCGAAATGATGTGTCGCGCCCCAAACGGATACTACGGGTGTACCCTCGAGTGATGCCAGGTGCATGCCTGCCGAGTCCATACTTAACATCACATCCAAATTATTGATGAGTATCAATTCCTGTTCCATGGTCAAAAGCTGCACTACCGAAATTACATTTTTATAGGTAGATGCCCAGCTTTCACAAATTTCTTTCTCGATGGATGAACCGGCGAACAGGAAAACTTTTATATCCTGCCTGCTTAGTTCATTAATAACCTCTTCCATTTTTTCAGGCGGATAAGTTTTGCCCTCGTGCTTGGCAAACGGACTAATGCCCACCCATGGCTGCGCTTTATTACCAGTAATAGCTATAATATCCGCAGTTAATGGCTTAGGTTGTTTTGCTAATTTATGATCGAGTTCAAGGCCATATCCCAACTCACGGAAAACATCGGCATAGCGTTCAACTGTACGTTTTAAAGGCTTTAATACCTTGTTCGGGAAACGGGTTAGTAGCTCCTTCTCTGTCCGCCCTTTATCTATAAATGCAAAAGGTATACCCGCCAGGCTGAATAGTCTTCTTAAAATTTTTGTACGCAGGCTGTTATGCAGATCAGCTACAGCATCATATTTCCCATGTTTCTTTAGCTGCCTGTATAATTTGGCAATACCTGTAAAGCTCTTGTAATTATTATCAAGATCGGCAGTAAAGAAATTCAATCGTGGGATATTGGCAAAGAAATCCGCAAACTGCGGGCGAGAAACATAGGTTATTTGCAGTTCGGGATTTTGCGTTAACAGGGCTTTTACAACCGGCACCGTCATGGCTACGTCACCCATCGACGAAAAACGCATAACCAGTATGTGCTTTTTGCCCGGCATTATTTTTTGTTGTTATACAAAACCGGGTTCAGGTTCGGGTCGTTGTACATTTTCATCTGGCGGTACACACGCATATATTTATCGCCCTTTTCAATATCTTCCAGTAACTCATCAATAGCTAACGAAAGATCAGCCTGCTGTTGTAATAGTATCGATAACTTTTCGCTGCAACGTAGTAAATGGTATTCATCAACATCGGTGCGGATGGTTTCTTCCTGCATGTGATACACTTTTAGTGCCAATATCGATAACCTGTCTATCGCCCATGCCGGGCTTTCGGTGTTCAACCGTGCGGTTTTAGCAGGGATGATATTTATATATTTCTCGTAAAAATAAGCGTCAATATCCTCAACAATATCGGTACGTTCCTGGTTCGATCTGTCGATACGGCGTTTCCATTCCAAGGCTTCAGCAGGGGCAATGCCGGGGTTGCGTATCTCATCTTCCATGTGCCATTGGGCGGTATCTATCCAGCATTTGGTGTACAATAAATTATCCCGGCTGTTTGAGGTAAAGGGATTTTCAATAGCTTTATTTATATCATTATATTGATGATAATCCAAAATAGCCTGTTCAAATATTTGATTGCACCGTGCACTTATCATGTTCAATTGTTTATTAGATGGAACTGCAAAGGTAATGGTTTTAACTTCACCGTTAGTTTGATTTTTTGTTAGCGAAAACCTGCATTATTTCCGCAAGCGACAACGCGTTGAGGCACATTTCCTTATATAATCCGCCTTTGCGGGCAACCAATGTGCCGTAATGCATATCCAGACCCTCGGTACGGTGCGCATCGGGATTTATGGATAGCCAAACACCTTTTTCAAGCGCATATTGGTGCCAGCGCCAATCCATGTCGAGGCGTAAAGGGTTGGCGTTTATCTCTATCACCACGTTATTTGCCGCGCAGGCATCAATTACTTTTTTATGGTCGATGGGGTAGCCCTTACGACTTAATAACAGCCTGCCGGTAGGGTGGCCCAATATGGTAGTATATGGATTTTCAACCGCTTTAATTATACGGGCGGTTGCTTTGTCCTCATCCATTTTTAAGTTCGAATGTACCGAAGCCACAATAAAATCGAACTTCTTTAATATCTCATCCGGGTAATCCAGCGAGCCATCATTCAATATATCCGATTCTATCCCTTTAAATATATGGAAACCATCCAGTTTTTTATTCAGGTGGTCAATTTCTTCCTGTTGCTGCAAAACACGTTCAATACTCAACCCTTTTGCATAAAAGGCGCTTTTGCTGTGGTCGCACATGCCAAGGTACTCCAGTTTTAATGCGTCGCGGCAATAAAGTGCCATTTCTTCAACGGTATTTACACCATCACTCCAGGTGCTGTGGTTGTGCAATGTGCCCTTAAGGTCGTGATAACTGATTAGCTGCGGCAGCGTGTTATTCGCAGCCTTTTCAATAAAAGCATCGCCTTCCCGCAACTCGGGTTTTATAAAGCTAAGGCCCGCTTTTGTATAAATTAATTCTTCATTTTCCGGCTGATCAACAACATCGTTTATCCGTTTCAAAACCGCTTCGGTATGCTCATCATTACCGGTTTGCATAAACAGCTCTTTATAAAAATATCTTTTCTCTACGCAAATAACATCAACCAATAAACCATTTTCCAGTTCGCCGCTTATGTGGTTGCCGTTTATAGTAATATTCTTAATTATTTCCGATTGTGAGAGCGTAGTGAGGGTCATTTCATTATCCCTGGTGCCCAATACAATTACCAGTTCGCTTATCACCTCGCAAAGCCTGCGGTAATCGCCGGCGAACTCTGCTAACGCGTTTACAAACATGGTTTTTAGTTCATCAAGCAATGCGTTGGCCTCATGAGTTATCTGTGCGTACAGGAATTTACCATTGCTCGCCATCCTGAACTCAATGGCTTTGCTTATTTCTTCCTGTGTTTTTAAGCCGAAGCCTTTCGCTTCAATAAGACGGTTCTCGTTACAGGCATAATACAATTCGCCAATGGTTTCAATACCCAGGTCGTGCCATATTATGGCAACCTTTTTTTGGGCCGATACCCTTTATGCCCATCATCTCAACCACACCTTCGGGTGTAGCAGCAAGCAGTTCTTCCAACTCCACCATTGTACCGGTTTGCAGCAACTCAATAATTTTGGTGGCGATGCTTTTGCCGATACCGTCAATTTTCTCCAGTTGCTCAAAGCTTTTACCCGCAACAGGGTAGGGCAGCTTGTCGACCTTGAAAGCCGCGTTAGCTATCGATTTTATTTTAAAAGGATTAACCTCATGCAGTTCCATTAACTGCGATAACAAGCGAAGCGTACGGGATATGGGTTTATTTTCCATGGTAATTGATGCGGTAAAAGTACAAAAGCTACGCTTCAGTTCATAGTTCATGGTTGATAGTTCATAGCTTTATCAAAAATTAATTATCACCTTTATAACAACCTATCTCTTATATATGATCGAGGTCGATAATGAAGTATTTCAGAATAACCTGTTGCTCACACAATCCTATTGTGAATTGCAGTTGAAGAAAGGAGATAATAACCCCGCAACTGCTTTGCGGACATTTAACCCAATATACAATGAGGATAAATTATTTTCCTACAAAAAGATTGGTTTTTATACGAGTGTCCAATGGAGTATTGATTCCCTGTGGCGAAATCCGCACTTATATGACGAATTGTTTGAAAAACAATTGGCATACAAAAATGCCTCGATAGTATTAGTTGACAATAATAAAAAATTCGACGGAAGGATTATGGTTGCTGAAATTGACGTTACAGTTTGGGATGGAGCATCTGAAGCTGAAGCGGAAGGATTTATTGATGTAAATGATTGTCCACCAATTGATACTTGGTTTTATAAGACTTTAGATGACAGCCAGCGGATATTCTTTGTATGGATACCACAACAATTTGTTGAATTGGTCGATGAAGCTATCGCAGTAAATTGTGTAGATTGTATATCGTGGTATGAAGATTGGCTTCTAAGAAAAAAGACATCAACCATAAAATTCAAAAAAGCCGGTTCAAAAACCAGCTTTTTAAAATATTTCAATAAATTATTTGGAAAATAGGGATGATGGTACACGCTCATTTTGCTATGAACAATGAACCATCAGCTATGAACTATTTTATAACCAACTCATAAGGCAACCTCATCTGCGGGGTGCGCATCATTTTGGTCATGTTTTTGATCTGCTCGTAATAAATGTAGTTTTCGCCCAATTCTGATTTTATGGCTCTGGTTTTCATCTGCACATTAAGGTCCGAACCAAATTTATCTAATATACTTTTTTGCTCAGGATAGCTTACAAGTTTATAATCCTTCAATTTGGCTTTTTTTGCCGCGCTCCATATGGCATCATTAATATTTCCAAGGCGGTCAACAAGTCCAATTTTTAGCGCTTGTTCGCCTGTCCATACACGGCCCTGGCCAATGCTGTTGATGTAGGCCTGTGTTTTACCACGACCCGTAGCTACCGCTTTAGTAAATTCATCATAACCACGGTTAACCTGTTTTTGCAGTATTTCGCGCTCATCAGGCCTTAAGGGGCGGCTAATGTCGCCCAGATCAGCATATTTGCCGGTGGTAACACCATCAAAGGTCACACCCAGTTTATCATTAAATAGTTTTTGCAGATTAGGCAAAATGGCAAATATGCCTATAGAACCCGTAATCGTATTTGGCTCAGCAATAATGGAATCAGCGGCGCATGATATATAATAACCACCCGAGGCGGCCACATCGCCCATTGAAACTATGATAGGTTTTACTTTTTTGGTAAGCATCACCTCGCGCCATATCACATCCGATGCCAGTGAACTGCCGCCCGGTGAGTTTACGCGCAAAACAACCGCTTTAACTTTATTATCCAACCGCACTTTGCGTAAAGCCTGTGATATTCTTTCAGAACCTATACTGTTATCATCGCCCTCGCCGCCATTTATCTCACCCGATGCATAAATAACAGCTATGCGGTTACCCGAGTTGCTTTTGCTGTCGTCGTCGCTGTTGTTATCATCGCTTTTGGTATAATCTGCTATCTCCACATGTTCCAGATCTTTTTTCTTATCGGTGCCGGTCCGGGCCTTAAGCTCGTCCAAGATCTCATCTTTATATTTTAGGTCATCAACCAGT